>Ga0335073_10016875_pt1 | contig 10211 bp, 9 predicted proteins | sample Lox_Sample_22_FD_207093 | JGI IMG/M metagenome (GOLD analysis project Ga0335073, IMG submission 207093) | Soil microbial communities from Loxahatchee National Wildlife Refuge, Florida, United States - Lox_Sample_2.2 | ecosystem: Environmental > Terrestrial > Soil > Wetlands | place: USA: Florida... | reverse complement strand
TCGATGGTCCACGCGGTCCACAGCACCAGCAGCCGGAGCATGTTGATCTCTGCGTAGGACTCGGCGATCGCCTCCTGCACCATCTGATGGTCCGCGATCACCTTGCCGTGCGACTCGCGGCTGAGGGCCCGCTCGCACATCATGTCGAAGGCCAGCTTGACCTGCGCCACCGTGCGCATCGCGTGATGGATGCGGCCGCCGCCGAGCCGCCGCTGGGCCAGCACCCGGGCCCCGTCCTCCGGCCCGAGCAGGTGATCGCCGGGAACCCGCACGTCGGTGTAGCGGATGTGGTTGTGCAGGGCGGGGTATTCCATGATCTCCACCCCGGCGGTGTCGCGCGGCACCACGAACATGCCGTTGGTGCACATCACGAAGATGATGTCGGCCCGGGCGCCCGCGCTGGTGAACCACTTCTCGCCGTTGATGACCCAGTCCTCCCCGTCCCGCACCGCACGGGTCTGGAACAGGCTGGGGTCGGACCCGCCCTGCGGCTCGGTCATCGAGTAGGCCGAGAAGATCTCCTGGTTCATCAGCGGGTACAGCCACCGCTGCTTCTGCTCCTCGGTGCCGTAGGCCGCCAGCATCTCCATGTTGCCAGTGTCCGGCGCGGCCGTGCCGAAGATCACCGGCGCCGACCGGTAGCGGCCCAGGATCTCGTTCAGCAGCGCGAGCTTGAGCTGGCCGAAGCCGGGTCCGCCGAGCTCGCGATCGAGGAACAACGCCCACAGGCCGCGCTCCTTGACCTGCTGCTTGAGCGGGTCGGCGAGCGCCCGGGCCTTCGGGTCGCGGGAGTAGGCCGCGCCGGGGAAGACCAGATCGAGCGGCTCGACCTCGGTGCGGCAGAACTCCTCGACCCAGTCGAGTTGCTCCTGGAATTCCGGCTCAGTCGAGAAGTCCCAGGCCACGGCGTCCTCCAGCCCCTGGTTCGCGCGCTCACGGACACCACCGAGCCTACTAGAACGCAATTCTAAAAGCTGGGCCCCGGGCGTCCGGGGACCCGCCGCTAACGAACGGTCCGGCGCTCCCGGCGCGCGGGCGGCCTGGAGTGCTCCCGCCCGCTCCAGCCGCAGCCGTGCGCGCCGCTCCCCGAGCCTGGCCAGGGCACGCACCGTGCCGGGGGCGACCAGGGACAGCGCACGGACCGCCTTCGCCTCGGCGTTCACCGGCACGACCGCCCGGTCCCGCAGCACCGCGCGCATCACCGTCGCCGCGACCTTCTCCGGGGGGTACCGGCGGCGGCGCAGCGCGCGGACCCCCGCCTCGCGCCACCGCTCCGCTACGTCCTCGGGAACGCCAACGAACCGGATCGACCGTGCGATGGGCGTGCTCGTGAGCCCGGGGCAGACCACGCTCACCCCGATGTCATATCCCGCTAGTTCGGCCCGCAGGCACTCGCTGAGCATCAGCACCGCGGCCTTGGTCGTCGAGTACGCAGGCTGTGACACGCTGGGCGCGAACGCGGCGGCGGACGCGATGTTCACGAGGTGGCCGCCCTTCCCGCGCTCGGCCATCTGGGCCCCGAACAGCCGGCATCCGCGGACCACGCCGAGCAGGTTCACCCCGACGATCCGCTGCCAGTCCTGCTCGGTATGGGCGAGGAAGGGCCCGTTGATCACGATCCCGGCGTTGTTAACCACCACGTCGGGGATGCCCACCTCGGCGCGCACCCACCCGGCGAATCGCTCCATCTCGAGCGCGGCGGCCACGTCGACCTGGCGGGCGTGCGCCTCGCCGCCACGCCGCCTGATCAGCTCGCACAGGGACGTGACCGCGGCCAGGTTCAGATCGGCGGCGATCACCCGCGCCCCGTTGGCGGCGAATCCCAGCGCGGTGGCCCGGCCGATACCGCTGCCCGCCCCGGTGACCACGACAAGATCGTTCTGAAACGGCTTCTCCGCATTGCTCATGTCGCGACCGTACCGGCCCCGGGTGACCCGGGGCACCTTCCCGTCCCGCCCGGTAGCCGGGAGCGCGACCCCCGCTCCCGCTGGCCGCCCGCGCCGCCGACGCCCCGGCGCCCGGGTCGCGTAGCCTTGGCCCGCTGCGGAGCGGACGCGCGGTAGCCGACGTTGACCTCGCCGGACTCCGGCCGAAACGCCCGGGCCGGGGGCGATCAGTTCCGGGCCGCAGGACCGTCTCAATCACCAGAAACGGAGGAACCATGAAGACGGACATGCTGCCGGTTCCGGGCGCAGAGCTGTACTACGAGATGCGCGGATCCGGGCCGGTGCTGCTGATGATCCCCGGCGGGCCCATGGACGCGGGCGGGTTCGCGGCGATCGCCGAGCGCCTGGCCGACGAGTACACGGTCGTGACGTATGACTGCCGGGGCAATTCGAGAAGCCTGATGCAGGGATCGTGGGATGACCTGACCGTCGGGGTATTCGCGGACGACGCGTGCCGCCTGCTGGACGCGGTGAGTTCCGGGCCGGCCGACGTGCTGGGCTCGAGCGGCGGCGCGACGTACGGCCTGGATCTCGTCGCGCGGTACCCGGACCGGGTGCGCACGCTGGTCGCGCACGAGCCGCCGGTCTCCGAACTCCTGCCGGACGCGCCGAAGTGGCACGCGCTGAACGAGAACATCGGTGAGACCTACCGCAGCGATGGCGTCTTCGCGGCGCTGCAGAAGTTCACGGCGGGCGTGGGGTTCGGCAATGGGCCGGGGCCGGCCCAGGGCGAGCCGACGCCGGAGGCCGCCGAGGCGATGGCCCGGACCGGCGCCAACCTGGACCTGTTCGCCGGGCGCCTTATCCCGATCATCGGCAACTACCCGCCGGATATCGCCACGCTGCGCCGCAGCGCGACCCGGATCGTGGTGGGCGTGGGCGACGAGTCCACCCCCGAGCAGATGACCTACCAGACCTCGTACGCGCTGGCCGGAGAGCTGGGCGAGCCGCCGGTGGAGTTCCCGGGCGGGCACGGCGGCTTCGAGAGCCATCCCGACGGGTTCGCCGCCACGCTCCGCGAGGTGCTGGCGGACAGGCGCAGCTAGTGGTCGCGCCCTACCGGGCGAGCGAGCCCATCGGGTCCCAGGCCGGCAGCACGATCGGCTCGGTGTCGAGCGCCTGGCGCAGCGCCTCGGGAAGCGCGTCGCGCCGCGCCGCGATCTCGAAGACGTACTCGTCGAACCAGGAGTCGTTCATGGTGTAGAAGCCGTCCTGGCCCTTGTCCGCGCCCCAGCTGTTCTCCACCCGCCACCGCCGGGTCGCGCCGTCGAGCACGTCCACGCCGGTAAACAGCATGGCGTGGGTCATCTGGGTCTCGTGGTAGACGAGGCGGTCGGCCTTGTCGAGGGTGAAGGCCGTGTCGTACACGGACGGCAGGTCGTAGAGGCTGGCGTCCCACACGCCGTACTCGTTGCTCATCATCTTGCCGACGTCACACCCGAACCATACCGGCTCACCCTGCTGCAGGGCCTGTGCGGCGATGCCCTTGAGCACCGGCATGTCGACGTTGAGGTAGATAACCGGCGGAGCGCCGAGCACGTTGCCGAGGTACTGGACCGTGAAGGTCCGGCCGATCGGGCTCGACGAGCGCGGATCGTGGACCAGGCACACGTAATCGTCGATGGGCAGTTCCACGTACCGGGCCGCAAACTCCTGCGGAGTGAGCACCCCGTCCCGGTGGAACTCGCGGTCGGAGTCGGTCCACTGCCAGTCGATGTGGTCCGGCGGGGTGCCGAGGTGGATGCAGAGCACCCGGTAGACCACCCGCAGGACCTCGGCCTTCTCGGCCCGTGCCGCATCCATGCCGCCCGCGGACGCCGCCGCCCGCACCGATTTTGCGCCCTGGCGCAGTACGGTGCGGAGCACTGAGTTCATCCGGCCGGTGTCGGACGAGCTCTGGGTCTCCGGCATGAACGCCTTGGGCACCAGGCCGTGCTTCCGCACGATGGCCACGAACATGTTCCACTGGCCGCCGTCCTCGGCCGCCGAGTCGAGCACGAAGGCAACGGTCCGGTCGTCGATGTCACGGTCGGCCGTCTCGACGACGGCTTCGAGGAAGTAATTGGCCCGCTCGACCTTGTCCCAGAACATGGCGTAGTTCTGCGAGAACTCGAAGTCCTTGAGCCCCATCTTCTTCATCGCGCCCACGCGCAGCAGGTTGAGCCCGGCGAACAGCCAGCACCGGCCGCTGCGCTGCTGATTGGTGACCTTCCAGTCGTCGAGGAGGACGGACAGGGAGTGGTCGGTGCTGTTGATGATCTCCCGGTTGATCGCCACGTCATCGACGGACACCCGGGTCACCGCGTTCTGCGCGAGCCGGTAGGTGGGGCTGGCGGAAAAGTCCTTGCGCAGCAGTTCCAGGTCTTGCGCGCTCAGCGTCCCGTCCGTGCTCGGCATCTGCGTCTCCCTCGCTCCGTATGTCTGTATCGCCAACGTATCAGCGAGCTGGGTAACACCCATGGCCTATTTGCGCTGGCCCCAGGCGGCCACGGTCATCTGCGAGATGAAGGCGAACCGGGATCCTGGCACGCCCGGATCGCGGCGGCGATGGTGGCGGGGTCCAGGCCCCGGGCCGCCATGTCCGGCTGAAGCTGTTCGAAGGTCAGCCGCCAGGCGGCCGCCCCTGCCGAGCCGCCCGCGCCCGGGCCGTCCGTCCCAGCCGGCTGAGCGGCCAGCCGCTGCTGTGGATGCCGCGCAGCTCGAACCCGGAAATGTACGACCAGGTGCTGGCCACCCTGGCGGCCGCCGGGTTGCGAGCCGGGTCGGTGGAATCGGCGGGTACCACCAGCGCCACCTTCGCCCTGGTGGCCGGGGGCTACGGGTGGACGCTGGCCTGCGAGTCGGACGTGGCCGAAGCGGCCGTCGCTCAGCCGGTCGCGTGGCGGCCGCTGGCCGGGGTAGACCTGGCCGCCGAGACCTGGGCGGCCTGGCCGCGCCAGGGCTCCGGCCCGGCGGTGGCCCGGGTGGTGGACGTCCTGGCCGAGATCGTGCCGTCGGCGCGGCAACTCCAGGACCCGGCTCGAACCAGGTATAAGAAGCCTGGCTTATCAGCCGGGAACATTTTTGTCTTGGACGCCTGACCTGGTCGCGGGCTCTACTGGGGCCATGCGCGTCCTGTTCACCTGCCGGCCGGCCCACGGGCACTTCCATCCGCTGGTACCGCTGGCCCGGGCCCTGACCAGGGTCGGCCGCCGGGCTGGCCCGGCAGATCGCCGCCATGCCCCCGGCCAGCTCGGCGGTGCCGGTGCTGGAGAACCTGGCGGCGTGACCGTTATGGATCCTTGCGGCCGGGTCAGGCCGGGGACAGGAACGCCCGGAGCGCCGCGATCAGCATGGCGGAGTCCGCGGCGCCGCATAGTTCCCGCGCCGAGTGCATGGCCAGGGCCGGATTGCCTACGTCGACCGTTGGCACTGCCAGCCCCGCGGCCACGAACGGCCCGATCGTCGACCCGCTGCGCACGCCGCTCTTGTTGACGAAATACTGCACCGGCACGCCGGCCTGCTCGGCGGCGAGCAGGAACGCCGCGTGCGTGCGGGCCTCCGTCGCGTAGAGCACGTTCGCGCTCACCTTCACGACCGGGCCGCCGTTGAGCGCGATCTGGTGATCCGGCTCGTGCTTGTCCGGGTAGTTGGGATGCGTGGCGTGGGTCATGTCCGCCGAGACGTGCATGGACCCCTCGACCGCCCGCAGGAAGTCGGCGCGCGTGCCGCCCCGGGTCAGCACCGAGCGCTCCAGCTGCCGGCCCAGCCAGGCGCCCCGCGCGCCGGTCGCCGCCACGCTGCCGATCTCCTCGTGGTCGAACAGGACGAGCGCGCTGACGTGCTGGGGCGCCGGCTCCGCGGCCACCGCGGCCAGCGCGGTCACGCCCGCGTGGGTGCACCCCAGGTTGTCGAGCCGGCCCGAGCTCACGAACTCCTCGTCGACCCCGGCGAGCGTACCGCCAGCCAGGTCGTAGGTCACCACCTCGTGGCTGAGCACGTCGTCCGGCGAGACGCCCAGCTCCTTGGCCAGGAAGTTCCGGAACGCGCCGGCGTCCGGCGGGCCGAGCGACCAGATCGGCACCACGTGCTGCTGCGGATCCAGGGTCAGCCCCCCGGAGCGCAGGTCCTGGTCGAGGTGGATGGCCAGCTGCGGCACCCGCGCCACCGGCCGGTGCACCCGGAGCAGCCGGGTCTGCGGGCCATCCGGCGTGCGCACCACCACGCGCCCGGCCAGGCCGAGGTCGCGATCGAGCCAGGAATTCAGCAGCGGGCCGCCGTAGACCTCGACGCCGAGCTGGCGGACACCGGCCCGGCCGGTGTCCGGCCGCGGCTTGATCCGGAGCGTGGGACTGTCGGTGTGCGCGCCGACCAGCCGGAACGGCGCGTACGGCGCGGCTCCCTCGGGCACCACCCAGGCGAACACCGAGCCGCCGTCCACGGTCACGTGGCGCCCGCGACCGGGCGGCCACTCCCCGCGCGCCGGGACCTCGGTGAAGCCTGCCTCGGTCAGCCGGCGCAGGGCCTGCTGCGCGGCGTGATACGGCGACGGTGACTCATCGGCAAACTCGATCAGGTCCAGTGCGGTGTCACGGGCGCTGCTCATTGGTCCATCATGCCCGGACGGCCGCGGGCGCGGGGCCGGCCGGTCAGGGCATGATGCCGATCGACTCCAGCACCCGCCGGCCGAGCCCCTGATCACCGGTGATCACGACGTCGTCGGGAGCGTCGCCGCGCCCGCACACCAGCGCGGCGAAGCTGGTCACCGGGATCTGCAGGCTCGCGGTCGCGCCGTCCGGACCGGCCGCCGCCCGCCCCCGGCCGCCGGCGACCTCGACCGGCACCGGGCTCTGCCCGCCGATGCAAAAGACCACCTTGGACCCTTCCGGCGCGGCGGCCCGCTTGCCGACCACGTAGGGCAGGAAGCGGATGAAGTAGCCCAGGGCCTCGTCGGCCGCCGGGCCGTCCTCGTCGCCGGGACGCCCGACGGCGCGGCGGATGTCCTGCTCGTGGCTCCAGCTGTCCATCACGCGGAGCGTCAGCAGGTCGGCCATGGTTCCGGGCCCGGCCGGGGTCATGGTCTGCTCGGCGAGGTCCTGCTCGGTCAGTTCGCCCAGCTGCGCCAGCCGCGCGGCCGTCACCTCGCGGAACTCCTCGAGCACCGCAGGGCCTGGCCTCGGCCGGCGGGCGTCGACGCCGATCTCGTTGGACCGGCCCATGTCGTTCTTCAGGTAGGGCAGCGGGCCCGGGTCGTGCTTCGGGGCGGGGCGGCCGAGCGCGCGCGCCTCGTAGTCCACCAGGTGCGACAGGTGGTCCTTGACGGTCCAGCCCGGGCACCCCGTCGGCAGGTCCCAGTCACCGTCGGGCAGGCCCGAGCACAGCCGGTCGATCGACGCCCAGACGCTCGCCAGGTTCTCGACGGAGGTTGGCACGGCACTCTCCTTCGAACGCTGCCCCGCTCGGGCCAGCTCGTGCTGGCAGCCTAACAACGCGAGATCAGGCGGGCCCGGGACCAGACCGCGGTCAGGCTCGCGCGCCGTCCGCCCGCTGCGGGTGTGGCCATGCCGGTCCTCCTACCCGGGGAGCGTTACCTCACAGGTCACGTACGTCAGTGCCAGTGCCATGATGCACTCTAGGTACGTCAGGCGATCAGCGGCCGGTTGATGAGAGGGCGGGGACCGATGCAGCCGATACCCGAGGACTGGACCAGGGCCGTGGCCGTGGTCGCGCACCCCGACGACCTCGAGTACGGGGTGGCCTCCGCGGTGGCCCGCTGGACCGGGCAGGGCAAGGAGGTCGCCTACCTGCTGGCTACCCGGGGCGAGGCCGGCATCGCGGGCATGGATCCAGCCCGGGTCGGTCCGCTGCGGGTGGAGGAAGAGCGCCGCAGCGCAGCGGTGGTGGGCGTGAGCGTGGTCGAGTTCCTGGACCACGCCGACGGCCTGGTGGAGTACGGCGTGCCGCTGCGGCGCGACCTGGCTGCCGCCTTCCGCCGGCTGCGGCCGGAGATGGTCTTCACCCAGAGCTTCGACCTCACCTGGGGGGAGGACGGGCCGGTCAACCACTCCGATCACCGCGCGGTCGGGCTCGCCGTGCTGGACGCCTGCCGGGACGCCGCCAACGAGTGGGTATTCCCCGAGGCCGGACCGCCCTGCCAGACGATCCGCGACGCCTACGTAGCCGGCACCGGCAATCCGACCCACTTTGCCGACGTCACCGCCACCATCGACGCGGGCGTGGCCTCGCTGCGCGAGCACCGCGCCTACCTGGATGGCCTGGGCAACGACGACTTCGATCCCGACGAGTTCCTGCGGAACATCGCCGGCTACGTCGGGCTCGGCGCCGGGGTCGAGTACGCCGTCGGCTTCCGCCGCTACCCGATGGGCTAGGCCGCCGGGTCCGGCCCGGATCGACCGGCGCGGGCCGCGGCCAGGCGCGGGGCGCGGGCACGTGCGAGGGCGGCCAGGCGCGGGCGTAGGGTCGGTGGCATGGTGCTCGCAGGACGCAAGGTGCTTCTTCTGGCCGCCGACGACTTCGAAGACATGGAGTTGCTGTACCCGCTCTATCGGCTGGGCGAGGAGGACGTCGCGGTGACCGTGGCCGGCCTCGATGACCATCCGGTGACCGGGAAGAAGGGCCACGGGCCGGTGGCCGTGGACACCACCGTCGACCAGGTGGCCGAGGGCGACTTCGACGCCCTGGTCATCCCGGGCGGCTACGCGCCGGACAAGCTGCGGCGCTCGGAAGCCGTGCTCGACCTGGTGCGGGCCTTCGACGGCGCGGGCAAGCCGGTCGCGTTCATCTGCCACGCCGGCTGGGTGCCGATCTCGGCGAAGATCCTCAAGAGCCGCCGGGCGACCAGCGTGGGCGCCATCCGCGACGACATGGTCAACGCCGGGGTCGACTGGGTCGACCAGGCCACCGTGGTCGACGGCAACCTGATCTCGGCCCGGACCCCGGCCGACCTCGGCCCCTGGATGAAGGCGCTGCTGGCCGCGCTGGCCGAGTGAGTCTCAGGACCGCTGCGCCGGCGAGCCGGCCCGAGCCGGGCCCGCCTGATCAGGCCAGTTCCAGCAGCATGCGGACCAGGTCATCGGGCCGGTTGCTGGGAATCATGTGGTTGGTGGCGATCTCCCGGTAGCGCCAGGCGGGCGAGTGCCGGGCCCGGTCGGCGGCGGTCCAGAACGGCCCGCCGGCCTGCGGCCTCGGCTCTCCGGTGGCCTTGATGTAGGTGCGCGTGAACGGGTAGTCCTCCAGCGGGCGCACCAGCCGGACCGGCTCGGTGAAACACCCGATCGGCTGCGGCGTGCGCCGCACATCAGCCCACGCCACCTCGGCCGGGTCGTCGAACTCGCGGGGCAGCGGCGCCACCAGCCAGTCCCCGCCGAGCTTGATCACGCCGGGGCCGGGGCCGGCCGCGGCCCCGGCGAGGGTGTCGACCCGGTCGCCGTCACCGGGCACGAACGCGTCGAGGTAGACCAGGTGCCGGACCCGGTCGCCGATGTGCTGCAGCGCCCCGGTGACCACGAACCCCCCGTAGGAGAAGCCGAGCAGGACGATGTCGCGCAGATCTTCGTACAGGACCATGTTGACCACGTCGGTGACGTGGGTGGTCAGGCAGACCTGAGGGCTGGTGAGGTGGGCGCGCTCGCCGATGCCGGTCAGGCTCGGCGTGAACACCTCGTGGCCGGCCTGCCAGAGCGGGCCGCGGACCTTGCGGAAGCCGTGCGCGCCGCCCCAGGCGCCGTGAACCAGGACAAAGGTCGCCATCGCTGCGGTCCCATCGCCAGCCGAGTGAGGTCCACTCGATCAAGCTGTGACGTTACCGCCCTGCGGCGCGCCGCCCCAGGGCCGGCGCCGGTCACGTCAGTGGTGGCGCTGCCGGCGACGAGCTTCCTCGTTCTCGAGGTCGGTCTCACGGTCTTGTTCCCGGCGCTCGCGCACCTCTTCGTCGTGGGCGTCGACGTGCAGCCGGCGCTCCAGCTGCTCGGCGCGGCGCTGCTCCTTCGGCGTCGCGTGTCCTTCGCGCTCCTGCTCGTGCAGCGAGTCCAGTTCCTCCTGCAGGGCCTCGTCACGCGGCCGGGGCGGTTCATAAGGATCAGTCATGGCGGGTGTCCTCCTGGTCGCCGGAGAGCGGGCCGTCCTCCCATGAGAACGTACCGGCGGCGGCCGCGCCACGGCAGGCCGGCCACGCCCGAAGGCGTCCCCGGCGTCGCCCGGCCAACGCCGAAGGCGCTCCGGCGTCGCCCGCCAAGGCCGAAGGCGCCCCGGCGGCGCCCGCCAAGG
>Ga0335073_10016873_pt1 | contig 10212 bp, 11 predicted proteins | sample Lox_Sample_22_FD_207093 | JGI IMG/M metagenome (GOLD analysis project Ga0335073, IMG submission 207093) | Soil microbial communities from Loxahatchee National Wildlife Refuge, Florida, United States - Lox_Sample_2.2 | ecosystem: Environmental > Terrestrial > Soil > Wetlands | place: USA... | reverse complement strand
CTGAATTTCGGACTGCCGATCGCCGCGGGACTGCTGTTCCACGACTTCTGGGGCATGCTGATCCTCGCCGGGTTCCTGCGCCTGGTGTGGAGCCATCACGTCACCTTCTTCATCAACTCGCTCGCCCACATGTGGGGTACCCGCCCCTACACCGAGGACAACACGGCGCGCGACAACCCGGCCCTCGCGGTGATCACCTACGGCGAGGGTTACCACAACTTCCACCACATCTTCGCCCACGATTACCGTAACGGCGTGCGCTGGTGGCAGTGGGATCCGACCAAGTGGCTGATCGCGGGCCTCGAGCCGTTCGGGCTCACGCGACGCCTGAAGCGCACCCCGTGGTTCCAGATCCAGCGCGCGCTGCTCGCCATGCAGTTCAAGCGCGCCGAGACGCAGCTGGCGCAGCTGCCACCGGCGCGCCAGTCGCACATCGAGCAGCTGCGGGCGCGTGTCGCGCACGAGTACGAGGCGTTCCTCGCCGCGGTCGCCGACTGGGCGCGCGTCAAGGAGCAGTGGCTCGAGGAGAAGCGCCGTGCGGTCCTCGAGCAGTGGCACCACTCGGAGCTGCAGGGGAAGCTGCGCGAGATCGAGCGCACCCTGAGCCGCCAGCGCCGCCGCATGCGACTGCTGCGCGCACAGCTCGCGTAAGCCGCCTCGCGCGCTGCGCACACCCCCCGGCTCTCCTGCAGCCGCGCCCGCCTGAGGCGCGCGGTGCAGCGCGCTACAATAGTGCCCATGGGCCGCATCTTCGAAGTCCGCAAGCACACGATGTTCGCGCGGTGGAACCGCATGGCGAAGCAGTTCGCCCGCATCGCGAAGGACATCACCATGGCGGTCAAGTCGGGGGGCCCCGACCCGGCCTCCAATCCGGCGCTGCGCCGCATCATCCAGAACGCACGCGCCGTCAACATGCCCAAGGACCGCGTCGAGGCAGCGATCAAGCGCGCCTCGGGACGCGATGCCACCAATTACCACCAGGTGCTGTACGAGGGCTACGCGCCCCACGGTGTCGCGCTGCTGGTCGAGACCGCGACCGACAATCCGACGCGCACCGTGGCGGCGGTGCGCAACATCATCACCAAGAACGGCGGCAACCTGGCGACCAGCGGCAGCGTCAGCTTCCTCTTCAAGAAGATGGGCGTCTTCCGCCTCGATCCCGCCGGCATCGACCAGGACGATCTCGAGCTCTATCTCATAGACCACGGGCTCGAGGAGATGGGCGAGAGTACGGGCGAGAAGGGCGAGCCGCAGCTCGTGGTCCGCTGCGCCTTCGCGGACTTCGGCAAGCTGCAGGAGGCGCTCGAGGCGCGCGGCATCGCGCCGCTCTCCGCCGAGCATGAGTACGTCTGCACGGTGCCCACCGAGCTGCCGGAAGCGCAGGCCACCGAGGTGCTGACGCTCATCGACCGCCTGGAGCAGGACGACGACGTCCAACAGGTCTTCCATACGCTCGCCTGAGGCCACGCCGCGTGCAGAACTACCGCCTCGAGCCGGCCCGTCTGCGCGATGCGGCGCACCTCGCGGCGATGTCGGCGACGCTGATCGAGTCGGGGCTGCGTCCGGCGTGGGGCACGGAGCGCGTCGCCTGGCACGTGCGGCATCCGGAGAGTGTCGTGCTGACCGCGCGCAGCGACCACACCATCGCCGGCTTCGCGATCATGCGGTACGGCGATGAGATCGCCCACCTCAACCTCCTCGCCGTCGAGCCGCAGTATCGACGCCGCGGCCTCGGGCGGCGCCTCGTGAGCTGGCTCGAGGAGACCGCGCTCACGGCGGGCACGTACATCATCGGACTGGAGCTGCGCGCAGAGAACGATGCAGCGCAGGTCTTCTACCGCGGGCTCGGCTATTGCGAGGTCGGCCGCGTCCCCGGCTACTATCAGGGGGTCGAGGCAGCCATCCGCATGGAGCGCGACGTGCGGGTCAGCCGGCCGGCCGCGGCTCGATCCTGAAGTCGAACTCGTAGGAGTGCGCGCCATCGGGGGCGACCGTGACGCGCATGCTGCCGCTGAGCCCGGTGAGCTCTCCGGTGCCCGAGTCGGGCACGACGGTGATGGACGACTCGGGTGCGCCACGCTTCATGGTGGCGCTGTGCTGCAGTACGAAACTGCCGCTGCGCCCCTGCAGCGTGCCCGTCACGCGCTCGAGCGCCACGTAGCCCGCCGATCCCTTGACCTCGCTCTGCGCGGCGAGCATTTCGCCCTTGGCACTCGCCTCGAGATCGCCGTGAAAGCGCTTGTCGATCGTCAGGCGCCCGAGATTCGCGCTACGCGCCACCTGGGTATCGGGCTTCTGCGGCGTGACCTTGACCTCGAAGGGTCCGCTGGCGTGGTGAGTCATGCGCGTCTCCTTGGGACTCATGGGCTCAGTCCGGCATGGGCGTCATCTGCCCGGCGAGCGCGTCCTCGAAACCGAAGTTGCGCAGATCGCGGACGCGCTGCGGATAGAGTATGCCATCGAGGTGGTCGACTTCATGCTGCACGACCCGCGCATGAAAGCCCTCGACGGTGCGATCGATGGGAGCGCCCGCGGCATCGAACCCCTGGTAGCGCAGCTGCCGATAGCGCGGCACGAGGCCGCGCATCCCCGGCACCGACAGGCACCCTTCCCAGCCCTCTTCCTGCTCGAGGCCGAGCGGCGTGAGCTGCGGGTTGACGAGCACCGTGTAGGGGACCGGCGCAAGCTGCGGATAGCGCGGATTGTCCTTCAGCTCGAAGATCACCACGCGCAGGCCGACCCCGATCTGCGGGGCGGCGAGTCCGGCACCGCTCTGCGCGCGCATGGTGTCGTCCATGTCCGCGATCAGCGCGGCGAGCTCGGCGTCGAAGCGGGCCACGGGCGCGGCCACCTGCCGCAGCAGCGGCTCGCCCATCTTCAGCACCCGACGCACGGCCATGGTCAGCCCGGCTCGACCGCAATCGAGATGCGGTGGTCGCGGAACACGAGCGGCGCGAGCGTGCCACGCGCAACCTGCGTCCCGGCCGCGGCCACCGCCTGCTCCGCGGCCGCGACGGCCGCGGTCACCTTCGCATGATGCGGTGAGAGCTCGCACACCGGGTCGGCATTGGCCGCGTCGCCGGTCAGCAGAAAGGCCTGGCAGCGGCAGCCGCCGAAATCGCGTTGCCGCTCCGGGCAGCTGCGGCAGGGCTCCTTCATCCACGCCTCGCCGCGGAAGTGATTGAAGGCGGCCGAGTCGTACCAGATGGCGCGCACCTGGTGGGTGCGCACGTTGGGAAACTCGAGCCCCGGCAGCATGCGCGCGGCATGACACGGCAGCGCGGTGCCGTCGGGTGCGATGGTGAGAAACACCGAGCCCAGGCCGTTCATGCAGGGCTTCGGCCGGGTCTCGTAGTAATCGGGCACGACGAAATAGACGTCCATCCGGCCGGCGACGCGGGCGCGGAACTCCCGCGTGACCTGCTCCGCGCGCGCGAGCTGGGCGCGGCTCGGCAGCAGGTGCGCGCGGTTGAGCCACGCCCAGCCGTAGTACTGCGTGTTGGCGAGCTCGACATAGCGGGCGCCGAGGGACTCGGCCATGGCAAGGATCTCGCCCACGTGGTCGATGTTGAGCCGGTGCAGTACCACGTTGAGCACCATCGGGTACTCGTACTTGCGGATGAGCGCCGCCACCTTGGCCTTGAGATCGAAGGTACGGGTGCTGCTCAGGAAATCGTTGAGCTCGCGCGTCGAATCCTGGAACGACAGCTGAATGTGATCGAGCCCGGCGCGTTTCAATGCGCCGATGCGCTGCTCACTCAGGCCGACGCCCGAGGTGATGAGGTTGATGTAGTAGCCGAGCCCATGCGCTGCCGCGACGATCGTCTCGAGGTCCTCGCGCACCAGCGGCTCACCGCCGGAAAGCCCGAGCTGCACCGCGCCGAGCGCGCGCGCCTCGCGCAGCACGCGCAGCCACTCATCGGTCGCAAGCTCCGCGCCGGTGGCGGCGAGCTGCGTCGGGTTGTAGCAGAACACGCAGTGCAGCGGGCAGCGGTAGGTGAGCTCGAGCAGCAGCCACAGCGGCGGCCCCACCGTGCTCATTCCCGCAACTCCAGCCAGCGCCGCTCGAGCGCCAGCGCGACGAAGGCCGTGACGTCGTCGGTGAGCCCGCTGGTTGCGAAGGCGCGCTCGAGGTCCGCGACGATCTCTGCCAGCGTGCGCACGCCGTCGCAGCGCTCGAGGATCGCCCCGGCGCTGCCGTTGAGCTTCACCATGCCTTCCGGGTAGAGCAGCACGTGCGTCGCCTGGGCCGGCTCCCACTGGAGCCTGAGCCCGCGCGCGATCGCCGGCCGCGCATGCGCGCTCACGCCGGCGGAGTCAGCGCCGGGCGCGCTCACGTACTCACCCCATAGGCGAGCGCCATGGCGTCGTTCATCTGCCAGAGGATGTCGAGCTTGAGTCTGAGCACCTCGAGGGCGCGCTCCTGGGCGGCGCGGGTGGCAAAGCGCTCGAGCGTCACGGCCAGCGCGAACTCGACGTCACGCCGCGCGAGCGGAATGCGGCTCTGGAAGTAGTGCAGGCCCGCCGGATCGATCCATGGATAGTGCTCGGGCCAGCCGGCGAGCCGCTCGCGGTGGATCTGCGGCGCGAACAGCTCCGTGAGCGAGGCGCATACGCCTTCGGGCCAGGGCGCACGGCGCGCGAAGTTGACGTAGGCATCGACGGCGAAGCGTACCCCGGGCAGCAGCGCCTTCAGACTCTCGACCTCCGCGCGCTCGAGGCCGACCGCCGCGGCGAGGCGCAGCCACGACTCGATGCCGCCGGCGTCCTCGCCGTAGCCGTCGTGATCGAGGATGCGCTGCACCCAGTTGCGCCGCACCGCGCGCTCCTCGCAGTTGGCGAGGATCGCGGCGTCCTTGAGCGGAATGCTGGCCTGGTAATAGAAGCGATTCGCCACCCAGCCGCGGATCTGCGCGCGCGTCGCCTTGCCGGTGTTGAGCATCACATTGAAGGGGTGGTGGATGTGATAGGCGCGCCCGCCGTCGCGCAGGCGCGCCTCGAATTCCGCGCGCGACCAGGCGGCGGCGCTCACAGCGCGACCTCGAGCCCGTCCCAGGCGACTTCGATGCCGGCGTGCGCGAGCGCGGCGCGCTCGGGCGAGTCCTCATCGAGGATCGGGTTGGTGTTGTTCACGTGGATCAGGATCCGGCGCGTCGCGCCCGGCAGCTTCGCGAGCCACTCGAGCATGCCGCCGGCGCCGCTCTGGGGCAAATGTCCCATGTCGCGGGCGCGCTTGCCGGAGAGCCCCTGGGCGATCATCTCCTCATCGCTCCAGAAGGTACCGTCGAGGAGCACGCAGGCGGCGCTGCTCAGAGCCTCCCACAGCGGCGGGTCGATGGCGCCGAGCCCGGGCGCGTACACCGCGCTGCGGCCGCTCGCATTGTCGCGCATGACGAGTGCGACGTTGTCGCCTGCGACGGGTGCGCCACGATGCGGCGAGAATGGCGGCGGCTTGCTCGCTACGGCGAGGGCGCGCCAGCTGATGCCGGCGAGGCCCTCGATCGCGAACTCCTCGCCCCCGAGCGGCAGTCGGCGCCGGTCGACGCCGCAGTAGTGGCCGAGGACCTTGAATATGGGATTGCCGCTCTCGAGGTCGGCAGCGGCGCTGTCGCTGCACCATATGGTGAGCGGTCGCGGCGACTCACGCAGCATGAAGAGCCCGATGGTGTGATCGATCTGTGCATCGACCAGCACGACGGCGGCGATGCCCGTGTCGCGCGGCGCACGCGCCGGCTGCAGCTCCCGATGACGCCCCAGCTGCGCGCGGATGTCGGGAGAGGCGTTGACGAGCGCCCAGGCTGCGGCATCGGCCCCGGCGACGGCAAGCGAGGATTGAGTGCGGGGTGCGGCGCGGAGGCGGCCGCTGCGTACCCCGGAGCAATTGCGGCAGTTACAGTTCCACTGGGGAAAGCCGCCGCCGGCGGCGGACCCCAGGACGCGGATTCTCACGATGCATCGAAGTCAGGCGCAGGCACTCGCTCGAGCACCCGCCGCCCCTGGAGGAACGGGGGTCCTAGCGCCGGGCGATGTACATCGTGATTTCCATGCCGAAGCGCACGTCGATCGCCCGCGGTGTTTCCCAACGCATGGTCAAGCTCCTGTTGCTGTGCCGCATGAAGATACCGAAATACCGGGGCCGCGGCAAAAGACGGCGTGGGCGCAGCCGGCGCCGCAGCGGGTGGCCCGTCAGTCCCGAGCATCGCGCGCGACGACCACGCGCCGCGTGAGCCGATCGAGCGAGCGGCGCGCCGCAGCCTTGGCGATGTGCTTGCACCACAGCGGCGCCCGCTGGCCCGCCTGGCGGCGGAACTTGTCGCAGTCGCAGGTCCAGAGGATGTGGTCGTCGGGGGTCTTCAGAACCTGCACCGTACGGCTGGGAAAGCTGTAGGTGCCGATGATCTCGTTCTCGACCGGCTTCCGCCGGCGCATGCGCAGCGCAACCATGGGCACAAGCCTAGCGCACCTGTCCTGTGGATGACTTGTGGATTAATTGTGGGTGGTTATGTATAGCCGCGCGGAGCCTCAGGAAGAGACGATCCGCGCCTTGATCGCCTCGTATTCGGCATCGGTGATGAGACGGGCGTCGAGCAGCCGCTTCGCCTCCTGCAGGCGACGCGCCGCATCATCACCGGCCGCGGCCACGCCACCGAGGGAGGCCGGCGAGCCCGACATCACCTGGATGCCACCGGAGCGCGCCCGCAGCTCCTCGAGCTCGCGCACGCGGCGCTTCTCACGCCAGGCCTGGTCCTGCGCCTGGCAGATGCGGTAGACGGCCTGCGCCTGTGCCTTGCGCAGGCCCTTGAGCTCGACGCTCTGCGACCCCGTAGTGCCGAGCGAGGCAAGATCGGTGGCCTTGCCGGCACGGATGCCGAGATCGGCGGCGAACACCCCGACGCGGAGCGTGACCTCCTCGAGGTCCTGCCAGCGCACCGTGACGAGATTGAAGCCCCCGAGGAGCGGACGCGTGATGATGAGCAGGCGGCCGGTGGTCGCGGCGACCACCACGCGGCGGTGCACCATGGCGAACAGCCGCCGCTGAATGGCCCAGGCCTCGATCGCCTCGCCTTCGATGAGCACCGAGCGCAGGTTGCTGAGAGGCCCCTCGAGCCCCGCTTCCTCGGCAGCGTCGTTCGGGTCGACCATGTGCGTGTGCCCGCGGTTACTTCTTGGTGACGATCTCGGCGCGCAGCTCGCGCAGCTTCGCCTTGATGATGCGCGCGTTCGCCGGGCCCATGCGGATCAGCAGCTTCTGGCCGGAGGAGCGGGCTTCGAGCGCGGGGTCGGCGAAGGTGTAGAACACGCGTGGCTGCTCGAGCGCGATCGGCGGGGCGACCTCGGGCGTCTCGAGCAGCTGATCAATCACCTCGACCAGCCGGTCGTTGAAATACTTGCCCGGGTAGCCGAGATCCTCGTAGGCCTGCTGAAACAGCGGATAGAGCCGCTGGTAGACCCCGGCGAGCGCCTTGACGTCGGCCGCCTGCACCGCGTGCACGAAGGTCGTGTAGCGGGCGAAGTTGGCCTCGCTCAGGACGATCAGGTCGCCCTGGGTCGAGACGACCGTCTGGCCGCCGGTCGGCTTCACCGGCCGCAACTCGGGCGCGAGCTTGTGGCGCGCCAGGTTATCGACCGTCACGACGATGTGCCGCACGATGTTCTGCGGCACGAGCAGCGTCTCGATGGTCGGGCGTCCCAACACTGCGGTGAGCGAATCCTCGACCAGCTGGTCGCTGTCGTTGAGCGCCGGCAGTGCCTGCGAGCCGCCGCCGCCGGCAGGCAGCGGATGCTCGATCGCGGGCGCGGCCGGAAGCGGCGCCGGGGCGGTCGGCGCAGCGGCCGCCGGCGGCGTGGGAGCGGCCGGGTGGAACAGGAACCGGTACCAGATGGCGAAGCCGACGACCGCGACCACCACGAGGCCGCCGAGCCACCAGAGGAGCTTGCGGCGGAAGGAATCCGGAGTTTCTTCTTCCCACATCGTGAGGGGTCCTCGCCAGCTGCGGCCGCAGGTGTTGACTCTACTCTCCTTTGAGCCGCGCGGCCCCTGCGTGTTCCGCCAGGGACGCGAGGGACGCCCGGCGGCGCGCCGACGCGCAGCAGGCGTTCGGTGAGGTGTTGGCGCGTCCCGGGCGCGCTGGCGTCGTCAGGCTCTGCGCGGAGCAGCCGCGTGGCAGCGACGCCTCGCGGGAGCGCACGCCGCGTACAGGCGCCGCGGCACGCAGCCACTGTACGGCGCGTGAATTTCGCGCCCGCACCTCCTCGCACGGGGCGCGGTGTGTTTCAATCTGCCGATGCCCGCAGAGTTTCACCCCGCCGTCAGCGGCTGGTTCGAGCGCACATTCGCCGCGCCGACGCCGGCGCAGAGCGCCGCCTGGCCGCTGATCGCGGCCGGGCGCCACGTGCTCATCGCCGCCCCGACCGGGGCGGGCAAGACGCTCGCGGCTTTTCTCGCGGTCATCGACCAGCTGGTGCGCACCGCGCTCGCCGACGGTGCACTCGCCGATCAGACCACGGTGGTGTACGTCTCGCCCCTCAAGGCGCTCTCGAACGACATCCACCGTAATCTCGAGGCGCCGCTCGCCGGGATCGCCGCGGAGCTCGCCCTGCAGGGCCTGCCCGAGCACGGCATCCGCACCTTCGTGCGCACCGGCGACACGCCGCAGCACGAGCGCAGCGCGATGCGCAAGCGTCCCCCGCACATCATCGTCACGACCCCCGAGTCGCTCTACATTCTGCTCGGCTCCGAATCCGGGCGGCAGATGCTCGCGACCACGCGCACCGTGATCGTCGATGAGATCCACGCCGTCGCGGGCAGCAAGCGCGGCGTCCACCTCGCGCTCTCCCTCGAGCGGCTCGAGAGCCTCGCCGGCAGGAAGCTCGGCCGCATCGGCCTCTCGGCCACGCAAAAGCCTCTCGAGGAGGTGGCGCGCTTCCTGGTCGGGACACGCAACGTGGACGCCGACGGCACGGCCGACTGCCGCATCATCGACTCGGGGCACGTGCGCGAGCGCGATCTCGAGCTCGAGATCCCGCCGGCCCCGCTGGAAGCGGTCATGTCGGGCGAGGTGTGGACCCAGGTCTACGACCGTCTGGCCGAGCTGGTGGGCGAGCACCGCACCACGCTCGTGTTCGTCAACACGCGCCGCCAGGCGGAGCGCATCGCCCGCCACCTGTCCGAGCGCGTGGGCGAAGCGCACGTCACGGCGCACCACGGCAGCATGGCGAAGGAGGCGCGGCTCGCCGCCGAGCAGCGCCTGAAGCGCGGCGAGCTGCGCGCGCTGGTCGCCACCGCCTCACTCGAGCTCGGCATCGACATCGGCGAGGTCGACCTGGTGTGTCAGCTCGCCTCGCCGCGCTCGATCGCCGCCTTCCTGCAGCGCGCCGGGCGTTCCGGGCACTGTGTCGGTGGCACCCCCAAGGCACGCCTGTTCCCGTTGTCGCGCGACGACCTGGTGGAATGCGCCGCGCTGCTCGCGGCGGTGCGGCGCGGCGAGCTCGACCGGCTCACCGTCCCGGAAAAGCCCCTCGACGTCATCGCGCAGCAGATCGTCGCGGAGGCGGCGGCGCGCGAGTGGGACGAGGACGGCCTGTATGCGCTGCTCGGCGCCGCCTGGCCGTGCCGCGCTCTCACCCGCGCCGAGTTCGGCGAGCTGCTGCGCATGCTGGCGGAAGGCTACAGCACTCGCCGCGGCCGCCATGGGGCGCTGCTGCACCATGACGGCGTGAACAGGAAGGTGAAGGGACGCCGCGGCGCGCGGCTCACCGCGCTCACCTCCGGCGGCACCATTCCCGACACGGCCGACTACCAGGTGCTGCTCGAGCCGCAGGCGCAGTTCGTCGGCACGGTGAACGAGGACTTCGCCATCGAGAGCCTGCAGGGCGATGTCTTCCAGCTCGGCAACGTGTCCTACCGGATCCTGCGGGTCGAGCCCGGCAGGATCCGCGTCGAGGACGCGCGCGGCGAGCCGCCGACGATTCCATTCTGGATCGGCGAGGCCCCCGGACGGACCGACGAGCTCTCGGCGAGCGTCGCGCGGCTGCGCGGCGAGCTCGAGCAGCGGCTCGAGTCCGGCACGGAAGCGGCGCTCGCGTGGCTCGCGGCGGAAAGCGGGATCGGTGCGGCCGCCGCGGCGCAGATCGTCAACTACCTGGCCGCGGCGCGCGCCGCCCTCGGCGCGCTGCCGACCCAGCAGCTGGTGATCTTCGAGCGCTTCTTCG
>Ga0335073_10016872_pt1 | contig 10212 bp, 9 predicted proteins | sample Lox_Sample_22_FD_207093 | JGI IMG/M metagenome (GOLD analysis project Ga0335073, IMG submission 207093) | Soil microbial communities from Loxahatchee National Wildlife Refuge, Florida, United States - Lox_Sample_2.2 | ecosystem: Environmental > Terrestrial > Soil > Wetlands | place: USA: Florida... | reverse complement strand
CAGGATTGCGGCTAGAGCGAGGTTGTACCGACAGGAAGATGGGGTGGTCATAGGCAGAATTCTCCAGAAATCAGTTTGTCGATTTGAAAATGGCGCGCTGAGCGCATACACCGAGGCTTGAAGGAGTGTAAAAACAATAAACATCGAATAGTGCCCCAATTTACCAGTAACCATAGACCTTGCACCGGCCCTGCGGGATCGGCGCACCCGTGTGCATAATCTTTCGCTGTCGAATGGAGCGTGACAAAACACCAATCTGACGTGGCGATTTAAGCAAGATTAGACAAATTTAACGACGCCGCAACTGCGGCGGGTCCAAACAAAGGGGGAGCTTTCACTTTGACAATCGCATTAGGGGTTGTCAATACAATCTTAGGCTGATGCTGCACTCGTGAGGTAATTATTTAGTCACCATTTGGTCAATGAATGGTGTACGTTACCAAAGCCGGATTACTAATGGCCCATTCAGCCTTCAGACCTCGCTTGCTGGAGCGCGCGACTCCATCACACTCGACTGCCAGGCTCCATGGCAGCCTCGGAGCCGGAGGCGCTTTTCACGGGATCGCGAACGATGCACCAAAAACGGGTGCCTCAACTCCCAATTACCGGACATGAGAAAGTAGGCTGTCACCTCGCATCTATTCCGGGCGCCACCTTTTCCGGCGCCTTCCTGAATACGCGGTTGTAAATTTCATGCGCCAGTTCCACCGACTCTTCAATCGCACGGCTCGTAGGAATCACCCGCACATGCACCTGACTCTCCCGCGCCAGCCGGATGCCGGCGATCAGGCAGGCTCCGAGGTAGACCATCCCACGGTTGATTCGTGGCATGTGGGCATCGGGATCGAACATCAGCGGGGCCTCGTGCGGTTCTGATGAGTCACAAGCTGATCGGCCTTGCCCAGAAACACCTCCGACGGCCTATATTGCCGCAGCTCGCCGCACAGGCAGCACTCCACCGCAATCGATTGGAATGGGAATTCGCGGATTCCGGTTGGCACATCGCGGCGGCAGCGCTTGCAGGTCACCACGAACGACTTTCGGTTTCCCGGACTTGGAAACATGTCGCCATGATAGGCGAATATATGGCGAAAATTCAATGCCTCGCGAAAATGCCGCTTTTGCCGAAATGGGCGAACCTATCCGAATTGCGGCCGGCGCCAGTTTCGTAGCAAATCCCGGAAGTAAACATGAACCGCCGTTTACTGGCCGACCTTGCCCGCGCCATTCACCAGGCTTGGATTGTCGGGGATGAAGATCTCAAACACCGTCCCGCTGCCCGCGGCGCGCCCTTTCGATTGCGCAACCGCCGCGCGGCTGCGCACATGAACCAGCCCGTGGTGCTTGAGGATGATGGTGTGGCTCACCCATAGGCCCAGCCCCGTGCCTGTCACTTCCTTGGTGGTGAAGAAAGGCTCAAAGACGCGCTGGCGCACCTCGGGCTCCATTCCCACTCCGGTGTCGGCCACAACAAAGCGAACGCCGGCCTGCGATGACTCTCTCCAGTTGCGCGAACGCCGGGCGCGCACCAATATGCGGCCGCCATTGTTCATCGCGTCAACTGAGTTGCCCACAAGATTGGCAATCACCTGTCGAATCTCGCCCGCAAAACAGAACAGGTCGAGCGCGGAGTCGTAGTCGCGTTCGACGTGAATGCCGAGCGAATTGAACCGGCCCTGGTGGAGCGAAAGCACCGAGTCGAGCAGGTCTGCCATGGTAGTGCGCGCAGGCAATGTGGACTGCCGGTAAAAGCGCAGCGTCTGCTGCGTGATTTCCGCGATGCGCCGCACCTCGTGCTCGGCCATGGCCACGTAGTTCCGCCCCTGCTCATCGAGCTTGGTGAAGTTGCGCATAAGAAAGAGCAGGTTGGTGATGGCCTCGAGCGGGTTGTTGATTTCGTGCGCGATCGATGCCGCCAGGCGGCCCGTGACGGCCAGCTTTTCGCTGCGGCGAAGCGCTTCCTCGCTGCGCTTGCGGTCGCTGGCGTCGAGCACAATCACGCCGGCCCAGCGAACGTTATTCGGGTTGGTGCGCACTGGATAGGCGCTCACCAGCCACGTCCACGCGCGATTGAGCTTTTCAGCCGAACCCGACGGGCCGATTTCGCCGCTGAGCTCAAAATTGCGTACCGGTTGCTCGGTGCTGAATACCCGCAGCACTGCTTCCTCTAGTTTATCGGCTACGGCGCTGGGTAGAACTTCAGGCAGCGTGCGGCCCAGGTGGCGGCTTGGCGAAACATGGGTCAGATCGGCGAAGACCTGATTCACGCGCACCAGCCGGCAGCTCCGATCGCAGAAAGCAAGGCCGACGGGTGCGTTGGCAAGCATCGAGTCGAGCAGAGAGAGCGTGTCGTTGAGTCCCGAGCGCTGCTCGGCCAGCGACGCCACCATGCGATTGAAGGCTTCAATCAGGTCGCCGATTTCGTTGTGGACCACGACCGGCAAAGGAAAGATGCTTCTGTTTTCAAGCGACTCGGTCAATTCTCTCGCGCCTCGGTGCAGGGTGGCGAGCGGCCGCGCGATGGAGCGCGCCATCAACAGCACCAGCACCGCGGAAGCAACGATCCAAATGATTGCGAAGACCACGGTGTCGCGGATCAATTGCCGCAACTGCTCATCGGAAAAGCTGCGGTTGTAAACCACCCATGCGATTCCGCGCAGATCGTGGCCGGTGAAAATGGCCTGCGCGCACTCCCACTGACTGTCGGGCAAAGTGAGGCATGCCTGTTTTCCCTGCCGTATTGACGGAACCAGCGCAACCTCTGAAGGCACAAGCGTGGTTTCATCAGCCTCGCCGCGGCTGATAAAAAGCATGTTTCCAGCAGGGTCAGTCACTTTAGCCAGCGAGACGGTGGGTGCACCGCCCATCATATTCACCAGGTGGCCGATCCATCCGGGCCGTTCCTCATCAAGCGCCTCGCGCGATTGAGTGGCGAGCGACGAAACGTCGTAGAGGAGCCGCAGATGTGCGCGCTGTTTTACATCGCGAACGCGCTGGCCGACCAGCAGAACCCCGAAAAGCGAGATCGAGAGCGTCTCGAGCAGTAAGAGACCTGCGAGCATTTGCCAGCGAATCGACTGCGGCCACCAGCGGAAACGCAACGCGTTCACCTCCTCATCGGTCCTTTGAGACCCATTATTTCAGGCTTGCCGTGTTTGAGGGTTGGTTACAACTTGCAGGATGGGCCCATCTCGGTCTCAAGCCGCCGGTTACGTGGCATTAGCCGGCTTGAACCGCGCAGACAACGCTGCTGCGATTTGGCGGCCGTGAAAGCGGCCGTTCTCAATAAAGATTTCGTTGGTACGCTCCCCCGCCACAATAACCCCGGCTAGATAAACGCCGGGGATATTGCTTTCGAGCGTCTCCTTATTACAGACGGGCAAACGGCCCTCTCCGTTGCAAACAACGCCGAGGCTTTCAATAAATGCGAAATCGGGATGGTAGCCGGTGAGCGCGAAGACAAAATCGTTGGCCAAGATTTTGCGACCGGCGGGAGTCTCCACAATAATCGTGTCGGGAGTTATCTCGACCACGCGTGAATTGAAATACGCCTTAATTTCGCCGTTCTTGATGCGATTTTCGATGTCGGGCTTGATCCAGTACTTCACATGGCGGTGCATCTCTGCCCCGCGATGGATAAGCGTGACCCGCGCACCGTGCCGCCACAGCTCAAGCGCCGCAATCGCAGCCGAGTTCTTGCCGCCGATTACCGCGACATCGAGATTGTAGTAAGGGTGCGGATCGTCGTAGTAGTGATGGACCTTTGTGCTGTCTTCGCCGGGAATGCCGATCATGTTGGGCAGATCGTAGTAGCCGGTGGCAACGGCTAGTGAGCGGGCGCGCATGGTTCCCGGCCGCCCGTGATTGTCGATTGTCTCGACGGTAAAATCGCCTTCGCGTCCCAGCACGCGCTTGACCCGCGTGTACTGTCGCACGTCAAGTTTATAAAAGGCCGCCACCAGCCGGTAGTACTCGAGCGCCTCGTTGCGATTCGGTTTGGCATTGGTCGAGGGGAAAGGAATTCCGCCGATCTCGAGCAGCTCGGATGTGGTGAAAAACGTCATGTGCGACGGGTAGTGAAAGAGCGAATTGCACAGGCAGCCTTTATCGACGCACACAGCTTTGAAACCCGCCTTTTGCGCCTCGATGGCGCAGGCGAGACCGGTTGGCCCGGCGCCTATCACCAGCAGGTCGTAAAAAGCTTTGGAAGGTGCGGCGGCTTCGAAGTCGCTCATGCATCTAGATTAGGGCATTTGGGACCCGCGCCGAAAACGCAGTTAGCCGGGGCGCATGCATTCGATCGTTTCGCTTCGTGCCAGCCATGCTCCGCATCCTTTAACCTAGAGGGTTCGAGGGAGCTTCGTTATGACCGTCATCAAGCAGGAAGATTTTATTTCGAGCATTGCAGCCGCCCTGCAATACATCAGCTACTACCACCCGGTGGACTACATCACTTCGCTGGCACGGGCCTACGAGCGCGAAGAGTCGCCGGCCGCGCGCGACGCCATGGCGCAGATCCTTATCAACAGCCGCATGTGCTTTGAGGGCCATCGGCCTATCTGCCAGGACACCGGCATCGTTACCGCGTTCATCAAGGTCGGCATGGATGTGCGCTTTGTAGGCCCCGAGGGCGGCAGCCCTTCGCTCGATATTCAGGGTATGGTTGACGAAGGCGTGCGCCGCGCCTGGCTCGATGCCGACAATAAACTGCGCGGGTCGATACTCGCCGATCCCGCAGGCGCACGAAAGAACACCAAAGACAATACGCCGGCCTGCGTGAGCGTGGAACTGGTCAAGGGCGACAAGGTTGATGTGACAGTCGCCGCCAAGGGTGGAGGCTCAGAGGCCAAATCGAAGTTCGTCATGCTCAACCCGTCTGACTCGGTAGTCGAGTGGGTGCTCAAAACCGTGCCCACCATGGGCGCCGGCTGGTGCCCGCCGGGCATGCTCGGCATCGGCATCGGTGGCACGGCTGAGAAAGCGATGCTGCTGGCCAAGACCGCGCTCATGGATCCCATCGACATCAACGACCTTAAAGCCCGCGGCTCTAAAACCACAGCTGAGAAGCTGCGTCTCGAGCTCTACGACAAGGTGAACCGCCTCGGCATCGGCGCGCAGGGTCTGGGCGGCCTTACCACCGTGCTCGACGTTAAGGTGCTCGATTACCCGTGTCACGCCGCCAACCTGCCTGTGGCCATGATTCCCAACTGCGCGGCCACGCGGCACGCGCACATCGTGCTCGATGGCTCGGGGCCGGTGTTTCTCGATCCGCCGTCGATCGAGGACTGGCCGAAGCTCACCTACGACGTGAGCGGCGCGCGGCGCGTGAACCTCGACACACTCACGCGCGAAGAAGCGGCGACATGGAAGCCCGGCGAAGTGCTGCTGCTCACCGGCAAAATGTTCACCGGCCGCGATGCGGCGCACAAACGCATCACCGACATGCTGAACCGCGGAGAAAATCTGCCAGTCGATTTTCGCAACCGCATCATTTACTACGTTGGCCCGGTCGATCCGGTGCGCAAAGAAGTGGTGGGCCCCGCCGGCCCGACGACCGCCACGCGCATGGACAAGTTCACGCGCCAAATGCTGGCTGAGACCGGCCTCTTAGGCATGATTGGCAAAGCCGAGCGCGGCCCGGTTGCGATTGAAGCCATCAAGGAGTTCGGCGCGGTGTACCTGATGGCCGTTGGCGGCGCTGCGTATCTCGTCGCCAAGGCCATTCGCGGCTCGCGTTTGCTGGCGTTTGAAGATCTGGGCATGGAAGCGATCTACGAGTTCGACGTGAAAGACATGCCAGTCACGGTTGCGGTGGACTCGAAGGGCACGAGCGTGCACAACACGGGTCCGGAGGAGTGGCAGCGGAGGATTGCGGGGATACCGATCATGCAGTGACGCGGCTGCGCATATAACATGTTATATAATTGGCTGGTATGGCCGAGCCTCCCGGTAACATGCCGACTCAAATTGCATGGGAGGGCGACTCAAAAGATGTTTTGAGCCGCTTTCCGGCAGAGGTCAAGTCAACCCTCGGATTCTCGTTGCGGCAGATTCAAAACGGGTGGTTTCCGCGCTGCGAACATCGGCCCATGCCTTCAGTTGGCAAGGGAGTGTGGGAACTCAAAGACGGCGACGCTCGAACCTGGTACAGGGTCATGTATTTGACGCGGATAAACAACGTCGTTCATGTACTGCATTGCTTCGAGAAAGACAGCCGCAAAACAGACAGGCGCGATATAGCGGTCGCGAAATCAAGATTGAGTGAAGTGCAGCAGCGGTTAAAAGGCTCAAAGAATCAATGAGGGTTGAAAAGTTCAACGAAAAGGAGGCACGATATGAGCAAGCCAGCACACATTACCAAGGGGGACGTGCTCGATGACCTGGGTTTCTCGCGTGCCGAAGCAGCCTCACTGAAGGTGAAGGCAGCGATTTTCGAGGCCATTCTTGCCGAGATCGACCGGCGCAGGCTCGTTCAGAGGCAACTTGTCGACCTGTTGGACGAATATCAACCGAACGTGAGTAATTTGCTCAATGGAAGAATCGGCAAGGTGAGCATTGAGAAACTGCTTTATTACGCGGCACGTCTCGGCCTGGAAAGCACAATCGAAATGCGCCCCTCGGTGAGGGCGCGCGCAGTTCGTAGAAATTCTTCTTCCGCCCGCGCACGCGTTGCCGCGTGATTTTCCGGATGCCGAGTGCCCGGCCGAATTGCAGCAGAGGATTGCTGGAATTCCGATAATGGCAGTAAGGCAGTGGTCAGTGATCATTGGTTGGTGAAAGTGTCGAGCGACGCAAGTCGCACTCTTTGCCGATGAAGTGAACCGGACGTATACTGAATATGTACGGTAATTTGCCGTACATATGCGAAGGGGCTCCTTATGGCGCTTGCATTAAGAACGGAACGAACCGAGGCTCGACTTCTTCCCGAGCAAAAGAAGCGTATTGAGACCGCCGCGCAGCTTAAAGGGCTTTCCATGTCTGACTTCATCGTGCAGCATGCCGACGAAGCCGCGATTAGGACAATTGAAGCTCACAGAAGCTGGACCCTCGATGACAGAGATCGCGACGCGTTTGTAAACGCTCTTCTAAATCCCCCCAAGCCCAGCGCACGGATGAGGGCAGCAGTAAGACGTTATAGAAAGAACACTGGGAGATAGTGCCGGGCAAAGACTTCGCGGCCGAATTTCAATTTGAACCGCTCGCATCGCGGCATGACCGTGCGGGATTTCGTTGCGGAGTGCAAGAACTCGACGATTGGTTTGAGCATGGTGCGGGACAGGATCAGAAGCGAAAGCTTGCAGCTGTTTTTGTTCTTACGCGTGACAGTAGCCGCGTTGCCGGTTTCTATTCGCTCTCGGCACACTCCATCCTCGCATCGGAATTACCACCGGAGTTCGCAAAGAAGCTTCCTCGATTTCCGCTTCCCGCAACGCTGTTGGGGCGGATGGCGGTAGCCGTTTCCCTGCATGGTAAGAGTCTCGGAGAACACATTCTTCTTCACGCGCTCGAGCGCGCGCTGGCCGGCTCACATCGGGTTGCGTCGTGGGCGGTATTGGTAGATGCAAAAGCGAGCGTCCGCAATTTTTACGTGAAGCGCGACTTTATTCCCTTTCCGAATCGACCTGATCGGCTATTTCTGCCCATGAAATCAATCGAAGAAATGTTTCGGTAATAGCAGGCCTGATTCGCCAAGCCGCCTCATAAATACCCCATCCCCCTTAGCACGCCGCGCATGAACGCGAAGCTCTCAATCACGCCCGGCATCGGGTCGTCCGCGTGGATTTCATACTCGAGATCAACAAAGCCCTGGTAATTAATCGCAATCAGCGACTCGAAGATGCCGCGAATGGGAATGATGCCGCGCCCCACGGCAACCTGGCTTTCTTTGTTTGAGAAATCGGTGAGATCTTTGGCGTGCATGTTGAAGAGGCGCGGGCCCACGTCGCGAACGGCCTGCGGCAAATTGGCGCCGGCGCGCGCGGCGTGGCCGATATCGATGCAGCAGCCCATGCGCTCATCCATTTTGTCCACGGCGCGAAGCACGTCGTAGGGCGAGGGGAAGAAGTTCTTATCCTCGGGGCCGTGATTGTGGATGGCGATGCGAATGTCGTACTCCTTCACAAAGCGCTCGATGCGCGGCAGCGTTGTGACCGTGGGGTCGCCGGCCACGATCACCTTGACGCCCGCGCGTTTTGCGTACTCGAACTTCGATCGAATGTCGTCGTCCTCGTCTTTTGTGAATGCGACCGTACCGACGGCATGCACTTTAATGTTGTTGGCCGCATAGTCGGCCATGGCTAAGGCTTCGGCGCTGGGGTTCATCGGCAAGTGGTCTTTGGCATCCTTGCAGTTCAGGTCGACGAGTTCGAGCTGCTTCATGAAGCCGAGAAGCTGCGCGCGAGTGAAGTTGCGAAAGGTGTAGCTGGCGAGCCCGAGCTTGATGGGCGCGGGCTTGCCCTTTTCGGGTACGGCCTGCGCTGAAGCTGAGAGCGGCGCTGCTACTGCGGCAGCGGCCAGCGCGCTCGATTGAATGAAGCTGCGGCGAGTGATGAGAGACATGGGTGGCTCCGATGCCGGCAGAGCGGCAGTTTTGGCGCGAAGCTGAGGGCTGCCGCTGCCGGACAGGTAAGTGTAATTGGTCGCGGTTGCGAAGAGGCGTAGAGCGTCGGCCATCGATTTCGCTGTCGCGCAAATGGAGCCCGAAGGTATGCTTCATGCATGCTTCTGCGCAAGGCCGGCGCAATCCGCGTGATTGCCGCGACTGCTCCATGCGGGACCGCAAAATCTGGAGACATCCGTAAATGGCTTCCGATGCCGAACGAAAACTGAATCCCTGGACGACCGTTCCGAAAAGCACGGCAGTGATCTTTTTTGTTGCCGTGTTCCTCACCTTTTCCACGATGGGGTTTGTCAACGACATCTCCGACATGGGACGGTTGCCAACGATTCGATTTGTCGGTGCGGTGCTTTTGCCGAGCCTGTTCGCGGTTGTTTATGCATGGTCGGGCGTGAGGCTGCGTCACCGGTGGTGGATGGCCTCTGTCCCCCTGTTCGTTGTGCAGTTGGCGGCGATGCATTTTCTTGGCCAGCGGTATCCCGACTCGCAGTACCACAACTCGCTGTCGGTGGCCGAAACGACCAGCCTCTCCCAGCGCCTCGGAAACGACAGCCTCGCGATCATGTCGGTGATCATTCTGGCTTATACGGGATTCATTATCGTGTTTGTTCTCGAATTCCGCCGGCGAATGATGGTGACCACTGAAAAAGCCTTTCTTGAAAGCGAGATGGTTGCGGCGCGCGAGGTGCAGCAGGTAATTGTGCCCGAGAATGCTGAGAGTTTCCCAGGTTTCAGCGTGGAAACGGCTTACTTGCCGGCGCAGCAGGTGGGCGGCGATTTTTTTCAGATACTGCGCAACGGCGACGAGGGGATTCTGGTGGTAGTGGGCGACGTGGCCGGCAAGGGATTGCCTGCGGCGATGCTGGTTTCAATGCTGGTGGGCTCTATTCGAACCGCCGCCGAAGAAACCTATGATCCGGCACGCATTCTTCGCATTCTTCACGACCGGCTGGTGGGGCGATCGGGCGGAGGGTTCACCACTGCGATAGCCGCCAAGATGGGCCGCGATGGGGCGGTAAAGATTGCCAACGCCGGCCACCTGCCCCCATATCTCGACGGCAAAGAAATTGAGCTGGGCGGCACGCTACCATTGGGATTCGCAGGAGCAGGACAATACCAGACGACGAGTTTCACCATGGAACTGGGCAGCCGGCTGGTCTTCTGTACCGACGGAGTTGTCGAAGCGAAAAATCAAAAGGGAGAACTGTTCAGCTTCGATCGCACCAGGCAGATTTCCACGAAGACTGCCGCGGAGATCGGCGAGATGGCAAAGGACTTTGGTCAATCCGACGATATTACGGTGGTCGCGGTGGGGAGAAACAGCCGGTAGCCAGCAGGAGAGAACACAGATCAGGCACAAGTCACGCGACAATCGCTGAACTTCCTATAGGGTCTCTGCTCTTTTTTATTGGCTATTGGCTACTCCCTATTGGCTGTTTTTTACAGCTTGCCAAAACGGTAAACGAACCCGGCCGTGAAGCCGAACGAGTTCTGGACAGTTGAGCCGAAGCCTGTGGCCAGGTCTTCGCCGCTTAGTCGCAGGCTAATGTCGGGAGCAACGTTGTACTGGCCAATGATGCCTCCTCCGGCAGCGA
>Ga0335073_10016871_pt1 | contig 10212 bp, 10 predicted proteins | sample Lox_Sample_22_FD_207093 | JGI IMG/M metagenome (GOLD analysis project Ga0335073, IMG submission 207093) | Soil microbial communities from Loxahatchee National Wildlife Refuge, Florida, United States - Lox_Sample_2.2 | ecosystem: Environmental > Terrestrial > Soil > Wetlands | place: USA... | reverse complement strand
CGGAGGCGGTGCATCCAGCCGACCTGCACGCCCGCCGCCCGCCGGGTCGCCTCCGTCTGCCACGACAGCCACACCCGCGGCGACCGGTGCCCGTCGCCGGCCAGCCCCCCGCCCGGCACGCTGAACGCCGCCAGCACCTTCGCGTGCACCGCGGTTTGCTGTGATTCGGCGACCGCCAGCGCGCGCAGGCAATCGGCCTGCAATCCCTCACCCCACGCCGCCGGGTCGGCGCTCGTCAGGTAGTCAAGAGCCTCGGACAGCAACGCAAGCGCCTGAGCCGGGCTCTCCAGCGGCCTGCCGCCGAACCCGCGACGGCGTCAGCCAACGGCGCAAACGCACCCGCCGACGACCCCGACACCGCCGAGACACTGGACAGCGGACGCCGCTTGCGCGAACCACGCCGAGCGCCGGCACCCGGACCCGCGGACGGCGCGTCCGGCTGCCCGGCGGCGGCACCGCCGGAAGGAGCGTCACGCGGAACACCGGGGATATCCCAGCCGGACTCCGTCATGGTCTGCCTCCCTCCCCTGCTGAATCCAACCGCTGCCAGAGCCACTGGGCCGCCGGGGCCACTGGGCCGCCCACGGCGACCCGGCTGCCGCGGCCGGGTGGCCGCGTGGATCAGTCGATCATGTGTTCGATAATATCGGCCCTGTCCGACAACTCGAGTTTCGCGGTCAGGCCGCTGCCTGGGCCCAGGCCAGCTGGACGGTCCGGATTTCCTCGGGGGTGGGCTGGCGCGGCACCTCGGGCGTAAATTGCGCGGCGATCAGCACGCGGCGGAGCCTGGCGATCATGTCGGCGTAGGCGGGGCACGTCTTAGTGGCATACCACGGGGCCTTCTCCCGCCGTCCGCGCACGACTGATGGATGGTGCCCGGCGAGGTGATACCAGATGATCACGATCGACTGGGTGAACAGGGCGAACGGGACGGTGCGCTCCACGGCACGGGGCACGCGGTTGCGGGCCTCGCCCGCGCCGGTGATGTTCTCGGCGTCGCTGAAGGCGACCTCGATGGCCCACCGGCTGGCGTAGCGGCTGACGACCGCGGCGGCCGGGGTGCGCGGGTCAGTGGTGACCAGGGACAGGCCGGGCCTGCCAGGCTCGGTCACGATGATCACGCGGACCGGGACCGACCGCCAGACCCCGGGCCACAGGCAGCGGTGCTCGCGGACGGTCACCCGGGCGGTCTTGCCGTAACGGGTCACCGCGGCGTCCTGGCCAGCCACCACGGCAGCCAGGTCCGCCGGGGTGCCGATCCGGGCGCCGCGGGTGCGCGGCCGGCCGCGCCGGTGCCGGCGCAGCAGCGGATTATCCAGCTCCGGATGGACCTCGTACAGGCAGGCGTGCCGGGGCAGCGGCCCGGTCAGCGTCACGCCCGGCGGCAGCGACCGCAGCGCGGAGCAGATATAGCCGCCATCACCGACCACGTGCACGGCGCGGCCGCGGCACGCGGGCGCGGAGGAGATCAGCCCGATCAGCTCGCAGGCCAGCGCGGGCTTAGCCGGGCCGCCCTTGCGCCAGAGCCGGGCCGCCGCCGCAGCGCGGCCGGGCGCTGCAGGAACGGCAGCATCACCACCACCGCCGCGACCACGAACGTGTTCCCCCGCGACACCTGCGGGCTGCCCGGCGCCACCCGCCGCGACCCGTCATACGCCCAGTGCGCCGCATGCACCTTACGGCCCGAACGGCGGAACATCGTGTCATCGACCGCGATCACCACCGGCGACCGGGCCGGCACCAGCCAGCCCACCACCAGCCGCAGCACGGTCAGCCCGACCTCATCAGCGCTCCACCGCGCAGCAGCGAAGAACCGGTGCGCCCGGCTGTGATGCCACACCCCGCCCAGGCCCGCCCCGGCCAGCATCCCGCACACCGACCGGCCCGCAGGCCGGGCGACCAGCCCGGCCGCCAGCAAAACGAACGTCGTGAACGTCGGCGCGGTGAAACACGGCCGGAAAGCATCCAGCAGCTCAAACAGCGACGGCGGTAACGTATGCATCCGGAGCATCGGCGGCACTCCCTCATACGGAGTCCTATGGCAACCGCCGATGCTTCCTCACATCCCGGCCAAGATCACCACGACACGCCGCACCTCGAACACACGTTCCCCAAAGCCGCGCAAGCCGAGCCGACAATTTCGACTGATTTACAGGCAGTGGGCGGCTCGCTGTGGCGCGAGATTGCTGCGACCGCCGGCGAGCAACGAGCCGGCCGGCGGTCAGCGGAGCCTGTGCGGTAACAGAGCGTGCGGTGGCGGGGTGCGCTAGTTGGTGCGCCCTGCAATTCCCAGCCCGTGGGGCAGCAGGACCGGGCCAACGCCGGGGATCGCCTGGGACCTGGCCTCGGCGAGCAGCGCGGCAGCCGCTTGCGCGGCGTTCTCGCCAGTGCGGGACATGCGGGCCGCGATGAGGCCGGTCACGATCGGCGTAGAGAAGGACGTGCCGCTCCACGTCGCCATGCCGTAGAACTCCCGGGTCTGGTTCGCATAGGGAGCCACGTGGCAGGTATAGGTGCCGGTCGCGTAGGCGTTGACGAGATCCCGCCCTGGCGCGTACACGTCGACCCAGCCGCCGAAGTTCGAGAAGCTGGCCCGGCCACGCCAGTCGCCGCCGAGCGCTCCGACGGCGATCACGCCGGGGAAGGCGCCCGGCCAGTTCGGCCGTCGGTGACCGTCGTTCCCTGCCGGAGCGATGCAGATGCTGCCCTTGTACTGATGCAGTCGCTTCAGCCACTGCTCAAAGGCAATCAACGGAAGATCATGCCGGGAACGGGCGGCAATGCTCAAGTGGAAGATGTCGACGCCGCGCCGGAGTTCGTCCTCGAGCCTGGTCACCAGGTCTGATTCCAGCTGGCTCCCGGCGATCGAGAAGGCATTGCAGACGACGATCTCTGCGGCCGGGGCCATGGTGCGCATGACGCCGGCGACGAACGTTCCGTGGCCGGTGTAAGCCGGGATCGGCTGGACTCCGCCCGGCAGCATGGGCGGCAGCGGATCGACGTCGGCTGCCTGAACCCCTGCCAGCCAGGGGTGAGCCTTATCGGCGCCCCCGAGCAGGCCCGTGTCAGCCAGGTAGATCAGTACGCCCGCCCCGCTGTGCTCACCGCTGGCGGACGGATAGGGCTCGACATCGCAATAGGCAGGCTGTGGCTCGGTGGCCGGGCAGATCGACCCTTGGCCCGGCGCGACGGTCAGCACGTGATCAGGAGTCGCTGCCCCCCGACCGAGCTGCCTGTCGATCTCAGCGAGTGCATCAGTCACCGTCGGCCCGCCGTCGGGCAGGGTCAGGAGCACAATGCCGCCAGCCAGCCGCCGAATGCGGGCTGGCGAATTGGCGAGCAGGTCTCGCTCGGCAGGCTGACTGAGAATCTCCAGGATCCGGTCGAGATACTCCGGGCGAATGAGGATCTGGCCCTCAACGTAGAGATGGTCGACCACGCCGCCGTCCTTGCGGGCCGCCTTCACCTCGGGTCGGCGATCCGACGAGCCACGGAATGCCTTGACGACGCAGTCAATCTCGTCGATGACCTTCTGGTCGAGACCTTCTCGCCAGTTCTCGGATTCTTCGCTCATGCCTGTCCTCCACTGACTTCAGCGATACCTAGGCGCCTCGGCGGGCTGCGAGACAGCTTCCGCAGGCGTGCGACAGTGATAGGCGCGTGTACCCCCGCCGAAATATGGAGTCGCTAGTAGGCGGTCTGATACCTGTCGTTATGCCCGACTACGTGCTGCTGTCTGGCGGCGACTTAGGGTGGCTTCGGCCATGTCATAGTTCTACTCGCGAGTAAGAGGCGATTTAGTATCTCTTCTGTGGCGGAAGGCGCTCGCGCGGCCGACTCCGGCCAGCGGGATGCCGACGACTTGCTGCAGCTGGCTATGTCCCGTCCCCGCGAAGCGCTTAGTAGAGCACACAGCGTCCTCGCAGGCCGGCCCAGCGTATCCGACGCCCTGATCGCGCACCAGGCAGCGGGGATCGTCCTGCGTGACATCGGTGACGTCGGCGCGGGCATCGGGGAACTCCGGCAGGCGCTGAGACTAGCCCGGCGAATCGGCTCACCAGAGCGTGAAGCCGATGTGCTGGGCTCTCTCGGAGCTGCCCTCGTTATGTCGGGCCGGACGGCCGCTGGCCTCAGTGCCTTGGATCGCGCGATTGAGCTGTCGAGTGGCGCACTGGCCGGGCGAGTGCTGCACAAGCGCGGCATTATTCTTTGGACGCTGGGGCGCCATTCGGCGGCACTGGCGGACTTCCGCCGGGCGGTCACCGTGCTGCAGCGGGCTAATGATGCACTCTGGACCGCGCGTGCGCTCAACGGCCGTGGCCTGGTCTATCTGGCTCTCGGCTCCCCGGCTCGCGCTGATCAGGACTTCGTTGCCGCAGGTCGCCTGTTCACCGAGTGCGGTCAGGAGCTAGAAGCTGCTCACACTGTGTTCAACCGGGGGTGGGCGGCGTTCCGCTCCGGAGACCTGCCCACGGCGCTTGCTTTCATCGACGACGCCGCGGCGCGCTACCGCTCATTCGGCTGGCCAACTCCCGCGCTCAGCTTGGACCGCTGCGGTGTCCTGCTAGCGGCGGGACTGGCCAGGGATGCGCTTGACGAGGCGGACGCCGCTATCCGTGAGATCGAGCAGACCCGGGGATCGTCGACCAAACGGGCCGAACTGCTTCTGATGGCGGCCAGCTGTGCCCTGGCTGCGGCGCAGCCGGAGACCGCTCTCGAGCGGGCGCGGGCTGCCCACCGGCTGTTCCGGTCTCAGCAGAGCGCATGGGGCCAGGCCCACGCCAGACTGGTTCTGGTTCAGGCGCAGTACGCGGCGGGACAAGTCTCTGGGCGGTTGTTCTCGGCGGTCACTCAGGCAGCCGCGGACCTGACTGAAGTCGGGTCTGCTGAGGCCACCCAGGCCCATTTGCTGGCTGGCCGGGTAGCTATGCATCTGGGCCGGCGCGCGGACGCCGATCGTCACTTCGCTGTGGCCGCGCTGAGCAGACGTCGCGGCCCCGCGATCTCCCGTGTTGCCGGGTGGCTAGCCGAAGCCCTGCGGGCCCAGGCTGCGGCAGACTCCCGGCGGCTGCAGATCGCGTGCCGGCGCGGGCTGGAAGTTCTTGATGAGCACCGGTGGACACTCGGCGCGTCGGAGCTGCGCGCGCAGGCCACTGCGCAGGGAGCCGAGCTAGCCGCGCTCGCTCAGGGCCACGTTGCCGCGATGCACAGACCGCGCCTGCTCCTGACCTGGAGCGAGCGCTGGCGTGCCACCGCATTGGCGGTTCCAGCGGTACGGCCGCCGGCCGGTGACGGGTTCCCCGCGGACCTGGCCGCGCTGCGCCAGGCCACGAGCAGACTGGAAGAAGCGCGGCGCCAAGGCTCGGCAACCGCCCATCTGGAGCGCGAGCAGCAGCGGCTAGAAAAGGCCGTCCGGGCGACGTCACTGCGGACACGGGGTTCCGCCGTTCCCGCCCATAGCGTGATCGATATCGGTGAGCTGCTCGATCATCTTGGCGCCGCACAGCTGATCGAGATCGTGGATATCAACGGCACACTCAACGTGCTGATGTGCGGCGCCGGCCGAGTGCGTCAAGTGACGGCCGGGAAGACCGCAGATGCCGTCCGTGCGGCCGACTTCGCTCGATTCGCCCTGCGCCGGATAGCGCGCGCCAGGCCCGGCGATGATCCGGCCAGCGCGGCTGCCATTCTCAAGGCAACCGGGCCGCAGCTGCAGGAGGCGGTGCTCGGGCCAGTCGGCGGGTTGCTCGGCGACGGACCGCTAGTCGTCATCCCGCCGGGCCGGCTGCACGGCATTCCATGGGCGGTCCTGCCGGCGCTCGCCAGTCGGGCGTTCAGTGTCGCTCCATCGGCGGGCGCGTGGCTGCGCGCGAGTAGTTCCCCAGCGCCCAAGCAGCAGCACGTCGTGCTTGCCCGCGGGCCTGGCCTGGCCACGGACGGCGCAGAAGTGCCGCTCGTAGCTGAGCTGTACGACGACGTCACCGTGCTGTCGGATGCGAAGGCCACGGCTGGGGGAGTGCTGTCCGCGCTCGACGGGGCGTGGCTGGCGCACGTCGCAGCGCACGGCACCTTCCGGTCCGATAGCCCGCTCTTCTCCTCGTTGCGCATGTGCGATGGGCCGCTGACGGTCTACGACTTCGAGCAGCTCGACCGCGCGCCGTACCGGCTGGTGTTGCCCTCCTGCGACTCCGGTGTGCTTGCGCCAGCGGGAGCCGATGAGCTGCTCGGACTGGTCAGCAGTCTGCTGCCGCTCGGCACGGCCGGGATTGCCGCGGCCGTCGTTCCGCTCAACGACGTGGCCGTCGTGCCGCTGATGGTGGAACTGCACCGCTGTCTGCGGGCGGGCCAGTCGCTCGCCGAGTCGATGCTCAGCGTCAGGTTCGCTGCAGCCGCCGATGTCGTCCAGCACGCCGCGGCGACCTCGTTGCTGACCCTCGGCGCTGGCTGAGCGCCAGCGCCGAGGGTGGTCCGGCGGGTTACAGGGTGATCCACCCGGTAATCGTCTCGACCCCGGCCGCAGTCCGGCATCGCAGCCGGAACTGGCCAGCCGGAATCGGCGCGATCGAGAAGCAGCCGATCTCGTCTGCGTGCACGTCAATCTCAGTGCCCGTCATCGGCTGGACGGTGATCAATGCGGTCTGGCCGGGCACAACCTGACCGAGCAGCGACTCCGTCCCGACCTCAAGCTCAATCCTCAGGTGCCCGGAGGTAAACGTGAGCGCACGGATCGACGCGGCCTCAGTCCGGGTGGACAGCGCGAGATCGGTGTCCCGCATGGAGTCATAGGTCAGCTGAGCGAGTTCGGCATCGATGTTGTGCCACGCGAACGCGTTCTGGGCAGCCGCGATGAACTCGGCAGGCACCGCCGCTCGGGCGGCGACCGCTTGCCGTAGCGCCGCCAGGAGCTCGTCGTCGCTTAGCTCTGCGCCGGCCATTCTCATCGTCCTGTCCCCCTGGCTTCGACGCCGCCCGCAGTGTCGCTGAGGAAGTCGGCAAGGTGCGGCGACTGCCGCAGCCGATCCAGGCAGCGGGCGCGCGTAGGTCCGATACTGCCCACCGGGATGCCGAGCATCTTGCTGACCTCGGCGTAGGCCGGCGGCGGATCGCTGATCAGCATCGACAGCAGCTGGTGGCACGCTGGCGCGAGGTCCGCGAACGCTGCACGCAACGCCGCGTTGAGCTCTGCCTCGATCAGATCATGCTCGATCATCGTGGCATCCGGGTCCGGGGGCATGAGATCCTCAGCTGGCAGTCCGTCCGGGTCATACCGCCGAGCGGTGCGCAGCACCCGGAGACACTCGTTCCTTGTCGTGGTTGCCAGCCACCCCGCTAGCGCCGCAGGCTGGCGGAGCTTGCCGATGTGCTCGACCAGCCCAAGCCAGACGCCCTGGCCGACGTCATCAATATCGGGACGGCTGAGCTGGTAGCGCGTGCAAATGGACCAGACCAGCGGGGAGTACCGCTCGATGATCTCGTTCCACGCCGCTTGGTCTCCGTCGGCCACCCTCGCGACCAGGGCGATGACAGACGGGTCGTCGCGCATGGTGCGTCCTTTCCGAGGCTGGCTGATCAACGGATATGTTATTCCGTGCCCAGCAGGCGGTTTGCCCTGATCGGGAGCGAGCTTAGCGACCGGCATGGCCGCCCGCGCAGGGAGCGTCACCCACGTTCACTGGCCGGTGTCCCCTTCTGGGTCGTCTGGTGCTGCCACCCGCTCCGCTCGCAGGGCAGCTCATTTACCCACGGATGCACCATCGGCCCCGCAGATACGTAGCGCGGCCAGTTTTTTCCGGCAGATCCTCCTGGGTCGGGACGCACCCGTATCCCAGCCAATCCGGCATGTATCAGGGCTGCTCATCGGACATCCGCAATTGCGGGAGTGCCTGGTGTGCTGCTGATCGTGAGGGGGAAGCACCGATGGTTTCCATGAAATGCCCGGACACCGGGCCCGGCAGGGGCGGGCCCGGTGTCCCGGTTCATCTCCACGCCTGCCCGGAGTGTGAGCTGCCCGCCGAGATCACCGAGCGGTTCTGGCTGGACAGTACCGATGGGCCGGTTCTGCACGTCTGCGTGACCTGCGTCGACGGCCACTACTTCCGGATGCCAGCGGACCGGCTGGCGGCAATCGTCCTGCCGGACCAGGCCCTGGATACGCCAGCTCCGCCGGTGGGCTTCACCCGCCTGCCCGGTCAGCTCGGCACCGTATGGAGCGTCGTGCCGGACCGGGTGGCCGATGATGGCGCTGAGGTTCGGAGTGCCGGAGCCGTTTCGGAGGCGGCGGACGCGGTGCGCGGGCTAACGCGGGGTGCGGAAGCTACTGCCAGCCTGGCCTGACGTCGACTGACTCAGCGAGCTCGAGCGCGGCAGCCAGGCTCGGCGCGGCTGCCGTCCCGCCGGCCGCCCTGGTGGAGGCCGTGCCCACGGCGCAGCCGAGCCGCGCCGCGGCGGGCAGGTCCAGGCCGCCCAGCAGCCCGGCGATCAGGCCGGCGTTGAAGCAGTCCCCCGCGCCCGTGGTATCCACGACAGTGGTATCCACGACAGTGGTATCCACGACAGCGGTATCCACCGCACGCGGCTCGATCCGGTGGAGCTCGCCGCCAGCCGCAGAGAGCGCGCCGCTAGCGCCGAGCTTGACGACGACCCTCGGTCCCATGCCGGTCAGCGCCACAATGGCGCCGCGGAGCGTCGGCTCGCCGCTGAGGTGCCGAGCTTCTGCCTCGTTCGGCAGCAGCAAGTCGGTATGCGCGAGCGCTGCTCGCAGCTGACCGCCGCCCCAGCGCCCGGCCGGGTCCCAGTTGGTGTCCAGCGACGTTGTCGCTCCGCCGGCCCGAGCGTCCGCAAGCAGCCCAGCCAGGCCTGGCCCGAGTGACTGCTCGAGCAGGAAGTAGGAACTGACATGCACGTGGCCAGCGCGCCGGATCAGATCTGACGGCACGTCGCCGGCCGTTAGCGCGGCCATGGCTCCGGTAGCGGTGATGATGGCACGGTCAGCACCCCGCGACAATGCCACGGTCATCCCGGTAGCTTCTCCAGGCAGGACGCGGACGTGCGCGGTATCGACTCCGGCTGCGCTGAGCTGCCCGAGCATGAAGTCCCCAGCCGGGTCCGCGCCAATGGTGGCCGCGAGCGCGACCCGGAGCCCCAGGCGGGCGGCGGCGATCGCGGTGATCGCGGCGGAGCCGCCCACGACCAGCGAGATAGTGCTGACCAGCTTCTCCTGCTGGCCGAACTCGGGCGTGACATCGCCGCCGAGCACGAGCACGTCCGGATTGCAGTCGCCGAGTACGAGCAGGTCGAGTTCCGGGTTCAGCTGGCTCCCGGTCACGCGATCACGCGATCATCACTTTGACCCCGGCCTCCCCGAACCGGGCCGCTGCCTCGGCTCCGAGGCCTGCGTCGGTGACGAGCACGTCGATCTCGCCGGCGCCACAGATGCGGGCGAATGCCCGGCGGCCGACCTTCGAGCTATCCGCGACTACGACGACCAGCCCGGCCTGGCTCGCCATCAGCTGGTTGGTGCTGGCCTCACCCTCGTGCTGTGCCATGGCACCCGCGGCCGGGTCGATGGCATCAACGCCCAGGAAGGCAATGTCGATGCTGACCCGTTCCAGTACGCCGGTCGCGAGTGGCCCGGTCAGCTCATATGACTGCGGCCGGGCAACGCCGCCAGTCACAACGATCTTGATGTGCTGACGGACCGCGAGCTCGGTCGCGATGTTCAGGGCGTTGGTGACCACTGTCACGGCCGGAGTGCCGGACGCGGTCGGCAGATCCGCTCGGACGGCTAGCGCCCTCGCGACCTCGGTCGTGGTGGTCCCGCCGTTGAGGCCGACGATCTGGCCTGCCTGGACAAGCTCGGCGGCCACCGCCGCGATTCGCTGCTTCTCCGACGGATGGCGCTCGGACTTGTATCGCAACGGCAGGTCGTAGGTGACGCCCTGGGCGACCGCACCGCCCCGGATGCGGGCCAGCATCTGCTGGCTGGCCAGGTCATCGAAGTCCCGCCGGATCGTGGCGGTCGAGACGCCAAGCTCCTGCGCCGCGCGCTCGACCTGCAGCTGGCCCTCGGCGGCCAGCAGCTCCAGCAGCTGGTTCCAGCGGCTATACCTGCTCATGGGCTCTCCCCACATCTGCGCGCAGCACGCCAAGCAAGCGAGTCACCTCGCCGGCGATGGCGTCCCGACCTATCGAGAGGTAACGCCGGGGGTCCGT
>Ga0335073_10016870_pt1 | contig 10213 bp, 5 predicted proteins | sample Lox_Sample_22_FD_207093 | JGI IMG/M metagenome (GOLD analysis project Ga0335073, IMG submission 207093) | Soil microbial communities from Loxahatchee National Wildlife Refuge, Florida, United States - Lox_Sample_2.2 | ecosystem: Environmental > Terrestrial > Soil > Wetlands | place: USA: Florida... | reverse complement strand
CGCATCCGACCTTCAACCGCAATATCTATTCAAACGACCCGGATAACACCAAATATAGCGACTCGGTCCTTGTGATGAACGCCGCGACCGGAAACTTGGACTGGTACGTGCAACTGGTGCCGCAAGACGACCACGACTGGGATACTGCGGTTCCGCCGACGCTGTACGAGACCGCCGACGGCAAGAAGATGCTCGCCGCCACCGGCAAGAACGGCCGCGTCTACGGGGTCGACCGTACGAGCCATCTCGTGACGTTCGATACGCCGGCCACAACGACGTATAACGACCAGGTGCCGACGAACGGCAATTGGCTGTATGTCTGTCCTGGCGTACAAGGCGGCGCGCAGTTCAATGGCCCGGCTTACGACCCGCTGACCGGGATGCTCTATACCGGGCAGAATGATCATTGCTCCTGGTACATCAAGGGAGAGCAGTTCCTCCCCGGCCCTTTTGGAAGGGGCGGCTATGCCGTCAAGGACTGGGCGGCGGCGGCAAAGCTGGAGGCGCCGAGCGGCTGGATCACCGGGATCGACGGCCAGACAGGGGCGGTGCGGTGGAGCTACCATGCCGAATCGCAGGTGCAGGCCGGCATGGTGCCCACCAAGAGCGGCCTGCTGTTCGCCGGCGACACGCACGGCAATCTGCTGATCTTTAACGCCGCGAACGGCACGCTGCTCAAAAGCATCGACACCGGCGGCGCGCTGAACAGCGGGCTCATCAGCTATTCGGTCGGCGGCGTGCAATACGTCGCCGCCACTGTCGGCGGCCCCACCCAGAATCCGAGCACGGTCGCCGGGCCGTTGCGGGTCGTGATCTACAGCATTTTCGCCAACGGACCGCCCACGGTGGTAACACTGCCGCGTCTGGATCTGCCGCCAGCCCCGGGCAACACCCCGGAGCATCAGATCTTCGGCCAGGCTTGCGAGCAGTGCCACATCGGCGAGCCCCAGGGCTTCAACGTGGCGCAGATCTCGCGGCAGAGCCAGCTCGCCGACCCGGCGCTGCTGAAGAAGTTTCTGGCGACTGTGCCGCCGCCGATGCCGCGCCTCTATCCCGATTTTCTCGACGACGACGATGTCGACATGATCGCCACGTACCTCCGGACGAATATCTTCAACTGCGGTCCGAACCAGCCGCAAAGCTGCGAACCGCCGCCGACAATGACCAGTGCCGGCACCCCGGCGTGGCGGATTATCTATTCCGATTTGACCTCGCCACGGTGCATCAATTGTCACCCGGTGGTAAGTCCCAATCTGCGGAAGTACCCGAACACCGATAACGGTTCCGGCTACCCGCAAGATTATCCGCGCCAGGATGACGACCGGCACCCGCATTACTTCGGCGTCTTGCGCGGCGACACGGTGCCCTTCGAAACGCTCGAGAAAACGGGCATTGTTTATCCGGGCATTGGAACGCCGTTCGAGCGGTGCAATTCCTGCCACGGAGCAAACAACGATCCGGTGACCGGCATTCCCGGCACCCACAAGAACGACACTCCGAACCAGACGTTCTGGTTCCTGGCGCCGGCCTCGATGGCTTGGGAGTCCGCGCCCGGCATCCCGCTCGCGGGCGGCGCGCTTTGCCGCAGCCTTTTGAACAAAACGCTTAACGGCAACCGGACGCCGACGGACCTGCTGCACCACATACAAAACGAGCCGCTCGTGAACTGGGCGTTCCAACCCGGCACCAAGCCGAACGGGGAGCCGAGGACGACCCCGCCCTACGGCCGCGAAGCGTTGATCGCCGCCTTCGAGAAATGGATCGCGGAGGGCACGCCCTGCCCGGCGTTAGTGCCATCCCCCCTCACTCTCACCGCCAGCCAGATGAGCGTGACCGTGGCGCGGGGACAGACCGCGGTTGTGACTCTGACAGTCGCGGGCAACTCCACCTTCAGCGGCGCTGTTTCGCTCTCCGCTTCCGGTGGGCCGACCGGCACGAATGTCACGGTAAACCCCGCCTCTCTGAATTTGTCGGGCGGACAACCGGCAACGGCTTCGCTCATGATCAGCACAGACCAGCCAAAGACCGGAAAGCTGGACCCGCTAGGCTTCGGACCTGGCTCGCAGTTGGCGCTGGCCGGCTTCGGGCCTGGACTGCTCATGCTCATTCCGCTACGCAGGCGCAGCCTCATCCGCCTGCTGGTGATCGCGGGAGCATTCGCGCTTTCCCTGGCAGCCATTGGCTCGATCTCCGGATGCGGCACCAGCTATGCCTCGGGCACGATCCTGGTTACCGCGCAGCCGTCGAACCCGTCGTTCCAGCCCCAAACGGTCAAACTTGTCGTCATTGTCAAGTAATCCAGGCAAGGTAAGCAACGTGGTGGTGAAATGCGGCAAGGAACTGCACGGACCGGACAAAATGTATCTCAATCCCAGCCAACACGGCAGGCGACGTGAGTGCCGTGGCTGCCCTGATTGCGGCACTGATCTTCAGAAGATGGCTTGCGGCAGACTTCCTGTTATTCAGGGTGATCGGGCTTATCCGCTCCGGACCCACAAGGATGCCCACTTCCGCGCTCGAATGGTTTACGCTGCTTCACACCAATCGCCTCGTTAGACTTACCTTCCTCAATGTCTTCGACAGTGTCAACTATGTTCTCGTTGGATTGATCTATCTCGGTCTCTACGCCAGCCTCGGGGGGTTGGTGCGGATGGAAGACCGTCGAGGCGTGTTCCCGATGAACAATCGTTGGTAGTGTCCTAAACTTGCGTTGAAGTTTAGGACACTACCCAATCGTTTCACCGTGTCGCGAACAGGCGAGACGGGTGTAGTATGGTGCCGTTCTTTAGGCCAAGAAGGAAATTCCGGATGATTTCTTTACCTCGTTTTCCTATTATGCAGAGAAAGCGCCGTCATTCACTGAGGCGCTACTGAAGCGGCGGTCAAGGATTAAGTCACTCCCTTTGCAATGCGTTATGCGGAATTGAATTCCGGCCGCCAAAACCCTGAGGTTCGGGGACGATTCTGGCCGTAGTCATCTGGTGCTGACGCTTGGATCTATTGGTCGTGGAGGAGAGTCTTACGATGACTAAGGCTCTATGGTCGGTTCTCCTGTTGGTTATCGCTGCCTGCGTCTCGGCAGGCGTATCCGACGCCACGCAAGCGACTAACAAACCTCCACAAACATCAGCCGCGCTTCCGGGTCCGACCGCCGGTCAGTATGCCGAAACTGACATTTGCAAGAGCTGCCACCAAGACATCTGGGAAAAGCATTTCGCGGGTACGCCCCATGCGGCGTTGCTCAAAGGCGGTCAACACGGTTGCCAGGGTTGTCATGGCCCGGGCCAGGCCCATGTGGACGGCGGCGGCGACGTCACCAAGATCATCCGCTTCGAAACTTTGAGTCCGGCGCAGACCGCAGCAATCTGCCTGAAGTGTCACCAATCGAGCCTGGAGACGCAGAACTTTGCCACCTCGGTACACTTGTCGAACGGCGTGAGCTGCACCACCTGCCATAGCCCGCATAACTCCACCGACGTTAACTTCCTGCTCGTAAAGTCGCAGACGACATTGTGCTTTGGCTGTCACACTGCGCAGAAAGCTGAATTCGCGCGGCCTTTCCGTCACCGGGTGGAGGTGGGACTCATCCAGTGCAGCGACTGCCACAATCCGCATGGCACCGCCACCGGCGGCCAAGTGCGAACCGCTGCCGGCCAATTTGCGGTCTGCACCAAGTGCCACACTGACACGATGGGGCCATTCGTCTTCGAACACGCTCCGGTGAAGACCGACGAAGGTTGCCTATCGTGTCACGTGCCGCATGGGTCCACAAATCCGCGTCTGCTGCAGGTCAACAACGTCAACTTCCTTTGCCTGCGGTGTCATACGCCCAATATGAACGGGGCAGCGCCCGGCGCGCCCTCGTTCCATAACCAGGCCACCAAGTATCAGGCGTGCACGCTGTGCCACACGCAGATTCATGGTTCCAACTTCAGTCCGGTGTTCTTCCAGTAGCTGAGGGGCAAGGCAATGAGTTCTCAAAGGAGTTGCAGCGCTTTTTCTTTTGGGCTTGCTCTAATCGCTGCTTGCCTGTTGTTAACAGGCAGCGCCTTCCCGCAGACCTCAACCTCGGCGTCGGCGTCAGCGGATTCGTCCGATACGGGAGAGGGCAAACAGATCGGCGATTTTCGAGTAATCCAATCGGTTGAATTTGGCGGCCGCATCAATGATGTGACGGGCAGCGAGGCCATGTATGACACCCTGGAGAATTATCAGAGCGGCGCCCGTATTCTTGACCAGTCGCTCACCATGCAGTCGACAACACACGAGGATGTCTTCGACACCTTGACGCTCAGTAGCTTTGGTTGGGGCGGCGATCCCGAGCAGGCCGCGCGCCTACGGGTTGCCAAGTACACCTGGTACACCTTCAGTGGGACTTACCAGCACATGGATAACTACTTTGACTACGACCTGTTTGCGAATCCGCTGAATCCACCTACCGGAACGCCGTTCATTCCAATCTTAAACTCGCCTCACAGTTACTTCGACCACCAAAATCTCTATAACTATGACCTCGTTCTACTGCCTATGCATCGAGTCTCCTTCTATGTGGATTACAATCGTAATCGCTTTGCCGGGCCTGGATTTGGCACGATCCACGAGGGCACGGAAGCGCTAACCGATGCCAATTACGACAACACCCTCAATGGGTATCGTTTTGGTGCGGATTTCAGAGCTACCAAGAAGACGACGATCAGCTACACGCAGCTACTTCAGTATTACTCTGGTGGCACAACCTATTCCCTGAACCCTTTCAACTCCTACCCGTTGGCCAATGGCACGCCAGTTTCGCTTGGAGTTTCCTGGTTTAACGACGGGAGTCCGTGCAGCGCTCCGCTTAAGAATGGAATAGCCAACCCTACATGTAACGCTTTCTCAAACTACAGTCTCTATCAGCACCTGAGCACGTTCATACCGACCGAGCAGATCAACCTGGCATCGTCCTCGATCAAGCGGCTGGACTTCAATGGGCAATTTCAATATAGCCACGCCCACATGAACACGCCATTCACGGAGGACTTCGGTGGCTTCACCAGCCGTACCAACAGTCTCGGCTACAGCACGGCGGGCAGCAGCTCCACTGCCAGGTGGAACTCATCCTCGGCTGATGTATCGGCAATTTATCACGTCACCGAGAAGCTGCGTCTGGTGGAAACATTTCGCTTTCGCAATTTCAGTGTGGCCGGCGACTATTTGGACCTTGAGAATAACTACTTCAATGCTGCCAGCGTCGGCTCGGCGTCGTTACTTTACCCTGTGGCGAGTTTTCCCGGTACGAACCTGCTCCACAACTCGAGCTCTCCGGCCGACTTAATCAACGAAATCAACGCCAACCTCATCGCCCAAAATACCAAGGAGAACGATTTCCAGGTGCAGTACGATGTCACGCATTTCTTCGGTGTACGTGCCGGATTCAACTGGGAGGGTGACACGATTCAACCGGGAGAGACCTATACGGCCGCGATCGGCGATATTTATTATCCCAACCTTCCTAACCGCGGAAATTGCGTGGGAGTTCCACTGAACCCTGACGGCAGTTGCACCTTCACTGGAGTCATTACGCCGTTTGTTGGTCCGACCACTGAGATCAATCGTTATTCAGGAGTCCTCGGCGCCTGGTTCCGGAAAGGGACGACGCTGCGCGCCAATGTCGACGCGCAGTATGGCGGGGCTGATAACTGGATCTACCGCACCGATCCCCTTCACTTTCTTAACGTTAAGGGAAATGTTTCCTATACTCCGCGCCCGTGGGTGACGCTGGGTGGCAACCTGATTTTTCAGCGGGGCACGAACAACGACAGCGATCTTGCCTATAACCAGCACAATTACTCGACTATGGTGACCGCTACCATTACGCCCAACACGCATTGGGGACTGGACTTGGCTTATAACTTCGACGCCATCCAGCAGAATATGAATATCTGCTATACAGGTAGCCTCATTGCCCCGGGTTCATTTACCTGCGTCGGCGATCCTACGCTCATGGAGGTTTATAACGTCTACCAGACCCACACGCAGTATGGCTACTTTGCGGTAACGCTGACGCCCTTGCAGCGCATCACCATGCGACTGGGATATAGCATTGTAGACAATCAGGGCAACACCACTTCCTTGAATGCATTGCTGCCTTTGGGACCACTTGACTCGACTTTTCAGTCTCCGCTTGCTGGCGTCGATGTGAAGGTTTACAAGGATGTAACATTCAAGACTGCCTGGAACTATTACCAGTACGCGGAAGGGTCGTTCGTGGGCCCAACCGCACCCCGCTACTTCCATGCCAATAATACAGTCGTCGCCTTGCGATATGCCTTTTAGTAGTGGCGGTTGTAAACTGTCCACGTCGAACTTGAGCTGATCTGATGCCTTCCGGACCTGAAGACCACCCGCCAGCAACTCCAGTCAAGAGTCCCGGGTTGATGCACAATGCCATCAGCCTAATCGGCGCGGCGCTGGCTTTGGTGTGCGCCGTCAATATTGGGTTTCTCGTCGTTATTAATGCTTCGCATCCCAGCCCCTATCTGGGGATTTTCGCCTACATGATTCTGCCGGCGATCCTGATCCTTGGCCTGATTTTGATACCGATTGGCATGGCATTGGAGCGCAGACGCCGGCGCAAGCTTGCTCCTGGAGAAATCCCCAGACTTCCGCGCATCGATCTAAATTCCGCTGCTCAGCGGCAGGCGTTCGCCTTCTTCGTTTCATTCACGGCGCTGTTTGTCGCCGTGAGCGCCGCCGGCAGTTACCAGGCGTATGAGTTCAGCGATTCCGTTCAGTTCTGCGGCCGGACTTGCCACACCATCATGCGGCCGGAGTACACGACCTACCTTCAGTCGCCGCACGCTCGCGTGGCCTGCGTCGATTGTCATGTGGGCCCGGGCGCAAGTTGGTATGTGCGCTCGAAGCTCTCGGGAACCTACCAGGTGTATGCCGCGACCTTTCACAAGTACCCCAGGCCTATTCCAACCCCGGTCACTAATCTGCGTCCCGCTCAGCAAACATGTGAGCAGTGCCACTGGCCGCGCCGATTCTATGGCGCGCAGTTGAAGGTGTTCACTCATTTCGGTTACGACGAAAAGAACACGCCGCGGCAGATCCAGATGCTGATCAACATTGGCGGAGCACAGCCAACGGCGGGACAACCGTCAGGCATTCACTGGCACATGAACATCGCCAACAGGATCACTTACATCGCTACCGACGCCCATCGGCAGGTAATCCCCTGGGTCCAGGTCAGAGACCAGCAGGGTCACGTCACAACCTATGTTGCCAAGGGAGCTGCCCTTACACAGACTCAGATCGATAAGTCGGACAAGCGCCTGATGGATTGCATCGATTGTCATGATCAACCGTCGCACATCTTTATGCCGCCCGATCGCTCAGTGGATAATGCATTGCTAGCCCACCGGCTCGATCCCACGCTGCCGTTTATCAAGCAGGAAGCGGTAAACGCCCTCACCGCAAAATACAACAGCACCGGCCAAGCCATGCAGGGAATCGCAAAGACCCTGGCCGACTTTTATGCCAGCAAGTATCCCCAGGTATATTCGTCCCCGGACAAGCGGGTTCAAAAGGCGATTGCTGAAGTCAAGAACATTTACAACGCAACATTCTTTCCTTACATGCGGGTGGACTGGAAAACACACCCCAACAATCTCGGTCACTACTATTTCCCGGGGTGTTTCCGTTGTCATGATGATCAGCATGTCAGTGCCGACGGCAAGGTGATACCCAAGAATTGCGACACGTGCCACACCGTTCTTGAGCAGGTGCAAACTCCATTGCCATTGATAAAGACCGTCAAGAGCGAAGGCTTTAAACATCCCGTGGACTTAGGGGATCTCACGCAAGTCACCTGCAGCGACTGCCACACCGGTGCAAGCATGTAAAGCCGATCCGGGCTTCGACGGTACCCATGTGTTCATGGCGCCCATCGGACTGGATGTTGGCTATTCCCGCAACGAGATCTGGCAATTCCAGAAGAAGATCTGTCCCTACAATCTAACCTCCTGCCCGAGGCGTTTCCGATCAAGGCTAGCGACCAACCGGACGAAACCGTCGTTCCCGCTAACGCATCGAGGTCGTCCCCTCCTGCTTGCTCGCAGGACTTGCAACGCTCTCGCTTCCTCGTGCAGTACGCCCCAGACGGGGAACGATGATCAAAGCCACAGCGTAGGCAAACAAGGAGATTGCGATAGACCCTGAGTGTCCAAAACGTAAATCTTCGAAGAGCAATTTAGTACCTACGAAGGCCAGCGCAAGATAAGCGCTCCAGATCAGTTCGACCCGCTGCCAGCGGGCTCCGCTGTAAGCAAGAGCGAGCGCGCAACCACAGATAACCAGTGTCCGCACGATGGCAACTTGAGATGTGCCAGGAATAAGTCCTGCCGCTGTTATGCTGACCAGCGCAGAGACGGAGAAAGCAGCGACAGCGCTGACGGCTGGTAGTGCCAAAAGAAAGCGTAGCAGGCGCTGGTTCCAGCGTGTGCCCTCAAAGCGGCTGCCGAAGGCGTAGCAAAGAATCGCACACCCAGCGACGATCCAGACCGTCCCAACAGCCGCGCTGGGCAGGGGCCCAGCCATCGCCAGTCCAACGTATCGCAGCAGTCCGGAGACGGACGCTGCCGCAGCCAGATAAGCCAATCCCTGGTATCCCGGCATCAGTCGCCGGACCTTCACGCCGACGACGGTTGCCACGACAGCGGCTGCGCCCAACAGCAGGGCTGCCAGCGGCGGCGGCAGAATGAGAAAGCTGCCCGCAAGCACCAGAGCGGCGCTCCACGCGGCATAGACAAGGTAACTGCGCCGCTCGCCACGACTGAAGCAGACGAACGTTGCTGTATAGCACGCCGCAGCCAACAGCCAGCAGAAAACTCCGAATGCCGTAATGCCCGCTCCGGGCGCGAACCAGAACCAGCTAAAACCGGCAAGCGCAAATGAGATTGCGGCCTGTACGATCTCAAAGACAGTTACCTTTTGGCGCAGCCATATGGTCCGGAAGTTGATACTCGCACCGTAGATGAGAAACAACAGCAATGGAAACGCCAGCAGCAACGGCTTCGCAATCGGTACGTACTCGGCACGAGAGCTCTCGGGAAGCGAGAAAGTATAGGTCACGTTTGCGATAGCGATGTCAACTGCCGGCGCCACCAGCGCTCGCAAGGACTGCCATCGCTTTCCCGCGGCGGCAAATTCGCTCACGGCCGCGATAAGCAGCAGCACCGCAAGATACGGTGCCAGGTCGCGCGAAAGGATGAGCAAGGCAAGGGCGCTGCAAACTCCCGTGACCACGGCCACCCACACAACGGCCGATAATTTTCGTTTCCAGGCCAGCATGGTTGCCGCCAGCACGAACGCGCCCAGAAGTGTCGCGGTCACCAGTGACGGCAAGATGTGAAAACGCAAAGTAAGTTCGCCCAGCATCGGCGCCAGGATCAATCCCGCCGTCACGGCGTAGGTTGTGCTGGCAAGGCGGGTCGCAACCCGGAGCCGCGTAGCCCATACCAGCCACGTGCCTCCGTATAGCAGGGCGAGGATTACGACAGCGAGCTTCGGAACCGCACCCGATTCGGCCACCGCCCGCAAGACGTACGCACCGGCTATGCCGAGCATAGCCCTGCCGAGCACCGGAAAAACACCCGCTGGTTGCGGCAAGGCGAACTCTGCGTCAGAGACTTGAGCTTGGCTAACGACGTTATCGACCGGGAACGGAATTGCCGGCTGCGGCATGTGCTCGATAGCCGAAACCCGATCTTCGAGCTGCTCCAGGCGTCTGCAAACCCGCGCTAATGTCTCGGAAGGATCGTCCATAACCGCCGCCCATCGAGCCCAGAACGAATGCGGTTGAGCTACTGCGCCGATGCCGCTTTGGCAAGCAAAGCTTTCTCAGGCCATGGCGGCAGGAGCTTGACTAAAACCCAAAGAAATATGAATGGAAGAATTGTCAGTATGATTGCCGTGAGCAAGCCTTCCTTCGCGACAAAACCCATCTTGTAGGTCGTGTATCCGAGGAAGCTTTTCGAAAAGAGCTGGCCACCGATGACGACGTTCCATCGCATGGCGAAGATTCCGATCAGCGTCAGGCAGCCGGCGAGCACGTAAATTCGCTTGCGAGCGAGACCGGTGAGCTTCGCGACTTGCGTTAATCCCAGCAGGACAATCGGGACCAGCGTGCCCAGCAGAATCTGCACCACGATGTGGGAAAAATAAAGTTTGG
>Ga0335073_10016869_pt1 | contig 10213 bp, 10 predicted proteins | sample Lox_Sample_22_FD_207093 | JGI IMG/M metagenome (GOLD analysis project Ga0335073, IMG submission 207093) | Soil microbial communities from Loxahatchee National Wildlife Refuge, Florida, United States - Lox_Sample_2.2 | ecosystem: Environmental > Terrestrial > Soil > Wetlands | place: USA... | reverse complement strand
ACGCAAGTTAGACACGCGGCCCGCTACTTCGGTTGCCCGGGATGACTTGTCACTTCGAGCGAAGCCGGGGCGATAGCGAGGCGCAACTCAACAGCTGTTAACCGATCCCCAGACTCATCGGCCACGGACGCGGTAGTAGCAACAGCATCAAAAGCGCCCCCACAATAGCCATGTTCTTGGTGAAATTGATCAGGTCGATTTGCTTCATTTGCGCGTCGTCCACTTTCCAGAAACTATGGATCTGGAACGAAACGCCCAGCAGGAAGATGATCAGCAGAATGATCCCGATCGCGGGATAGGCGCCCAGCAACATGCTGAAACCACCCACCAGCAGGAGGACTCCGGTTCCCCCCACCGCCAGCTTGGGAGACGGTGTTCCCCTCGCCTTGGCATATTCACTCATGTAGTTGAGATTCTTGAAGTGATTGAAACTGGCCATCAACCAGTACCCACCAAAAATGATTCTTCCGATCAGAAAAGCGATGTTCATCTCGGCTTTCTCCACTCAACAAGATTGGATAAATTCCGGTGCCAGGCAGATTCCCCCGCTCAAGCCGTGGGATTTTTGTGATCTTCGCTGGGATGTTAGCAGGTTAGTCCGGCAGCGGGCGCAAAAACGAAAGCGCCCCAAACTCCGGTTAGAGTCATGGGACGCTTGGTCGAACAGCCCTCCCCCAGAACTGCTCATAACCAAACTACGTTATGCGTCTGCTCCCGGGAATGGCTCCAACGTGCTAACCCTGCCCACACCACTGAGCCGTTCGCGCAATCAAGTTAATGATGTCGGGGGTTGGAGTTCATCCTACAGTCGTCCGCTCGGTCGGCGCAAACTGATCACCACAGAAAGTCGCTGGATGCTGTCCCGGAGTTTGCTCAAAGTCTGCGAAGCCACCTCGGCGAGCGAGTTTTCTTTCGTCTCCACGTCGCTGAAACCTGCACTCTGCATTTGCTTGGCGGCAGCCGCGAATCGCCGGGAACTTGCTTCGTCCATTTCAAGGAAGCGGAATGCCTGGGCAAGTGGTATGCCATCAGCTCCGGTCTGAAGAAATTGAATCTGCGCCGTCACTTTTCCAAACACGGTATTCAAACCCATGTTAGCCACCGCGCCGTGAGGAATAGGGCCTTTTGAAAGGATGGCAGAACCTCCGGTAAGGGAAAGACGTTGAACAACTCCAACAAACTTTTGGGTATCGACTACGAATAGCGCCCGTTCATGGTTGGGAACACGGATGCGAGGCGGACGGTTGATCTTGCGCGGTTTCTCCGTCTTTTTCCCCATCATGACCAACATTACAACCGGGCACAGACAGGTCAACGTTACCTAAGTTTTTTGATTGTCGGGCGCCCCAGCCTTGTCGCGTTTCGTGCGACAGGTGGCTTGCGCTTATCAGTAAATTGTCATTTCGAGCATGCTGGAACGCGAGCGATGGCGAATCGAGAAACCTGCTCTTGGTCAGGGCACGGCTTCAGCCGTGCCGCACCCGATCCGACCCCTTGCCATTCCGAGCCGTTCGGAGCCGCGCAAGCGGCGAGAACGCGCGAGGAATCTGCTTTGACCCACCCTCAGCCTCTCTCACCTTGTCATTCCGAACGGCTTTAGCCGTGAGGAATCTGCTGTATCGCCTTCCCCCGCTCCGCCGCCAAGTCCTCCCACGTAGGATTGCTCGCCTCAATCAACTTCACCTTCTTCCCCCGCCGCCATTTCTTAATCTCCGTCTCGCGCGCAATCGCGTTGTTCACATAGCGAAAGCATTCGTAATAAACCAGCCGATTGATTCGATACTTGCCGGGGAATCCGCTCTCCCCGGCCTTATGCTGCATCACTCTGGACATCAAGAATCCCGTCACGCCGACATAGAGCGCCCGGCTCTTGCTGGCCATGATGTAAACGTAGTATCGCTTCTCTCGCCTCATAAAAGCAGATTCCTCACGGCTAAAGCCGTTCGGAATGACAAGGACTTAAGTAGTTTGCAGAAAACCGTCAGTGACGAATGTCACAAGGTGCAAAGAAAATTTCAGGGAACTTGTCATTCCGAGCCGTCCGCAGCCGCGGAGCGGCGAGAATCCTCCCCCTTGTCATTCCGAGCTGTTCGCAGCCGCGCAGCGGCGAGAACGTGCGAGGAATCTGCTTTTGTCCGCTCCATCGCACACCCTCCAGACAGGAGTCCTGACACAATTCACGGATCCAACGGATTGAGTACTGAGGACCACGCGGCCGGCGGTCCATCGATGCGGTTATCTGCCCATACGGCAACGAACGCGTGACTGATGTCGTCCGACGCTAACCCTTCATAATCGCCCCACCAGCCTTGAACCACCCAAGGCACATGTTCGTTCGCGATTCCGACGGGCGGGGGGACGACACCGGTAAAATTGCCGGGTGCCCCGTCCAAGCTCCGCTTGGGCGGGGATTTTCTATCTGCAAGGGCGATTGGCTAGCTATTGCACCGTTCCCGGTGCATCCCCTCCAAATCTTGTCAAGCCCCCAAACGGTCCCAAAATCTCGCAACTCTCTCATCCTACGGGGAAAATAAACTTCCGAACCATATCCCATTTTCCCCTCCCGATTTGGTAATCTGAAAGTATAGGGTTAAGAAATCGGGCGCGGGCCTTTCGGCTTGCGCCTTTTTCTATTGGGGCGCATGCAAAAAGACTCCGGGGTACCGGGTAGGCGACAGAATAACGAAAATCGCGACGGCCCTACTCCCAAGAAGCCAGACCTCCAGAAAAAAGACACCAAACGCTCGGGGGACCTTGCCGAACTGACCTTTGTTCTGAAAACCGCGTCTCTAGGCATCACGGCTTCGAAGCCGTACGGCGACCGCCGCCCATACGATTTTCTGGTGGAGTGCGGCCCGCGCCTGCTGCGGGTTCAGGTAAAGTCCGTTTTTACCGTCCGCGACGGCCATCATCGCTTCGGATTTCCAATCGCGGTGTCGCAACACCGGCGCAGCGGACGCGCCACCTACACCGCCGACGAAATTGATTTCATCGCAGCCTTCGTGGCGCCACACGATACCTGGTACGTGATTCCGGTGGATGCACTTTCCACCCGAAAATTCATTCGGGTCTATCCCGCCGGCAAGAAAAGAGTCGACGCTGGTTTGTACGAGCAGTACTGCGAGGCCTGGCATCTCATGAAAGGGCCCTGACCCATCGCCGAGCTTCGCTCGGCCGGACAGCCGAGGGCGGCTGTCCCCACGTAGGCTGTGGCGGGTTCGTGACCGGAATTGAATCCGTGAAATCCGCGGGAATCCGTGGCGAAGAAGTTATTCGATCCCCAGCTCTTTCGCCAGCGCTTTCCACTTGCTGTCGACGAGCGCCTTGGTTTTTGCGTCCATCCAAATCTCATCCGGCCAGGGACGCGCGAAGCCTTCGCTCGCCCATTTGCGGGTGGCGTCGATGCCCATCTTCGATCCAAAGTTGGGCATACGCGAGGCGTGGTCGAGCGAATCGACGGGGCCGAGGGTGAATTGAATGTCGCGTTCGGGATCGATATTGTTCAGTGCCTTCAGCGTGACATCGCCGAGGTCTTGCACGTCGACGTCTTCATCCACAACGATGATGCATTTCGTGAACATCGCCTGGCCGAGCGACCAGATGGCGTTCATGACTTTGCGCGCCTGTCCGGGATAGGACTTCTTGATGGAAACGATCATCAGGTTGTGAAACACGCCTTCGATGGGCAGGTTGATATCGACCAGTTCGGGGATGGTGAGCTTCATCAGCGGCAGAAAAATGCGCTCGACGGCCTTGCCCATGTAGGCGTCTTCCTGCGGAGGCTTGCCGACGATCGTGGTCGCATAAATCGGGTCTTTGCGGTGCGTGATGCAGGAGATGTGGAACACGGGATAGAGATCCTCGAGCGAGTAAAAGCCGGTGTGATCTCCAAATGGGCCTTCGGTGCGGAGTTCGTCGAGATGAACGTGGCCTTCGAGAATGATTTCGGCGCTGGCGGGGACTTCGAGATCGACGGTCTCGCATTTCACCAGCTCGACCGGCTTCTGGCGGAGGAATCCGGCGATCAGATATTCCTCGACGTCGGGCGGCGCGGGAACGATGGCGGAAAACGTGATGGCAGGATCGGTGCCGATGGCGACCGCGACTTCCATTTTGCCGGCGGGCTGTCCGGAGTCAGCGAGGACGGAGCCGCCGGAGGTGCGGGCCATGAGGTCGACGGATTGACGAGGATTCGATGTGGGCGCGGGCGTCCCCGCCCGTGCGACGCCGGGCACGAGCGAGACGCTCGCGCCTACACTAGCTCTGCGGAGGGCTTCGCGGTAGTGCTCGGCGCCGATTTTCTGACGCTGCCAATGCATGCCGGTGGTCCGCTCATCGAAAACTTGCATTCTGTACAGCCCGACGTTGCGTTTGCCGGTAATGGGATCGCGAGTGATGACGCAAGGCAGCGTGATGAAGCGTCCGGCATCCTGCGGCCAGCATTTCAGGATGGGAAACCAGTCGAGCGAGAAGTTGTCTTTGCGAATGACTTCTTTGCAGGGGCCGGTGGCGACAGTCTTGGGGAAGAACTGGCTCATCTGCGCGAGCATGGGCAGCATTTTGACTTTGTCGAGGAAGCCTTGCGGAGATTTGACGTCCATGAAATAGCGGATGCGCTCGGCGATTTCATCGAGCGAGTCTACTTCGAGAGCAAGATTCATGCGGCGGACAGAGCCGAACTGGTTGATGAGGAGCTGCTGGCCTGGGTGACCTTTGAGGTTGTCAAAAAGCAAAGCAACACCCCCACCCTGTCGCAAAGAACGCGACAAGGGTGCGCCCTGTTGGACGGGCGCGTCGCCCGTCTCCACACGAACATTGCCTTTGCTTACGCGGTCGGTGATCTCAGCGATCTCTAAGATCGGGTCGACTTCGGTGTGAATACGGCGCAATTCGCCGGCGCGCTCAAGCGCGGTGATCCACTCGCGCAAATCGTTGTAGGCCACGAATGCCCTCGTTGGTGAAACGCCCGATTATAAGGCACACACCAAGGCTTAACCACAGAGGGCACAGCGGCACCAGAGAAAATCCTTATTCCCGCAAGTGAGAATGCTATGGACAATTCGCAAGAACTCGCGCCCCCTCATGGGCTGGAGCAGATTCTGGCGACATTCGGCAATATTCATGACTACATTCGGACGGATGGAACGCTTGATACCCACTGGCAGGGGGAATTTCTTACGCCGATGCCGCTTCCCTTTCCGATGCCGCTTTCCTGGGACAAAACCAGAAGCATCACACAGATGACTTGCCATCGGCGCATGGTGAGAATTTTTGCGGAAGTCTTTGCGCGAATTCGGGAGCACAGTTTGGAATCGAAGATTGAGGCCTTTGGCGGATGCTTTGCCTTTCGCCCGCAAAGGACTGGCAGCAAGCTCTCGACCCATTGCTGGGGAATTGCGATTGATTTGAATCCGGAGAAGAATGCGCAAGGAACGGCGGGTGATATGAATCCTGCATTAGTTGGAATATTTTGCGATGCCGGGTTTGAGTGGGGCGGGAACTGGCAAGGCGAGGTACGCGATCCGATGCACTTTCAGTTTTGCACGGGATACTGAAATTCTTTCCCCAGGGATTCACGCGAATAATCGCGGACTCCGGTGACAAGTCTTTGAAGAAATTAGGGAGCAACACAAATCTGAAGTTCGTATATAGTTCTTCAGCGAGGAACGCTGGAATGAACGGAAGACGGCGCGTGGTGATAACGGGCATGGGAGCGGTCAGCCCGAATGGCGTGGGGAATGCCGCATTTGCCGAGTCGATTCTTGCGGGGCGAAGCGGCGTGGGAAGTATTTCACGATTCGATGCGTCCGAGATCCCCGTACAGATCGCCGGTGAAGTTCGCGGCTTCGATGATACGGCCTGGGTGGAGAAGCGGGAGCGAAAGCACGTTTCGCGAGTCTTGCCGCTGGCGCTGGCGGCAGCAAGCGAGGCTTTGCGCAAAGCCGGAGTCGATCAAAACGCGCTCAGCTTGGAGGAGAAACGGCGCTTTGGCGTGATCCTGGGCTCGGGAGGGGGATCGCAGGAGTTCACCGAGGAACAGTACCGGCTGTTCTTCCATCAGGAATTCAAAAAGATGAGTTTATTTTGCGTGCCCACGGGAGTGATGGGCACGCTTTCGAGTGATGTGAGTGTGCGCTTTGGCTTGCTGGGCGCGAGCCACATGGTGACGACGGGATGCACGTCGTCAACGGATGCGCTTGGTTACGCGCTGCGGCAGATTCAGTCCGGGCGGCTAGATATGGTGCTTAGCGGGGGGGCGGATGCGCCGATTGCGCTGGGCATTGTGAAGGGATTCATCCTGATGAAGATCTTGACCGACTCGTGGAACCATTCGCCGGAAAAAGGCTCGCGGCCGTTCTCGGTGGATCGGGATGGCTTTGTGCTGGCGGAGGGCGCTTGGATGTTTGTGCTCGAGGAATATGAGCATGCACGGGCGCGGGGAACGAAGGCGCTGGCGGAAATTTGCGGGTACGGTTCAACCTGCGAGGCGTTTCATCGGGTGCGGTTGCAGGAGTGTGGCGAGGAGCCAGCACGGGCGATTGGATTGGCAATGAAAGAAGCAGGCATAGCGGCGCAGGATGTGGACTATGTGAACTTGCATGGGACTTCCACGCAGTTGAACGATCGCATCGAAACCCGCGCTCTAAAACTGGCATTGGGTGAGCGGGCACGGGAGGTGCCGATGTCGGCGTTGAAGTCGCAGATCGGGCATCCGCAGGGAGCATGCGGAGCGGCAGGAGTAGCAGCGACGATTGTGGCGATGGAAAGCGGACAGATTGCGCCGACGATCAATCTGGAGAATGCCGATCCTGACTGCGATTTAGATTATGTGCCCGAGCCAGGTCGGAAGAGGGCGATTGAGCATGCAGTCTGCAACTGCATCGCCTTTGGATCGAAGAATTCGGCGCTGGTGTTGAGGAAGGCGGCGTGACTTCGGCAACTTGACCACAGAGGACCGGGGAAATAACTTAACCACAGAGAACACAGAGGGGCACAGAGGACAACGAGAAGTTTTACTTACGACAGAAGGTGCATCACCGTGTTTTCGACCCTGGGCCAGGCGGCCGACCTCGGATCGATCAGATCGAAATGTCCTGCGGTGGAAATCTCCGAGTAGTGAACGTCTTCTCCTGATTCTTTCTTTTTCTCTGCATAATTGCGGCTGAAGAATGCTGGAACCACGTCGTCGGCGGCCCCGTGGATGAGCCATTGCGTGGCCGCGATCTTCAGCTGCATTGGATCAGCTTCGTGATAGTGCTCGGGCACGTCTTTGGGCTTGCCGCCAAGAAATGCCACCACAGCGTCGTTGCTCAGATGAAGATCGAAGGCCTGCTGAAGATCGAGCACTCCAGCCAATGAAACCGCTCGCTTGACGGTGGTTTCGTGGGCGGCGAGGCAAAGGGCGAGTTGGCCGCCGGCGGAGTGACCCATAACGACATTTTTGGCTGTATCCAGGTTGTAGCGCTTGGCGATCTGCGGCAGAAAGCGGTAGGCGGCGGCGACGTCCTCAAATGTTCCCGGCCAGCCGCCACCGGGATTGCCTACGCGGCGATACTCGATGTTCCAGGTTGCTAGGCCTTTGGTGGTAAGCGCGGCGCAGAGATGGCCGGCGTGGGAGAGATCGTATTGAGCGCGCCAGAAGCCGCCGTGGATATTAAGCACGACGGGAAAAGGGCCGGTTGCTTTTGGCAAACGCAGATCGCCGAACTGATTCGGGTCAGTGCCGTAAGGCAGGCGGGCGTCGGCTGGCGGAGGCGGAAGAGCGAGAATGTCGTCGGAGGTCATACCTTTCTGCGGCGGCAGCGTTTTCACTTCAGTTCTCGGTTCTTAGATCTCAGTTCTCAGGTTCGCGTGTGTGCGATCACTTGAATGTGTGGCATGCGTCACTGACTTGCCATTTCGGTTGAGCTTACCGTGCAGCAGACGCTGACTCGAAGACTCCCCGGTGCATGAGGAAGCTTCCGGGTCTCCTAGATTCCGGTTGGAAAAGGAGAGTCTGCCATGTTTGCCCGTATCGTTGAGTTTACGCCGAAGCTGGAGAAGAAAGACGAGTTTGTAAAGAAACTGCGCGTGGAAGTGCTGCCGATTTTGAAGGAGCAGAAAGGGTTCCTGGAAATCCTGCCCTTCTTCCCGGAGCATAAGACGGAGAAGGCGATCACGGTCACGTTGTGGATGGAGAAGTGGGACGCGGAGAAATATGAGAGAGAGATTTATCCGAAGGTGGAAGAGATTCTGAAGCCGTACCTGACCACCCCGGTGACGTTCAAGCACTACATTGTCGAGACCTCGCTGTGCGAGAGATTTGTGGAGGCTCTGGCGGCCTGAAGCAAAGGCCTACCGGCCCCGGGGCCGGAGCAGCGGCGGGCTGCTCCGGCCTTCTTGTTTGCGGCCGATCGCTATCCCTTCAACTTGAGCTTCGACTTGTTTTCTTCCAGAAATTCGCGGAGTTTGTCAGCGCTATCGAGGAGTCGAATCCACTGCTCGTAGTAAAGGGTTACGGGAAAGCGGCCGAGGCCGTAAACGCTGACCCCGCCTTTTTCGCCGACGCGGAATTCCAGGCTCCCGGTGCGGCGCGTTCCCTGCTGCTTTTCCAGCTCGGCCAAACGAGCTTTTAATTCTTCGTAGCTTGGTTCTGCCATGAAAAACCTCAGAGGATGAGTTAGCGAGGAAGAATTCTTTCACACCTGGGGCGTTGCCGCAAAGTAAGGATTGGGCAAAAGTGGAGCGGGAGACGGGGATCGAACCCGTGACATCCAGCTTGGGAAGCTGGCGTTCTACCGCTGAACTACTCCCGCTCGGCTCGAAAACGCATGTTATCACAGACCCCGCTTGAGATTGACGCGGTAGTGGCGTAGTTTTGAACGAGAGATGGCCCCGTAGCTCAACTGGATAGAGCATCAGACTTCGGATCTGAGGGTTGGGGGTTCGACTCCCTCCGGGGTCGCCAAGATTCAGGTCCCTCGACTGCGCTCGGGATTTCGGCTGGCGACTCCCGCTCGCGGCTTCGCCTCTCGCTCACGCCGCCAAGACGCCTCAAGTTCGACTCCCTCCGGGGTCGCCATTTGCCCGAGGCAACAGTTTTAAGGAAATTTGCCGAAGCTTGTCCAGTTTCATGCGCTCCGTCCTGCGGCTATGTCCAACGGAATAGGCGGATGGCAAGGACAAACGAAATTCCTCCCCACAAAACCAGAATCAGCAAGCGGCCGGCCTGCGCCGCCAGCGGCGCGCCTTCGAGGATGGTAGCGCGCAGCGCGTCATTGAGCGCGGTCAAGGGCAAAGCTTTGATGAGGGGCAGGATCACAGCGGGAAATCGCTCGTACGAGAAAAACACGCCGGAGAAGATCCACATGGGCATCATGACCACGTTGATTAGTCCGCTGATGCTTTCGATTTTCTGGGCGCGGCTGGCGGTGAGAAGGCCGAGGCCACCGAACGATAGCGCGCCAATGGCGCCGACGATCAGGATGGTGATCAGCGACCCAACCACGCGCATGTGAAAGACCAGCACGCCGAAACCAAGCAGCATGCCAACTTCGATGAGCATAAGGACGAGCCGGCTGCTGGTGAGGGCGAGCAGGAAGTCGCTGCGACGCATGGGAGTGGCGACAAAGCGCTTGAGCAGCTTGCGCTGGCGCATATCGACGATAGCGAATCCGATGCCCCACATAGCGGCATTCATCAGGTTCATGCCGAGCAGACCGGGGATCAGGAAATCGATGTAGCGGGAACCGGGTTCGCTGGCCGAAACAGCCGAAGTGGGAAGTGGATTTTTGCGGCCGGCAGCGGCCTGGAGCGCGTCATCGACCTCGGCGTGGGAAAGAACGCTCTCCGGCCGGGAAGGATCGTAGCGATACTGAAAACCGCCTTTGCCGTCGGCTTCCACCACCAGGTCATATTTGCCCAAGCGAAAACCCTGCACGGCTTGCTGTTCAGTAACGAGTTCGGCGTGAATGGGAGCGCCCTGCGGAGAGCGATGGAGCATAGCGAGAGCGTCGTGAGCGCCCGCGTTTTCGACGACGGCGATCTCCGTCACGTCGGCTGGCTTGTTGCGGAACGCGATGCCGAGGCCGAGCGCCAGAAGAATGGGAAAGCCGAAAACCCAGAAGATGACTTCAGGCTCGCGGATGAGTTCTTTCATCCGGGCGGCAAGGAGATGGGTGTAGCCCGACCAGCGCCCATTGCGGAGGGCAGTGGCCGGCTTGAGTTGCGAAGG
>Ga0335073_10016868_pt1 | contig 10213 bp, 8 predicted proteins | sample Lox_Sample_22_FD_207093 | JGI IMG/M metagenome (GOLD analysis project Ga0335073, IMG submission 207093) | Soil microbial communities from Loxahatchee National Wildlife Refuge, Florida, United States - Lox_Sample_2.2 | ecosystem: Environmental > Terrestrial > Soil > Wetlands | place: USA: Florida... | reverse complement strand
GGCTCCGCCATCAAGCCCTCACCGAACCCGCCCGCGCGAACCGCAGCGCCGCGGGACCGGCCAGCCCAGAAACTGGCCGGTCCCGCGGCATGATCCAATACTTGGCTATCCCAGCCCGGCCGGGGAGCATCGCCTACTTCGGATGTGTCGTATCTTCGGGGGGGTGCTGGCGACCACCGTGCATGGCGGCCATCGCCTTGATCATGTCGCTGCAGCCCTGCTTATAACCCGAGGACCATTCCGCTGTGGCGTGGGTGACCTCTGCTGTGTGCACCCGAGCCCGTGCCGCATCGTCCTGCAAGCCAGCGACCTTGGCGAGCAGATCCTGATGGACACGGCGCCAGCGCGCGGAGACACAGAGCCAGGTGACTACCGACGCCCCGACCATCATCAGGGTGGCTGCGATAGCACTCACGTAACACCGCCGCCGGCGTATCGTCTCTGCCACTCCGTGGGTCCAGGCTGGTCGAGTCCATGATCGAGGACCATTGGGCCTTTGACACCAGCGGTCATGAGCGTACGCTCTTGCATGTTGAATTCCTCTCACCTGGGGATTCAGTCGTAGCTGGGCTAGCGCGGCGCCCACCGCCTGGCCCAGCGTCATGCCTGGCGGGAGTTGCAGTCAGCTCAATGGCTGTATCGGCCCGGCGACAAATCCCGCGCTCCAAAGGTGGCGGCGGGCCGCGAGCGGTCGGGAACTCGTGAGCCGAGTCGATGAAAGTTGCATCGCAACCATTCGATGCCGAGGCACAAAGCGGGTCGAGCGCCTGATAGCCCCGCTCACCCATCATTGGGGTCTCTCCTTTGCCCCTCATCTTTGAGTGAACGCCAGAGAAGTCTTCTGCGCAAGTTCAGAGTAAAGTTACGGCTGAAGTTACCGCGTGCTGTCTTCCCGCTGGACCCTGACGTCTCTAAGCTCTTAAGTAGTCACAAAATTTCGCATACCTAACAGGCTGCGAACGGGAAGGAGCGGGGCGGGTGCCCGACTTCGGCAGTTCCGCTCGGCGCCAGCAGCGGCTTGCGGGCGAGTTGCGTCGGCTGCGCAGGCACATGCACCTGACCGGCAAGGACGTCGTCGCGCGGTTCGGCTGGTCCGAGGCCAAGCTGTCGCGGATAGAAAATGGGCTGGCCAGGGTCAAGAGATCCGACCTTGACGCGTTCATGGATCTCTATGCGGTTACGGAGCCTCATCGGTCCGAGCTCATCGCCCTTGCCGAGGAGTCGCGTCAGGCGGACCTACTCGAGGAGTTCGAAGGAGGCTTGCCCGAAGGACATGCCAAGTTCCTGCGGGCCGAGCAGGAAGCCGAGGCAATGTGGAACTGGGAGCCACAGGTCGTGCCTGGATTGCTCCAGATTGAGGATTACACGCGTGCCGTGCTCCAGCTCTGGCCGGCAATCTTCGCACGGCCTCAGGCAGGGATTGAACGCCGCGTGGAAACCAGGCTGCTCCGCCAGAGCATCCTTACCAAAACCCCGCCACTTGAACTCTCGTTCGTGATTGATGAGTCGGTGCTTCTCAGGGGTTTTGCTCTTGCATCGGTGATGCGTGAGCAATTGACTCACCTCGCCGAAATGTCGGAACACCCGAATATCGAGCTGCGGATACTTCCTCTAGCCGGAAGTCAAGTCATCGGCACGGGCGCCTTCGTATATTTCCGGTTCCCGCCTGTTCACGGGGTCCCGGCCCCGGATGCGGTCGCTTTCGAACATTTGCAGGACACAACCTTCATCGAATCTGAGCAGGACGTTCATACGTATCAACTCGTCTTCAATGCGTTGCGCAGGGCTTCGCTCAGCGCACAGGCCTCGCGCGACACGCTGGCCAGAGTGTCGCGCGAGACCTGGTGATAAGCAGGGCGTAATAAAGTTACGGCTTGTCGAACTGACCTTCCTTTGCTCCGGCAATGAACGCGCTCCACTCTGCTTCGGTGAAGACGAGGATCGGCCCATTGCCGTTATCTTTGGTATCACGGAGGCCGACGCGATCGGGAAGCAGCCGACCTATCTCGACGCAATTGCCGTTAAGGTTACTGAAGGTGCTTTTCCGCCAAGAGGCTCGGCTGACATCGGCTGAGGTGACCGCGCGCGAACGGTAGTACGTCCTTCTGCTCTGCGCAAAGAATATCCGCATGCCGCCGAATGGTAACACAGGCGGAGAATGGCCGTCCATGCCGCAGGGAAAAGCGCGCGCCCGAGTCGTCCAACTGCTTTCATGCAGCGCGCGATGGCAGGAGCGCGACCAGGTCAGCCGTTTCGTTGAGCCAGCGGACCAGTTCGGTGGCGGTGGGGGCCAGCTCGTAGGGGTGGTGGTGGCAGCCGCGGCTGAGCGCAGCCGACAGGTACGTGGCCCGCGTCGTAACGTCCTCGTCCACATACGCGGTCAGGCACAGCAACTGCGACCGCATCGTGCTGTCCGACAGGCCACTGGCCTGCGTCGCCCACAGCCCGGCCATGGCCTGCTCGAGCGCCTGCCGCGCCAGCAGCGCGGCCGCCCTTGGCCAAACTCCGGTGGTCGCCGCATCCGGATGCTCGACCAGGCGGCGGGCCTCGGTGAGGAGGTCCTGCGGGGTCATGGCAGGCTCGCGCGGATCTTGTCCACCAGCGCCGCTGTCAGCAGCGCGGCCAGTGCCCGTGCGCGGCCTGCGGATGATCCAGCGTCGGCGTCCAGTCCGGCCGCATTCAAAGATAAACCCGGCCCACGAGGGACCGGGCGTGTACTGATCACCGGCCGCGCGGTCGACGTCATAGTTGTCCGTGCCGCCCAGCCAGTAGTTCCAGATCCGGGCCGAGTGCGGCACCGTGGTGTCGATCCCGGTCCCGGCGGTGTCATCAGGTTCATCCGGCTCCGGCTCGGATGGGATTGCCGAAGGGTCGTCAGTCACGGGAATCCTCGGGTATTGTTCGGGCTGCAGCGATCCTGCAATAGAAAATTTCAGGTTCAGCTATCTTTCCTGGCGATCCATTCGTGACGATACCAGCTTTGACTTCGGGTATCTGCGCCGCTTCTGCCTCGTCTCACCAGGGCGGTGAACACAGGACGCCGACTCGCCGGCATCGACGAGGTATGTACCTGGTCAGCCCACGCCTATAACGATCTCGTCCGTGTGCGGCGGCCCGAACTGAGACGCTGCCAGGAGCGCCGCTCATCACCGTCAGCTCCGCAGCCACGCTTACCGGGCGCTCGTTCACCGCAGCAAATGACGCCATAGGCCGCCCGCTGGCCAACGGCATCCTGCGGCAGGTCAACATCGGCCGCCGAAGCCTGCGCCGACGGAACGCCAGCCAAGGCACGCAGCGCGTCAGCTCACAAGAACGTGCACTTAAATCCGGCCTGATGGTGTCACACTAGGATTGACCGGTCGGACGCGATCGGCCCCTGGTTGCGGCTTATCGATGGCAGGTGAACCCCGATGATTCGCCGGATACCGAGAGTGCCAGGGCTTCGCTTGGGCCTAGGTCCGGACCTGCTGCTTGCCGCCGGCGGGTTGTATTTCGCGTGGGAGCACGAGCAGGGCCAGCATCAACGGCCACACCTGCTGTGCCCGATCTGCTGGCTGAACAAGATAGCCCCCGAGGCGCCCGGCGGCCCTAGCCCGGCGGAGCCGCCGGAACAGCCCTGACCGGCACGGCTGACGGGTGCCACCGCGTGACGTGACAGACGAGAACTACCGCCGGTCGGCCCAGGCACACTCTTTGCTGCACATGCCGTGCAAACTGAACGCCAGCGGGTCACGGGTTCCCAGCCGCGCAGCCCCGCCGCCGAGGCTTGAGCGCCGGGCTGCACATGAAGGCGAGAGCGGCGAGGATGAGTTCATGGCGGACGACGCTGTCATCGGACGGGTGCGGGCGCTGCGGCAGAACGGCTGTTCCCCCAAGCAGATCGCGCGGGCCCTGGGCCTGCCGCCAGCCACGGTCGCGCCCCTGGTCAGGGCCGTTGCGGCCGAGGCCAGCGCGGGCGCGCCCGCTGCGGCGCCGGCTCTGGCCGGCTGCTGGGTGAGCCCCGACTGGGCGAGCGGCCTGACAATCGACGCTCATCCAGCCTGGCCGGGCCTGCCGCCGGCCGCGGACGCCGGCCCGGCGGGCCTGGTGACGGTCGTCGCCGCCCGCGAGCGGGGCGGCACCAAGGTTTCCGCGTGCGCGTACCTGGTCGATGTCTACTGCCTGGGGGTGAAGAACGCTCACGGCCCACACGTCCTGGACCGGCGCAAGCTGCCCGAGTTCGTGTTCCAGATGTTCGGTTCCTACACCGGCCAGCCGCTCGCCGCCCCTCTCGAGCTGGCACAGCACCTGGTGTTCGGGGCCATCGAGTACGCCCGGGGCCTCGGCTTCGAGCCACATCCCGACTTCGAGGCGTGCGCCGGGCATCTCGGCGAATGGCAGGGACCCAGCACTATCGGTTTCGGGTACCAGGGCAAGCCGCTGTTCATCCAGGGCCCCAACGACGACGCCGCGCGCACCCTGAAAAAGCTGAACCGCAAGGCAGGGCGCGACGGCTTCCACTACATCGCTCCCGCCTGAAAGACGGGGCTGATCATCAGCGCGGCGCTCTGCCTTCGTCTGGCGCCGAAGTCTGATCGTAGCGCAGCCAGAGATTCGGTTTACGCAGCTTTTGGCCGACGATGCGGGCGCGTCCCCCCGGGTGATCGCGAAGGACGCGCCCGCTCGCTCGCGGCCTGTGTGGGCCGGTCAGCCGCCGTAGGGGTCGGCGGGGATGACGTCAGCCCAGGTGACGCTCAGGTACACGGTCGTGTCGACCACTGTGCTGTTGCCGGTCGGGTCCTGGGGGGTGACGACGTCGGAGCCCGGCGGGTAAGTGACCGTTGATTCGAGGACGGTGCCGGTGGCGGGGCTTTCGTACGTCGCGTAGATGTCCTCGTCCGACCTGCCGCCGGGGAGCCCGCTGTCGTCAACGCGGCTGATCTCCACGGCCGGCCGGCCGATGCTGTCGCGCGCCGAGGGATTGACCGTCACCCCTGGTACGGCCGCGAGCACCTTGTACAGCGCCGAACGCAGGGCCGGGCCGACGAGCGGGTTCCAGAGGATGTCGCTCGCCTGCTGGAATGCCTTATCGTCGTCGGTTACCGTGACCGGGCGCGGGACCGGGATGGCACGGAGGCCGGGCACCTTTGTCCGCAGCGGGTTCTGGACCGGCTTGTGCTCGCTGTCCCACTGGGTGATGAGGGCGGCACGCAAGGCGGCAAGGCCGACCGGCATGGCCGCGAACTGCGCGGAGGTTGGTGAGTAGCGCGGGGAGAAACCCTTGCCGGATGGGGAGCCGTCGCTGCCCTCCTGGTAGGACCACATGTTCCCGCTGCGGCTGTCGATGACGGAGGTGTCCTTCACGTTGTCCCCGTCCGTGCTCATCACCGCGTAGCGGCCCTGGCCCTGCGGCTGCCTGGCCGCGACGGAACTGAGGTGGTAGAGCACGCGCTGGTCCGCTGTCAGCCTGATCACGGGCCGTGCCCCGCTGGGAGCGCCGGGGACGCCGGGCGCCGGGGACGAGTGCCCTGGGACGATGGCTATCACGCCGGCCGCGGTGCCAAGCGCCGCGCCCGTAGCCGCGACGGACGCGACCCGGCGGCGGCGATCCCGGCGGCGCTGGCGGGCCGCGACCTCGGTCGCGATGGACGCGGGCGGGCGCACGTGGTCGGTGTACCGGTGCAGCAGGTCACGGATGATGTCTTCATCGGTGGCAGGCATTGTCAGTCCTTTCACAGCATGCTGTCAGTGGGGGTGAAGATGGCGGCCAGGCCGGGAAAGTCACGCAAGTGCGCGATGGAGCGTGAGGTCGTGCTTTTGACGGTCCCGACGGAGATGCCGAGCAGCCTGGCCACCTCAGCCTCACTGCGATCGTCGAAGTAGCGGAGTACGAGCACCGTGCGCTGCTGGACGGTGAGGCTGTCCAGGGCTGCGCGTAGCGGTGGCCACAGCTCGACGGAGTGATGCGGATCCGCAGATCGCGGGTCGCTCTTCTCTCCGGTGTCGAAAAGGCGCAGCTCGTGCGGCCGCCGGGCCCGTGCCCGCGCCTGGTCGACGACGATGTTGTGCATGACCCGACGGCAGAACGCCTTGGGGTTATCCACTCGGGACCAGCGTGCGGCGAGCCGTTGCAGCGTTTCCTGGTAGACGTCTTCGGCGGTATGCGGGTCGGGCGTGAGCAGTGTCGCGATCCGCAGCAGCTCAGCTCCGCAGTCGGCGGCGAACTCTTCGAAGGCTCGCGTCTGCCGTTTATCCATGCAACCTCCTAATCCTCGCGATCACCGCTAGGACGACAGTTTTGCGAATCAGGTTGCCTGGCCTGCCACCCGAGATCCCACGAGCACCTCCGGCCCGGCAGGCGGCCGACGTCAGCCCGGGACAACCGTCGGCTGCGCAGGCTAGACCTCCTGATCGGGCAGTCAGCCGGAACGCACGTAACCAGACCACCGGCACGCCGAAGTGAGGCTGCCCGCCGACGCGGACGACCCAGCAGAAGCAGCACGCCTGTGGGCGGAAAGCGAACGGCTGACCAAACTCACCTTCACCATCTGACCCAAGACCCGGAAGTGGTCGAGAACGAGCTCATCCCACTCCAGCACCTCGACGACCCGTTCAAGGGAATGGCTGAGAAGTTCTACGAGCCGTTCGAGCTGCACCTGCCAACCGCGATCATCAGCGGTCGCGCCGACGTGGTCCTGGACCGCGAGAACGGCCAGGTCCGCTCCCTGGCCATCGTCGACTACAAAACCTCCGCCGACCCAGCGGCCGGCGACGACTACGCACTGCAGCTCGCCATCTACGCCGACGCCGGGCTCCGCGAAGGGCTGCCGGTCGAGGCCGCCTACGTTCATGACCTGAAGGCCGCCGACCGCGAGCCGGTTGACGTCTCCCCCGCAGCCATCACCGCCAGCGAGCAGATCGTCGAGGCCACCGTGACCACCCTGCGCCAGCGGATCTTCCGCCCCAGCCCCGGCCCGCGCTGCCGCCGCTGCGACGTGCGCAAACTCTGCCGCTGGGACGCGAGCTAGCGCCTGGCCGGTGCCAGCGAACGAGCTCCGGCCAGCCCGGTCAGATGTTCAGCATCCCGAATAGAGGCCTTGAAGGCCCCGATTGAAGACCTTCAGGGTCCGTTCTGTCTACACCGCGGTACAGGGCAGCGGCCATCGTTCGAGCCGGGCGGGCAGAACGGTGGCCCAGTCGCCGGATACCGCGAGCAGTCGCGCGCCGGAGAGCTGCTCGGCTAGCTCGGCGGCCAGCGGCGGGACCTCGCTGAGCCGGACCGCGCCCGCCAGCAGCAGGAATGCCTCGGCCGCAGGCGGCTCATCCAGCAGGAAGCGCGCCGCCTCGTCCACATCCCGCACGTCGATGATGTGCACGAACTCCGGTCCCAGCCGGTAGTAGCAGTGCCCGAAGCCGTACTGCTCGCGCCAGCTCCGCGCCTGACCCGCGGCCGGGCCGGCATCGGCGGCGTCCGGGGCCGCCGGCGGGGGCAGGTGGGATATGTCGCTGACGTCGCCCGGGTACGGCGCCGCGAGCGACCAGCCGACAATCAGCAGCGACGACATGGCCTCCCGAAGGAACCGCACGAAACGGATATCAAACTCGTCGTCAGCCCCCAGCGAGACCGGCTGGCCGATCGTCACCGCGCGGCACCCCCGTGCTCGCAGCGCCCGGGGTTCCAGCGCGGCCACCGTCGCGGCATCCAGCGCCGGGATCCGTTCCTCGTGCTCGCCAGGGCTGATCTCGGCCGCCCCGCCAGTACCGGCCGCTCCTGGCCACGCGAGCGCGGTCATGCTGCCTGTCCTGCCTTCACCGGCTCGCTCCAGGTCGCTAGGGTCACGCAGTAGTCGCCTTCACGCCAGATCAGGCCGGCCTCGTCGAGCTCGTCGATCCAGTCCAGCACCGCGGCGGTATCGACGGCGAGGTTCTCCTCCGTCAGCAGTGACAGCAGCCTGGGCACCGTCCGGCCGTGTTCCAGGTGCAGGTAGGCGCGAACCAGCACCGGGTCGGTGATCTCGGTGTCCCGCCGCGGCCAGCCAGCCCGGCGGTCGGAGATAAGCACTCCGGTGCGCTCACGGTCATGGCCCACCGTCCGCGACAGGAAGCTCTCCCGGTAGTCCCGTGTCCAGCCCGCGACCGCCTCCTGCAGCTGCGCCTCAAGGTCGGCCCCGATGCCCGTTTCGTCGGTGTCGAACAGGTACGCCAGGTCGGCCAGTTCCACGGCGGGCAGGTCGTAGATGTACTGGTAAGCCTCGGCCGGCCGACGGGCCGCGAACCCGAGCCCGGGCTGGTCGAAGTTGGGACTGAATCGCTCGAGCAGGATGCGGCTGCTGCTCTGCGGGGGCTGCAGGTGGACGATGCGCGGCACCTGCCGGAACGCGTCTGTGTATTCGCTGGCCAGCTCGCCAGGAAAGCCATACAGCCAGTTCCAGGACACGGTCACGTGCTCGGACTCCAGGTCGCGCAGCGCGCGGACGTTGTGCGGGCCCCGCACTCCCTTGTCCATCAGGCGCAGCACGCCAGAGCTCAGCGACTCGATGCCGGGCTGCACGCTGAGCACGTGCGCCTCGCGCAGCATCCGGGCCTGCCCGGCGCGGAGGTTGGACTTGATCTCGTACTGGATGCGCAGGTCCCAGTCCAGCTTGGCCAGCCGGGGGAAGACATCGGTGTAACTGGCGTTGTCGGCGATGTTGTCGACCATGGTGATGTCGAGGATCTTGTAGTCCCGCACCGCGGTCTCGATCTCGGCGATGACACGGTCCGCCGGTTTGCTGCGGAACTCCATCAGCGTCCCGTTCAGGCCGCAGAAGGTGCACTGATGAGCCTCGCCCCACCAGCAGCCGCGCGACGACTCCAGGATGAGCGAGGGCTGGACGTACTGGCGCACCGGTGAGTCCCCGAACCGCTCCGCCCAGTCCGCGTAGTCCGGCATTGGGATGCGCCCCGGCGGCAGCGGCACCCGCTGCTCGGGATTGGCGACGCTGGTCCCGTTGTCCCGCCAGCACAGACCTGGGATTGCGCGGTAGTCCTGACCGCTGCCGATGGTGTCCAGCAGGAACGGAAACGCCTCCTCGCCCTCGCCGCGCAGCACGAAGTCGATGAACGGATGGTTCCGGTGCAGCGCGGCCCCCATGGGCCCGTCGCAGTTGCCACCGCCCAGCACGATCGTGACGTCCGGCGCGATCTGTTTGATCCGCTGGGCGAGCGCGAGGGTGGGCACGTTCTGCATGAACGTGGTGCTGAAGCCGACGATGTCCGGGTCTCCGCTGCTTATCTCCGCCGCGGCCTCGGCGATGAAGTCCGCGGCGAGCGCCCGCATCGGCACGACCTTCCCGGGGTCGAATCCGGCCCGGCCGAGGTAGTCCAGGAACGGCTGGTAGCCGAACTCCTCGTCGCCGGTCAGGACGCCGCCGAAGACCCAGTCGCCCAGCGAGTGGAAGATTCCGGTGTCGGACACGTAGCCGTAGTCGTCCGGCGTGATCTCCCCTCCGGTCTTGTCAAGCAGGAACTCTGCCCAGCGCAGGCTGCCATACCAGGTAGCCGGCATCGGCCGGCCGTGCTCGCGGCACACGCTGCGCAGCAGGCCGAGGGGCAGGGACGGGGACGTAAGTGCCTTCCACGGCATCACGCCGAGCAGGACCCTAGGACTGCTCATACTGGACCTCCCGGAGGACGAGGCCGGACCGGCCGGCCAGGACAAACGCCACGCAGCTCGCCGAGCAGAGTCCGGCACCGGCGATGGCGAGCGTCGGGCGGGCACCGGCCAGCATGGCCGCACCTCCGGCCAGGTAACCGCCAAGCTGGGTGGCCATGTCAACCGCGACCCAGACGCCGCAGACACCCCCGCGCATCGGCCCGTCGGCGCGGCGCTGGATCAGGCCGCGGACCAGGGTGGCCTGCAGGCCGAAGCCGATGCCCGCCACGGCGTAGGCCGCCTGGGCGGCGGCCAGGCTGCCGGCGGCTGACGCGGCGAGGATGCCCGCACCCGCCAGGCCGATGCCGGCCGGCACCGTCACCCACGGCCGCCAGGCGGCGGCTCGGGGCGCCGCGAGCGTGCCAGCCACGATGCCCGCGAACCACACCGAGTCGAGGAACGCAAAGCCGACGCTCCCGGTCCGCAGCGCGTCGCGCGCGAAGAAGACCTCCGCGACCCCCGTCATGCAGACGCAGACGTTGATGATCGCGACGACCGCGATGAGCCCGGCTAGTGCGCGGTCCCGCAGGATGTACCGCC
>Ga0335073_10016866_pt1 | contig 10213 bp, 9 predicted proteins | sample Lox_Sample_22_FD_207093 | JGI IMG/M metagenome (GOLD analysis project Ga0335073, IMG submission 207093) | Soil microbial communities from Loxahatchee National Wildlife Refuge, Florida, United States - Lox_Sample_2.2 | ecosystem: Environmental > Terrestrial > Soil > Wetlands | place: USA: Florida... | reverse complement strand
GGAGAGTGTTCGATAGCGGCGCTCTGCGCCGTATCCTCGCGGCACAGCATCAGGTGATCAGCCGCAGCCAGGCACTGGAGTGCGGGGTTCCGCAGAGCACGATTAGCACGTGGTGCAGGCCGGACGGAAAGTGGCAGAAGCTTCTTCCTGGGGTCTACCTGGCGGTGACGGGCAAGCCCACCGTGGAGCAGCGCCACGTCGCGGCGCTGTTGTACGCCGGGGGCGGCAGCGTGATCACCGGGCCCGCGGCGATCCGCCTGCAAAGGCTCCGCTCCCCCGGGCCGGATGCGATCGACGTCCTCGTTCCGTTGCCTGTCAAGCGGCAGAGCACTGGTTTTGTGCGCATTCACCGGACTCGGCGGATGCCGAGGTTCTACACAACTGGACCTGTGTCGTTCGCCCACGCCGCCCGGGCGGTGGCTGACGCCGCCCGGGGGTTCGCCGCGCTGGACGACGTCCGCGCCGTCGTCGCCGAGGCCGTGCAAAAGCAAGCCTGCTCGATCGCCGCGATCGGGCTTGAGCTGGCGGAAGGATCCAACCGCGACACCGCGCACCTGCGCGCGGCGCTGGCGGAGGTGCGGGATGGAGTCCGGTCGGTCGCCGAGGCGCGTTTCCGGCAGCGCGTCCAGCGATCGGACCTGCCGGCGCCGATGTACAACGCGTTCCTGCGCGCGGCCGATGGCAGTGACATCGGGGAGGCCGACGCCTGGTGGGCGGACGCCGGCGTGTCCGCCGAGATCGACTCCCAGGAGTACCACTTCTACCGTGACGGGTGGCTCAGGACCGACGCCAAGCACAGCCGCATGCTCAAGCACGGCATCCTCCCGCACCATTTCGCGCCTACTCGCGTCGACCACGACTGGCCCGCCATCTACGACGAGCTCAGGTCCTCGATCGACAAGGGCCTGCAGCGCCCTCGCCTCCCCATCGTCGCCTTCGCTGCGCTCGGCTAGCGATCGGGCAGCCCCCGCGATCAGGGTCCAGCCGCGGTGGCGTGGTTCGCGGCGGTACGGGCTCAGAAGTCGCCCGGGCGGTAGTCCTCGATTTCGTCGGGCCTGATCAGGCCGAGTTCCATGCAGCGAGCGAGCAGCGCGAACTGGGAGCGGCACGGGTGGCCCGCCGCGGCGAACTTCGCGCGGGAGCGTTCGATGTACTGCTTGACCGTGGCGGCGCTGATCGGGTCGCCGCCGGTCTTCTTCAGCCGGCGCGCGATCGAGGCGTGGTCCATGCCCTGGAAGAGGTACTGGAGCGCTTCCCGCTCCCGTTGCGACAGCCGGACCGTGTGCAGCAGGCCGCCGGCCATCGACGGGGTCACGAACGGCAGGTCGTGTGCCACGGCGACGACCGTGTCGACGAACTGGCTACGCTCGGTTCTCTTGTCGAGGAACGCGCAGGCGCCAGCCTGCAGCACTGTCCGGACGATCAGCGGCTCGACGTGGACAGAGAAGACCACGACACGGAAGCCCTCGTCGCACAGGCCGCCCACCCGCCCGGTGACCAGCTTGCCGCCGGTTTCCTCGGCCAGCTCGAGGTCGAGTACTATCACGTCCGCGTCGCGCCCGGGGCCGGCCAGGGCCTTCTCGATGGACTTGCCGTCCGCGACCACCGTCGCCCGTTTCTCCGGGTCCGCCGCGATCCAGGCCCGCACGCCCTCGACGACCACGTCCTGATCCTCTACGAGAGCGACGCGGACGACACCATCCAGCGAGCTTGCGCCCATAGCCGGCCCTCCTCCTCGTCCCAGTCGCATTGAACCGAATCATCCGCGGAAGAGATCGGCGCCGCCAGCCGGGCGTCCGCCACGATCGCGACCGCCACCTCCGCCGCCGACGCGACCACGGTGATCCGGGCGCGGGAGGTCGTGGCGGCGAGCACGTGGATGATGGGCTCCGTCAGCGCGCGGCGGATGCCGACCGGGAGCATCGGGATGGCGCCGGCGGCGGCTATCAGGTCCACGGCGACGCCGCGGCGTTCGGCCGCGTCGGCACAGGCACGCAGTTCGTGGGAGAGCGGGTCCGGCACGTCGTCGGATTCGACGAGGAAACGGCGCAGCCGTGTCACGGCGACGGCGATCTCCTGCCGGGTTCCCTCGGCGGACAGGTCCAGCGACCCCGCGGCCAGTCCGTCGAGCAGCCGGACCGCGGCCGCGCGGATCGTCTCGTACCTGGCCCGCCGTGCCGCCTGCACCGCCTCGGCCGCCAGCTGCGTGTTCCTGGTCCGCGCGGCGGCGTCTTCGGCCTCGGCGGCGCGCGTGGCCGTGGCGGCCACCGCCCGGATGCCGAGGTAGATCGAGATTGGCAGGGCTCCGCCCCCGGCGCAGACCACGATGAAGCTGGCCAGGCTGGCTCGAGTGGCCTCACCCAGCAGGACCAGCGTGAGGAGAGCGACAACCGCGTCGGCGGTCAGGAACGCGAGGTATTCGGCGAAGCTCCGGCGCCACAGCACGACCAGGCCGAACAAGCCGGCCGTCGTGAAACCGAAGTTGTAGTGGGAGAAAAACCCGCCAGGCACGGTGAGGGCGTTGGCTCCCGCCCCGGCCAGCAGGACGCAGCAGACGGTCCATGGCAGCGCCGCCCGCGGCCCGCGGTCGCGCGGCACGGTCACCGCGGCGACCGTCCCCGCCACGGCGAATGCCAGCCAGATCAGCGCACCCGACGGAACGAGGCCGTATCGCATCCAGGCCGCGACGGCGAGCGGCCCGGTCAAGCAAAGGCTCCAGCCGACCATGACCATGACGGCTATCCAGAGCCCGCCGCGGATGTAGTGTTCCCTGACGTCCACCGCCGACTGACTAGCCACGGGGCCACTCCAGGCTGACGGCCGTCCCAGCGCCCAGGCGTGACCTGACAACGGCCGTGCCGCCCACGGCGGCCATCCGGCCCGCCACGTCCTCCCGTACGCCGAAACCGTGGCCTGATTGCCGGACCTGGTCGAAACCGCGGCCAGCGTCGCTCACCGTGACGCGGACCGCGCCCCGCTCATCGGACAAGGTGACCGCCGCCCGGTCCGCTCCGGCGTACCTGACCACGTTCTCCAGCGCTTCGGACACGGCGCCGGTGAACGCGTCGGCGACGGCGGCGGGCACTAAACACGGGTGCAGGTCCGCCGCTATCCGCAGCGGCGGTTCGTACCAGACGACTACCTGGGACAGTCGCTCGTCGAGCCGCACCTGCGCGGCCGCGGCCTCGTTGGCGCTCACCAGTCCCGGCAGGGCTTCGAGGACGGCGGCGGCGCGCTGCCTGAGGGTGGCGCTCGGTTCTTGTGTGGGGCTGTGCAAGGCCATCGTCAGCGTGGTCAGCGGACCGTTATGCACCACGCGCAACTGGGCGCGCTCATCCTCCCGGCTGGCCAAGTCGAGCGCGGCGCAGGCGCGGGCCTCCTGGAGACGCTCGAACGCGCTGACCGCGGTCCGCTCGATGCGCGTCGCGGCGGCCGTGACCGCCGCCGCCACCAGTATCTGGGCCGTCTGCACCGCCAGCGCGATCACGCCGCCGTCAGTGGTGTGCGCGATCCGCTGGCCGACGACCAGGCTCGCCACCACGAGCAGGCCGGCCGGAACAGACACCACAGGAGCGCCACTCAGCTGCGCGCACACGACCGTCATCGACGCGATGACCGCGACCCAGCTGTCCGTCCCCGCGAGCGCCGCCGCGGGAACCAGGTGACCGACCGCGATGGCAAGCACCCCCGCGACGCACAGGTCGGCGCCGATGAGCCAGGGCCGCAGGCCCCGGGTCCACGCGACGGCCGCGTACACCGGCGTCCAGGCGATGAGCAGGGCGAGCGCGGGTCCCAGCCACGCCCAGGACACCGGCCTAACCGCGCCAACGACCGCCGCGACCGCGGCGGCGGCCCCGACGCCGCCGCGCAGCACCGCGGCTATTCTCGCCAGCGCGGCCCGCGTCGGGCGCAGCGTCGCCGATGACTGCCGCGCTCTCGTTCCAGGTACTCGCACGTCCCTGCCACCCCCAGGCGACGCCCACCCACCACAGGGATATACGCGCGGTCCGGGGAGTCAGCCGGGACCGTTCGGGATAATTCTAGAAGAAACCGCCCGAACGGGAGTTGCGGTCGGCGATCAGCCCGGCGAGGGTGGAGATCGCGATCTCCGGCGGGGTGCGGGAACCGATGTTCAGGCCGATCGGCCGGTGCACGCGGGCGATGTCGCCCGGTGCCACGCCGAGGGCCTCAAGGGCCGGGATGTGCGGCGGCGGGACTCGCGGGTTGCCCATGACGCCGACCCAGCGGGCTTTGGTGGCGAGTGCGTCGCGCAGCACCGCGCCAAGCTCGTCGCGGTGGTGGTCGGTGACCACGACGTCGGCTCCCTCGATGTCTTCTGGCATGTCGCGCAGGACCGTGAAGCCGGCCATCTTCGCGCCGGCGGCCCGGTCCTCGTCCGGCTCGACCAGCAGGCCGCGGTAGCCGGCGTCCGACCCGTAACGGAGCAGGAAGCCGGACACCGCCGAGGCGAACACCGCGACGAGAGTGCGTTCGGAGCTGTCGCGCGGGGTGACGGCGGCGGCCGGGGTCGCGCCGTGCGCGACCGAGCAGGAGTCGTTGTCTTCAGCCATACGGCCAGTCTGCTATAACCCGCCGCCGAAGGCCACGGCCGCCCTGACTAGGGTCTGGGTGTATGGAGTTCCAGGAAGTCGTGCAACGGCGCCACATGGTGCGCACCTTCACCAGCGAACCAGTCCCCCAGCAGGTCCTCGACCGCATACTCGGCAACGCCGTGCGGGGACCGTCGGCCGGGTTCTCCCAGGGACAGTCGTTCCTGGTGCTGACCGGGGAGGACCTGCCGAAGTTCTGGGCGGTGGCGGGCGAGGCGATCGACACCTCGGCCCAGACCGCGCCGCTGGTGATCGTCCCGATGTCGTGCAAGCGCGTCTACCTCGACAGGTACGCCCAGCCTGACAAGGGCTGGACAGACCGCGACGAGTCGCGCTGGCCGGTGCCGTTCTGGCACATCGACACGGGCATGGCGGGGCTGCTGATCCTGCTCACCGTGGTGGACGAAGGCCTGGGCGCCGTGTACTTCGGGATCATCCCCCCCGCGGTGCCGAAGTTCCGCGAGGCGTTCGGCGTGCCCCACGACCAGGAGCCGATCGGCGCGATCGCGATCGGCTACGACGCGGAGGCGAAGGCACGCGACCTGCGGTCACGGCGCCGGCCGCTCGACGAGATCGTCCACTACGGCCGGTGGTGACGGCCGCTGCTCAGGCGGGGACGACGTACGGGAAGTGGCTCTCGCGCTGCTGCCTGGCGACGTATGGCTTCAGTCCGCAGGGCACGGCCATCCCCGTGACGAGGGACAGCATGACCTCGGGCGCGTTGTCGGCAAGCGCGCGGCCGTTGCGGGCGGCGAACCCGTAGGTCGCTGGCGTCCCGACCACGTAGGACAGGACGTCGGGGAACAGGTCCCCGGCCACGACCTGCCCGTAGCCGTGCGGGTCGTCTGAGGTGCCGGTGGCGGCCACGACGGCGGCGACCTGGCCGGCGAGGTGCCTGCCCTCGGCGGCGAAGTCCTCGGCTGGGTGCCGGGTGTTGGCCGGGTGGGAGAAGTCCGTGTCGTCCGGCCAGAAGATCGGCCACATCATGGGGTGCCCGGCGCGGTTGACCTGCCGCCAGCCGCCGGAGTCGGTCGCCAGCTTGGTGGCGCACCAGACGCCGGCGCGGGCGCCGGGCCGCAGCCGCGGATGCTGGTGGGAGAGCTCCAGGACGATCGTCTCGACGGTCGTTCCCGCGAAGCTGTTCTTCGCCTCGTGCGGGCGCCACGGCGACAGGTCCACCGCGGTTCCCTTGGCCATCGCGGCGTTGACGATGGCCAGCAGCGACAGGTCGATGTAGAACGGGTCGGCGATGCGTCCGGCCCAGAGCCTGACGACACCCGCGCTGGCCGCCTCGCCGGTCCGGCCTTCGAGCACCAGCGTGCCGGCCGCGGAGTCCTCGCGTGCCTGGTCCTCGGTGAGCTCGTGCAGCCGCAGGGCCTGCCTTCCGTCCGTGCCAGCTTCGCCGAAGGAGACCCGGTAGGTGAGGTCTTCGTAATCCGCGCCATTGAAGTGCGCCTTGAACTCGTAGCGCGCCTCCGGGTGGAAGCCCGGCTCGGCGCGGGCGCCGGTGACGTCGGAGTTGACGTCCATGATGAGCACCGTGCTGTCCTCGCCCGGGAAGACGTACAGGTCATCGATGTACAGCTGGCCGTTCTGGCTGGCAAGCGGCGTGTCGAGGTGATGAGACACGGACGGTCCTTTCTTCCGGTGACTGTGAGGCTGATGTTTCTCATGGTGTTTGTGCCCTGATGTCTCATCACATAAAGCGCCGCAGCCGACCGGGGCCTGAGGTCGATTCCCGACGTGCCTGGCGGCGGACGCGCCGCCAGGTGCCTTAGTCCAACCGGATGATGGCGACTGTCTCGCCCGCCGACAACGGGGCCGCCTGCGGATCGCCGCTGTCGTCGCCCTCGGCGGACGGTCTCTGGTCATCACCGGGCGGGGCCTGATCCGCTGGCACAGTCTGCTCCCCCAACAGCGGCTCCTCGAGCGGCCGGCCGGACAGGCGCCATAGCTCGCGGACGATCACCTGGAGCGCACCCGCCGCGGGGATGGAAAGCAGCGCGGCGACGAAGCCGCCGAACAGCCCGCCGATCCACGACCCGATCGACGCTCCGACGAGCACCGACATCAGCACCAGGAGCGGGCTGATGCGGACCGTCCTGCTCATGATGACCGGGTTCAGCACGTGGTTCTCGATCTGGGTGTAGACCATGAACACGACCAGCGTCGCGATGCCGGCCGTCAGCGAGTGCGCGGCGGCGAACAGCACGACGGGAATGCCGGCCAGCGCGCCGCCGATCATCGGCAGGAAGTCGACGAGCGCGACCCACAGCGCCCACAACTGGGGGAACGGGACCCCGACCACGAGCAGGGTGACGAAGACGACGATCCCGGCGATGACGGACGTGAGGATATTGCCGAGCATGTAGCCGACGACCGCCTTGTTCACCTCCGAGGACACCGCGCGCACCTCGGCGGCCGTGCGCGGCTCGAGCACCGCGAGGAGGCCGCGCTGCAGCCGGGGCCCTTCGAGCAACAGGAGCAGCACGGTCACGAAGATCGTGAACAGCTCGATCACCAGTGTCAGCGCGCCCTCGCCGATCGACAGCGCCGGCTTGCTCAGGCTCTGCGCGTAGGACACCAGCTTGGGCGCGTTCTTCGACACCCACTCCTGAACGTGGTACTTGATCACGAGATGGCCGTACCAGCCCTCGCCGTGCTCCGCGCTCGCGACGTAGGAGGGCAGGTTGTTCGCGAAGTGGGTGATGCCGGTCACCAGCGGGTAGCCGAACATGAAGGCCAGCCCGATGAACACCAGCACCGCGAGCAAGGTCACGATCAAGACGGCGATCCCGCGTCGCTTGACGACGTAACGCTGCAGGATGAGCACCAGCGGGTTGAGAATCAGCGCGATGAACCCGGCGACGAGAATGAGCAGGACCACGTCGCGCAGCCGGTAGATGAGCTTGCCCGCCAGGTAGAAGAACGCCACGACCAGGACCGCGACGATGATCGTCCGCAGCGGCACGCCGCTCTTGTCGGCCGCTCGCCACAGCCGCGCCAGCCGGAAGCCGGCCGGCCGCTGGTGTTCCTCACTCACGCCTACAGGATGTCAGGTCTGCGGACCCTTTGGGCCGTTCGGAACGATCATGTCGCTCATCCGGCTCCGACCGTCGCCGTGCTGACCAGCGACAAGCGCGCCGTCAGCACGGGAGCAGGCCGTAGGCGGCCTTCGCCGCCAGGATGCGAAGCACCGCCGCGTTCACCACGGCGCGGAACGACGCGTCCGTGGCGGCCTTCGACAGGACCGCCGACGCCATCGTCTCCGCCGGAGGCAGCGACTGCGAGGTGATCATGTCACCGCCCGCGTCCAGGAAGTCGATCGCCCGTTCCCCCGCCGGGATGGCCGACACCGCGATGGCGTCGCCGAGGTCGTCGGAGATGATCACGCCGCCGAAGCCGAACTGCGACCGCAGCAGCCGCATCACGACCGGCGAGAACACCGCGAGCGTCGACGGGTCGATCTTCGTGTACGTGGCGAGCGCGACCATCACGAACGGCACCCCCGCGCCGATCGCGGCGCGGAACGAGTCGAGGTACGGGTCGTCCGGCGTCGTGACCGTGTCGACCACGTTCGACGTGAAGTCCGTGTTGCCCGTCACCCGGCCGAGCCCAGGGAAGTGCTTGGCGCTCGTGGCGACGCCGGCCGAGGCCATCCCGGCGATGAACGCCGCGCCGTGCGCCCCGTTGGTCTGCGGGTTGAAACCGAACTCCCGCTCCAGCTTCCCGATCGGCGCGTTCGTGTCGGCGGTGCCGGGCGGCACCACGTCCATGACCGGCGCGAGGTCCAGGTTCACCCCTGCCGCCTTCAGCTCCCCGCCCCAGACGGCCGCCTGCTGGCGCAGCATGCTCACCGACCACGACCCTTGGATGAGCGCCGGCGGCATGTCGGAGAACCCGGGGCCGGTGAGCGCCTGGATCTGGCCGCCCTCCTGGTTGGCGGCGATGAAGAAGCCCGCGCCGCCGGTGATCGCCGGGGTGGCCAGGGACTGCATGCGCGCGGTCGCGGTGGCCAGCGCCGAGACTCCCGCAGAGGAATCCATCCCGAGCAGCAGCGAGCCGAAGTGATACTGCCGCAGCGCGGCCGTCGTGATCGGTCCTGCCGCGTTCGCGGACAAGCCCACGAGGAACAGCTGGCCGACCCGCTGCGCCTGCGTCAGCCGCCCGTACACCTGGGCGACGCAGGCCTGCTGCGCCGACGCGGTCGTCGGGGTTGAGGCCGGGGCGGCCCCGGACTGGCTCTGGCCGCCCCGCGAGCCGCCCGCGGCACCGTCTGGGCCGGACGGATTGCAGCCCGCGAGCACCGCGCTGAGCACGACGGCGAGCGCGCACGTCAGCACGGCTGGCGCGCGCCATCGACGCGGGGTGGTGGCCATCTGACGACTTTAGTGGCATTCCCGCGCATCGCTGACCCAAGAGTTCGCGCGAACTGTTGTGGGAATCGTCGTTGCCGGGATCGGGGGCAGTGAAGACGATTATTCCGAACGGACAGTCGCGACTGTCCATGTCAGCACTTCTCCTGAGGAGGAGCGACGATGCGCTTCGGGGTCTTCGACCACAACGACGCCTCCGGCAGGCCGCCGGCCGAGCAGATCGCCGAGCGGCTCGACCTGGTCCAGGCCTACGAGCGCCTCGGCTACCACGCGTACCACATGGCCGAGCACCACGGCACCCCGCTGGGCATCACGCCGTCACCGCACCTGATGCTCGCCGCCGCGTCGCAGCGCACGTCCGTGATCCGGCTCGGCACGCTGATCTCGATCCTGCCGCTCTACCACCCGATGCGCGTCATCGAGGAGGCCTGCACGCTGGACCAGCTCACCAACGGGCGGCTCGACCTCGGCGTCGGGCGGGGCATCTCGCCGATCGAGACCTCGTTCCACGGCGTGCCCGGCGACCAGGCGCAGGACCGTTTCAACGAGGCCTTCGAGATCCTGCGGGCCGGGCTGACCCGCGAGACCGTCGACTTCCACGGGAAGTACTACCAGATCGACGGCGCGCCGGTGGTGACCCGGCCGGTCCAGCGGCCGCACCCGCCGCTGTGGTACGGGACGCGGACGCTCGACCGGGCACTGTGGTGCGCCCGGCTGTCCATGCCGATGATGGCGCTCGTCCCGTCGGAACGGGTCCGGCCGCTGACGGACGCCTACCGGGCGGAATGGGCCAGCCTCGGCCGCGACGAGGCCGCCTTGCCGCCGCTCGGCATCACCCGGAGCATCGTCATCGCCGACACCAACGCGGCGGCGATGGCGATCGCCAACCGGGCGTTCGTCCGGTTCAAGGAGAACTTCGAACTGCTCTGGCGCACATTCGACGTGCCGCTGCCCCGCGTCCTCGCGGCGGACACGTACGAGGGGATCCACGCGACCGGCCACTTCTACGCCGGCGACCCGGCTGGCGCCCGCGAGTGGGTCGCCCACCACCGGGACGTCGGCGGGATCAGCTACATGGCGCTCGAACTGTGCTTCGGCGACATGACGGCGGCGGAAACCCTCCGCTCCGCCGAGCTCTTCGCCACGGAGGTGATGCCCGCGTTCACGTCCTAGGCGGCCGGGTGATACAGATGTGCGATGAAGCAGGTGCCGACGAACTAAGGAGTG
>Ga0335073_10016865_pt1 | contig 10214 bp, 9 predicted proteins | sample Lox_Sample_22_FD_207093 | JGI IMG/M metagenome (GOLD analysis project Ga0335073, IMG submission 207093) | Soil microbial communities from Loxahatchee National Wildlife Refuge, Florida, United States - Lox_Sample_2.2 | ecosystem: Environmental > Terrestrial > Soil > Wetlands | place: USA: Florida... | reverse complement strand
ACCCCGCCCGGCCGCCGAAACGAACGCCGCGTAGCTCAGGCTGGCGGACTGGAAGCGCCCCCGGACGATCGAGTCGATGGTGAACAGGCCGGCCATCGCGCCGCCGTCGCGCAGGCAGACCAGCAACCCCTCGGCGGTCGGCTGGCTGAACCGGCCGAGGTACGCCCGGAACTCTTCCGGTGTCGTGGGCATGGAGTACCACGGATGGTGCAGGCTCACGCTAGCCCGGGCCAGCGCCACGAATTCGTCCTGATCGCCCGCCGCCAGCCGCCGCAACCTCACCCGCCCGCCATCCCCGGCCCCGTCGTTTCCGATCATGCTGAACCCTAACCCCGCTGCGCCCCCACCCCCGCCCCGCTCCCCACCCCCGCCCCGCTCCCCACCCCCACCCCGCTCCGTCCCGCTCCCCATCCGCCCCCCTTCTCGCTCGCTCCCCATCCGCCCCCCTTCTCGCTCGCTCCCCATCCGCCCCCCTTCTCGCCGTGGTTTCCCCGGTCTATTTGGGCACGTTATGCGGCCTCGGGGTGCCAGGCGAAGGCGGCCAGCCGGTGGTCCACTGGGGCGCGAGTGAGCCGGTTGGCCAGCGTGGACATCGTGTAGGTGCCGATCCCGAGCACGACCTCGAGCGCGTTCTGGGCGGAGTATCCCTGGTCCAGGAATTCCCGCAGCGCCTGGTCGCCGACGTCGCCTGCGGTGTCGAGGACCCGCTGGGTGAACACCCGGATCGCGTCGAGGCGCTCGTCCGGGAGCGGCGAGAGCGGGTTCGCGTCCCGTAGCGCGGCGATGAGGTCCGGGCTGGCGCCGAGGGCGGTCAGCCTGGCCGTGTGCATGGCCACGCAGATGTGGCAGCCGTTACGCGTGGCCACTGTCATGATCACTACCTCGCGGGCCACCGGGTCGAGCGCCGAGCGGTCGAAGATCGCGGTGAGCTTCAGGAAGCCGTCGAGCAGCTGGGGCGAGGCCGCCATCCGGGCCATGCCGGCCGGGAGGTAGCCGAGCTGGTCCTGGGTGGCGGTCATGAACCTGCGGGAGCCCGCCGGCGCGGACTCGATGGTGTGCTCGGTGAACGGGGTGCCAGGCAGTACGTCAGGAGACATGATGATCTTTCCCGGATAAGATAGACAACTAGGTTGTCTAAAACAGTAAATAAGGTTGTCGATCTATGTCAAATGACCAGCCGCCCCTCCCGGACGACCAGCCGCCCGCATCGGATGACGAGCCGCCCGTGCCGCACGACCAGCCGCGCGCCTACGGCTTCGAGCTGCCGCTGCTGCTGTTCGCCGGCTTCCGCTCGATCATCGACGAGCTGCACGCCGAACTGGCCCGCCTCGGCCACCCGGATGTGCGCCCGGCGCACGGCTTCGCGTTGCAGGCGATCGGCCTGGCCGGAGCCACGGCCACCGAGACCGGCCGGCGGCTCGGCATCTCCAAGCAGGCGGCGGGCAAGACGATCGACCGGCTCGAGCAACTCGGCTACGTACGACGGTCGGGCGACGGCGCGGACCGGCGGCGCAAGCTGGCCCGGCTCACCCCGCGCGGCGTCGAGGTGCTGGCCTTGTCCGCGATGATCTTCAACGACATCCGGTCGCGGTGGGCGGGCACCCTGGGTGCCACCCGCCTGTCCGACCTGGAAGCCGGGCTGCGGACCATGGCTCCCGGCGAGACCTTCCGGCTCGACGTCCCGGGCTGGTTCGGCGCCTGAGGCGCCCGAGGCGCCAGGACGCCGGAGGCGCCAGGACGCCAGGCCGCCCGAGGCGCCAGGCCGCCCGAGGCGCCAGGACGCCCGAGGCGCCAGGACGCCCGAGGCGCCAGGACGCCCGAGGCGCCAGGACGCCAGGCCGCCCGAGGCGCCACGGCGCCTGAGGTGCCAGTGCCCTGAAATGCCTAAGGCGCCTGGCGATCAGCGCTCGGGTGGAGGACCGGCTGGTAGCCCGCCGCCAGCACGGCCACGGTGGCCCGCGGGGTGATGACCGTCACCGGCCCGGCGGGCACCTCGGCCGCCCGCTTGAGATAGCCACCCGGCGTCCAGGCCAGCAGCCCGCCGCCGTAGACCAGCCACGGCGTCCCGCCGAGATTCACCATGACGCCGGAAGGGAGCCCGGCCAGCGGAGCCTGGTAGTTCCGCCGGGCGCCAGGCCCGGTGAGCCGGTCAGCGTGCAGCCGCGCGTCGATCTCCTTCACGCCAGGCAAAGCACCAGGCCCAGCACCAGCCACAGCGCCGGGGAAGGCCGCCGCCCAGGCGCGCTTGAACGCCTGGTAATCCCGGTAGCGGCATTCCCCGCAGGGCCGGTGCCCGGCGGCCAGCCCGGTGGCCTCGTCCAGGAAATACAGCTCGGTCAGCCGCCCCGGCGTCCACTGCTGCCTGCGCCGGCCCTTGAAGGACAGCACGCAGATGACCCAGGCCTGGCCCCGCGAGTAGCGGGCCAGCCTGCCCTGGCCGTCGACGAGCACCCCGCGGTTGCCCCAGAACAGGCCCCGGTCGGGCACCGCGATCAGCTCGCCGTACGGCGTAACCCTGTTTTGCCGCGGCACGAACCGAACCTCCCTCGGCCTCAAAGTACCGTGACCCAGTGACAAAACGCGGAACTAGCGCACCCGCCAGCCCCGTCAGCGAGCCCTTCGACCCGGAAGCCGCCACCGCCTGCGTGGTCGAGGCCCTGCGGCCGCTGGCCGACCCCCGGCGCGCCGCGCAGGAAAAGCGCTACCTCAAGAGCGACCTGGACTTCTGGGTCCGCAGGTCCGCGCTGCTCGCGCTGCTGCCGGGGATCAGGCACGGCCAGCCGGACCTCGCCAGGTTCGGGCGCTACGCCACCCCCATGCTGCCCGAGAAGGAGTTCTTCATCAGAAAGGCCATCGGCTGGGTGCTGCGCGAGATCTCGAAGAAGGACCCGGCCTACGTCGCCGAATGGACCCGCGGCCACCTGGATCAGATGTCCGGCGTGACGTTCCGCGAGGCGGTGCGGCGGCTGCCGGACGCCGACGCCGCCCGGCTCCGGGCCGCATACCGGAACAATGCGGGCTCGTAAAGCCCCAGACACCCACATTAAGGATGCGATTCAGCGAAGTTTCCGTCTAATTTCGGCGAACTTGAGACGTCATCACCCCGTAAGACTGACCTACCGGTAAGTTACCTTTCGTCCGAATGGTCGTTCAGCGCTGGGAGCGTGGGGTTTTCATGGTGCGGTGGAAGAAGGTTGCCGGGCTGGCGCTGGCCGCGGGCCTGGCTGTCGGCGGGGTCACCGCGGGCACGGCGGCCGCGTCGGCGTCCGCTTCGTCCTGCGGCGGTTCCGGCAAGGTCACCTCGTTCAACGGGAAGCTCTCCGACGGGGCGACCTACCTGATCCAGTGCCCCTCGGGCCAGTGGAACGGGACCCTGTACCTCTACAGCCACGGGTATGTGACGCCCGGCGCCAGCAACCCGGCCCAGGACGCCGGCGACCCGGTCACCGCCGCCTGGATGCTCAGCCAGGGCTACGCGCTGGCGGGCTCGTCCTACGCCACCACCGGCTGGTCCATCGCCCAGGCGCTGCCCGATCAGATCAGCACGCTGAACGCCTTCGGCAACCTGTACGGCCAGCCCAGGACCACGGTCGCCTGGGGGCACTCGCTTGGCGGCATCATCACCGCCGGGCTGATCCAGGACTACCCGAGCCGGTTCGACGCCGCGCTGCCGATGTGCGGCGTGCTGTCCGGCGGCGTGGCCACCTGGAACACCGCGCTGGACGCGGCGTTCGCGTTCCAGCAGCTGGTCGATCCCTCGGTCCAGGTCGTGAACATCTCCAACCCCACGGCTAACCTGCAGGCCGCGGAGACCGCGGTGGCCCAGGCGCAGCAGACCGCGGCGGGCCGGGCCCGGCTCGCGCTGGCCGCCGCGCTGGCCGACACCCCGGGCTGGTTCACGCCGACGTCGCCCGAACCCGCGGCCACCGACTACGCCGCCCAGGAGGCCAACCAGTTCCTCTGGGAAAGCCAGGTGACGTTCCCGTTCGTCTTCGCCTTCCGCGCCGACCTGGAGGCCAAGGCGGGCGGCAACCCGTCCTGGAACACCGGCGTGAACTACGTCGCCGACCTGGCCAAGTCGGTAGACGCCAAGGAAGTCAAGGCGCTGTACGCCGCCGCCGGGCTCAGCCTGAGCCAGGACCTGAAGACGCTGAACGGCTCGCCGCGGATCAGCTCCAACCCGAACGCCACGGCCTGGCTGGAGCGGAACATCTCCTTCGACGGCCAGATCCAGGTGCCGGTGCTCACCATGCACACCACCGGCGACGGCCTGGTCGTGCCGGAGAACGAGCAGGCCTACCGCAGCGTCGTGGACCGCGACGGCCACGCCAGCCTGCTCCGCCAGGTCTTCGTGAACCGCGCCGGGCACTGCGCCTTCACCCCGGCCGAGACCATCACCGCGGTCCAGACGCTGGAGAACCGGCTGTCCACCGGGCAGTGGAACGTGCCCAGCCCCGCCGCCATGAACGCCCAGGCCGCGAGCCTCGGCAGCGCCTACAACATCTTCTCCGTCAACAACCAGGTGGTCCCCACCGCCCCGGCCTTCATCAGCTACACCCCGGCGAGGTACCTGCGGCCCTTCGACCTGTTCGGCCGGGTGGGCAGCCAGCCTCCGTTCCCCGTTCCCGTGGGCCACGCAGGCCAGTAAGGTCAAAAGCCTTTTATCTGACCGAACGAACTCCGTTTCCCGCCCCGGTCCGGGTGGCGCGCCAACCGGCTTCGGCCGCCCCGATCGGGGTACACGGGGGACCCTGCACGAAGGGCCAGATCTCCTCGGCGACGCATCGCCAGTCCGCGGTCGCGGACAGCTCGCCGAGGAGCGCGAACAAGCCGAGGTTGATCCGCTGCAGGATCACGTAGGACCTGGGAATCTGCACGTAGGCGGCGAGCGGGCTGCGGAAGTCGAAGAAGCGCCTGATCACCGCCGAGGCGTAAGCTCCGGTCATGGTCCGCGGGCCCCGCTCGCGGACCGTGTCGTAGAACACCGCCATGTGCTCGACGATCATGTCGGTGGGCAGCGGCGCGTCGGGTGCGAGGAAGCCGGCGTCCTCCATGGCCCGGCGGAAGCCCTCCGGGTCGTTGTCGACGCACAGGTGCTTGACCATCGCCACCAGCGGCCGGAGCTCCTCGGCGGTGAAGTGCTTGACCAGCCCGAAGTCCAGGAAGGTGACCCGCCCGCCGCCGTGGAACAGGTAGTTCCCCGGGTGCGGGTCCCCGTTGAAGGCGTGCGCCTCGTACAGGCTGCGGAACACGAAGCGGTATATGGTCTCGGCGGCCAGGTCGCGCTCGGCCTGTGACCAGCCGGCCAGCTCGCCGAACCGCGCGCCGTCGGCCAGCTCGCTGGTCACCACCCGCCGGGTGGACAGCTCCGGCACGATCCCGGGCACGTGGATGTAGGGATGGCCGGCGTAGTAGTCGGCGAACATCTGCTGGTTGCGCGCCTCGGTACGGTAGTCGAGCTCCTCGGTGACGCGTTCGCGCAGCTCGGCCAGCAGGGCGTCGACGTCCTGCATCGGCGCGGTGATCTTCAGCATCCGGCGCAGCAGCGCCACGTTGCCCAGGTCGGCCTCGATGGTCTCGGCGATGCCCGGGTACTGCACCTTCACCGCGACCGCCCGCCCGTCGTGGGTGATGGCGCGGTGCACCTGCCCGATCGAGGCGACCGCGATGGGTTCGGGATCCCAGGTGGCGAAGGCCCGCTCCGGCGGCTGGCCCAGTTCCTCGGCGACCACCTGCGCGGCCAGTTCCGGGCTCATCGGCGGCACGCTGTCCTGGAGCCGGCTCAGCGTCCGGCGGGCGGCGGGGGACAGCCCGTCGTCCACGTAGCTGGCCATCTGGCCCAGCTTCATCAGCACGCCCTTCATGGTCCCCAGGGTGGCCGCGACGTCCTCGGCGGTCTGCAGCGCCAGGTCGTTCCGCAGCGCCTCCCGGTGCTCGCCCGCGCTGGCGAACAGCCGCGGCGCGTTGCTCGCGTACCGCGCGCCCCCGCGCGCCACCAGCCGCAGCGCCGTCAGCCCCCGCTCCGCCCTCAAGACCCGCAAGCTCCCCGCCCGGATGCCGCCCGCGCGTCGCCCTGCCCCGAGCCTGTCCGCGCGTTCTCCCGCCCCGCGCTTGCCGCGCAGCAGCGTCAGCGCCGCGATCGACACGCCGCCCGCCGCCGCGGCGCCTATCCCCGCGGCCACGGCCAGATTCCTCGCCCGTCCCTTCCCGCCGTCCGTCCCCTCAGCCCCAGCCTTCACTTCTTCCCCGCCGAACGCATCCGCACCGCGAGCCGCTGCCGGGCCTCGAGCACGCCCGGTTCCCCCAGGAAGACCGCGTCGAGCACGCCGAGGGCCTGGCGGATCTCGGTCCGGCGCCCGGCTGTCAGCGCCGGCGGATCCGGGTAGCCGTACATTTCCCTGGCCCAGCCGGGCAGCGCGATCACCGCGGCCTGTTTGATGTCCTGCCACAGCTCGGCGATGTCCTCGTCCAGGCCCGGCGGGTCGAGCAGGTAGCCCATCGACTCGGCGGCCGCGGGCGTGCGGCGCAGCGCGGGACGGACGCCGGCCAGGTACCGCTCGAGGGCGGCCGTGCTGGCCGGGACCATCTCGTGCGGGACCCCGAGCAGTTCGGCCGCGACGGTCATCTCGGCCACGTACGCGTCCGCCTCGGCGTCCGCCAGCGGCGTGCCGAACAGGGCGCTGGCCGCCAGCGCCGAATCCACGAAGGCGGCGTGCACCCACAGCAGCAGCGCGGGGTCGCCGGCCGCGTACGGCTGGCCGGTGACCGTGTCCACGCCGCGGACGTGCTCGTGGATGGCCCGCACCCGCTGCGCCGCCCGCGTGGCGCTCGCCCGGTCCCCGAACGTGACCATGACCTCGTAGGCGGAGGTGGCCGCGAGCCTGCCGACCGGATCGGTCCGCCAGTCGCTGTGCTGGTCGACGCCGGCCATCGCCAGCGGGTGCAGCGCCTGCACCAGCAGCGAGCGCAGCCCGGCGACCGGCGCGGACAGGTCCGCGCTGACCCGCCAGGTCACGCTGGCAGGCCCGAAGAACCCGTCGTCTTCCGGCGTGCGGGGCACGGCCGAGGCGTAGGCCGCGGCGGACCGCTCGACCAGGCCGGCCGCGTCGGCGTAGGACCCGGCGGTCATGACGGAGGCCGCAGGCCGGCGAACAGGTCGTCCTCGGGCAGCGGAGCGCCGGTGGTGTCGCTGACCCGGATGAAGCTCTCCCGGCCGAAGGTGGCCTCGGCGACCTCCTGAGGGATCTTGCTGAACCACGACTCACCCCCGACCTGACTGCCGTGCGCGAACAGGGCCTCGCGCTTGCGGGCGAGCACCGGCCGGATGTCGACGGTGGTGGTGATGCGCTGCTCGGACTCCAGGCCCCGCCGCTGCCGTTCCGGGTCGACGTTCTCGAAGTCCGGCACCTCGGCACCGAGCTCGCGCAGCGCCTCCCAGATCTTCCGCCAGTCGCTGCCGCGCATCGCGCTGAGGTAGAGCTTGGCCACGCTTCCGCTCTTCGCGAACGCGGCCTGCGCGCAGCGGCTCGCGTGCACGTGATCGGGATGCTGGTACGGCCCCTGGTCGTCGTAGGTGATCAGCACCTGCGGCCGGTACCGGTCGATCAGGCCGCAGATCCGCTCCGCCACGTCCGCCTCGGGGATGTTGCAGAACGCGTCCGGCCGGTCCTTGTAGTCCCATTCCGGCATGCCGGAGTCGTGATATCCGAGTAGCTCCAGGTCGGTCACGCCCAAGATCGCGCAGGATTCGCGCAGCTCAGCCAGGCGCTGACGGGCCACCTCCTGCTCGTCGTGCCCGTTCTGGCCGGGCTTGACCCCGCCGGTCGCATCCCCGAACTCGCCGTTGGTACACGTCACCACCACGGTCCGGACGCCCTGCGCGGAGTACGTCGCCAGGACGCCGCCGGTGCTCGATGCTTCGTCGTCGGGATGGGCGTGCACGGCCATCATCGTCAGCGTTTCTGCCATGATTCCAGCCTGCCACAGGCCCGAACTGGCCCAGCACACCGCTATTGGGATCAGAACATACCTAAATGCGTGCTGATGGCGGCCAGCACGGCGAGCATGAACGTGGTCAGGGCGCCGAAGCCGTGCACCACCGGGACGAGCGGGCCCAGCTTGAGCCGTGGCCGGCGCGAGGCCGGGAACGGGTCGGCGAGCAGGTCGGCGATCATCTCGTCGGTGACGCTGAAGGCGTCCGCGGGGGGAGTGGCAGCCGGGGCGGAAGGGGCGGGCGCGGGGGCCGCGACGGGCGGGACGATGATCGGGTACGGGGTCCACAGGGTGACCGTGCACACGCCGAGGGCGATGGCCGAGGCGATCAGCCCGACGCCGGTCCAGGCCAGCGGATCCCAGCGGGTCTTGAGGAATCCCAGCCAGACCAGCAGCCCGGTAAGGGCCACGCTGGCGTGGCCGAACACCACCACAGGCGGCACGCCGACCCCGGTGGTGCGCTGTCGGCGCAGGCCGCCGCGGGCCACCCAGGTGCGCAGCATGTAGACGCCGATACTAGCGGTGAGCACCCAGGCGACCACCGCCGCGACGGCCAGCGGTCGTCCGGTAGACGCCACAAGGGGAGCGTACCCGTGCGGGTTTCCGCGGCGATAGCCCCGTTTAGCGCGGGTTGTCCGGAGTGCTGGTGAGAGCTTCCGGGTGCATCCGGTTGTAGTGCTGAGTCAGTACCGCGCTGGCCTGGCCGGGCCGGTAGGCCAGGGTGCGCCCGCATACCTCGCAGCGCGTAACGGGAAGCCGGGAGACCGTCACCGGGAAACGAGAAGATTCTGACTTGCTCATTGGATCACAATCATGCCAGAAAAACGGCCCAACTTCATCTCCCCGGCCAGGCGGCCCTGAATCTGGGCGACACGCACCGGATGTCCCGGTCTTGCCGCGGGCCGGGCAACAAACTTAGACCATGTCTTCCGATCTCGCGGAGCTGGAGCTGCCGGACGAGGAGGCGCCGCGGCTGTCCGGCCTGGGCGGCGTGCGGGACATCAAGGGCCGGATCGGCGTGTGGCGCGCCCTGCTCGACCGGCCGCTCACGTCCTATTACCTCGTGCTTGGCATCACCATGCTCCTGCTCGGGCTCGGCCTGGTCATGGTCGAGTCCACCGCGTCGGTGGCGGACCTGGCCGCGGGACTCTCGCCGTACTCCGACTTCTCCAAGCAGCTCCTGGGCGCCGCCATCGGCCTGCCGCTGATGTGGGTGGCGGCGCACTCGTCGCCGCGGCTGTTCCGGGCCTTCGCCTACCCGCTGCTCGCGGTCTCGGTGGTCGGGCTCTGCCTCACGCTCATCCACGGCGTCGGCGTCACGCAGAACGGCGCGTCGCGGTGGATCGAGATCGGCGGGCAGCAGGTCCAGCCGTCCGAGATCGCCAAGCTCGCCCTGGCGGTGTGGGGCGCTGACCTGCTGGCCCGCAAGGACAAGCTGGGCCAGCTGGCCGACTGGCGGCACATGCTCGTACCGCTCATGCCCGGCGCGGGCGTGCTCTGCCTGCTCGTGATGACCGGCGACGACCTGGGCACCACGTTCATCCTGCTGGTCATCTTCCTCGCGCTGCTGTGGGTCATCGGCACCCCCGGGCGGATCTTCACCGGGCTGCTGATCCTGATGGCCCTGGCCATGGTCCTCATGATCGTCTCGGCGAAGTACCGCTTCCAGCGCCTGACCGGCTACCTGGAGCCGCAGGGCAGCGCCACCGGCGTCAACATGCAGAGCATCCAGGGCAAGTACGCGGTCGGCTCGGGCGGCATCTTCGGCGTGGGCCTGGGCGCTAGTGGCGGGAAGTGGGGCTGGGTGCCGGAATCGACCAGTGACTTCATCTTCGCCATCATCGGCGAGGAGCTCGGGCTGGTCGGCACGCTGTGCGTGACCTTGCTGTACGGAGGGCTGGCCTTCGCCGGGCTGCGGATCGCCCGGCGCGTGCCCGACATGTTCAGCCGCCTGGCCGCGGCCGCGATCACGGCGTGGATCGTCGTGCAGGCGGCTGTCAATATCGGCGCGGTGGTCGACGTCCTGCCCATCACCGGGGTGCCGCTGCCGCTCGTCTCGGCGGGCCTGTCATCCTTGCTGGTGACGCTGATCGGACTGGGCATGCTGATGTCGTTCGCCAGGCTCGAGCCCGGCGCCCGCGAGGCTTTGGCCGCACGTGGCCCCAGCTGGCCGCTGCGCGTTCTAAGCTGGCTCGGTCCATCCAAGCGCCGGAAGGAAAAAC
>Ga0335073_10016864_pt1 | contig 10214 bp, 10 predicted proteins | sample Lox_Sample_22_FD_207093 | JGI IMG/M metagenome (GOLD analysis project Ga0335073, IMG submission 207093) | Soil microbial communities from Loxahatchee National Wildlife Refuge, Florida, United States - Lox_Sample_2.2 | ecosystem: Environmental > Terrestrial > Soil > Wetlands | place: USA... | reverse complement strand
ACAGGATCCTATCTGCAGACGATTATCCTTCAATCACTTCTTGCAAATTCCAACAAGAAAGATTCAACGTGTCCTCTTGATTTTCGGCGAAATGATAAAGCATACCGAAGAAACCAATCGCGATCGTGAAATCTTAGAAAAAGCAAATGTTGAGCTCAAGGAAATAGTACATATCTGCGATGACCGGTATTCCCTCTCCATTCCCATCTCGTTTCCTTGCGTCGCTAACATTCTTAGATCGGGTGAGAGTGAGGGAAACATGAAGAGGATGGAGTTGGAAGAAAAATTAGTTTTCAAATCCGGCCAAAAAGAACAAAAAGTCGATCTTGGATTATCGGAGCCGACCCGGAAAGTCATTAATCGTGGCGATGTTTTGAGGAAGTCGGAAAATAAGTTGGAATGGTTGGATATCCATGTTATATTATTGGATAATTTCTTAATTATGACCAAGAGGAAACGGGAGAAAGGCACGGAGAAATTGTTAGTGTCCAAAAAGGTACCGCTTGCTTCCTGCTTCTTTACTCATGTATAGCCTATTCCTTTGGATTTACTGCAATTGGAGGGGATGACGGAGGATGCTGTTGCGAAAGCCGGTGTTCTCGGGACATTGACGACAATTGTTAGTACAGCGCCAGGACAACCTCTCGCCAGAGCGAAAACATCAAAACCTCTCCAAAGAACTGATACCACTACAACTGGTGGTAGTGGTTCCGAATTGACCCTCGTTACATCCCTCACAAGTCCACAAACCGATAAAACTCTTATCTATCCCTTCCGAATAACTCATCTCTCAGCAAGTGGGGATACCTACATCTTATACGCCGACAGCGCCAAGACGCGACAAACATGGATTGACGAAATCATGAACGCAAAACGAGAACGCGCAATAGTCTTATCCCATACCGAACCGTTCCAAGCTCGCATCGTCGCTGAAAGTGTTTTCGCCGATCCCCAAAATTTAGAGCAATCTTCTTTAAATTTACCACCCTTAATCGAATTATCCACCATGCATCGCGCAATACAAGCTTTACGTGCCGAGCCTTTCGGATCTCGTACTTTGAGGAGAGCAGATACAATTGCTCGTGTCAATTGCGCCAAATCCTTTATTGCCCCGGAACATAGCGACTTCCCTCATCAACGACTTGTTGCGGTGGGAACTGATGATGGTGTGTACATTGGTTATGTTCCTGAGGCGTCTGGCCTCTGTACGAAATGGCACCGAGCGTTGACTTTCCCGCAAACAACACAAATCGATGTGCTGGAGGAATTCGGAGTATTCTTGGTGTTGACTAATAAGGAACTTCTTGCATTCAGCTTGATAAATGTCATTCCCCCACTTTCAGAGGTTCCGGGGACGGCTTTGAAACCCACAGCTCCACAGCCACAACGATTATCAGGAAGTCATTCGGTTGGATTTTTTGCCACAGGCAAACTGAAAGATCGGATGTTGGTCATTTACAAAAAGAGGGGTAATGTGAATTCTGTGTTTCGATGTATGGAACCGGTTGTTGGGAGGGCCGATACAAATCGTCGAAATTTGTTCAGTCGAAGGAGAGCTCAAACCGAATTTTTCAGAGAATACGATGATTTCTTCATTGCAACGGATTGTTACGGGTTGTTTACGTTCAAGAATACAATTGCTATTCCTACCCAGAAGGGGTTTGAGGTGCTTTCGTTGGATAGCAAGGACGCACCTATAACAATTCCCGATCTCTCGGGTGCAAATATGGCGACTCTTGCATCCCAGGTGAATGGAACCAAGGCACTAGGCATGTATCGTCTTAATGAAAAAGAATTCCTTCTCTGCTATGACGGTAATATCTTCCTTTCTCGCAACTGATTTTAGAATGCGCTCTCTACGTCGACCAGCATGGTGAGATCTCACGATCAAAAGTGATTAGCTGGCATGGCAAACCTAAAGCCACACAAGTTATCGACGGTAAATATGTGATTGCATTCGACCCTTCGTTCGTTGAAATCTGGCGATGTGGTGGAGATTTCCAGGAAGGTGGAGTAAGTTTAGTGCAAATTATCCCCGGACGAGATGTTAGGATGATTGGCAAGGAGGAAAAGAAAGCGGATTTAGGACTAGGGCCGGGAACTGGGTATTATGATCGTGTATATGTTGCGATGGGACATCCGGAGAGGGGGGATCGTCAGATTGTAGTTGAGTTGAGCGTGAGGATGTTCTAATCGGTCTTCTTTGGATAGTAATATTAATCAGTTTGTGTGTCTGGTTGTGGGTTGGATGGGTTAATTGTATCTTTTCTTGGATAGGGTATTTATCTGTTGCATCCATATGTATCATCTTGTAGATTTACAATTTCAATCGTCCTTTGCTGCTTGCTTCAGTACTTGAAATTCATCTAAATGAGATCAGTTGAGATTTCGTGAGAAGCAGAACCGTGTGAAATCACGTGAGAAATCTCAACCCTAACCTTTGGAAAAGCAGTCACACACAGCCTAAACCTTGAACTGTCTTCGAGTTAACCATCACCACAATCTCCAATGGCCAAGTCAAAGAACCATACTGTACCTCTTACCTGCCTAGCACAACTAACAGCAGAATCACAATCAAACGCGCAAGGCGCACCGAAACGGTATCAAGAAAGCAAAGACACACCGACAACCCTCCCTAAAAGGAACAGATCCCAAGGTATCTTTCCAGCCCTCCTTTTGACGTCAATCTTGTGCTTTGGACATAGTCCTAATGGTAGTTCCGTCGTAATCATCGTTGGGCTCTTCATGGAACACAAAAAGCTTTGAAGGAAAGACGAGAAGAGGCTGCTGCTGCTAAGGAATAGAAAGTTTCGAAGGCATTTCTAGTACCCCAATGAATGAATACTAGGAGTTCAACCACAGACCATCCACGGTTCCCAGATTACACTCATATTGCAATGTTTTGTTTTTGTGACTCTGCACATATGTGTACGGCAGATGGATTCTATGTTTCATTACTGCCGAAGGAGTTTATTGTGCCAGATTGATTGTGGATCTCAGAACTTTCGAAATACCGTTTGTTATGATGATTTTTCGGGCTCAAAGAGATTTCACACATTGCTTCTTTCTTTCCTTGCAGTATGGATTAATATTATGCTTCTCATTGTTTCTACATGCCGGGTATCCATGAACTCCAATCCCATGCCACTAGAATAATATCCCAAACACCATTATGAAATGCACTCGTCGAACACAGTCAAGTGAATCCCAAACTAGAATTAGCTTTGAATAAAAGGTGCGCTATACATTTGCTGTTCAGCACATAGAAGGACTTTATCAAATCCTCTGACTACAGCTTGCACTTCCCTCGCACAAGAACCCCTGGGTCTCCTCACCATATTATCATGTTCGGCCAGCCATTCCATAGAAGCTTCCAATACATCCCACTGATCCTTTCGTTCGATCCATGCATCCTTGACAGTTCTTAATCTTCGTGTCGTTTGTAAGTGCTCTTGTCGCGACATCGTGAGAGTATCTGATAATCCGGTAAGATCGAAGGATAAGTCTTCTAGTAATGACGATGTTACAACTGGAGAGGGTAATGCGAGGTTAGTGAGGAGTGTGACAAAAGTATCATCTTGTAGGAGGAGAGGTGAAAGGATCGGAACATCTCGAAGGAGACGCAGGTGGTGATCTAGAGCCGATGCTAAAGACCTTTGCATCGTAATTAATCTGTTCCGTAAGCCCTAGTCCGAACCAGCGGGTGTAAGGTAATACCTTCTTGCATTATTTTCGACATCCATTTGTCCTCTCATTCCCCGTAAGTCTTGAACAAACCTATTTATCACACCCTCCTTGCCACCCGAAACCTCCTCCACAAGGCCCTGCAGTTCAAGTTCATCCATGTCGACACGACCATCTAAATATCCATCACTATCATCATCAATATTACCATACTCAGATCCCTCATAATCACTCCTCCCACTCAGAGCACTTTTAGTAGGTGACAACCGTCCAGTAATATGTCCTTCAAGTCCTTCTTCCTCAGCCATCGCAAGTTCATCAGCTAAATTGAATCCAGCCCCTGTCTGCAAATCCGCAGAGTCAATAATGATATCCGGCGTCGAAACTCGAGAAACGTCTTCGGTGAAAGACATGACCGGAGAAGGGGGAGGTGATGTTTCGCCTTGGGAGGAGGATGACATTGTTCCTGGGTGTTGGTAGTTGACGCGATCGTGGTTCCTGGTTGTTGGGTCGACCGGAGGAGGGCGTGGAGTTGAGTGTGATTATCGCGTGTTTGCTGGGAAATCGGAAAATATTTGGTCGGTGTGGTGCCTGGATTGATTAAATAACCTCCTCAGGCACCAGAATGGAAATTTCACAAGATCGATCGCTAGCAGCTCCCCTATTTCAAGTTGTATCCAGTCCACCCCGGAAATATGTTTCTTGTTTCCGCGTATTTTGAGGAAATCTGGACTATATTTACTATATTATCTCACATTGAGTATCCCTACGCGGCAGAATCTAAACGATCCACGAGCTTTGTTTCTTTGAATCCCCGGCTAGACTATCAGGAAGAGTCCAATTCCACACCCTTCCTCCACTCGTCCCAGTATACAATGTCTTTTGCTGTCCAGATATCAACATAGTTGTGACATCTCCTACCTGTCCCTTCTTTCCAAATCCGTCGTCGTGATGTAGTTCATGCACCAAGTTCAATTGCCAGGGTGATTCATTAGCTTTAAGTCCTTTACGAACGTATCGACTCCAAATCTAGGTGCAGTTAGTTTATATGAGATAGAGGGAGTACTCTGATAACACCATCTTTGTGGCCTGTGAACAGGAGGTCTTTAGCTATCCATTCATGACCAATGCCGTCGTAAAATACGCAAGACAAGATACCATGCTCGTCGTCTGCACAAATCATTTGTTCGGCGTACAAATCTCCGTTTATAGTCCACCAATGGAGGTACGGGCCTGAACATGTAGCGATATCGCCAGTCATGTCATTCACAGCTGCAACCTCAACAGTTCCAACATGACCTCTAAGAGTTCGAACATACTTCAACCGATTTAGATCCCACACAATTGCTGTCCCATCTTCAGAGCCGCTGACAATCACACTGAAGGACTTTGAGTAAGATACAGTAGTGACTCGTCCTGAATGTCCACGAAGACATTCTTTCAATTGTATCTCAAATGACTTTCCGAAACGGACTTGCCAAACACAGACAGTGGTGTCTGCCGATCCAGTAAGAAGAGTATTCTCATCAGCGAATGTAGCACACGAAATAGGCAATGAATGAAGATTCTCGGCAAGTCCAACAAGTCGATCTCCCTCAACAGTAAAGACACGCACACTTCCATCCGAAAATCCCCATTCCACATAATACTCGCCTTTGGTTGGGATGAACAGTTTCTGTCCACATCCAGCGAGAAGACGATCGGGAGAAAGGAATAAAGAAGTAATTGGATCCTGATGAATTTGCATTGGTGTAGAGGATTGTCTGAGATCCGAAATACATTCTTCAAAATGAGGTTGTCGAAGTTCCAATTTACGTTTAGGATGAGGTTTCGTGAATAATTGTTTGGGTGTTTGACCGAAATTGTGAATGATGTTGATACTGGCTAATCGTTCGACAGGATCGGATATTTTTTCTAGGTCGATGGACCCTTGATAGGAAAGATGATGGAAGACGTTAGTTGCTTTAACGGCGGCTTCCCCTCTTTGTTTATACCCGAATATCAAGTCGATCCATTCATGAAGATGTTCACTAACATAATCACATTCGAGTGCCTCACGATGTCGTTGGATGAACACTTTTGGATCACCTTTTGCCCATGGCGGAAGAACAACAGAGTCGATAACTTCGCCGTCATCCTGCTTGACACCAAAATTGAAACTATTATGATTCGATAGGAAGGCATCGAGGTAAAAGAATTCGGGTATTAACTCGCGTACGTCCGTCATATTATCTCTCGACGCTGAATTCCATGCTTTCCCAATGGAATGGAAGAGTCGCTCTGCGTGGTCGAATTGTCCACCCTGGAGGAGGAGGTAGGATTCGACAAGAGGTTGCAGTCGAATGAGATATGAACAAACTATCATGGCTGAGGAATAATGCGTTCCATAATGGAAGGGTGGTTGAGAACGATCTTCAATTTCTTCGAACGAGTGATAGCGCTCCTCGAAATCTGCTTGTCGTTCAGGCACTTGGGCACCCATTGGCTTTGAGAAATCCCGGAAGGTAGCTGGATTCGTGAGATCCAGTTCATCACTACTGTAATCCGCAAGCACCCACGGTGCTACAGGATACTATAATCAGACAAAAGTTTAAGATAACCGAAACCTGAGTGAGATCGTTATAACTTCGCCCCGCCAACGAATTCAGGATCATCAGATAATGGAAATTGGAAATCAGTCCTTTCTCCCAGCTTTTAGTGGCAGGAATAGAGTACGCAGCGCTCAACACATTCACCAAACGACTTCCGATTTGCGATGTCAATGCTACAGCTCCGGCTCCTTTGACATCCTCCGCACCGTCCAACCCTTGGAAAATGGAAGTTGGAGATTTTGCTGTGATTCGAGCTGCCAGTTTCGTGTAAGCCCTGTTTCGGTCTGCCTGGGACATCGTGACTAGACAGCTTCGACCATCCGAGAAGAAAAGCTCAAGCGCGACATCACGGAAAAGGAAGCGACGTTGAGACGCCGAGACAAGTTGATCGTTAGGCCATTTGCGGGATTCGTGAAGATCTTTGCTAGCAAGCATGGCAGGTCTGGTGGACGCATCTTGGCCAGCAAGGATCTGAATGAAGGGATCTCTTTCTTCTGTTGGAGCATCCCATACATCTACGATTTCTTGATCCGACCTTTGGAAATAATGATCGATGAGATATATGTACGACTTTCCCAGGATAAGAAGACCCTCTAAAAGTTAGCAATGGAGAGGAGGCCAATCAAACCATGCGCATCAAGTCCAATAATTCGAGAGACATTAAAGACATCGACAACAGTGTCTCCGTGCTCCAAACTTCGCAGCACTTTACGATTCTTGTCTTCCTCAATAGCAGCAGGCTCATCTGGATCAACTACTTCGAAATCGAGCTCCTCTGCACCGCTCTGCTGTTCGACTTCAGCGTCTTCATCATCCATCTCGTCAGATGGAGTGACATCCGGAGTTTTAACAGTCGGAACCGGCGGAGGAAGGGAACTCCCTTTGGGCTGGTATTGTTCTGTCCGAACTCTGATATCAGGCATCAACTTCTTTCTCATCCGACTTCTTCCTTCAGTCATGTCCAATCTCCATCTGCGCTCCTTGTGGGGATCCAAGATTGCCCTCTCCCTAGTGATTTGCCGAAGCAGCCTATTCCAACTTGACTCCACGAAAACAGCATGATCAGCTGTATCTTGTAAAGTCTTGAGAAATCGGACGTGTTCAATATCATGAATATTAGCCTGCCATTGACTCAGAATAATGTCGTTTCTGGCCAGCGCTTGTGCGACAGAGGCTTCCTGACTAACGAGGGTCTTGAGTCTTTCTCTGCGTCGCGTCATTCTAGTCTTCGTTGCCTCTTCACTAGCTTTATTCTCGGTGATAACAAATTGTTCCCATGGCGGAGCCATGCTTTCCATAAAAAATTGGTCCATGAGAGGTCGATGGGCATCAAGCCACAAAAGAAAAGTATCCGCATCAGTCTCCATAATTCCCATGAATCCTGAAGAAACCTGTATATGCTCCGGGGTTTTCCCAAAATTCAAAATGTTCGTAACTTGCTCTGTCTTGTTCAATTGCATTAACCGCCATACCTGTCATTAGTTACGACGACACCTGGAGATACATTGGAAGCAACCAGCCTAACCCTTCTCCTGGTATCAAATAAAAATACATATAAATGATAACAGAACATCCGGAAAAATTCATTGTCCTGGTTTACTGATGAAAATAAAACGTTCTGCCAGAAAAGAACACGATCCAACAACGCTATCGTTGCATCTTCGGAGCCATTCGAATCTTCAATATCCGACAATTGAAATAGGGTAAGCCTATTGAACACCTTTCGCAGCGTTGTAATATACGATTCGGTCGATTTAACGATCTTTTGTTTTGCAATATCTGGTGTGTCGAGGAAATCGAGGATTCCTCCAACAAATTCCCAAAGAGGTGGAGCACCATTGAGAAACCAACCTTCAAAGACAGCATCCGTAAGTCGATGGCAGAATCGAATTACGTTGTTGAGCGTTCTACTGGATTGACAAAGTACCATTCGATCCATTGCGATTGCATTATCGAGATGTGAGAGGGTGTTGCGAAGAAGGTATGTCACGAAGTAGATTTGATGTTCTTGGAAACTGGGCGGCAATTTCGTGCTGAAATCCAAATTACTAAAATCTCGTTTCCCGAGAACAGCATCGACCGAGATAGCAGTGACAAGTTCCAGTAGGCTTCCGACGACTGAATTACCCACGTTCAAGGCTGGAGGTTGCTTGCGAAGGGTCTTTGTTCCGACTGACGGATTGATTGTGACTCTAGCGCTCGGGTTCGGTGGTGTATCAGATGCAATGAGAACGTAAGAGCTTGCGCGACGGAGAGAGCTTGCTCGAGGACGGCCAGGTCGATCCAAAGATGATCGGGCTGACTCCTCACTATCGACAGATCGAACAGAGAGTGACGAAGCTGGACGAAGCACGGGTGCAGGAGTATGATGCAGTGTGAGAGACTCTATGCGAACTTCGCCGGTATCGAAGGTGAGGATGGAATCTTTCGACATGAGTTCTGTCTCCGGATTGACTGGATCTGCAGAACAAACGATGGGAAACAGGATCGCCAAGAGGTTTTCCATAACTTGAGGAGAGGCGGCAAATTCTCGGAAGGACGAGCTGCTGGTATGCATATCGAGTAAGAACTGGACAACGACTTGTAACAACGAAGCAGATCTGGTCGAACTAGAGCTTGTAGACTCCCTAGATATCATTCCTTCTCCGGATGAGCCTGGTCTTGGTGACAGCGTGTCTGGCGAAGAAGTCATTTCACCGTCATCCAAAATGTGGCCATTATTCGCATCACGTAATGTCCCATCGAATCCAGATTTGAGAAGGGCCGAAATAATGGGAAAGACTTCAGGAAATACGACGGTAGGTTCCACATCTCCAAGTTTTACGAGTTGTACCAAGTCGAAGAGACGCAGTGGCTGATCTGGAGGGAATGACTTGAGTGTCACAACATCGACTCCAAATAATACTGCCAGTATAGTAGGCCAGATTGGCGTTATGTACCACCATGGAGCCAAGTGATTTCGAAGAACCGGAAAGCCATGTACACGAGCAGAGAATTTGGAGACGTAGCCTGTACCTTGGGTGACTAACAGGCGTGCAAGGATTTTGACTCCGTGAATAATATGGTCTGGATTTCCAGTAGACATCAGAAGAAGAGCCCACTGAGATATCAGTACCGTAAGAGAGAGTACCTACCTTGCTCGTGATCGTAGTCGCAAACTTATTAATGTACCTTCTTTCTGGAGATAGTAAGATATCTACGAGCATTTCCAAGACCACCACTTCATAATTTGCGGGGTCCCTAGCCCCTGATATTTTCCGCGCCACTTTAGGTACATCCAATTCTTCGCTAAAAGCCTTCTTCACCGGTGAACTCGATCCACGAGATATTGTGGTTTTCCGTTCTTTACTATTACCTCTCTGCGAAAAACTTGTAACAAAAGTTGCTAAGGCACGCACAACTTCGGTAGAGAAATTCGCCTTTACAACAGCTTTCAAAGTCGCAACAAACGAAGGAATGACATCCCGCGAAAACGTTCCCGATCTCAATGCAAACAACATTTTCTTAACAACATCTGACGATTAGCTTCGAACGAAAAGGGCGATACGCATTTTATTGAGTCGTCTCAAATTGAACTGGCGATGCCGAGACTGTTCAACAAGAGATAAAATCGTTTGTAGATGGGCTATTTGAACATCCACACTACCCCGCTTCCAAATGGCAAAGTCAAGACACAAATACCGAAATGCCAGAGGATTAATAATGGAACTTTCCCTGGAATCAGAACAGACAACGGAGAAAAAGAACCTAGGTTCATCGAAATCCATACCAACGAATTCCGAGATGACTTGCAGCAAATCGGGATTAATAAGCTTTGGTTTCTTGGCTTTCAGCAAGAATGCAAGGATTTCGTATCCATGATTCCTCTCGACATCCTCTGAATTCCGCCAACTCAATCGAATGGTTTCAAACAAAACTTTGACGGCAACCAAACACTCC
>Ga0335073_10016862_pt1 | contig 10214 bp, 7 predicted proteins | sample Lox_Sample_22_FD_207093 | JGI IMG/M metagenome (GOLD analysis project Ga0335073, IMG submission 207093) | Soil microbial communities from Loxahatchee National Wildlife Refuge, Florida, United States - Lox_Sample_2.2 | ecosystem: Environmental > Terrestrial > Soil > Wetlands | place: USA: Florida... | reverse complement strand
ACGCTCACTGCGACCAACGGCTGCGGAGGAAATGAAACGCGCACGGCCGCGCTCCACATTACCGGCACGATCGAAAATCCGGAGCTGGCTCTGTCGCGCAGCGTGTACTTCCCGACAAACCGTCCGCGCAACCTGAAACACGACGCGGCCTTGTTGCCCAGCGAGCAGGACGCTCTGAAAACGCTGGCCGATTCGTTCAAGGCTTATCTCACCGCGGTCCCGGATGCGCATCTGGTGCTCGGAGGCCACGCCGACAAACGCGGGCCGGCCACTTACAACCAGGCGCTTTCGGAGCGGCGCGCCGAACTCGCCAAGCAGTTTCTGGTGGAGCAGGGGATTCCCGAGGCCAATCTCGAAACCAAGGCCTATGGCAAAGAACAGAATCTGACGATCGATCAGGTGAAACAGCTGCTCGATCAGAATCCGAACTTGAGCGCTGCAGATAAGCAGAAGGCTCTGGCGAAGATCCAGACGATCGTTCTCGCCAACAATCGCCGCGTGGATATCACGCTGAGCAAGACTGGACAGGAATCGGCGAGGCTGTATCCGTTCAATTCACCGGATTACGCCACACTGGTCAACCGCGGCAAGCCGCTGGAAGCCAAGGTGGTCGAGAACGCCGGGCAGAAAGAAAAGATAAAAAACTAGCAAGCTTCTTTCCGCCATCAAACCGCCCACTCAAGCCCAGGACACGCTTGAGTGGGCTCCGCTCCAGACAGCGCCGAACAGCAAACTATGGCGAACCTGGCCCCCGATTGCCTACTCGTGGGCGCAAGTTACATGATTGTTCCAGTCGACGAATGGGCCTTGCGGATTATCCTTCCATGCCCAGACGTGAAGTTCGAAAAACGGACCTGGCAGGCCGTATCGGTTGGGGTAGTCGATGTAATTCATCAGGTGACCTTCGACCTCGGGAGCGGAGTTGGCGGGTAGAGCGCTCGCCAGGATGATGAATTCGACGGCGACCAACTTCATCTCACCGTTCGCTTGCGGCTCATAGATCAGAGCTTGCGGAGTCGTGGGGTCGATTGGGCCATCCAGCAGGCTGAGATTGACGTAGTGGACACCCATGGCTCCATGATCGGAGCCGCTTACGCAGCCGAGGACCGGAGTATAGGTCTTGGGTAGGTTGCTGACGTCCTGGTACTTTTGGGTGGCATTGCGGACAATCTCGACCAGCTTGTCCTGATCTCCTTGTGCCTGTGGCTGCTGCGCCAGGGCAAAAGAGGTGAGTGCCAGAAAGGCGGCCGACAACATAAGCGATAGCTTTTTCATGTTTAGACTCTCCTTAAGGCTTTTCGTAGGGAATTGGCCACTAACGGCTTTGCCGCAAGGCATTGTGGATTCGTGAGTTCCCCACAAGAACAGGGGAACTTTCATTGGTTTCGGCACAGGGCGCAATCCCAGCAACCTCCATTCGTTCCCAAAGTTTTCTCCAGAGTTAAGTTATTGAAGTACAAGGTACTTCCGGCTCAGGAAGATGGATCTGCCCGCTCCAGGTTTCAAGACCTTGTTTGGGGTATAGCTTCGAGGACCGATCTATGCGGTTGGAGAGCCGTTGAAGATCGCGTTGGATATGCGTCCGCAACAGCTTCTTCGTGCTGTTGTTGCTGAACTGCGATTTGACGCCAGCAATCGCGCCCTCCGGATCAGGTAACAGGTGAGCTAGCGCCGGTGCCGACGCTGGTCTTCGACCGGGCGCCTTCGATGCGCACTATTCAGTCCTTTCGCTGCTGGCTTGGCCCTCGATGAATGATCGGAGTGCTTCCACATCTTCAGGAAGCATTCGGCTAAACGCAATGCCGTTGCCGACTTGAGGATCACAGGTCGTTACTACGCCCTCAATCACCAGCGTGTCGGCTATGGCTAATTTCAACTCCAACCTTGTGCCCTTCGGAAATGGCAACATGCTTTCGATGTAGCAGCCTCCGACGCTAAGGTCCAAAGTGGCACAACGAAGCGGAGTGTCAGCGCCGTCGACGTAGATTTCAACTGGCACTCGTGCCTTCACTCGTGGATATTTTCGCCGTTCGTCCATGATGCTCTTACGCTGAACGGAAGCGCGGATCACCTCGCGTATACTCTGCGATGGCCTTGCAAAAGAGGCATTTCAATGCATCCCGTGATTTCCGCTTCGCACTCCTTTCACTCGACTATCCAACGACAGTTCATCTTGCCTTCCGCTTCTGCTCGGACCAATGTTAATCGTGCGAGCGCATTCCCAAAAACTCGGGAACTCTAAGCGGCAAACTGGACTCGATTCCTGCCGTTTCGCTTCGCAGCGTACAAAGCGCCATCAGCTTGGCGAAGGAGTTCCGATAATTGCAGGGCGTCATTACCTTGAAATCCTGAAACTCCGAAACTAGCAGTAACGCTCACGATGCTTCCGGCGAAATCGAATGTCTCACGCTCAACTTTCTGACGTAGCCTTTCGATTGCGGTGTAGGCGCCGGCTCGGTCCGTTTGAGAAAGCACGATGAGAAATTCTTCCCCGCCAAGCCGTCCGCAAAAATTTGAACACCGGGTATACGTTCGTATAATCCCGGCAAATCTTTTGAGAACTTGATCGCCAGCTTCATGGCCGTAGTTATCATTGACTCGCTTAAAATTGTCCAAGTCTGCGATTGCGATCCATACTGCAAAGCCGTGCCGTGCAGCTCCGCTCAGTTGCCGAGTGGCCCAATCTTCGGCAGCACGTCGGTTTGGAAGTCCGGTGAGGGAATCAGTGAGCGCCAGCTCTTCTAACAGTCGATTCTTGTCTTCAATCTCCCGGTACAATGCGGCAAACCGACATCCGACAGCAACACGCGCAAGAAGCTCCCCCGCATGGAAGGGCTTGGTCAGATAATCGTCTGCTCCAGCCCTCAACCCCTGCACGATCTGTTCTTTTTCAGCGTTGCTGGTGAGTAGAATTATGTAGGTGTACGACTTTTGCTGTCGGCGAATTTGGACGCACAATTCGATGCCCGTCAGGTCTGGCATCTCCCAGTCTGTAATGACCACAGCGGGACGATGTTGGAGAAAAAGTTCCACAGCTTCCGTTCCATTGCTCGCGCAATGTACCTCATAGTTTTCCTCGGCTAGAGCGTCTTCCACGAGCTTGCGATACACGCGAGAATCATCCGCAACAACGATATTGATCGCCCGTGATTTCTCTTTCAATCTTTCCATCGATTCCGTGTCCCAATCGGACTTATTGCTCGGCTTTGTGCCTCGACCTTTCGTAGGCTCATGACCAAGTTCTCCGGCCCATATGCGCAAAATAAAGACGTTGGCCTGTGCAAACGTGTGGCGAGCACCACAATACGAAGGTGCTAAAGTCCAGTGTCCTTCCCGTCTTGGGAACGGTAGCTCGTCTTCAGCAGAGTTAGGACGATCTGCGCCAGTTGCTTCTCACGTCGACACCGCACCTGCGTGCGATTCGAGCGACCAATGTTCCCAGCGCGGCTCCAAGCACAAAAATGCCTAAAAGCAGCCAAGCCCTCATGCCGACACTCCAGTGTCGCATTCAATCACAACCTATTAAAGACCTATTGATTACAGAGATTCCTCATTACGGAATCCGAACGGCGACGATTGCTCACAAAAACCAATCGCTCATCTGTGGACGCAAGCGCTGAACTTGAACCAGCAGAAAGAGGTCAAAACCCCTGTGCCCTCTTTCGTCCGATTGCGTGCTTCTGAATGGGGCCAGCATGTGTTGGTAGCCTCGGCTGGAAGCCTGCTCTGACCGCGAGCACGAATATGTTCTGCGCCAGATTGAACGGACTTGGTGATCAGGTGAGGCAATGTCGTTGTGATTGAGTCCATGCCGCGCGGTGCGCATGGGTTCCCATCGGAAAATTGACCTTCCAGATCAAGCAGACTGAACTAATTGTGTTGGAGTGGGTTTTGTTCGGATTTTGTAACAAGCATTTGCAGGTACCTATAACGGCACTGCCTGCCGCTATAGACTAACGTCGCTGCGTGGAGGTCGCACAACCGGGTAGGGCGCTAGCCACCAAACCAGAGATGGCCGTTCGAGATCGCCCTTCCGCCCCAAGGCTGTAAAAGCCGATTCTGGCGCAATCCGGCTGTGGGGTTGGGTCGGCTGGAGTGTTTCGCTGGCCCAGCAGGGTTTTGTGACCAGCAAGGCAGCAGGGTAACTGCGCTTGCCCGCTCCACGAAAGGGCTTTCCAATGTCCGGTCTGCCAAAGAACGAGCCGAAACAATATGAGCGTCCGGCCTTGAGACGGATCACATCGGAGCAGGCCAAGCTGATCTGCATCCCCTACGCTTGGATCGGGCACAAAGGCGCGAGGGAGTTGTTGGAACTTCTATTCTCCGAAGGGTCTTTTTGTGGAAATAAGAAAATGCCGGGATCACTCGAAAATGTCCATCTCGATGTTCCACCGTCTCGAACGTGAACCCCCTAACGCCAATCAGATTTTTTGCACCAATCAGGCTGATTTCTTGCCTTCCATGTCATCGTTGACCTGGTTCTCTTCTTTGAAGAGGATTTCAAGAAGTTCCTTCGCTGCCCGGCTGCCTATCATTGCTTGCCCCATCAGCCTCATTCTTGCTTGCTCTCGGGTTAGCCTGGTCGCCGTGGGTTTTTCGTACGGTCGTTTCTCGGGATGCGGGTTTTCTTGTGCGAAAAGAATGTCAAGCAGTTCTTTCGCTTCCTCGCTTCCCATCATGGCGCGGCCCATCAATTTAAGTTTTGCTTGTTCTCGCGTAAGCTGTGTTGCGATCGGTGTTTCGTAAGGTTTTTTCGGCGGTTTCTTTTCCTCGTCACCCATTCCAGCTCCCTTCGCGTCCCCACATGGGGACCTAATGCTAGCCCTCCGTCGCAACACGGACCAAGCGTTTCGGGGTTTGTTACAGAATCCGGACAAGCCAAGGGTTGGACGATCGGGAGGCGGAAGTGATCTGGTATCTGGGTTCAGATCATTGGAGAATTCGCGTAACCGCGTTTGAGCAATTCCATGGCCGCGTCAGGAGCGACTGGCGGCGAATAAAGGAAGCCCTGAGCCATTTCGCACCCGAGCCGTTTCAGTTCGGCTATCTGATCTTCGCGTTCCGTACCTTCCGCAACAACTTGTAGGCCAATGTTGTGAGCAAGACTGATGATCAGACGCACGATTTCAAAGTTTTCGTGATTGGTAGTCATGTCGGAGATGAACACGCGATCAATCTTCAGAGCATCGACCGGGAATCGTGGGAGTCTGCTCAGGGAAGAGTACCCGGTTCCAAAGTCATCGACACTGAGATTAACACCCAGAGACTTCACTTCGGAGAGTACAGAAAGGGCGCGATCGGGATCTTCCATGGCAATCGTTTCGGTGATTTCAAGATCGAGCGCTTTCGGACTTATGCCTGCTTCTTCCAACACAGCTGAAATTTCTACAGCCAATTCCGGTTCGGAAAATTGTCGAGGGCTGATGTTCACGCTCATGCGGAGGGGCGGGTCGGATGGGAATAGTGATTGCCACATCCGTAATTGGCGGCACGCTTGTCGCATCATCATTCGGTTTAACAATAGGATGAGTCCGGTTTCATCCGCGACTGGAATGAACTCCGAAGGAGGAATCAGTCCTTCGGGTCGCAACCAACGGCTCAGAGCCTCAAATCCAGTGATCTTTCCTGTGGCGAGTGAAATAATCGGCTGATAATAGGCGATCAGTTCGTGATTCTCAAGCCCTCGTCGCAGATCAGTCTCTAACTTCAGACGCATAACCGCCGTTGAGTGCATCGCAGGATCGAACACTTCGGAACGCGCTTTTCCCGCCCGCTTGGCTCGATACATGGCGATTTCTGCGTCACGCAACACTTCTTCCGCGGTTGTGTACGATTTGATGCCGGATGCAACGCCGATGCTTGCTGTGACTACGATCTGTTGCCCTTTAATATCAAAAGGGGTGGACAATTTCGATTGGATACGTTGCGCCACGCGAATGGCATCGCTTGCGTTGCGTATGTCTTCAAGAAGCACGGTGAACTCATCGCCACCGAATCTGGCAACGCCGTTTTCGATCGGTTGGGCGGAATCTCCCGGACGAGCCAGAGTGTCGGTGTCGCGGAAATTTGCGGTTAGCCGGTTCGCAATTTGAAGCAGGAGTTCGTCTCCCGCCGAATGCCCTAAGCCATCATTGATCACTTTGAATTCGTCCACGTCAATGAAAAGAACCGCAAACCTGTACTCGCGGTGTCGTTGAGCGCGTACGAGCGCATGTTGAACGCGATCTGCAAAGAGGGCTCGATTGGGAAGGTCAGTGAGGGCATCGAAGAGTGCATTGTGCTGTAGCATTTCTTCGGCTCGCTTGCGGTCGGTGATATCGCGGTTCACGATCACCAGCCCTTGGACCTGCCCCTTTTCACTCCGCACCGCACTTGCCGTTGACTCCAGGATTCGCCACGTCCCGTCGGTGTGAAGCATCCGGTATTCGAGGTTCTGTGTTTGCCCAGTCTCGAATGCTCTAGCTGATGCCTGCGTGACCCGCTCACGATCTGAATCGTGAATTTGATCGAAGGATGAGCCCGCCCTCAGTTGTTCCGGCGTATACCCGAGTATTTTTTGGTAGGCAGGGCTGTTGTAGAGGCGGTTCCCGTGCTCATCCACAACTGCAATCATGTCGGCGGCATTTTCGGAGATGAGCTGAAACATTTGGTCATGCTCGGCAAGTTGTTTCCGAACTTGCTGGAGCTGAAAATGCTGGTACAGCGTGTAGATATCAAACAGCAGAACCAAGGCAGCGAGGGCACGAACCCACTCCCGTGCGCTAATCTCGTAAGCAGGGGCGTATCCGTTATGCGGGCCGCCAAAAGTCAGGAATACCATTCCAGCGGTCAGTGCGAGTGTAATCGTGACAGCAAATCCCCATAGCCACCATTCCCGACCCTCGATTCGGCGACTCACAAAACGAATCGGTTTTGGGTTGCTTTCTGACCCATGATAGAAGGCAGCCTGTGCTTTCGTTCTGTTCGGATTTTGTAACAAGCTGGCCCTCCAAAGGCGAATTCACGAACGGACTTCTTGCAAAGGCACATCTTCCGCACCGGGAAGATGAAAGTGGGCATCGAGCCAAGCATCTAGCTCAGCTTGATACTCGTGGCTCGTGCATTTGAAGCTGATCCCGCTTTTCCCATGTTTGTCATCCCATATCACAGTTCCGGTTGTGCGAACGATGATGTCCGTTCCCTGCAAGAACAGTATCAGCTGAACTTCTTCGCCGGGCTGTAAAGGCGAAGGAACTCTTAGCCCCACGCCGCCGCTGCTCAGGTTCATGGTTGTGCATTTGCAGTCTGCAAACGAGTCGCCATGAATCAGGAGGACCGGAACTTCGGCAGCACAGCGGAAATATCGGCGTCGTAGGCGAACGATCAGGCCGTAGGCCCCGTGCAACACTCGGCAAAGTTCCCTGTCGTCCAAGGGGCGCTGGAGCAACAAAGAGATGTCTTGCGAGAGGGCTTGTTGCCGATGGTCCTCTTCCGTGGCTACCGAGAGAATAAATGCGTGCCTATTTGAAGGACTTTGACGAATGGAGGTAACCATCGCCAACGTATCGGGCAGGTTGTCGAAATCAAGCAGAACAGCTTCATATCTTTCGCGAGCTAATGCGTCACGAGCGGCATCGCCCCCGATTGTAGCCCGTACTTCTATACCAAGTTCCCGGCAAGCATTTGTGAAGCTGGCGACCAGCAGTGGGTCGGGCGTCACAACAAGGGCTTGGATTGATCGCTGCTCCACCTTGATTTTCCTCCCGACCCGGACACCAGCCGGCTTCTCACGGGTATTCGGACGCAGCGGCGATCTCTGTCGAAAAGCCCTAGAAAGCAAGTGTCAAGAGCTACAAGTATTCTTGATCCGTAAGCTATGGTCTTAACTAAATCGATTCCTTGTTACGAAATCCGAACACTCTGCGTCGCGATGCGCGTTGCATTTCGCCCACCGATCAATCTTTGTGTCGACACCGAAATCCCTGCATGGCATTTTTATTGCAGTTTTACATACTCGGCTTTAGCTTGACGCAGAATGGGAATGTCGGGATCGGCGTCTTTCCACAGAACCAGGAAGGTCTTATAAGCGTCGATCGCTTGCGTGCGGGCAGCTGCGGCTCGGTCTGCTTGAGATGTTGTCGCGAGTAAAGCATTTGCCTGTCCGATGCCGAGATGCGCCAAGGCGCCCGTCCAGCAATTACCCACGATTCCATTGTGGTCGATGATTTTCTGAAATTCGGCGGCAGCAGCGGCACCTCGGCGAACAGCTAGGTACGCCTGCCCACGTATATACGTCGGATAAAGGCAGGATGTATTGCTGGTGGTAAATGGAGTGTTGGCGAACTCAATCGGCAATCCAGCCCGCAGCGTATTCAGGGCAAGGCCAGGCTCGTGCCGGCCGAGTTCGAGCTGTGCCTGAATCGCCGGCACTCCAAGCAATTGCATCTGCGTATCCAGAGGGAAGCGTTTTCCCAAGTCCTGAACCAAGCCAAGCGCTCGCTCTGTTTCCCCTGTCATGGCAAACGCCAGAGCTGTCTGGACGGCGACATTGGGATTTCCGGGAGCGAGCTTCAACGCTTCGGCCGCGGACTGTCGCGCCTCGGCGGGGTTGCCGTACGCTGCCTCTTGCAACGCGGCATTCGCTTGATACATTGCGGCATTTTCTTTATTGTCGGAACGCACGGCAGAATCAGCCGCCGATCTGGCGAGTTCTCGGGCTTTCTTTACATGACCGGCATAGGCTTCGGTATTGGCTACGAGCGCAAGACCGTAGTTCGCATAAACGCGTTGGCCCGCAAACCATCGTTGCTGCTCCTCCATCCCCACAGAGTCGCCCTGCAGGAACGAGATTGTGTAGAGACAACTGTGCAGGAAAGGACTGTCAACCGAACGTGCTTGTGCCTGCTGGATAATCTGTCGTGCGCCGCTGAAGTTCTGCAACGCCAGGTCATCCATAGCGAGGTTGATAAAACCCCAGTTCTTGTCAGGGTCGAGCGCAAGAAGCCTGCGGGCCGCCTCTGCGGACTTGTCATATTGTCCGAGTCGTGTGTAAAACTCGGTCAGCCCGTTGTAAGCGGAACTGTGCTTATAAATCTCGATCACTTCCTGAAGCGCTTGGATCGCTTTATCAATTTCGCCTGTCACATTGCCGTAGTAGGCGGCAGAAATCTGCAGCTTTTCCCGTTCGCTAGCGTGCTCGCGTAGTGAGAATGCTTTGGCGAAGCATTCCATGGCACGTCCGGGCTGATTGAGAGTGTAGTAGGTGATTCCGAGTTGCATGTACGCCATGGCGAAATTCGGGTCGAGTTCCAAAGCTCGCTCAAAGTACGGCGGGGCTGATGCGGGGTCCCCTTGATACAGGAACTTCTCGCCAAGAGTATCTGCTTTTAGCGCGTCCAGCGAGGGCGTGGTTGCCTGGCGGAGAGTTACGTCAAATTTTTGCACCGTAGCCAGCGACTCTCCCAACTCGGAGCGCAATTTCGAGGCTGCCATTCCCAGCGCATCCAGGACTCTCTCTTTCGCGAGCGCGGTCACCTGCTCGCGCGCCATTGTGTCTCCGTCCTGACAACTCGCTGCTTCCACTACTACTGGTCGCACATCTCCTATTTTGCGTCCGCGGGCGATGGGGGATGGGGCGCGGCCTATCCCAGTTCCTCGCCTTGGATAGTTTCCGCGGGCGGCACCGACATCAATCGCAATGCAAGCGGGGATTTCGTGAATGAAAGCTGTTGGTCGGGATCCGGCGGCGGCGTGAGCAAATACGAAACTTGGAAAAGCCCGCCGGTATTCGGAGACGGTATGGGTCCGTGGACCGCCTACCAGTATTCGTTCGCCGGAACGGGGGCGAGACAAACCCCCGACATGTCGTTTGACTCAGATCCTGCGAGCGGCATGTATGTCTACGATTCCGATGAGGGTGGCAGCCCCTGGCGGATCGTGGGTGGCACTAGCCTGGCATCTCCGGCATTGGCCGGAATTGCCAATGCCTCGAACGACCGAGCGGGGCAGGCTCTTCCCGGAGGCGGCAAATACACGAACCGCGAAGACAACTTGGTCTATGCGGAATACGACTTACACCTGACTTACCCCAACTACTTCTACGATGTCACCACGGGATCGAATGGAACTGGCCACAATGCTGGCACGAACTACGATCAGTGCACCGGCATCGGGAGCCCGCGAGGTCACTTCGGGAAGTAAGCGTACACGATTGAACGGTGGTTTAACTGACTGCG
>Ga0335073_10016860_pt1 | contig 10216 bp, 10 predicted proteins | sample Lox_Sample_22_FD_207093 | JGI IMG/M metagenome (GOLD analysis project Ga0335073, IMG submission 207093) | Soil microbial communities from Loxahatchee National Wildlife Refuge, Florida, United States - Lox_Sample_2.2 | ecosystem: Environmental > Terrestrial > Soil > Wetlands | place: USA... | reverse complement strand
GGGGCGGTGCGGTGGCAAGCGAGGGTCTTGGGGTGGTGTCGGCGAGGCGGGCGAACTGGCCCGCCAGGTCCTGGGTGGTCGGCAGCGCCTGGTCGAGAACCTCGTCGAGCAGGTGGCTGATACGGCACCGGCGCAGCAGGGCGAGCTGGCGCAGGCGAGTGTCGACGCTGCTGGTCAGCCGCGTGGCCAGCCGCGCGTTGTAGGTCTTGGTCTCGGTCACCAGGGATCTCCTCCGCAGAACCATGCCATGCTGTCACAAGTAAGAAGCTACTAGGATGCTGTGACAGATTGCAAGTAGGTTTGCGAGATGCGTGCGGTGGATGGATGGTGGCATGCTACTTACTGGCAGCTAGCAGGCTGTGGCACCATGGGCCGGTGAGCCCAGACACGCCGCTGCAGCGGGACGCACCCTACGTCCAGATCATCGAGCACTACCGCCAGCAGATCCGCGACGGGCGGCTGCAAGACGGCGACATGCTGCCATCCGGCCGGGAGATCGCCGCCGAGTTCGGCGTCTCGCTCGCCACAGCGGCCAAAGTCGCCACCGGCCTGCAGGCCCTCGGCCTGGTCACCCCCCGCCCCGGCGCCGGAACCGTGGTCACCGCCTCGCGTCCGCCAGCCGACCGGGCCCGCGGCGGCCCGTTGCTGATCACCCTGGCCACCCGCGCACCCTCCCGGCCCGGTGACAAGGCCCGCGTGGTCGAAGCTGGGATGGTCGCCGCTCGCCAGGACGTCGCCGCGCAGCTCGGCATCGAACTGCCCGCCCAGGTGGTCCGCCGCCAGCAGGTCAGCACCCGGGATGGCGTCATCGCCGCCGTGCTGACTTCCTGGTTCCCGCAACCACTGGCCAGAGGTGTCCCCGAGCTACTGTCCCGGGCCCGGCTCACCGAGGAGATCCCCGGCTACCAGCCCGCCTGGGGCGAGGACTGGGTCTCCGCCCGCCCGCCCACATCCGCCGAAGCCAGGCAGTTCGAGATCAAGCGCGGCTCCCCGGTCGCCATCGTGCATAGCCGCCGCTTCGACGCCGCTGACACCGTTATCGAATACAGCGAACTCACCGCCCGTGCCGACACCCGCATCATCTACCGGTACGCCTACAGCGCCCACCCTTCGCCGTGACCAGATCCTCCGGCGTCATCGTCCGCGCTGACGCGAACGGCTTCTCACTGTCAACCTGCACGGCAATAACGGTAGTGAGGGAACCTGCCAGCCAGCCAATACATAACCACACTGCGTCTGTGTGGGCAGTAGTGAGGAAGTGGGCAGTAGTGAGGAAGTCCGGCACGGCAAGCGGGTCGGCCGTTCCAAGCGCCCCACGATAGGACGGCTGGCGGCTTTAAGGCTGCTCGGCGACCCGCAGCGCCGCGGTGATGACAAAGCCCCTGCAGAACTCGAAATCATCACTGGTGGGCGCGTAGCCAGGCGGGGAGTGCCGTTCGCTGTGCATGTCCGCGAAGTACGCGATGGTTGGGGTCAGCCGCGTGAAGCGATCGAACTGTCTGTAGTCGATGCCAAGCGCCATGACCCGCAGCGGTCGCTGCATCTCGCGGCTGGCATCGATCGTAGCGGCTAGCACCCTGGCCAGCGTACGGTAGTCGACGCTAGCAGGCCGACGGCTGCGGTCGTCCGGCGTCGGCCGGAGTGCTGCCGAAAATGTCATGCTCAGCCATCGTCCTGATGGTGCTGCCGAGCCGACCGGCTGGTTCCCTGCCTGGTGGGTTAGGGACGATACCGAATAGGTCGTCGTGGGCTCGGCCAGCAAGCCCATTGCGTCCCGAACATCCCCAGCAGCCGCAGCCGCTGTGGCCCTGCGCACCTTGTCTTGGAAGCTGGCTTGCGGAATGACCTCGGCCATATCGATGCCACCGAACGTGATGCCGAACACGGTCAGCGTACTAGCGTCCAGGAATGTGCGGACATCAGCGCACGACCGCTGAACTGCGGTGGCGCTGGGCATGGTGCAGTGATGCTTGAAGGCCGTGCGCAGGTCGTTGAGTCGGTTCATCTCGCGCTCGTATGCGAGGGCGATGCCATTGGGGTTGCGGCTCGGATCGAGATGGCGCCAGTACTCATGGAAGTGCACAAACCTCGGCAGCCCGGCATTCCGGTGCTCACCGACGAGTTGGAGGAAGAAGTCTGCGGCATCGTGCAGAGTCAAGACGCTCACCACGTTGACCGGCTCAGGTAGCTGGGATTGCTCTACACCAAGCTCAAAGAGCATCCGAATGAAAGCCAGTTGGCGCATTTCGGCGGGAGTCGGCGGCACTGGCGTTGCGGGCCCGGTCGGCGGCACCGGCATGGGTGGGGGGAAACTCACAGATGGACGCTAGCGTCCCGAGCCGATGATCTGGGCCCGAGTCTGTTCACCGCCCCTTTGTACGGCCTCAGCGTCGGCAGAGTATCGCGCACATCGTGCGCCCGGACCCTGACGCCTGGGTTGCGCGACGCCTGCAGCGCGAACAAATCAACCCATTGCGCGCTCGCACTGCCAAGCGCGAGCGGGACGTCAGCCACGCCACGCTCGGCGAGCTGGCGGAGCCAGCGGGGAAAGTCTGGCGCCATTGCCTCTACCGACTGAGCTGCGAGGTACTGACACAGGTAGCGGGCCGCCTCCTGAGCGGTCAGCATATCAGCCCGCTGGCTCGGCGAGCGTCGGCGTGAATCCGGCCCATTCCGCGTCGGCCGCGCGAATGACCCGGAGCGCGAGCCCGTGCGCAGCCTCGGCCGTCGGCTCGATCTGCGGCCTACGGCCTAGCGTGTTGAGCCTGGCCGCTGCATAGGCCGCACGATATGCATTCTGTGCGGAGCCGCACTGTTGCCTCGGGACGGACCGCAACTCTGCCTTTACGATCATGTTCGGTGCGTTCATGGCCCGCACTGTACGCCGTTCATCGGACAGTCGCGGTTAGCCACGGATGCGCCGACGCGCCGGAACGCAGTCGCCGGATACGCGCCGCTGCAGACCGACTGCTCCACTACGTCTCCCATCGAGGTGACGCGGACAGGCAGAAAGTCCGTAGCCGGGCAGTCGGGACTAGGGCATCCAAAGACGGTGATCGACTGCCCCGAGCCGCGTGCCGTTGGTCGCGGCCGCTTCCGCTCAGGGTTCGGCGGACATGTCGGCGAGTCGGCGGTCACCGCCAGCCGCGCTCTGATCGTCCGTTCGGGCGTGCGGGGAGCGTGCCGCTGCAGAAGAGCATCCGGAGGTAGGACATGGTCAGGCGCCGAGCAATGCCTGCTGCGTGGCTGCGGTCATGCCGATCCGGCGATTGCCGACCAGCGGGTAGGCGCGCAGGTGTCCGGGAAGGACCTCTGCGCGTACGCGGCCGACTCGGAATTCGAGCGTCCGGCCGCTGAACGGCGGCCGGGGCAGGTCGGGCACAAAGCTGAAGGGCACCGTCTCGTACGGTTCCGCTGGCATGAGTTCCGGCTCGCCGTGCCAAGTCGCGTCCTCCTCGCCCGCTATGCGGAAGGCGTAGACGAGCGTGTCTTCGACGATCATCGTGTCCGGAGTACCGGCTTGATGGGCTGCCGGAGATCTGCGCGCCAGCCGCTCGTACCGTTGCCGCGCGGCCTGAGGTGACTCAAGCCCGCGGTACTGCGCGATAACTCGCCACGACACGTCTTTCGAGCGCAGCCTGGACACAACGTTCACCTCACGGCTCTCGGCGTTGGATTGGTCCTGCGCGGTGAGCTGGAGTGCGGCGAGCAGGTCTGCCGGATCGGCGGCCGGATGGTCGATGTCATCGTTGACCGCACGGCTGATCAGGTCGGCTTCCGTGGGTAGCTGGTCGGGCCTGTTGCGCTCAGTCGCGCGCTTTTCGTGCTCATCGCCAAGCTGGCCGAGCAGACGGTGGTACGCCTGAGTGATCATCTCCTTGGTCAGCATGTTGCCAGAGTATGGATAGTATCTGAGGGTTGTCAACGGCTACCATTAAACAATCTGTTCATCCTGATCTGCTGAGTTTTGCTGAACAGCTCGGCGGCGGGGACGGCCAAGCAGAGCCAGGCGGCGCGATCTCGTGGCGCCCAGTTGGCGAGGCCGTGAGACTCAATACCACGAGGCCGTAGCCGCGGATCTCCGTGTATCGGCGACGTGGACCAGCCCGAGTTCCGCCAACTGCCCGGCTGGCCGACGATCCGCGCCGAGCCGGTGTTCCTTCGCTCTGAGCGCGAACGGTGCGGTCTGCTTGTCCGCGAGTTGATCTGACACAAAATATAGTTATATTGTGAGCTGTGACAACCAATCGGTCTGGCCCGTCGGTGCGCCGCAGAGCAGGGCGCGCCTGCGTGGTGCCGGATCCGCCTGGAACTGGCTTGCCATGAGACCAGGCGTGCATCCGGTTATCCGGGCCGAACAGGCGCTGCTGGGTTCGGTGCTGTCCGATCCAGCAGGCCAGGGTTGGCTGCTGGACCTGGTGGACGCCGCCGATATGACCCGGCCGTATCACGGTCAGGTGCTCGGCGCGATGAACCGAGTGCGGGGGAGAGGCGGATCGCCCGACCCGGTCGCGGTGTATGGGGAACTGGGGAAGGACCCGGACCTGCCGAGGCTGATTTCGCACGATGGTGTGCTGCTGGCTGACCTGATGGAGGCCGCGCCTCGCTCCGATCATGGTCCTGCCTATGCCGCCATGGTGATCAGCACCGGTATCCGGCGCCGGGTGGAGCTGGCCGCGTCGCGAATGCTGCAGGCCGCGGAGAGCAAGGACGCGGGTTTGGCGCTGCGGATGGCCAGGCAAGCTCGCGGCGAGCTGGACCGGTGCCGGGCCCGGTGGGAGGCGCTGCCCGAGCCGATGCGCCGCGAACTGCCGCCATCCCCGGCCCGCCGTGGACCAGCAGGCATCACCGGACGGATAGCCGCCGTCCGTGACGAGATTCGCGACCTGCGCCACAATCTGGGCGCGGGCGAATCCGAGCAATTAGCCGGACGGTTGGCGTGGATCGCGCGCCAGGTCGCGGACGTCGCTGCGGCCAGCGCCAGTCAGCGCGAGCGGCTAGCGGGGGACCGCCCCGCCGATCCGGAGGCCGGGGAGGCCGGGTTGCGGGCGCTGCGGGACCTGGCCGCTGCGCCATCCCAGGTCGCCGCGGTGCGGGGATGGCTACGGCCCGAGCATTTCGCTCGCGCCAGTCACGGTGAGCTGTATGCGGTCATGGTCGCCATGGCTGATGCCGGGAAGCCGGTCGATCCGGTCACCGTTACCTGGGAGGCCGCACGCCGGGGCGTCGTGCTGGACGCGGCGGACCTGGCCGACGGGACGGGGCCTTTCGCCGTGGCCAGCGCCCGCGAGGTGCAGCGGCACGGTGTCGTGGCGCAGGTGGCAAGCCTGGCGCGCGAGATCGAGGCGACCGCGGCAGACCCGGCGTCGTCACCGGCGTTGTTGTGGCGCGTCGCCGAACGGCTCGGCCAGCGCGACGGCGAGCCCGTCCCGCACCGTCACCACGCCGCCGGTGGCCCGGCCCGGCGAGCCGGCAACCGCGAGCCCGCCCGGGAGGCTGCGTCGTGACCAGCCAGCCGGCGTCCGGGCGCCCCGGCCCGGCAGGCACCCGCGGCAAACCCATTGTGCGCCGCGAACAGGCCAGCACCCCGAACGAGATCATTGGCCCGAACGCGACGCCGCCCCGGTCACAAGCCGCCATCGGTGATGTAGCGCTCGGGGTCCGAACCGGTTCCGTGCCATCTATGATCGGCCTGACCGGGCCGAGGTTGCACCGGGATTACGTGCGCTCGCGGGCCCGTCAGATTGCCTATGGCCGGTGGCAGCCGTGGGCCGAGACCGTCGACCCGGTCCGCCAGCACGTCCGGCGGCTGCGGCGAGCCGGAGCCAGCTACCGGTCGGTGGCGCGGGCGGCCGGGGTCAGCCCGATGACCGTCTGCCGGCTCTGCCGCGACGACCCGTCCCGTGGACGTGTCACCCGAGTGCACGCCGTACACGCCCGGCGGCTGCTCGCCGTCACGCCCGGCGCGCTGCGACAGGCCAGCGCGCGGCGTGATGCCACCGGGGCACGGCGGCGGCTGCGCGCCCTGACCGCCATGGGGCATCCGGCTGTCAGCCTCGCCCGCCGCCTCGAGGTGCCGCCGTCGGCGGTGCGGGCCGTCATCGGCGGCCGGGCCGCCACCGTGACGGCGGCCATGGACGTCGCGGTGTGCGAGTTGTATGAGCAGATCTGGGATCTGCGGCCGTTCGAGCGCACGCCGGCCGAGCGCCGGGCGGCGGCCGCCGCACGCACCCGCGCCGCGCGTCACGGCTGGCCGCCGCCGATGGGCCTGGACGACGATCGCATCGACGACCCCGGTTACCAGCCGCGCACCCGCTGGCATCCCGCCACTGGCGTGGGCATCCCGGGACACGTTTTCCACAGATCGTCGTCGTGGCCTGGCCACCGTCGCGGCCCGTTATGACCCTTGCGGTATCAGCCGCTGACATTAGGAGGTTGCTGACATGGACACGATCACCGCCGCCCGCGCGCGCCTGGAGTACGCCACCGGGCTGCCCGCCATCTTGGATGCCGCGTATGACGCCTTCGAGGACATGCTGCCGGCGATCGAGGCTCAGCAAGACCCGGGCAGCGCCGCGTTCACGGCGTTCGTGATGTCGGGCGCGTCCGCCGCGAACGGCCGTGACGCGATCGCCGCCGCGCCGTCCCTGCCCGCTGTGACCCATCACGTCGTCACGACGGCCCGCACGCCGGTCACGGTGACAGCGGCACAGGCGGCTGCGGCTCTGACCGGGATCAGCCGGGTACTGGTCAGCAGGCTGAACGCGGCCGCGGGCCTGTCGGCCGACGTCGGTGACCGGGCGGCGTGTGCCAGCGCCGCCAGCCACGCCGCCGCGGTCTGCTCGCTGCTCGAAGGAGCGCGGGAGCAGCCGTGACGAGCAGGGCCACGTTCGGGGATCTGTCGAGGCTGGCCGCCAGCCAGCTGGATCTGGCGGTCAGCCCGCCCGCGCCGGTGAGCAAGCGGAACCTGGCCAAGGCGCGGGCCGTGCAGCTCCACGATGTCATCCGCAGCCTGAATGACGTCGTGGACGTGATGAGCCGGTATTGCGCCGACATCACCTCCGCGTTCACCGGGTATCCCGCCCGCCAGCTGCGGACGCTGGGCGGGTGGCCGCGCGCGGCCGCCCAGGCCCAGGAAGCAGCCGAGCATGCGGCCGGGTTCCTGCGCGCCGCCCAGGCAGCCAGCCCCCGACGCAGCCGACCGCGCATCAGCCGGGCGGCCAGCGGACTGGACGCTGCGGTGATGTCGCTAACGGCCGGCCGTGATCTGCTGCACACTCATTACGCGATCGGACGCGACGGCGCCCGGGCGGCGCGTTCCGAATGGGCACCAGTGATCACCTCGGCGCCGATTACCCGTGCCCTGCTGCTCGAGCTCGGCCAGTGGGCGCGGACCGCAGCACGCCATGGCGCCGGGCTCGCCTTATCCGGGCCGCCGATCCTGCGCGGCACCGAAGAACAACGCCGCATGCTGAACGCCGCGTGCCAATGGCTGTGGATCCTCGACGCGAACGTTCTGGACGCCCACCGCCACGACCCGGTGTCGGCAGCCGACGCTGAGCTGTTGCACGCCATCCCGGTGAACGCGCTCGCTCCACGGCACATCCCCGCCGATGACGAGACGGTCACCAGGTTGTGCCAGGGCACAACCGATACCGCCGAGCGGGTCCGCCACGGCGCGCGCATCGTGGTCCCGCAGGCAGCCTGGTCGCCGGCCCTGACCGCGGAATCGTTCCGTCAGACCGCCGCCAGCGCCACGGTCATCAGCCATAACTGCGCCACTGTGCTGTCTTCTTTGGCCGTCGTCGCCCAGCAACGAGGCGTACCCGACCTCAGCCGCGACCTGCTTGCCTCCGTCCGTGCCGCCGCAGCGGCCCGCACCACCTGGCTGGCCGCGGCTAATGCGTGGTCCCGGATCACCACCGACGCCCGCGCCGCCATATCACCTGCCGCGGCCGAAGCCGCTGACCTGGCGCTGTGGACCGGGCGGATCGCCTACGCCGATCCTGGCTGGACTCCGACCGACAGCCCGTTCTCGGCACACCGCCCACCGCAAGACCTCGCCCCCGACCCCGGCGACCTGGCCAACGTCATGGCCGCTGTGCACCAGGCCTGCGAAACCCTGACCAGCCTCGCGGCGGCCGACCACGCCCAGATCGGCACCGCTGCCCGCGCCGGGCGGCTGCTGGTGCCCACCCGCAGCCTCCCCGACACCTTCGACGTCCCCCACCCCTTCGCGCCAGCACCCCGAGACCGCATCGGCGCCCTGCTCGCGACCTACCACGACGCCAGAACCGCCAGCGCCCAGGCCACAGCCACCGTCGGCCACATCGCCGCCGACGTCCGCGCCCCGAGCCGCATCCTGACCACCGCCCGCGCTGCCGTCCGGGCCGGATCCGGCCCGGACGGCCACCCCACGCCCGCACCAGCCCTGCCGAACGTCCAGACCAGTCCGGTTCATGAACCGCCCGGGCCTGTCGAGCGCATCCTGCAGGATCTCGGGGTCACCAGTACCGAAGTGCTGCACCACGCGGCCGTGATCGACCAGGCAGGCGAGCAGCTCATCCTCGACGCCGCGCAGGCCGCGGAGCCACGGCACCCCGCCATCGGCACCGCATCCTTCAGCAGATCCACCGGCACCGCCGAGATCATCAATCACCTGCTCGCCTCCGGCAACCCCCGCGCCGCTGCCCTCCTCCGTCCCTCGCCACCACCGATCAGACGCCGTCTTGGCCACCCGGCAAAAGACGAAAGGCCACAGCCCAATCACGTGACCGCTCGCCAGACCCCCGAACACGAAGCAGAGCCATAGGCCGAAACAGGGTACGAGCCATTTCGCCCGATCGGCATGAGGGCCTTCACTAGACAGCAACTGGCGGCCCTGGGCGCCGCTGGCAGGTTCTCCGTCTGCGGCATGCCGCCGATCGCGCAGCGGTGGCCGCAATGCGGCGCCCCAGTCTCTCGCTGGGCCAGGCGAAATCGTGGATTACAGCCCCAGTGCCCAGTTCTGAACCAGTACAGGCGCAGTACCGGGTAGGACCGGCGGGTTGCCCCGCCGGTCCCCCCTCAGAACCGTGCGTGCCACTCATCGCGGCACACGGCTCATGCAAGCCGCTAGGGCGTGGCTGGGTGAAGCGCTGGTTTCCTGCGCTGGCGGGCGAGATGCCCGCGGTGGCAGGAGGTGTGCACGAGGCGGGTTTGGTCATCATCCGGCGACCGGGGTTCCCCGTGATGGGTGAGGTAGTCGGCAGATATCGCCTGGCGGGCGAGCTGCAGCCACCAGCGTTCCCATGCTTGCGGGGAGTCCGGAGGCTGTTCGGCGGTCAGGAGATGGTCCCCGCACAGGGGGCAGCGCGCGTTCTGCCTGGTGAGCAGGCGCAGCGTGTACCTATCCAGCGGGGGCTTGATCTTCATGCGCCGCTTTGCCCAGTAGTCGGCCAGGGCGGGGTCATCGGGTGATGCCGCGCCCTAGACCATGACGTGCCGGATGATGCCAGTCCAGGAGAATTTCGTGACGTAGGCGCTGGTGCCGGGGGCACCGAACACCCAGCGGTCGTTCCTGAACTTGTTGTGCTTCCCGAAGTACCGGCCGACGATCCAGTCCTTCGGCTTGTTGGCGTGGCTGCGCTTGCACCATTTGTAGAGCAGTTTCCAGGTGTAGGCGTCCAGGCTGCCGAACAGCCGCGACGACACCACGCCCCGGTAGTAGGCTGCCCAGCCCCGGATGATGGGATTGAGCTTGGCGATGACCGCCATCGCGTTCGAGCCGCGCAGGATACGCATCTCGGCCGCGAGCCTTTTCCGGACCCGCCTGATGGCCGCCTTACTCGGTTTGATCAGCAGCTTGCGGCCATAACGGCGGACGTTGAATCCGAGGAAATCGAACCCCTGAGAAAGGGGCACGATCTTCGTCTTGTCCTCGTTAAGGGCAAGTCCCCGTGGCGCCAGCCACTCCGCAAGCCGTGCCTTGGTCTGCTGTGCCTGTTCCTGGCTGCGGCAGAGCACAACAAGATCATCAGCATATCTCACCAGAACCGGCGAGCTCGCCTTTGTATCACCGGCTTGAGCGCCAGCGGTAACGTAGCGGACTCCGGCGGCTTCCTCCAGCCCGTGCAATGCGACGTTCAATAGCAAAGGTGAAATAACCCCGCCCTGGGGAGTTCCCTCCTCGGTCGGAGCGAACCCTTTCCCCGGCTCGACCACGCCCGCCTTCAGC
>Ga0335073_10016859_pt1 | contig 10216 bp, 8 predicted proteins | sample Lox_Sample_22_FD_207093 | JGI IMG/M metagenome (GOLD analysis project Ga0335073, IMG submission 207093) | Soil microbial communities from Loxahatchee National Wildlife Refuge, Florida, United States - Lox_Sample_2.2 | ecosystem: Environmental > Terrestrial > Soil > Wetlands | place: USA: Florida... | reverse complement strand
CCGTAGTCGATGTGATCCAGGTGACTGTCGCGCACGTACGACACCGCGGACGACGACCCGTACTCGGCGTAGGCGTTCGTCGCCTGGTCGTAGTAATACGCCATCGCGTTGTTGTTGACGTCGGTGACGTAGTCCAGGTTCCACCGGTAGGCCATCGTGCACACCGACGACGTGAAACCCGACGACGAATAGCACGGATCCCCGGGGTGTGCGCTGAACACCGGGACCGTGTCCACCGAGTTCGTCAAGTCCGTCGCCGGGTCCCCCGACGACCAGCCCGGCAGCTCGTTGCGGCCGAAGGAATACGTGGTGCCGTCGCGCTCGGTCACCGTCCAGTAGTCGGTGAACTTCGTCCCGCTGCCGTTGCCCGAGTTCACCACGTGCGTGACCACCGCGCCGTCGTCGTCAGAGGGCACGCAGGTGCTGTTCGAGGTGTAGCTGAACGGCACCGGGCACACCAGCGGCGTCGAGGTCCCGTTCAGCGACAGGGTCAGGATCGGCCCGTCATAGCAGTCGTCCTGCGTGGATTCCGGTGCTGCCGATCCCTCCGGGTCGTCCTGGCAGGGGATGAACGTCTGTGCGATATAGGCCTGCGGCGTCTGCCAGCCGTCACCGGCCCACGACGCCTGCGCCTGCGTCGAGGCCGTCTGCCCGTCGATCCCTCCGGAGTCGTAGTCCAGCGACACCGACGGCTCCAGGCTGGATGCGGCGGGCGGCACCGTGATCGGATACGAGTATGTGAACGACCCATCCGGCCCGCCCGCCGTCCACGTCCCGGACGGCTTAAGCGATGTGGCCGAGTAGGTCCCGGCCGGGCCGCCGCCGTCGGTGCTCACCGGCGCCGCCGCAAGCACGATCGCCGACCCGGCCGACGCGTTCGACGAGGCCGTTCCCGTACCGGCTCCCGACGAGGCGCCCGCGGCGCCTTTCGCGGCCGCTGGCAACGTCATCTGCGCCGACACCGACTGCACAGCCCCGTCGTTGTCCGACTGCAGCGGCAGCTGCCGGCGGCACGCCGCGCGCTCGGGCGTGGTCAGCGCGCACGCCGGCAGTTCCACCAAGCCCAGGCTTAGGCCGTAATTGCCGCCGAACGCATCGGCAAAGCCTGCGTAGTTCACGCCGATCCGCGCCGACCCCGCCCCGGCTGGGGCCGCCGCGGTGAACACCACTCCCTTCACCCCCGCCGCCGTCGCCGCCGCATGGCTGAGCACCCGCACCGCTACCGCGGATGCCTGATGCCCCGCGGTCCCGGCCCCTGCGGGCTGCGCCCATACCGGCGTGCCCGGGACCCAGGCCGGGCCGTCCACCGCCAGCGGGAGGCGGGCGCTCAGCGGCGTCCGGTCACTCGAAGGGGTCAGGTCCGGCGTGCTCAGCCGCGCCACGCCCGACGCGGCGCTCGGCCACGTCACGCCCGACGGCCGGGCCCGGGCGGCGGTCTCATCACGGACATGGACCCGGTGCACCCCCAGATGCCCTAACCCTTTGGCCGCCGGGACCTTCGGCGCCCTCGGGCGGGCCGCTGTCGCTGCGCCTTCCGCCGGCGCCGCGCCGGCCGTCAGCAGCCCGGCTACCAGCCCGCCGCTCACAGCCACGGCTGCCACCCGCCGGACCCTGGCCAACAGCCGGACCCACGCGGCCCGGCGGGCCGGCGGCACCCGCCGGGCTCGCCGTGCCGCCTGCCCGCCCGTGCCCCGCGAACCCGCCCAGCCGGCCATAGTCACCTCACCCGTCCAGCGCTGCGCACGCCGCAGGCGCGCGATCCCTGTAAAGGGTGAGATGAGCACCACCGCACGTCCATGCGGTCTCACCGGCAGAGTCACCGGCAGATTTGGCAGGCTCCCTCAGCGGACCAGGATGCAGGCCACCTTGGGAGGCGGCAGGCCCGGTCCAGCTCCTCAGCGGCGGCCACGGACAGACCTCTGGGCGTGGTCACGGCGCGCGCCCATCCTCGTGCCCCCAGCCTTGAGGGCCTTCCTGCCGGCGATGACGATGGCGATGGCAACCCCCGAGGGAACGCCCAGGTGCTCGAGCAGATGAATCAGCAAGATCACGTCACGACTTCTTTCTGGCTCGCGCGAGGCTGGTCGCCCGATGCCGCTCTCGGCCGCAGCCGGCGCCACCCCGGCGGCGTTCGTTTGCGCCGGTTCCATGGCCAGCAGCTTCGTCGTGATCGGCGACGAGAGCATCGGCCCGCCGGGTTGGTTTCCGCGGCGCCCGGTATGAGCCGCCGGGTCAGATCTCATACCGGAACCGGAGAACCCGAACCCGGGGATGCTGGGCAGCACCAGGTCGAACGCGTCGGCCTGGTCGCCGCCATGGGCGCGCGGGCCCGACAGCGGCCCGGTGATCGTACGCCCAGCCCATGCCGGGCAGCTCGTCGGGCCAGCGGATCCGGTCCAGGCGCGCGTGACGCCAGCAGGGCCAGGACCGGCTGCCAGGGTCCCAGCGCGCCGGCCGCGGTGATGCCCGCCTCGGCCAGCAGGCCGAGCGCCACCAGAGCCAGCCCGGTGACCAGCAGCCGAGGCCGACGCGGGTCGTCACGGCTGGCCAGCCGGCGCGCGAGGGGCTGCACGACAACTCCCCCCGGCCGCGACCGTCCCGGCGAGCTGTGGCAGGTACGGCAGCATCGTCGGCAGCGGCGCCCACTGCGCCAGCGCGCCGGCCACCAGCGGGCCGACCGCGAAACCCAACGTCATCGCTGCGCTGGCCCGCCGCGGGCCGGCGCCGGGTGGCGGGTCGTCGTACGGCGGCGCCGACAGTTCCTTGATCCACGCTGCGCCGCGCTGAACGCGCTGCCGCTGCCGAGCCCGACGACCAGCCGTCCAGCGAACAGCCACCCGGCGCCGTTCGCCCCGGCCAATTTCCGCCGTCACTTCATCCTGGCGACCGGGGTAACGCCCAGCGCCTAGCGCCGCACGTTCAACGCGCACGGCCGGACCGGTAAAGCACGCTCGGCGTGCGATGACGCCCCGTGCCACGCGACGGATTCTGCGGCAAGCAGCGTGGGGTAGGCTGTCGGAGCACGGTTACACCGTGAGGCGGCGCCATCAGGGCGCGCCGGTCGTACCTCGCTCAATGAGTGAGCTGGTTCCCACGGATCTCATGTGGTGGCCTCTGAAAATGCGGCCACCCCAGATCCGAAAGGGAATTTCTTGTGACCAATGCCCACACCGAAGTTTCGCATGCCCGTCGGCGGCGCCGCGGCCGGGCGAAGCCCGGGTCCTCTGCCCGGGCCGCCACGCCTGCCAGCCTGTCCCCGTTTCCGCAGGTGACGCACGGGCGGCCGCGGGAAGCCGGTCCAACCCCCGCCATGGCCGACGTGACCGCGCTGCAGCCGAGCTTTGCGGAACTGGGCGTTCCCGGGCCACTGGCCGACGTCTTGGCGGCGGGCGGCATCACCGTGCCATTCCCGATCCAGGCGGCCACGCTGCCGGATGCCCTGGCCGGACGGGACATCCTGGGCCGCGGCCGGACCGGCTCCGGCAAGACGCTCGGATTCTCGATCCCGCTGGCCGCTGGGCTGGCGGACGGATTCACCAGCGCGGGCCGCCCCCGTGGCCTGGTGCTGGTGCCCACCAGGGAGCTGGCCAGCCAGGTCCAGGCGGTGCTCGCGCCGCTGGCCAAGGCGATGGGCCTGACGGTCGCCACCGTCTTCGGCGGCACCGGGCAGAACGCGCAGGTGACGGCCCTGCGCAACCGGGTGGACATCGTGGTGGCGTGCCCCGGGCGACTGGCGGACCTCATCGAGCAGGGGCACTGCCACCTGGGCGACGTGGAAATCAGCGTGCTGGACGAGGCGGACCACATGGCCGATCTCGGCTTCCTGCCGGTCGTGCGGCGGCTGATGGAGGCCACCCCGGCGGACAGCCAGCGGATGCTGTTCTCCGCCACCTTGGACAACGCGGTGGATGTGCTGGTGCGCCGGTTCCTCAGCGACCCTGCCGTGCACTCGGTGGATCCGGTCACCGCCGCTCCCGACGCCATGGTCCACCACCTGCTCACCGTCGCGCCGGCCGACCGCGTGGGCGTGGTGGCCGCGCTGGCGGGCGGCAGTCACCGGTCGCTGGTGTTCACCCGGACCAAGCACGGTGCGCAGAAGCTCACCCGTCAGCTTGCCGCCGCTGGCATACGCGTGGCGGAGTTGCACGGCAACCTCGGCCAGGGTGCCCGGGAACGGAACCTGGCATCGTTTGCCTCTGGTGCGGCACCGGTCCTTGTGGCCACCGACATCGCCGCCCGCGGCATCCACGTGGATGGCATCGGCCTGGTCATCCACGCGGACCCGCCCGCCGAGCACAAGGCCTATCTGCACCGGTCCGGCCGGACCGCCCGGGCGGGCGCCGACGGCGTGGTCATCACTGTGCAGAGTCCGGCCCAGGCCGCCGACGTGCGCGGTCTGATGCGCCGTGCCGGCGTGAGCCCGCTGACTGCGAGCGTCAGCCCTGGCTCCGCGCTGCTACGCTCGATCGCCGGCCCGCCCGCGGCCCGCGTCGCGCCGGGCGATCAGCCCAAGTTTCCGGCAGCGGCGGTTGCCGCCAGCGCGGCTACCGGCCACCGCGCGGTGGCCATGTCGGCCGGCTACCGGAGGCACCGCAAGCGGTAAGGATCCCGGCCCGGGCCCGCTCCCCTGGCCGGGATGCCAGGACGGACGCCAGGCGCGGGGAATACACCGGCGGCCAGATCGCGTTACCCGCGACAGTTGCTGTCGATGTTTGCGATCGTGAAGGCGCCCGCATTTTCGGCAATGGGCGCCTTGCCATCTGGCTGTGGATTCCTCCTTCCAGCGGCGGGCAACCAGCGGCTGATTCGTGCGAAGGGTACGAATCTGGCTCTTCTTAGAAGGAGACAAGCAGATGGCACAGGGAACTGTGAAGTGGTTCAACCCCGATAAGGGTTTCGGTTTCATCGCCCCCGACGACGGCACCGCCGACGTTTTCGTGCACCACTCGGCGATCGACATGGGCGGGTTCCGTACCCTGGCAGAAAACCAGAGGGTGGAATACACGACCCGCCAGGGCCCCAAGGGCCTGCAGGCGGACCAGGTCCACGCGGTCTGACCAGATGCGTGCGGCGGGCCCGTGCGGGCCCGTCGCACGCTCGCCCGGCCGCACCCCGGCCGGGGAACGTTTCTGAACTGCCCGGGCTGACCGCGTGCCGCGTACCGCTTGCCGCGCGAAGACAAGGCTGACCGCTGACGCGGCAGATCCAGTGGCCAAACGCCGTCCATGACCGATCGGGGAGCGCCGGCCGCCCGCTCAGGCAGCGATTTTCTCCAGCTGTCGCGCAAGGTGCGGGCGGCGGCCGGGCTGCTGCGCCGAGGCCGGCCATTACAGCCTCAAGATCGCTTGTGCTGCGATGACTGGCGCCGGTAGATCCAGAGGGCCTTACCCCGAGTCGAATGCCCAGCGGGGTTACGGGGCGCGCCATAGCCGAAGGCTGATGTGGGCGGATGCCGCACGGAAGTCGTTGTCCGTGGTGAGGAGCGTGTGACCACCAGCGATGGCCAGGTGGGCGATGAGGGCATCGATCGTGCCGGCCTGCACACCAGCCGAGCGCAACGTGTTGCGCACGCCCGCCGCAGCCACGTGATCCTCGCGAGAGGGCGTGAGGTACTCCAGCGCAGCGAACATCTCGACGATCTGCGTCCGGGCTCGTTCCGGAACGACGCCCTGGAGCAGTTCCTGCAGGATCACCCCGGTGGTGGCGACGATCTCACCACCGGCGAGTGCATCCCGCAGCGCCCCGACCTCAGGCACATCCGCAGGAGCGTCCCGGCGCAGCGCGAGCGACCAGACGCTGGTGTCGACGAGCAGGCTCACGCGCGCGAGCGCTCGGCCTTGTAGTCGTACGCCGGGTCGATCTCGACCGTGCCGAAGAGGCCGAGAATGCGGGCCTGCTCGCGGCGGGCGATGAACTCCTGCAGCGCCCGGGTGACCGCGGCCTTCTTGGTGCGCTCGCCACTGACCTCAAGCGCGCGCTCCAGCAGGTCGGGGTCGATCGCCAGGTTAGTGGCCATGTGCGCCTCCTTACACATGAGCCTACACAAGACGCCGTTCGCGGCCTGCGGGACCTCCCGACGCCAGGCTGATGAGAGCGCAGGTCCGATGATCATTGCTGTTGCGCCGGTTCGGCGTCGACGACAGGCAAGGGTCCGCTGATGGCCTGTTGGAGAGAGTTGGCGAACGCGGCCTCGAACGCTGGAGCGGGAAGCGTTCCGGCTGGTTCGAGCCGGTAGATGTAGCGGGTCATGATCATGCCGGCAATCAGGCACTCCACCATCGCGCTGCGCAGCGGCCCCTCACCGGTGCTGCCGAGAGCCTCACGCAGCGGCACGGTCTGCTGGGCCTCCAGCTCGGAGCGCAGCAGCCGGTAGCTGCCCTCGTGCGAGAACGAAGAGCGCACGAGTGCCAGCCACGGGTCGTCGTCGGCCATGTTCTCCCAGCGCTCCATGTACGCCCGGGCGATCCGGGCGCCCATGCCATCGACGCTCCCTTCGAGAGCGTTCTGCGGGAACTGGAAGCGGCCGACCGCCTCCATGAACAGGGCCTCTTTACCGCCGAAGTAGGTGACCACGAGCGCGTGGTTCACGTCAGCTTCGGCGGCGATCGCCCTGATCGAGGTCTGTGCGTAGCCGTTCTTGGCGAACAGGCGCCTTGCCGCGCTGAGCACATCGGCGCGGCGGCCCTCCGGATCGTGGCTTGGGGGCCGACGCCCCCCGGGCAGGTTCACCGCACCATTCTAACCACATGGTTAGAATAGGCCTGCACAATCTAACCGCGCGGTTAGAAGTCCGCGGCGCCGAGGCGGCGCCGAGGCCGCCTTGTCCGCCCGACTGCGAGGGAGTCACGATGCGATCAGGGACGTCCACACATCCGCGGAGGCTGGCGACGGGGGTCTCCACCTGGCGGTCGCGTCGACGCTTCAGCGAGTCGGGGCACCAGCGTCTGACGCTCCTGGCCATGTGCGTGGCCACCTTCATGATCCAAATCGACGTGACCATCGTCAACGTCGCTCTTCCCCGCATCCAGGCCAGCCTGCACATGAGCCCGGGCGGCCTGGAGTGGGTGATCAGCGGCTACGCCCTGGCCCTTGCCGCCCTCATCCCCGTCGGCGGCGCGGTGGGTGATCGCTACGGACGCAAGCGGACCTTCCTCGCCGGCCTGGCCGTGTTCGGCCTCGGGTCGGCCGCCTGCGCCGTCTCCCCGAACCCCACCGTGCTGATCGTCTCCCGAGCCTTCCAAGGCGTTGGTGGTGCGGCCATGCTGGCGCTCAGCTTGTCGATCATCACCGAGACCTTCCCTGGCAAGGAACAGGCCCGGGTCATCGGCACCTGGGCCGCCATCGGGGGCACCGGCTTCGGGCTCGGGCCCGTCGCCGGCGGCACCCTCCTCAGCTTCGCTGGCTGGTCGTCGGTCTTCTGGGTCAACGTCCCCGTCGCCGCCATCGGCATCGCCCTCACCGCGGTGGCGGTCCGCGAGTCGCGCAACGCCAGGGCCCGTCGCCTCGACCGCCCCGGCGTGGTGCTGAGCTCCCTGGGCCTGGTCGGGCTCACCCTGGGCCTGGTCGAGGCCTCGTCGCACCCATGGGGCTCGCTGCCGGTGGCCGGGCCGCTTCTCGCCGGTGCCGCCCTCCTGACCGGCTTCGCCCTGTGGGAGCGCCACAGCCCTGACGCCATGATCCCCCCGACCCTGCTGCGGGCTCGCAGCTTCGCTGCCGCCTCGGGTATCTACCTGATCGTCTACACCGCCTTCAGCGGCGTGCTGTTCTACGTCACTCTGCTCTACCAAGACGTCAACGGCTGGTCGCCGCTTGACACCGGCCTGTCATGGCTCGCCATGAACATCCCGTTCCTGGCCGCGGCCCAGCTCACCGGGCGGCTCGACCGCCGCTTCCCGACCACCACCATGATCACCACCGGATGCCTCGCCGGGGGCGCTGGCGTCCTGGCGTTGAGCTTTGCCACGCCCACCACACCGTTCGCCCTGACCGTTGCCGGCTACGTCATGTCCGGGGCTGGCGTCGGTGCCCTCGTGCCCGGGATCACTCACGTAGCCATGCGCGACGTACCCGCCGGCGTTTCGGGGGCCGCGTCAGGAGTGGTCAACGCATCCCGCCAGATCGGCACGTCGGTCGGCCTGGCGGTGCTCGGCTCCATCGGAGTCGGCGCAGCCGTGTCTGACTGGACCGCCAAGGCCGGCCGCTTCCCCGCGTCCATCCGCGTCAGGGCACTCGGCCAGGCCCAGAACGTGGGCGGCGGCCGTATCGGCGCCGTCGGCCACGCTCTCGGCTCCGCCTACCGCCACCCCGCGGCCCAATCCTTCGTGAACGGCTACCACCTGGCGGTGACCGTCGGCGCCGCCTGCCTGCTGGCAGCCGCCGTTGTCGCCGTCATCGGCTTCCGAGCCCGCCCACCCAGGACCGCAGCCCCGGCCGATCCAGACGGCACCCATAAGGGCCATTACTGTCAAGAGAGCGTAAGGAACTAACCCGGTGGCTATTGGTGAGCGCTGCCGGGCTGGGGCTGACTTTTCTTCTGGATCTTCCTGGCAGCTGCCTGATTCACATCGCCGCGCGGGAGGGGTCAAGCTGGAGCGCCCGCAGCCGCGTAGCGGCGAGGACGAACGAGCTTGAGGCCGACGAGCGGCGACGGATCATGGGAAGCGGGGAAGATCGTCTTCGTGCTGGTTTTGAGCGGGGGTCGCGTGGGTGTCCCCGGCGTGGCGGGCGGAGTGGTCTCGCAAGCACCCATCCGGCGCCGCTCAGGGTGCGGGCGGCTGCCATGACCATGTGTCCGGGGACCGGGCTGCTCAGTCAGAAGATCGAGCGCGGGCTCTGGCGGCCCGGCTCATGCCGTAGCGGCGAGCGTGCCCGGAGCTTGGCGACCTCCCGGTCTTGGGGGGCTGCGGCGACGGAAGCCGCGCCGGCAGCCGGCGTAGTGGCGGTGGTGTCTTGCATGCTGGCCAGCAGGTGCCAGGCGCGGGTCAGGAGCTTGCGGGCGATCGCGATGGTGGCGATCTTCTTCCCGCGGCGCTTGGCGATGGCCGCGTAGGGGGCGGCGAAGTCCGGGGAGCGCTTGGCGGTCTGCGCCGCCTGGTTGAGGACCCACCGCAGCCACGCCGAGCCCTGCTTGGAGATGTGCCCGTGGCGGACGGTCAGGTCCGAGCCGCGGACGGTCGGGGTCAGCCCGGCCCAGCTGGCCAGCTTGCGCGCGCTGGGGAACCGGGTGATGTCGCCGATCTCGGCCAGCATCATCAAGGCGGTGAACTCCCCGACGCCGGGCAGCGTCCGCAGCACCTTGACCCGCGGGTCGGCCTTGGCCTGCTGGTGCAGCTCGCCGTCGATCCGCTCGATCACCGGAGCCAGGCCGTCGATGACCGCGAGGCAGTCGGTGACGATCTCCCGCGACGCCGGCGGCAGGTCCAGCTCCGCCAGCCAGCCGCGGCCCGGACCGGTCCAGTAGCTAGCGGAGCGGTCATAGCCGTGGTCGGCGGCCACCGCGTGAATGCGGTTGCGCTGCTGAGTGCCGAGCCGGACCAGGCTGGCCCGGTGCCGCAGCAGGGCGCGGAGCTGGCGCACCGCCGGCGGGGCGATCCACGCCTCCGGCAGCAGATCTGCCCGCAGCAGCTGCGCCAAGATGGCCGCGTCCACCTTGTCATTCTTCAGCCTGGCCGAGGCGATCGCCTTGCACCGCAGCGGGTGCACCAGATGCGCCTCGAAGCCGTAGTCCTCCAGCAGCTGGGCCAGCCAGCCCCAGCCGAACGCGGCCTCGAACGCCACCGGCGTCCCCGACGGCAGCCCGCCGATCAGCCGCAGCATTGGCTCCGAACCGTTCACCACGTTCTTGTTCAGCTGCACCTGGCCGTCCTCAGTGACCACCGCCACCTGGGAACGCTTGCGGTGCACATCGATGCCGACGTAAACAGACATTGCCGGGTCTCCTTTCCCGAGCTCGGAACTTCTCACCCGGAGCGTCCCGCTACCGGGCTGAGCTGGAAAGAGACCCGGCCCTCATAGGGTCAGAAGAGCCCGATGCGCGGGCGCTGTTCGACGCGCCACTGACCGTGCCGATCGACGCGCAGGTCCGTGACCAGGTCGTGGCCGAGACGCACGGCAACCCGCTGGCGCTGCTTGAACTGCCACGAGCCTTGACAGCAGCGGAACTCGCGGCGGGCTTCGGACTGCCTGGCGTGCTGCGGTTGCCTGGCAGCGTCGAGGA
>Ga0335073_10016858_pt1 | contig 10216 bp, 7 predicted proteins | sample Lox_Sample_22_FD_207093 | JGI IMG/M metagenome (GOLD analysis project Ga0335073, IMG submission 207093) | Soil microbial communities from Loxahatchee National Wildlife Refuge, Florida, United States - Lox_Sample_2.2 | ecosystem: Environmental > Terrestrial > Soil > Wetlands | place: USA: Florida... | reverse complement strand
GGTCGGCCGAGGCCAGTCCGCGGATGACCGGCGCCAGCGCCGCCGCGCGGGCCCGGCGCTCGGACGTCGGCAACGGCATGTACTCCGGGATTATTTTCCCGAACGCCCCGTCTCGTCCCCGTTCTTTCAGGAAGTGCTCGGCGGCAGCAATGATCGAAAGCGAGTTGGCCTCGCACTCGTCGCTGGAGTGACCCCAGGCGGTGATGCCATGGCCGCCCAGGATCACGCCGATGAGGTCCGGCTGGGCGCGCTGGACCGCCGCGATGTCGAGGCCGAGCTGAAAACCGGGCCGGCGCCACGGTACCCACGCGACCCGGCCGCCGAAGCACTCGGCGGTCAGCCGCTCGCCGTCGGCGGCGGTCGCGAGCGCGATCCCCGAATCGGGGTGCAGGTGGTCCACGTGCGCGGGCTCGAGCAGCCCGTGCATCGCGGTGTCGATCGACGGGGCCGCGCCGCCCTTGCCGTGCAGGCAGTAGTCGAACGCGGCCACCATCTCGTCCTCGCGCTCGACGCCCGGGTAGACGCCGGTCAGGGCGCGGAGCCGGTCCAGGCGGAGCACGGCCAGGCCGCCGGCGGTCAGCGTGCCCAGGTCGCCGCCCGAGCCCTTGACCCACAGCAGGTCGGCCTGCTCTCCGGTCACCGGATCCGGGGCCCGGCCCTTGGCCGAGGTGTTGCCGCCCGCGTAGTTGGTGTTGCGCGGGTCGGACCCGAGCCGGTTGCTGCGCCCGACCAGCGCATCCACCTCGGGTGGTCGCTGCGGCTCCATCGCCGCTCCTCCTTTCTCGGTCGCGCACCGGCCGCGCGGCGCGGTGCGGGCGTGTCCTCTCAGGCGCCCCAGCCGGCCTGCGTCCCGCCGACCCGGTCGGCGACGATCTTCTCCGCGTAGCCGGACCGCAGGTACGCCCCGACCGGATCCGGGTCGAGGCCCATCTCCTCGCGAAGCCCGGCCAGCAGCGGCCGGACATCGGTGTTGTAGGCGTCCATCAGCGCCGCGTTCGCGCCCAGCACGTCCCCGGCCTGCTGCGCCGCCGCCAGCGCGTCCCGGTCGATCAGCAGGGCCTTGGCCGCCGCCTCCTGGACGTTCATCACCGAACGGATCTGGGCCGGGATCTTGGGCTCGATGTTGTGGCACTGGTCAAGCATGAACGCGATCCCGGCCTCGGGCTTGAGCGCGTCGGCCGCCACCACCTCATTCAAGATACGGAACAGCTGGAACGGGTCGGCCGCCCCGACCATGAGATCGTCGTCGGCGTAGAACCGGCTGTTGAAGTCGAAGCCGCCCAGCCGCCCGGCCCGCAGCAGGACGGCCACGATGAACTCGATGTTGGTGCCCGGCGCGTGGTGGCCCGTGTCCACGACGACGGCCGCCTGCGGGCCGAGCGCCAGGCAGTGCAGCAGCGAGGTGCCCCAGTCGGGCACGTCGGTGGTGTAGAACGACGGCTCGAACAGCTTGTACTCGAGCAGCATCCGCTGGTCCGGCCCGAGCCGCTGGTAGACGGTCGCCAGCGCCTCGGCCATCCGGTCCTGGCGGGCCCGGGTGTCGTCCTGGCCGGGGTAGTTGGTGCCGTCGGCGAACCACAGCTTGAGGTCGCGTGACCCGGTCGCGTCCATGACGTCGACGCATTCGAGCAGGTGGTCGACGGCCTTGCGGCGCACGCCCGGATCGGGGTTGGCCACGCTCCCGAGCTTGTAGTCATCGTCCTGGAAGACGTTGGCGTTGACGGTTCCGATCCGGATGCCCGCGTCGCGCGCGTAGGCGGCGAGCGCCGCGTAGTCGTCGACCTTGTCCCAGGGGATGTGCACGGCCACGCTGGGCGCCACGCCGGTGAACGCGTGCACCTGCGCCGCGTCGTCGACCTTCTCGAACGGCGTGCGCGGGACGCCGGGCTGGGCGAACACCTTGAACCTGGTCCCGGAGTTGCCGAACGCCCAGGACGGGGTCTCGATCCGGTGCTCCCTCAGGGCGGTCTTTGCTGCGGTCAGGTCAGGCATGTGCGGGTCATCTCCAGGTACAGATCTTTTGGCGCTGCTCAGTTCAGGTGGAAGATCTCGTCGATCCTGCGGAAGCCCTCGTCGGGTCGCAGGCCGCCGAGATCGCAGAAGTAGGGCTGCATCTCCGCCTGCCAGCGGGCGTTGACGTCAGTTTCCGCCATTCGCTGCTGCGCTGCCGCGTAGTCATCGGTCTCCAGGTAGCCGATGAGCAAGCCGTCGTCGGTGAGGAACAGCGTGTAGTTGGCCCAGCCCGCCTCGCGCAGGGCCGCGGTCATCTCGGGCCAGACCTCCCGGTGCCTGGCCCGGTACTCGTCCAGCCGCTCCGGCCGGATCCGGCCGAGGAAGCACACGCGCTCCATCTGGTGTCCTCAGGTTCTCTCGCTAGGTGGAACGGGGGTGCCGGGCCGCGAGGAGGAGACCGCCCGGCACCCCCTTGGGTGGGGTCAGGGCTGGCGCGGCGCCAACCGGCGTCACGCCGTCAGCGGGGTGGCGGCGGCCATTCGGGCCCGTCGCGGCCAGAAGCCGCTTCTCGCGGTCCGCCGCCACCCCGGTGCTGGGCGTTAAAAATTAAAGTTGTTGATGTTGGAGGAATTGAAGACGGTGGGCGGGCCGAGCAGGACCGTGTGGTCGGCGCCGATGGTGTACTTGCCGAGCTTGCCCGCCGTGAAGCTCTGGCCCTGGGCGTTGGTGATCTTCTTGGAGGCGAGGTTCACCGCGGCGTAGGCGGCCAGGTAGCCGAGGTTGGCCGGGTTCCACAGGACGAACTCCGGCGCGACGCCGTCGGAGACGTAGGCCTTCATCTCGTCCGGCGTGCCCAGGCCGGTCACGATGACCTTGCCCTTCCACTTCGGCGTGGCCACCACCTGGGCCGCGGCCAGGATGCCGACCGTGGTGGGGGAGATGATGCCCTTGAGGTCGGGGTACTTCTCCAGCAGGCCCTCGGTCACCTGGGTGGCGGTCGGCGGGTCGTCGTTGCCGTACACGGTCGAGACGAGCTTCATCTTCGGGTACTTGGTCAGCTCCTGCTTCATGTAGCCGATCCAGGCGTTCTGGTTGGTCGCGGTGGCCGCGGCCGACACGATCCCGATCTCGCCGGTGTCGTTGATCTCCTTGGCCAGCACGTCGACCTCGCTGGTCCCGATCTGCGCGGTGGACGCCTGGTTGATGAACAGGTCACGACAGCCCGGCGCGTCCGAGTCGTAGGTGACCACCGTGATGCCCTTGGCCATGGCGTTCTTCAGCGTCGGGCACAGCGCGGTCGGGTCGGTCGCGGAGACGATCAGGACGTTGGCGCCCTTGGCGATCGCCGCCTGGATGGCGGGGATCTGCGAGGCGGGCGTGGCCGCGGTCCCGCTGGTCTCGGTGCCGCTCTCGCCGAGCGCGTCGAGCGCGGAGATCGCGCCGCCGGTCTTGGCGCTGTCCGCGGTCGTGAAGTAGTTGTTGCCGAGGTTCTTCGGGATGATGAAGACCTTCAGCCCTTTCTTGAGCGCGCCGGAACTCGATGAGCCCGAAGAGCCCGAACTGCCCGACGAGCCGTTCGAGGCACACGCCGCGAGAATGGTCGCCAGGGCCAGCATCGCCACGATGGGCAACGCTCTCTTGAAGGGAGCTCTCATCTATGAATCCTTTCAATTGTGGACCCACGTAACTGGACGCCGAGATAGCAGGGATAAAGGGTGCCGCCGGGGCGGCAGTGTGCGCTCAGCGCAGATGACCCGGGCTGTCGCCGGCACTACGCCCGGGCGGCCCCGCTGTCCGCACAATGCTCGTGTCGTGTTGTCAGTCATGGCCGGATCCGATCGCCGACGGCGCGGCCCGGCCCCTGCGGGCCACCAGAGCCCGCAGCCGGGCGGTGAGAGCGGCCATGTTGGGCACGAACACGCTGACCAGCAGGAGGCCGCCAACGGGGATGCTCGCCGCCTCCTGGTTAAAGCTCGTCAGCAGCAGCGCGTTCTGGATGCCCGCGAACGCGAGCACCCCCAGCACCACGCCGACGATCGTTCCCTTGCCGCCGAAGATCGAGACCCCGCCGAGCAGCACCACGGCGACCACGTCAAGCTCGAGGCCGAGCCCGTTGCTGTTGACCGCCGTGGACAGGCGGAACGTCAGCAGCGCGCCTGCCATCGCGCAGATCACCCCGGAGACGATGAACAGCATGGTCTTGATGCGCTTGACCCGGATCCCGGCGAACGTCGCGGCCTCGGGGCTGGCGCCCATCGCATAGATCGACCGGCCGACCGGGGTGAAGTGCAGGACCACGCCGAAGATGATGGCCAGGACGATGAAGACCGCGGCCGAGAACGACAGGTCGGGGCTGACCACCCCGTTGACGCCGACGTTGGTGTAGGCGGTGGGGAAGTTCGAGATCGTGTTGGGGCCGAGGACGATGTTGGCCACGCCGCGGTACAGGCCGAGCGTGCCGATCGTCACCGCCAGCGAGGGCAGGCCGAGCCGGGTGATCAGCAGGCCGTTGATGGCCCCGGCCAGCACCCCGAGCAGGATGATGACGACGAAGATGAGCAGCATCGACCAGTGCTTGTTCCAGAGGTAGCCGAGCAGCGCGCTGGACATGCCCATGATCGAGGCGACCGAGAGGTCGATCTCGCCGCTGATGATGATCAGCGTCATCGGCAGGGCCATGATCGCTATCTCGCCCGACTGCAGGCCCAGGTTGAACATGTTGCTGCCGGTCAGGAACTGCGGCGAGGTGGAGACGCCGAGTATCCCGATGGCGACGACGACCACGGCCAGGCCGGTCTCCCAGCGCAGCATGTTTCCTCCGTCGAGGCGCGACCGCCAGCCGGGCGGGGCGTCGACGGTCGCGGCCAGCGACGTGTCCCGGTCAGGTTCCATCGCGGGCGCTCCTCTTGCGCAGTGCCGCCGCCAGCCGGACCGAGATGCCGCGGTCCAGCGTGATCGCCAGCAGCAGCAGGAACCCGGCGATGGCCTGGTCCCAGAAGTCGGAGATGCCGAGCACGTCCAGGGCGACGTTGATCGTCCCGAGCAGCAGCGCCCCGATCGCCGCGCCCACCGCGCTGCCGCTGCCGCCGAAGATCGCCACGCCGCCGACCACCACCGACGCGATCACGATCAGCGAGAAGTTGGTGCCGCCGGCGCTGGTGTTGATCGTCTGGTACTGGGCGGCCCACAGCACGCCGCCGACCCCGGCGATGCCGCCGCACAGGGTGAACGACGTGAAGACCCGCTTGGCCACCGGAATGCCGGCCAGCTGGGCCCCCTCGGGGTTCGACCCGATCGCGTACAGCTCGCGGCCGGACCGGTACGAGCGCAGGTAATAGGCCCCGGCCCCGATCACCGCGGCCACGGCGATGGCCAGCCAGGGAACCCCGAGGATCGTCGCGTTGGGGATGTCGACGAAGCCCGCGGGCAGCGAGGAGGCGACGACCTCGTTGCCGCCGACGACCAGGATGTCGATGCCCTGGATGATGTAGAGGGTGGCGAGCGTGACGACCAGGCTCGGCACCCGGCCGAGCGACACCATCAGCCCGTTCGCCATTCCGAAGGCCAGCCCGATGCCGAGCCCGACCAGGAACACGACCGGAATCGGAATGCCGTGCACGTGGCCGAACAGGCCGGCCGACAGGTAGGCGGACAGCGCCAGCACCGACTGGACGGACAGGTCCACGTTCCTGGTCAGGATCACCATGGTCTCGCCCAGCGCGACCAGGGCGTAGACCGCCGTGTTGACCAGGATGAACTGGATGTTGGACGAGCTCACGAAGCGCGGCTGAATCAGCGCGGTGACCAGCACGAACAGCGCCAGCACCGCGATGATGCCCGACTCCCTGACCCGGAACACCCGTTCGGTCAGCCTCCGGGTGCCGACGTCGGGCGGTGCGCCCGAGGGCTCCCGGGGCGGGGCCAGGATCGTGCTCACTTTGACCCCTGCTCTTGGAGCTGGCCGGTCGCCGCCGACATGATGTTTTCCTCCGTGGCATCCGAGTGGGGGTATTCGGCGACCAGCCGGCCCTCGCGCATGACCAGGATCCGGTCGCCGACGCGCAGCACCTCGGGCAGCTCCGAGGAGATCATCAGGATCGCGACGCCGTCCGCCGCGAGCTGGGTCAGCAGGCGGTGCACCTCGGCCTTGGTGGCGATGTCGATGCCGCGGGTCGGTTCGTCCACGATCAGCAGGCTGGGCTTGCGCCCGAGCCACTTGGCCAGCACGACCTTCTGCTGGTTGCCGCCGGAGAGCTGGGAGACCGGGTCGGTGAGCCGCCCGAACTTGATCCGAAGGCGCAGCGCCCAGTCGGCGGCGAAGCTGCGTTCGGATTTCGAGGAGATGATCCCGGCGCGGCGCAGCCTGCCGAGGCTGGCCAGGGCCATGTTCTGCTGCACCGACATGTCCATGACCAGGCCCTGCTGACGGCGGTCCTCCGGCACGAACCCGACGCCGGCCGCCATCGCGCTCGTCGGCGACGATCTTCGCAGGGCTTTTCCGTGGATGGTGACCTGGCCGGCGTCGTAGCGGTCGATCCCGAAGACGGCCCTCGCCACCTCGCTGCGGCCGGAGCCGACCAGCCCGGCCAGGGCCACGACCTCGCCCGCGCGCACCTCGAACGAGATGTCGGTGAACACGCCCTCCTTTGTCATCCGCTCGACCTGGAGCACGACCTCGCCTGCTTTGTCGCGGGCCTCGTCCGGGCGGTCGCCCAGCTGGCGGCCCACCATCGCGCGGACCAGGTCGTCCGCGGTGAGACCTTCGAGCTCCCGGCTCAGGATCTGGCGGCCGTCGCGCATCACGGTGACCCGCTGGCAGATCTCGAACACTTCCTCCAGGCGGTGCGAGATGAACAGCACCGCCGCGCCATCGGCTCGCAGCGCCGCGGCCACGTCGAACAGCCGTGCCACCTCCGCGGCGGACAGCGCGGCCGTGGGCTCGTCCATGACGATGATCCGGGCGTCACGGGAGAGCGCCTTGGCGATCTCGATGATCTGCTGATCGGCGATGGACAGGCCGCGGCAGAGCCGGGCCGGGTCGAGCCGGACGCCGAGGCGCTCGAACAGCGCCTGGGCCTCGTCACGCATCTGCCTGGTGTCGATCCGCCGGCCGCGGCGCAGCGGCTGGCGGCCCATGAAGATGTTCTCCGCCGCGGTCAGGTCGGGGAAGAGGGTGGGCTCCTGGTAGATCACGGCGATCCCGGCCTCCTGGGCCGCGGCCGGGCCGTGCAGGGCGGTGGGGGTTCCGTTCACTTGCAGGAGTCCGGTGTCCGGCTGGTGGACCCCGGCCAGGATCTTGACCAGCGTGGACTTGCCCGCGCCGTTCTCCCCGACCAGCCCGTGCACCTCGCCGCCGTACAGGTCGATCGACGCGTCCACGATCGCGTGCACGGCCCCGAACGACTTGGCCGCGTTCTGCAGGGACAGCAGCGGCGTGCGCCCGTTGCTTCCGCCCGTCGGTGTCGGTCCGCCGGCCGGCCCGTGGCTGCTGGCCGGCGCTGTCGAGTCGGCTGGCGCCGCAAGGTGGCCTGGTTCGTGGCGGCTGGCGGCCGGCCTGTGGCTGTCGGCCGGCGCTGCGGGCTGCGCCGGTTCGTGGCTGGCGGCTGGCGAGGGGCGGGGCGGGGGGCTCGGTGGCGCGGGGCTCGGTGGCGCGGGGCTCGGTGGCGCGGGGCTCGGTGGCGCGGGGCTCGGGCCGCCATGGCGGTCGGCGCTGCGCCCTGAGTCCATGAACTGACCTCCGCCCTCTCCACGCTTGGCCGCGTTCTGTTCGTCCGGTCTCCGCCGTCGGCCCGCCAGCTCAGCTACTCGCGATCGCGACCCGCTGCGCCGCGCGTTGCTGCGCTGCGCGGCGGCGCGTGTCGCCCCGCTGCGCCGCGCGGCACCGACGTCGCACCCATCCGGGCGCCGGCCTTGCTGACGCTTCTGGAACGTTTCAAAATCTGGCAAGTAGTGTCATCCGGCGCTACATCAGTGTCAAGAGTCCGCCGACTTCTTAGTTGAGTCGTTATACGGCTCAATAGCCGGACATGAACGCCCGCGCAGGCCGCGCGGGTCCCCGCCGGACCCCGCGCAGGCCGCGTGTGTCCCGGCCGGACCTCATGAATGTACCTGCGGGGCGTGTTGGAGGCCGCCCATCGGTACATCCATGGACGAGAAGGAGCGAACTTCGGATGGTACAGCGGGTGTTATGACGTTTATGCCCGGATTATCGAAGGGCACCGATTGGATTTCGGTCAGCGCCCACTCAGAACGAGCGCATGAATTCTGGCTCCGGTGTCCGAAATGCGGGCGACCGGCTACAAGCCGGGTACGGGGTGAGCGAGAGAGCGGGCCGGCGGGCGCACGCGCGAAGCGGGCGGGCCGGCCGGCGACGGCGGCCGATGGCAGCGGCCAGTTAGCGGGTGCGGCGGGTTAGGCGGCGGGCGGTGAGGGGTCAGCGGGTGGGGCAGGTTTGCGGGGGCGGCGGAACGTGAGAAGGCTGGCGTGCCGCCGGTCGCGGACGTGCGCGAGGGCGTCGCGGGCGGCCCGGGTGGCCGGATGGTCGGTGCCGAGCACGCGCTTGCGGCCGGCCAGGGCGCGCTTGTAGTAGTTGATCGACTCGCGCAGCCGCCCGGCTCGCGCGTACGCGCCGGCCAGGTTGCTGCAGGAGGTCAGGGTCGTCGGGTGGTCCGGGCCGAGCAGCCGCTCGCGGTCGGCGAGGGTCTGCTCGTGCAGCGCGATCGCCTCGGTTAGCCGGTCGGCCCGGCCGTAGGCAGCGGCGAGGTTGCCCCGGGCGGTCAGCGTGGTCGGGTGATCGGCACCGAGCACGCGATCCAGGTCGGTCGCGTTCCGCTCGTGCAACTCGATCGCCTCGGCGATCCGGCCGGACCGGGCGAACGCCGCGGCCAGGTCGTTGCGGGACGCGAGCGTATCCGGATGATCGGGGCCGAGCAGTTGCTCACGCTCGGCGACCACCGGCTCCAGCAGGGCGATGGCCTCCTCGGCCCGGCCGGCCCGGTGCAGCGCCGCGGCGAGGTCGTTGCGGAACGCGAGGGTCCGCGGGTCGCCGGGCCCGAGCACCCGCTCGGCTTCGGCGGCGGTGCTCTCGTGCAGGGCGATGGCGTCGGCGAACCACCCCGCCAGGCTGTACGCGGCGGCCAGGGCGTCCCGCGAGGCCAGGGTGTCCGGGTGGCCGGCGCCCAGGACCCGCTCGCGGTCGCGGAACACCTGCTCGAACATCGGCACCGCGTCAACCAGCCGGCCCGCGGCGACGAAGGACCGCGCGAGCCCGTGCCGGGACGACAACGTCTCCGGGTCGTCGGGACCGAGATCGGCCTGCCGCGCGTCCAGGTTCTGCTGGTGCAGAGCGATCGACTCGGGGATCCGGCCGTCCGAGCAGTACGCGCTGGCCAGGTTGCTCCGCGTGTGCATGGTGACGGGGTGCGCGACGCCCAGCGCCCGCTCGGCGTCGCCGAGAGCCTCCTGGTAGCCCAGGAGTGCCGGGCCGGGCCGGCCCGCCGCCCAGCGCGCGTCGGCCAAAAGCGACCGGGTCGCGATCGTGCCCGAGTGGTCGGGCCCGAGCAGCCGTTCCTGGATCGCGAGGTTCCGCTCGTGCAGCGCCGCGGCGTCGGCCGCGTGCCCGACCGTCCGGTATCCGATCCCCAGATCGTTGCGGGCCCGCAGCGTGTCCGAGTGGTCCGGGCCGAGTACGCTCTCACAGGCCGGCAGGTTCTTCTCGGCCAGGGCGATCGCCTCGCCGGCCCGGCCCAGGTAGAGATAGCCGCGGACCAGTGCGCTCCGGGCGGTCAGCGTGTCCGGGTGCTCGGATCCGACGGCGTTCTCGCTGTCGGCCAGCGCCCGCTCCAGCTCGGTGATCCGGGCGGCCATGGATGCCGGCGAGATCGGTCGCTCGAAGGGGCCCCGCTCCCTCTCCATGGCCCGTTAGTGTTCCCTGATCCGGGCTTTCTATCAAATGGTGTGACGCGGCGGGGCGCGGGACCGACGGTGGTGGCGGCCGGCGGTGTGCGTCGCCGCTCGCGCGGGACCGGTGGTGATGGCCGACGGGATGTACGGCGGCGAGCCGCCGACCGGTGTTCGGGCCGCGAGACGATCTCGCCTAATCTAGTGCTACCCGGGAAAACGCTGCTCTTGACAGGCCGGCATGTGAACGGTCACAATCGCCTCGCCTCATGGCGCTGCGTCGCGCGGGCCAGGAAGAAGCCGGTGACCGAGGGGACCTGGTGGCGTCTACGGCGAACGGGCCAGCCGCGAGGCCGGTCATGGC
>Ga0335073_10016857_pt1 | contig 10217 bp, 7 predicted proteins | sample Lox_Sample_22_FD_207093 | JGI IMG/M metagenome (GOLD analysis project Ga0335073, IMG submission 207093) | Soil microbial communities from Loxahatchee National Wildlife Refuge, Florida, United States - Lox_Sample_2.2 | ecosystem: Environmental > Terrestrial > Soil > Wetlands | place: USA: Florida... | reverse complement strand
GACCGGACACTAGTCCGGAGACGAGCCAGTTTTGCCCTCCCGGCCTGCGATGTCAAGAGGTGATCGCGACCACCGGAGGCCGCCCAGCCACTGACTTTGCACTCAAATCTGCCCGCATAAATCGGGCATAACATCAGATAGCGTAGTGGCAGAGGGGTCAGTTCGGATGCGAAGTCGATAACGAAAGCGGAACGATGACCTGCGGCGTCCCCTGGCAGGCGGCCCAGTCGGCGCTGACCGCCCCGGCCGTCTGCAGCAGCAGCGGGAGATACTCGCCGGTGAGGACGCTGACCGGCGTCTCGGCGGCGTGGACGGTCACGTTCATCGCCGCGATGACGCGACCGGTGCCGTCGCGCAGCGGCGCCGCAACCGACCGGATGCCGAGCGCGAGCTGCTCGTCAGTCAGGGACCAGCCGCGCGCGCGCACATCGCGCAGCTCGGCGGCGCGCTCTGCGGCGGGCGGCTGCCAGCGGGCGTTGATTCCTGACCGGCTCGGCTCGGCGAGTACCCGCTCCGCTTCGTCCGGCGCGAGAGCGGCGAGCATGACCTTGCCCAGCGACGTCTGCATGGCCGGGAACCGGGTGCCGATGGTGACCGCCAGCGCGATGATCTTGGGAACGGCGACTCTGGCGACGTAGACGATGTCGGAGCCGTCCAGCTGGGCGATCGAGCTCGACTCGTGGGTCTGTGCGACCAGTGCTTCCATGTGCGGTCTGGCGATGTCCCAGAGTCCCTTGGACAACACGTAGCTCATGCCGAGGTCGAGGACGCGCGGGGTGAGCTCGAAGCCGCCCTCGGCCGCGCGCACGTAGCCGAGATCCTGCAACGTGAGCAGCATGCGCCGGGCGGTGGGGCGGGCCAGCCCGGCGGCGGCGGCGACCGCGGCCAGGCTCATCACCGGCTGGCGGGGCTGAAAGGCCCTGATCACATCGAGGCCGCGGGCAAGCGCCTCGATGAAGTCAGGGCTGGTGTCCTGCCGTGCCATGCCATCTCCCTCGGTGAGCACTGCCGCAATGACTGTAGCGCGCAGCCAGGCAAGCTGTCCGCTCTGCGGACAGCCCGCGCGCGAGCCGATGTTAACGGACAGATATCACCCCTTGACACCGCTCGCCAAACCGGCAACGCTTCCGGTCAGGCTCCATGTAGTCGTGATCCGGACATCTGTCCGTGATACCGAATCCCCGGCGAGAATGGAGGTCTGCAATGACAGCAGAAGCTGCTGGAGCAGCCGAGTCCGAGCTGACGTCAGGCCGGCCCGTGGTCTTCCGGAACGCGACGGTCCTGACCATGGACGACGCACACACCATCCAGCACGGCGCCGATCTCGTCGTTGCCGGCGACCGGATCACCGGGGTCGGCAAGCAGCTCACCGCTCCTGACGGCGCAGTCGAGATCGACGCGACCGGCGGCCTGCTGATGCCCGGCATGATCGACACGCACCGGCACATGTGGCAGACGGCGATGCGCGGTTACGGTGCCGACTGGACGCTCACCCAGTACTTCGTCTGGTATTACCTGAACTGGGGCAAGGTGTTCCGTCCCGAGGACATCTACGCGGGCAACTTGCTCGCCGCGATCGAAGCCGTCGACGCGGGAGTGACCACGACCGTGGACTGGTCGCACGGCCTGCAGACGGTCGATCACGCCGAGGCCGCCGTGGACGCGCTGACAGAGGTGCCGGGCAGGTTCGTGCTCGCTTACGGCAACATCCAGGCGGGTCCGTGGGAGTGGTCCGCGAAACCCGAGTTCCGTGACTTCGTGACCAGGCGGTTCGGCGCGGGCGACGACATGCTCGGGTTCCAGATGGCGTTCGATGTCACCGGCGATCCGGCATTCCCGGAGCGGGCAGCCTTCGAGGTCGCCCGCGAACTGGGGGTGCCGGTCACCACGCATGCTGGCGTCTGGGGTGCGACCAACGACGACGGGATCCGGCTCATGCACGAGCACGGGTTCATGACGCCGTCCACGATCTACGTGCATGCCGCCACCCTGACCAGGGACTCCTATCACCGCATCGCCGCCACCGGAGGGTCGGCGTCGGTTTCCACTGAGAGCGAGCAGAGCGCCGGCCAGGGATACCCGCCCACCTGGCGGCTGCGTGAGCACGGCATCCCGGTCTCGCTGTCGATGGACACCAGCGTGTGGTGGAGCGGAGACCTCTTCTCCGCCATGCGCACCACTCTCGGCGCGGATCGCTCGCGGGAGCACCTGGAGGCTCACGCGAAGCAGGAAACGGTCACCAACTGCCATCTGCGAGCGGAGGACGTAGTCGACTGGGCCACCCGCGGCGGATCAAAGGCCCTTGGGCTGGACTCAGTTGTCGGTTCGCTGGAGCCGGGCAAGAAAGCCGACGTCGTGCTCATCAAGAACGACGCGTCGCCGGTGATGTTCCCGGTGCTAAACCCGTACGGCCATGTTGCCTTCCAAGCGCAGCGCGGAGACGTGCACACCGTCGTGATCAACGGCCGGGTGGTGAAGCACAACCACAAGCTCACCGGGACCGACCTTGCCAGGGCCCGCGACGTCGTCGGCCAGACGGTCGACTACCTGCAAGGCCAGCTAGGGCCGGACGCCTGGACCGAGGGTATGCATCCGGAGATCCCGGAGACCACGGTGTTCGACAACCCGTACACCTACACCGAGTGGGATGCCGGCTCGGCACAGTGGAAAGGCGGCCTCAGAGGTGACGGCACTGCATGACGCGCAACTGGTGCCAGGTGTCTCTTCGCTCCGCATCCGTCCGTGCTGCAGTCCGTTGCGAGGCGGCCGCGGACCGGCGATGCCGCGCCGCATGATTCCGAACCGGCACCACTGGCTGAGATGCCACCGTAACTAAAAACCGGTGAGCCGGGCGGCCACCCGACTCACCGGTCGATCGCTAACCCACCATCCAGCGAGTAAGCACAAAGGAGTCTAGCCGTGGCCACACGGTCGACGAACGCACCCGCCATCAGGCGCTTTCGGCATCACGCCACCATCGTGCTCTGTGTCACAGCCGGCCTGGCGCTGGCTGCCTGCGGGAGCAGCGGAGGCCAGCCGGCCTCATCCGGATCATCAGCCCCCGCCAACCTGGCTGCGGGCAAGGCGCTGAACATCGCTTATCTATCGTTCGCCGTCGAGAACAGCTACGACGCGCCGATGCTTGCCGCGGCGGAGGCTGTGGCGAGCGATGACCACGCCAACGTCAAGGTCTTCGACGCCAACAACAGCCCGCAGACGCAGTACTCCCAGCTTCAGGACGCCATCAGCTCGGGCCAGTACAACGGCATCATCGTCCAGCCGATCTTCGGCACCGGCCTGATCAGCCTGGTCAAGCAGGCAATCAGCAAGGGCATCAAGGTCGTCAACATGGATCAGATCCTCGGGCCGAACCTGTCCACCGACCAGCCGCAGGTCAAGGGCCTGTCGGCGAACGTGACCTTCGTGCCGACGGAGATCGGGACAAAGCTCGGCCAGCTCGTGGTCCAGGCTTGCCAGGCCAAGAAGCTCAGCCCGTGCAACGTCGGCTACCTGTACGACATCAAGGCTTCCGCACTCGACGTGGCTATCAGCGGCGCTTTCAACAAGGCCATTGCCGCCGACCCGGCAGTCAAGGTTGTGGCCCAGGGCCAGAGCTTCTTCAGCCCGACAGACGGACTGACCGCAGTGCAGGACATGCTCCAGGCAAGCCCGCACCTGAACCTCATCGTGGGCTCTGACCAAGGTATCGAGGGCGGTGCCCAGGCCCTGCAGAGTGCGCACCTGACCGGCAAGGTCATCCTGGTCGGCTACGGCGCTAGTGCCGCCGCGCTCGCCGGAGTCGCCTCGGGTGCCTGGTACGCCGACGTCGCCCAGGCACCGGCCAGCGAAGGCCGCCTGGCCATGCAGGCGCTGATCGAGGCGCTGCGTACCGGGAAGGACAGCGGCGCCGTTAACCCGGTCGCCGGACTGCCGGACGGCGGAGTCGTGACGAAGGCGGACGTCAGCCAGTTCACCGCCGAGTGGCCGGGCTGAGCGTGCCCGCTCAGCCCGGGGCACCAGCCTTGCCGGGCGCGCACGTCGAGTTGGACGGGGTATGGAAGTCCTTCGGCGGCGTACGCGCCCTGCAGGCGGCCAGCCTGCGGATCGAGCGCGGCACCATTCACGCGCTCGTCGGTGAGAACGGGGCCGGCAAGTCGACTATTGGCAAGATCATCGCGGGAGTCCTCGCCCCAGATGGCGGGCGGCTCCTGCTGCGCGGAGTGCCGGTCCGGTTCCACTCGCCGCGGGAGGCCATCGCTGCCGGGATAACGCTCATCGCCCAGGAACTGTCGGTGGCTCCGGCATTGTCGGTCGCCGAGAATGTCTTCCTGGGCGTTGAGCCTGGCACGGCTGGCCTCGTCCGTAGCCGCACGTTGCTGCGCGACTATGCCCAGCTATCGGCGGCGGCCGGATTCGATCTCAGTGGCGAGGCAAGGGCCGGCGGGCTGCGGACGGCTGATCAGCAGAAGGTGGAGATCCTGCGCGCGCTCGGCCGGAATGCCGAGCTGATCGTCATGGACGAGCCGACCGCCGCCTTGTCCCGGCCGGATGTGGTGAAGCTGCACGAGGTCATCCGGCGGCTGGCGGCTGCCGGCACCACGATCGTGCTGGTCTCTCACTTCCTCGGCGAGGTTCTCGAGCTAGCGGACGTGGTGACTGTGCTGCGGGACGGGCAGGTCGTCCGCACCATGCCGGCCGCCGGGCAGACCGAGGAATCGCTGCTCGCGCTGATGCTCGGGGCGTCCGGCGCGGGCACGTACCCGAGGAAACGGCCCGCGCTGCCGGATGCTCGGGTCGCTCTGGCTGTTGACAAGCTGTCCGGCCCAGGTTTCGCCGACATCTCGCTCGCGCTTCGGGTGGGCGAGGTCGTTGGCATGGCCGGGCTGATCGGCGCTGGGCGTACCGAACTGGCGCGGGCCGTCTACCGTGCGCTCCGGGTCAGCGGTGGCTCGGTCGTTGCTCCCGGCGGGCGCTTGCTGGTCGGCCGGAGCTGGCTAGCCCGGCGTGCCGACAGCCCGCGGACGGCGCTCCGGGCCGGCCTGGCCATGATTCCTGAGTCGCGCAAGGAGCAGGGCCTGTTGCTCGGCCGTTCGGTCCGGGAGAACGTCACTCTGGCGAGCCTTGCCGACTACAGCCGGGCTGGCTTTGTCGGCCGGACGGCGGAGCGGCGAGCGGTCGCTCAGATGCTGACCAGGCTTGATATTCGCGCCGCCAGCCAGAACCTGTCGGCCGGCGCGTTGTCAGGCGGCAACCAGCAGAAGCTGCTATTCGCCCGGATGCTCCTGTGCAGCCCGCGGGTTCTGATAGCGGACGAGCCGACCCGCGGCGTGGACGTCGGGGCGAAGCGCGCGATCTACGAGTTGCTGGCCTCACTGGCCGGGGATGGCATGGCGGTGCTGCTTATCTCCTCAGACATTGAGGAAATCCTCGGGCTCGCGCACCGTGTCCTGGTGATGCGGCAGGGCCGGATCGCGGCCGAGCTATCTGGCGAGCAGTTGACGGAGGCGGCGATTCTGGCCGCCGCGTTTGGCGCGGGCGCGCGGCCGGGGGACGTCGAGGGCTCTGGTCTAGCCGGGCGATCCGGCATAGCTAACAGTTCCGGTCCGGCTGACGAGGGAGTGTCATGAGCCAGCAGGAGACGACAACCGAGCATCCGGCCACGGCGCCGCGCCTGATGAGCTTGCGGCTGCCGCCGCGGGCAGCGCTGGAGGGCTCGCTGCGCCGCGTCGGCATCCTTGGACCGTTCGTTGTCCTCTTCATCGTGCTGTCGGTGGCCAGCGGGCCGTTCTTCTCAAAGGTCAACCTGCTCGACATCCTCGACCAGCAGGCGTCCACCCTGATCATCGCCGCGGCGGGCACGCTTGTCCTCGTCGCGGGCGGCATCGACCTGTCGGTGGGCGCGATCTACGCGCTGGCCGGCGTGACTGCCGCCAAGCTCGCGCTGTCGGCACCACCTGCGGTCGCGGTGCTGGCCGGAGTCGCGGTTGGGCTCGTCGTAGGCCTGGCCAACGGGCTGATCGCGACAGTCGGGCGGATCAACTCCCTGATCGCGACGCTCGCTATGTCGTTCGTCATCAGCGGCCTGGCGAGCCTGGTCACCAGCGGGAATCTCATCATCGACTACAGCAAGCCCGGGTTCGCCGACCTGGCCCGCACATCGTTCCTGACCGTTTACACGTCGACCTGGATCATGGTTGCGGTCGTGGCCGTATTCGCCGTGCTGTTGTCGCGCACTAAAGCGGGACGCTACATCTATGCGGCCGGGAGCAACGCCGAGGCCGCGCGGCTCGCCGGGATCCGGGTCCACCGGATCCGGATCCTGACGTTCGTGCTGAGTGGCGGCGCGGCCGCGCTGGGTGGCGTCATCGATACGTCGCGCGTGCTGAGCGCGCAAGCGTCTAACGGACAGACCGCGCTGACCTTCACCGTGCTCGCCGGGATCGTCGTCGGGGGGACCAGCATCCTGGGCGGCGAAGGCGCGATCTGGCGGACTGTCGTCGGTGTCCTGTTCATCGCCCTGATCGGAAACGGGTCTGATCTGCTCGGCCTGAATCCGCTCTACGACCAGATCGCGCTCGGGCTCATCCTGCTGCTTGCGGTCGGCAGTGACGCCTGGTCGCGGTTGCGCACCGGCTAGGCGCCGACAAAACGGTCAAATCAGCGCGCCCGACTTCACTGGCTAGTGGTCGAGGGAAATGTCATCCTTTGGCTAGGAAGAGAGGTCATGAGCGATCCGCAGCCAGCAAGTGATCACCGCGGTCAGCCGCGCCGGCTGGAGTACGTCGCCGGACCAGCAGAAGCCGGTGACGCAGCTTGCTGGGCGCAGCTCGTCTGTCCGGAGTGCGGGGCCGTGCGCAGCGAGGGGACGTGCCGATGCGATCTGGGCCGGGACGCATCCGAAACCGGCGATCCTGCCGCTCGCTCAGGTTTGAGCTAGCCGCTCCAGATTTCCCGAGCGGCGAAGCGGGCAGCCGGCAGGCACACTGGGAAAGTGCGGTTCAGCATCTGGGTCCGGCCGGGCTCTTCCCGTCCTGGCGTCGGTGGCGAGCGCGATGGTGCGCTAGTGGTCAGGGTCAGCGCGCGTGCTGTAGATGGCCGGGCGACAGCTTCCGCGTTGGCGGCAGTAGCTGCGGCGTTCGGTGTCCGGCCGCAGGCGGTCACGCTGGTGCACGGTGCGGCCAGCCGGATCAAGATCGTCGATGTGGCAGGAGCCGACCGGGCGGTCCTCGACCGGCTGCTAGCGCTATGACACGCGCCGCCGTCCCCGGACCGCGCGGGTAGGCCAGCCAGGTGCGATTTCCTGGGGAGACCTCCCCTTGTCGCGGGTCAGCCGATGCACCACATTGGCGGTGGCCACGGCACGTACGACTGCAGCGGGGAATGGCGATGATGCGGCTAGTAACAGTGATCGCCAGCGCGGCGTGCCTAGCGCTCTCCATTGCGCCCGGCACGGCAACAGCGACCGCGAAAGTGACGACGTCCGTCGGCGCGTCGGCAAGTGCAACTCGCGCTGCCAGCGGCGTGCAAGACTGGCCGGCGTACCTGAACGGCCCGCTGCACAATTCCTACGCCCGGTCGCAGAAGGCGATCACGCCACGCAGCGCGCGCCGGGTCGTGCAAGCCTGGCACTTCGGGCGGGGAACGGAGTTCGTCGCCAGCCCCACAGTCTCCGGCGGCGCGGTCTTCATCGGCTCGGAAACCGGCTGGTTCTACAAGCTGAAGCAGACAACCGGGGCAGTGCTGGCCCGCCGGTTCATCGGCCACGAGAAAGCCAAGACGTGCGGAGCGATCGGCACCGCGGCGACGGCGACGGTGGCGACCGACCCGGTCACTCACCGCGCGACCGTCTATGTCTCCGGCGCAAACGGCTATCTCTATGCGCTCAACGAGTCGAACCTTGCGCTGCGGTGGAAGGCAGTCATCGCGCGGCCATCGGCAACATCCAGCGACTACTTTGACTGGTCGTCCCCGACGGTCGCGAACGGCCGGATCTACGTGGGAGTTTCCTCGCAGTGCGACAAGCCGCTGATCCGCGGCGGCGTGATCGCCTACAGCCAGGCATCCGGGCGGAAGCTGGCCGAGTTCTACACGGTGCCGTCCGGCGACATCGGCGGCTCGGTCTGGTCGAGCGTGGCGGTTGGACCGAGCGGGGACCTGTTCGTCAGCACGGGCAACGGGCCGCCGGCGAACCAGCTCCTCGGATACTCCGAGTCCATCGTGAAGCTCGACCCGAGCACGCTCGCCGTCCTCGGCCAGTTCCAGGTGCCTGCCGCGCAGGTCGGCACAGACAGTGACTTCGGCGCATCGCCGGTCGTGGTCGGAAGCTACGTCGGGGCCTGCAACAAGGACGGCATCTTCTACCTGCTGAACCAGTCCTCGATGACGCTCGACTGGGAAACGCGCATCGGCGACGCCTCGTATCACGGCCAGACTGGCGAGTGCATTGCCACTCCCGCGTACAACGGGAAGCTGCTGTATTTCGGCGGCAATCAGACGACCATAAGCGGCGTCGTCCACCAGGGCTCGGTCCAGGCGCGCGCGCCAGGCAACGGCGCCCTGGTCTGGGAGACGCCGCTCGACACCGGGGTCACCGGCAGTCCGAGCATCGACGGCGGCGGCGTCCTCGCGGTGCCCGGGTACTACCCGACCGCCGGGTCGCCGCCCGTCGCGGTGTACCTCGTCAATCCGGCGTCCGGCCAGATCCTCCGGAGGCTGGCGCATGGCCAGGAGTTCGCGCAGGCCGTCTTCGCCGGCGGCTGGCTGTTCTCCGCCGACAGCGACGGCGTGTATGCCTGGCGCGTGAAGCGCTAGCCGTCAGCGCCGCCCGGCGCGGCGCGAATTCGGCTGCAGCTGCGATTCAACGGCATATGTCATGCTTGCCTTCTTGTCGTCACAGGCCGGCCAGCGAGCGGCCGGCGACGTGCATCTCGACCGGGCATACCAGGTCAGCTAACCCCGAGTCAGCTAACCCGAGTCAGCTAACCCGAGTCAGCTGGGCCGCGCCTTAGGCGCTGCGCCCCCGGGTGAAGCACCTGATGTCGTCCTCGGTCGCCGCGGTCCACGAAGTGTGCCGGTCGGTGGCCTGGAATGACCAGGGCAGGGCAAGGTCGTAGCCCTGGCTCTCGGCAAATTTCAGGCGCTCGAGTACCCGCTGGCCTTGCTGCCGCAATTCCGGCCAGGTGTCCTCAGCCGCCGAGGTCGCGAACTCACCGACGATGGCGGGACGGCCTGGGTCAAAGGGGTTCGGCTCCAGCATGCGGTTGCCGTCGGTGTAGTGATGGAACTGGTTGACGTCGGCGTACAGGCCGGTCCGGCGGATGGTCTCGATCATTCCGAAGCCGATCGTCGAGGCGAACCCGGCCTCGCGGATGGCGGCCATGCTCTCATCCAGAAACGCCCGCATGTCGCTCTCGTTCACCGGGTGATCGGTTCTGCCGTCCGGATGCCAGCCGCTAGTGACCCACTCTGGCTCATTGAAGACATCCCACGCGTAGACGGCGTCCCGGTAGCTGCCGGACAGCCGGAGGAGGGGCCCGAGCACCTGCTCGATGAATCGCGCCCGGTTCGCGGTAATGGCCTCTGCTCGTCCGCCCTTCACCCACCCCTCGTCAGGGACGCGCCGGCCCAGATCGGGATCCTCGCGGCTCACCGGCCAGACTCCCGGCTCGCAGAACTTGTAGTCGGCAAGCACGGGGAGCAGGCGGACAGGATGAGGCCCGGTTCTGCTCGCCGCGAAGCTTTGCAGCGCTGCCTCGAAGTGGTCCTGGAACTCCCCGGCGAGGGCGGGCGCACCGAACGTCCAGGTCGCCCCGTCAGGAGTCGCGCAGCCGTGCGCTTCGGGTGCGTCGCGGCCCGTGCCGTAGCTGAGACCGTCGCCGAGGATGAACCAGCGGACCACGCTGATCCCGAGTTCAGCCAGGTGCTGCAAGTGCTGGCCGAGATGCCCGGCCCAGTCCGGGTCATTGCCACTGCGCCAGCCCCGCGGGGCAGGCCCGAAGTCCCAGCCATAGCTGCACCACGGGTAATTCACGCCAGCATCCATGGCCTCTCCCCGGCATCAGCGAACCTCGGGGGCGGCTCGATCGTCATTTCTAGCTTCGCAGCACCGGTTCCCTGGGAAGACTCACCCCTGGAGGCACGAAGACAGGACAGGGGATGGCATGACTACCGCACCAGCCAACGGGCACCGCATCGTTGTTGGCGTCGACGGCTCAGAA
>Ga0335073_10016855_pt1 | contig 10217 bp, 6 predicted proteins | sample Lox_Sample_22_FD_207093 | JGI IMG/M metagenome (GOLD analysis project Ga0335073, IMG submission 207093) | Soil microbial communities from Loxahatchee National Wildlife Refuge, Florida, United States - Lox_Sample_2.2 | ecosystem: Environmental > Terrestrial > Soil > Wetlands | place: USA: Florida... | reverse complement strand
CGGTCATCAGCGCCGCCGCGCCGGCCGGAGCGGGGAGCCCGCGCGTGTCGGAGCTCAGGTCGATCTGCGACAGGCGGCCCTGGAAGCGATCGCGAATCTCCCAGGGCAGATCGTTGTGGCCGTCGATCAGCGGAGTCTGCTTGAGGATGCGCTCCAGTCGGGCCTGATAATCCGCATCCGCCGCGCGTGCCGCCGCCGGCGCGCCCAGCACGAAGGCGAGCGCGCACAGAGCCAGCGCGCCGCTGCAGCCGTTCATCCTCAAGGTCATCGTCTACTCCCCGGTGTCGCGCCGGGCTTCAACCGGCGCGGATTGCGCAATTTGCCATAACGCAGGGTAATTATTGCAATTTAGTTTCCCGAGTTGCGTAATTTAGTTTTTAACTTGCGGATGAGCCGCGAGCTGTGATCAAGTGCCGACACTGAAATTGTGATCCGATCACTTGCATACTCCATTCGCTAGGACGCTGAGCGAGTCGCACGCTGGTCAATTAGTCAATCGCAAAAATAACGTCGGGGATGCTCCATGAAAAACTCTCTTGGTTTGAGTATCGGTATTGCCGTGATCGCGCTATGCGTCGCGGGAAGCGCGCTGCCGATGACGCGCGCCCAGCTGCAGCAAATCGCGCAGAGCGAGCAGCACAAGGTCATCGTGATCCTCAAGGATCAACTGCCCAACCTGCCGCCGAATCGCGAGGCCATGGACGCCCGCGCCCAGTCGATTGCCGCCTCGCAATCCTCGTTGATCGCGAGGCTGCAGCAAACGCGGGCGCGCTCCGTTCACTCCTTCAGCATGATCAACGCCTTCGCAACCAGCGTCTCCGCCGCCGAGGAGGCGCAGCTCAAGGCGCATCCCCTGGTGCAGGCCGTGGTGCCGGACCGCGTGATACGCATGCAGCCTCGCCCGCAGGCCACCGCCGCCGCCGCCGTCGGCGCCGCGAGCGGCGGCGCGTCCTCCAGCAGCTCCGCGGGGCTTTGCAACACCTTGGAGCCGCAAGCGCTGCAGCTCACCAACACGGCATTTCTCGACCCGTCCCAACCGCAGGCACAAGGGGTTCGCGACGGCCATGGTCAACCGGTGACCGGCAAGGGAGTCAAGGTCGCGTTCATCGCGGATGGCGTGGACCCGAACGACCCCGGCTTCATTCGACCCGACGGTTCGCACGTGTTCATCGACTACCAGGATTTTTCCGGCGATCCGGCCGGCACGCCCACGGCGGGCGGTGAGGCGTTCGGCGATGCGAGCTCCATTGCGGCCCAGGACGAGCCCAATGGCAAGCCGCTGCTCTACGACATCAGCAAGTTCGTGAACGCGGCGCATCCGCTGCCCTCGCCCTGCAATATCCGCATCCGCGGCATGGCGCCGGGTGCCTCGCTGGTGGGCCTCAAAGTATTCTCGAACCTCAATTACACCACCAACTCGGCCTTCGTGCAGGCGATCGAATACGCCGTGATCCACGACAAAGTCGACGTGATCAACGAGTCGTTCGGCGGCAATCCCTATCCCGACCCGGGCAACGATCCGATTTCGCTCGCCGACCATGCCGCCGTGATGGCGGGCGTCACGGTGGTGGTGAGCACCGGTGATTCCGGATCGGCCGGCACCTTGGGCTCGCCGGCGACCGATCCTTACGTCATTGCCGCGGGCGCGAGCACCCAGTTCCGCCTCTACGCCCAGACCGGCTACGGCGCGCAGGCGCTCGCCCACGGAGACATCAGCGACAACATCTCCGCCTTGAGCTCGGGCGGCTTCGCCCAGCGCGTGCCGCGGACCGCGGACGTGGTCGCGCCCGGCGATCTCGGATGGGCGCTCTGCTCGACCAATATCACCCTGTTCACCGACTGCACCGACTTCGAAACCCCGGCTCAGCCCGCGGCCATTCAGGCTTTCGGCGGCACCAGCGAGTCATCGCCGCTGACGGCGGGCGAAGCGGCGCTGGTGATCCAGGCGTACCGCAGCACGCACAACGGCGCCGACCCGACCCCGGCGCTGGTCAAGCGCATCATCATGAGCACGGCGAGCGATCTCGGCGCGCCCACCTTCGAGCAGGGCGCCGGGCTCATCAATGCCCTGGGGGCCGTCAACATGGCGCTCTCCTTGGAGGATGGCAACGGCAATCTCAAGTCCCGCAGCGAGGGGCTGCTCTCCGGCCCGACGAGCGCGCACGTCGAGAGCCTGCCCAACACCCACGAAACCCGCTCCTTCACCATCACCAACACGGGAGCGACCCGGCAGCATGTGACGCCCGTGCTCGAGACGCTCGGCGCGCCGCTCGCCGGCGCCACGCTCAATCTGACCTTGGACCCGAACACGGATCCCACCTTCGTGAATCCGACCGGTGGCTCGCGTCCCTACATCGAGCAGAAATTCACCGTGCCCGCGAACGTGGACCACCTGGATGCCGCGATCGCCTGGCAGGCGCCCACGGGCACGGAGATCGCCTACCTGTTCCTGCTCGATCCGTCCGGACGCCAGGCCGCCTACTCGCTGCCGCAGGGCTTCGGCAGCAGCTACGGTCACGTGGACGTCGTGCACCCGGGCGCGGGCACCTGGACTGCGATCATCGCGACGCGCCCCACCGGCGTCATCGGCAGTGTCGCGGGTCCCGTGCAGTTCACCTGGGCCGCCGAGCGCTATGTGAAGTTCGGATCGGTGTACCCCGCCTCGCTCGAGCTCGCACCCGGCGCGAGCGCATCGATCGCCGCGGATTTCATGATGCCGGGCGAGCCCGGCGATCTGGCCGCGGGCATCCGCTTCGATTGCTCCGCGGGTGACTGCAGCAGCACCATCGGCGAAATCCCGCTCACCCTGCGCACGCTCGTTCCGGTGGGGCCGACCGGAGGCGTGTTCACCGGAACTCTGACGGGCGGCAACGGACGGGCCAGCGCCGGCCCGACCCAGACCTACGAGTTCGATGTGCCGAGCGGCGCGAGCAACATGAGCCTGGTGGCCAGCTTTGCGGACAACGGCTACCTGTTGGAGGGGCTGCTCGTCGATCCCAACGGCATGGAGTTGAGCGTGCAGCTCAACGTCGATCCCTCCGGAAACTCGCAGTATGCAATCCAGCATTTCCGCGAGAATCCGCAGCCGGGCCGCTGGAAGTTCGTGCTGGTGCAGGACTACTTCTCGTCCGGCAATCAGACCTCGCTCCCCTTCACCGCGCGGATCGGCTTCAACACGGCGGCCGTGAGCGCGCCGGGCCTGCCGAACGACGCCGGCACGATGCTGTCGGCGAGCGCGACACCCGTGACCGTCCAGGTCCAGGTCACCAACACCGGCGCGGTGACGGAGGCGTATTTCGCCGACGCGCGGCTCAGCGCGTTGAGCGCCACCCCGCTGGCGGCGCCTCAGGTTTGCCCGACCTCGCCCCCGACCACGACCACGACGCTGCCGGGCGCCTGCGGGTTGTTCTATCTGCCGACGCAGGTGAGCAGCATTGTGTTCGTGGCGCAATCAACCTCGCCGATCAGCATGGACGCCTTCAATAACACGGGTTATTACGTCGGCGGCACCGGCTCGCCCGATCTCTTGGCGCAGCAGGTATCCCCCGGCACGGTGGTTGCCTCGCTGAGCGAGCCCGAGGTGCCCTACTCGGCCTGGAATGTCATCCCGGCGCTGATCGGGCCCTTCGGTCCGGCGGGCGCGCCGAGCGCGCCGGTCGCCATGGGGGCCCTGGCCGTGACGCAGCAGTTCGACGGCGCGGTGTCGGCGAGCAGCGGCGATATCTGGGCCGATCTCACGCTCGGGACCAATACCTTCAACCCCGTGGTGCTCGCCCCGGGGGAGAGCGGCACGATCACCTTGACCATCACACCCGATGCGACTCAGGTCGGCAATACCGTCACGGGGTTCCTGTATATCGACACGTTCAATCCCTTCGTCACCACCGGTGACGAGGTGGTGCGGATACCCTACAGCTACACGGTCGCCAAGTAGCGTTCGGGCGCTGCCTCCTCCCGCGAAGCGCGGGAGGAGGCGCGGAGGCCGGCACCGCCGTTGCCCTGCGTGCAGGCCGGCGCGCCGAGTCAGGACGGCACGACGAGCGCGCCGAGCAGCTCGGCCGCGCCGTTCCAGAACACCTGGATGCCGATGCAGAACAGCAGAAACGCCGAGAGCCGCACGATGATGGTGGTTCCAGTAGCGCCGATGAAATCGGCGATGCGTGCGGAATTTCGGTACAGCAAATAGACCAGGAAGGCGAGCAGAAGCGCCGCCGCCAGCGTCTCGAGAAAGAATGCGATCAGCGCCGCGTGGAAAGCGGCCGGCCGGCCCGCCCCGACCGAGATCGCCACCGAGATCGTGCCCGGGCCGGTGGTGAGCGGCATGGTCAGGGGATAGAAGGCGAGCCGGCTCGGCGGGGTATCGATCGAGCGCGGATAGGCAGGCGCCTCGCTGCGGCGCTGCTCGGTCGCATCGGGCTCATTCAGCATGCGCCACCCCGACATGGAGACGATGATCCCGCCCGCCACCCGCAGCACCGGAATCGAGATGCCGAAGAAAGAGAGCACATAGGCGCCGACGTAGAGCGAGGCCGCCACGATCGAGAACGCGTAGATCGAGACCCAGCGCGACACGGCCGAGCGGGTCTTGGGATCCATGCCCTGGGTCGCGCCGAAGAAGATGAAGGCGCCCGAGAGCGGATTGACGATCGAGAACAGCGCGCCGAATGCGAGCAGGAAGGTGGTCAATTGAGCCGCACCGACCCTCGCGTGTCGTCCTGGCTCAGCGCACGAAAATCGTAGAGCTCTTCGGCTTGCATGATGCGCTCGAGAATCTCGGGTATCTCAAAGACGGCACGATTCTGGATGCGCGACATGCTAGCGCGAAACTCGTGCAGGCGGCTGACGATTTCGGCGACGCCCTCGCGCACCGCGCGGAACGAGTCGAGCACGATGCCGGCGTTGTTCTCCTTGACCCACTCGATGTTGTAGCGCTCCTGCGGCATGGTCCAGGTATTGCCGACCACGATCACCGGGAGCCCCTGCTGGACCGCCTCGCTGATGCTGCCGGGACCGGGTTTGCCGATGAAAAAATCCGCGAGCTGCATGTAATAGCGGATCTTCGAGGTGAAGCCCACCACCACGCGTGGCGCCGAGGCGGCGGCGCTCGCGAGCCGCTGCTCGAGCGCCCGGTTGTGCCCGCAGATGAGGATGAGCTGCGTGTCATCGAGCCGCTTGGCGATGGTCTGCATGACGCGCGAGCCGTGACCGCCGAACATGACGATCCCGGTCGGCCGATCGGGATCGAGCCCGAGGCTCAAGAGTTCCCGGCGCCGATCGAGCGGCGCGTCGAGGTAGAAATCGGGGCGGATGATCATGCCGGAGGCCTGATGCACCTGCCGCTCGTCGTAACCCATGGCGCGCGCCTGCGCCACCGCTCGCGGGGTCCCGCAGATGAAGTGCTGATCTTGCTTCGGCTCGATCCAGAAGTGCGGCGGGTAGTCGGCGAAATCGGTGAGGAGGGTGAGGTACGGGGCCGGCAAGCGAGTCGCGCGGATGCCCTCGTACATGACCCGATTGAAGTTCGGAATCAGGGACACCACCAAGTCCGGCGGGTTCTTGCGCCAGTAGCGTTTGAGCCGTCCCGCCATCGAGCGGTGAGTCAAGCGGATGAACGCCTGCAGAAGCTTGAGCTCCTGCGCGAGCCCCACGCTCCAGCCGCGCGCCAGGCGAGTGTTGTAGATGTCCTCCCAGTCCATGCCCGTGGTCTTGCGAAACACGTCCTTGGGGTCGAGAACCTTCATGAGATTGACGAGGCGCACCTGCCAGGGCCTGCCTTGCTGGCGGATGACCGTCTCGAGCGCCGTGGCCGCGGCCCGATGTCCACCGCCCGCATTGAAGTAGACCAGGTCGATCGTCTTCAGCGGGGGCGCTCGATCGGTCATATCGCAGGGTCTCCGGCTCGTGACATGGCGCGCGATATTGCACCGCCAACGTGACTGTGGGATGAATGGCGCGACGTCGGCGGCGCCCCCGGGGCAGCGGGGCTCAGGCTATACTGGCGTCGTCCACGGCCGAGGTGACCATGAGCGCGAACCCCAGATCGATGTCCTTGAGCCACGCGCAAGCGCGCGTCGATCTGGCGGCCTGTTACCGGCTGGCCGATCACTTCGGCTTGAATGAGGGCATCGACAATCACATGACCCTGATGCTGCCGGGGGCGGCCGACCGGTTTCTGCTCGCGCCCTTCGGATTGCACTGGTCGGAAGTACGGGCGAGCGACTTCATGGTGGTGGACTTCGGCGGCCAGATCGTGAGCGGGCGCGGTCCCCTCGAGGATACCGCGTACTACATTCACATGCCGGTGCACCGCATCGCGCCCAGGGCGCGCTGCGTGCTGCACACTCACATGCCCTATGCCACGGCGCTCTCCATGCTGGAGAATCCGCGCCTGGAGATGGCAGTCCAGTCGGCGCTCGGCTTCTACGAGGACATCGCTTACGAAACCCAGTACAACGGGCTCGCCTTCGACCATCGGGAAGGCGAGCGGCTCGCGCGGGCGCTCGGCGACAAGTCGGTTCTGCTGCTCGGCAATCACGGCGCGCTGGTGATCGGCGAGACCATTCCACAGGCCTTCGAGCGACTCTATTTCTTCGAGCGCGCCTGCCAGGCGCAAGTGCTCGCCCTTTCCACCGGGCGCAGCTTGAGGCTGATTCCGGACACGGTCGCACGCGCGACCGCGGCGCAGTTCAAGTCGGGCGGCGAAGTCGGGGGTCGCGATCGAGCCGACCTTCACTTCGAGGCGCTCAAGCGCATGCTCGACCGCCGCCATTCGGACTACGCGAGCTGAGCAGGCGCGCCACACCCCAGGCGGGCGGTTCCGGGGCGGGGCGCGAGGCCGACTCCGCGGACCAGGCGACCACCATCGTCGCGGACGCACCGCGCCTCGGCACGCATCCCACCATCGTCGTGGGATTGCTCGCCACGGCACTTTTCATCAACTACGTCGATCGCGGCGCGCTCGCGACCGCGGGACCCTTGATTCGCCGCGACCTGCATCTCGACCCCGAGCAGTTCGGCCGGCTGTCGGCAGCCTTTTTCTGGATCTACTGGTGGGTGCAGATCCCGATCGGCTGGCTCGCGGAGCGAATCGGCGCGCATCGCGTGCTGATCGCGGGCATCATCGTATGGGCGACTGCCACCACCTTCACGGGCATGGCGACGAGCTTTGCCATGCTGATCGGCCTGCGCATGATGCTGGGTCTCGGCGAGAGCGTCGGATTTCCGACGGTTTCGAAGCTGGTCGCCTCGGTCGTGCCGGTCAACAAGCTCGGCAAGGCCAACGGCATCGTGGGCTTCGGCTATCTGATGGCGCCCGGCGCCGGCATCCTGCTGGCGGGATTTCTCATCGACCGGATGGGATGGCGCGGGATGTTCTTCGCCTTCGGCATCGCCTCGGTGCTGTGGATCGTGCCGTGGGCCCTGGTGAAGCTGCCGAAGCTCGCGACCGCACCGAGCAACGCCGAGACCCCCACCTGGCGCATGATCCTCGGCCAGCGAGCGCTGTGGGGCACGAGCCTCGGCCTGTGCTGCAGCAACTATCTCTGGTACTTCATTCTGTTCTGGCTGCCGAGCTACCTGGTCGAGGGGCGGGGATTCTCCATGCACAAGATGGAGAACCTCGCGATGTGGGGTTACTTCTTGAACGGGGTGAGCGCCTTCGTCATCGGCTCGAGCATCGATCGCTACATCGCCCGCGGACACGGGTCGGCCAACTTCGGCTACAAGCTGGTGATGGTCATCGCGCATCTGGGCTCGGTGCCCTGCATGCTGGCGATGGGGCTCGGCTCCGAGACCCAGGCAATCGTCGGCATGTTCGGCTTTCAGTTCCTGATGGGCGCCTCCTCGCCCGGCATGTATGCGATGTCGCAGATTCTCGCGGGACCGCGTGCCTCGGGCCGCTGGGTCGGAATCCAGAACGCGCTCGGCAACTTCTCCGGTCAGATCTCCACCTGGCTCACCGGATTCATCGTGCTCAAGACCGGTCACTACGTGCTCGCCTTCGTCGCGGCGGCGATCGTCAGCGTGCTCGGCATCGTCGGTTGGATCGGCATGATCCCGAGGCTCGCTCCGATCGCGTGGTGGGGCGACCGCGCCCGCGCGGCGCCTGGGGAAGTCTGAAACCCCTTCGAGTGTGACGCGGGTCACGGTCCCGCGGCCGCTGTCGCTCGGCCCTTACGTCGCTCCGTAACGACATTCCGCACGGCGCCCCCCGACCATAGCATGGAGTCCACGATTGATAGGTGGTCAGAATCCATGCTGAGCAAATTGACAGAATCCGGAGAGTCCAAGAGCAAGGCACTGGATGCATTTGCGCAACTGATTTGCGCGCTGGCACCGGAGGTGTGCAGCGTGTCGTTCCATGATTTCGCCGCGGACACATTGCTTCTGAGCGAGGATTTCCTGCTGCCCGAGGATCATCAGCTGGTGGAGGAGTGCTTGACGCGCGATCCCACCGGCGTGCACCAGATTCAGTACGGCACGCGCGAAGGCTCGCGCTACTCGATCGCCATGCCGGTGCGCGACGCGCGCGGCGAGGTGAATGGCGCGGTGCGTCTCAGCATCGATGCGCAGATCGACGATCCACGCACCGAGGAGCCGCTCGAGCAGCGCCTCGCGCCGGTGATGGCGTGCCTGGCGGCCGAGTTCGAGCGCCGGCGCGCGCTGCCGCAGCCCGAGTCGGACGAGAAGCTGCTCCCGCAGATCGAGCGTGCGCTCCAGGCCGAGCGCTTCGAGCTCTACCTGCAGCCGATCCGCTCGCTGCACGAGACCTCCGCGATGCCGCACTACGAGGTGTTGCTGCGCCTGCGGGCGGACGCCGGCTTGCTCGAGCCCGGAGTCTTTCTGGGCCCCGCCGCGCGCCGCAACCTGATGCCGAGCATCGATCGCTGGGTGGTGCGCAGCCTGCTCATCTGGCTGGTGAACAACCGCAAGCTCTGGGCCAAGCTGCCGGCCGTGTTCTGCATCAATCTGTCCTCGCAATCGATGACCGACTCGGAATTCATCGATTTCGTCGAGTCGGCCATCGAGATGAGCGGCCTGCCGCCGCAGGCGCTGTGCTTCGAGGTCAGAGAGCGCTTCGCCTCCTCGGGCGACATCAGCGTGGCGGAGTCCCTGCGGCGGCTCGAGGCGCTCGGTTGCGAGGTCGCGCTCGATGACTTCGGCGCCAGCGCGCCCTCGTACGGGTACCTGCGCAGCGTACCGGCCCACTACTTCAAGATCGACGCGTCGCTGGTCGTGGCCGCGCCCACCGATCGCGTGGCGCGCGCGGTCATCTCCTCGATCGTGCGCATGGCGAGCGATCTCGGCGTGCAGACGGTCGCCGAGTCGGTGGAATCGGACAGCGAGCTGCAGGCGGTGCGCGCACTCGGTGTCGACTACGTGCAAGGCTTCCTCATCGGCAGGCCGCAATCGCTCGCGGGCTACCGGTTCATGGCCGGAGAGCCCCATTAGAAGAGCGCGCCCGACGGCGCGGGCGCGCGCGAGGATGCGCGGCGCGCGTCGTCGGGCCCGGCTACCAGTCGGGGTTCGGCAGCTCGGCGAACACTTCCTTCAAGGCCGAGCCCCAGCGGGTGCGGATCATCTGGAAATACTGGTGCTCGAAGTCGATGCTGATGTGCGTCGCCAGCTTGAACTCGTCGCGACGGATGATCGCGAGATCCAGCGGTGGGCCGACCGTCAGATTCGAGCGGATGGTGGAGTCCATCGAGACCAGGGCGCATTTTGCGGCCTGCGCGAGGCTGCTCGAGCGCGAGATCACGCGATCGATGATCGGCTTGCCATACTTGGACTCGCCGATCTGGAAGTAGGGCGTGTCGACCGAGGACTCGATGAAGTTTCCGGCGGAGTAGATGTGAAAGAGCCGCGGCTGCTCGCCGCGAATCTGTCCGCCCAGAATGAAGGTGCCGTTGAAATCGTGGCCCTGTTCCTTGAGCGCATCGGCATCGCGCCGGTGGATCTCCCGCAAGGCCTCGCCCACCACCCGCGCCGCATTGAATAGATTGCCGGCGCTGTAGATCTTGGGAGGGTCGCTGGTATTCTCGGGCGGCTCGTGCAGCAGATTGACCACCGCCTGGGTGATCGCCAGGTTACCTGCGGACATGAGCACCAGCACGCGCTCGTCCGGCCGCTGGAACGTCGCCATCTTGCGGAACGTGTTGATCTGATCGACGCCGGCGTTGGTTCTCGAATCCGACAGGAGCACGAGCCCGGTGTCCACC
>Ga0335073_10016852_pt1 | contig 10217 bp, 9 predicted proteins | sample Lox_Sample_22_FD_207093 | JGI IMG/M metagenome (GOLD analysis project Ga0335073, IMG submission 207093) | Soil microbial communities from Loxahatchee National Wildlife Refuge, Florida, United States - Lox_Sample_2.2 | ecosystem: Environmental > Terrestrial > Soil > Wetlands | place: USA: Florida... | reverse complement strand
CGCGTGACCTGGTCGATGAGGTAGCGGGACATGTGCTCGCCCAGGTCGCCTTCGCGGACGATGAGCGTGACCTGCGTGGCGTGCGCGGACAGGAAGACCGCCGCCTGCCCGGCCGAGTTGCCGCCGCCGACGATGGCCACCGGGTCCCCGGCGCACAGCAGCGCCTCGGCCTGCGACGCCGCGTAGTAGATGCTCATCTTCTCGAAGTAGTCCGCGCGCGGGACGTCAAGCCTGCGGTACCTGACCCCGGTGGCCAGGACCACCAAAGCGCTGGCCAGACTGGTCCCGTCGCTGAGGCGCACCCGGTAGTGGCCGTCGTCCTGCTCGATGGAGGTGGCCTCGGCCGGGACGGCGAATCGGGCGCCGAACTTCTGCGCCTGGAGCAGTGCCCGCTCCGCGAGCTCGGCGCCGGAGATGCCCGACGGGAAGCCGAGGTAGTTCTCGATCCGCGACGAGGTCCCGGCCTGGCCGCCAGCGGCGGTGGCGTCCATGACGATGACCCGCATCCCTTCCGAGGCTCCGTACACCGCGGCGGACAGGCCCGCGGGCCCGGACCCGACTACGAGCAGGTCGCAGCTGGCCTGCGGCTCGCTCGGCGCCGGGAGCCCGATCGCGGCGGCCAGCTCGGCGTTGCTGGGGTTGCGGAGCAGCCGCCCGTGCACGATCACCAGCGGGGTGTCCTGCGGCGTCACGCCGAACTGGGCCGCCACGCCCTCGGCGGACGGGTCGGCCTCCAGATCCAGCCAGCGGTACGGGATCCGGTTCCGGGCCGCGAAGTCCCGGACCCGCCGGGTGTCCGGGGAGTACTTCGAGCCGACGATCCGCAGGCCGGCCCCGAGCCCGATGAGGATCGAGCGCCGCAGCAGGTAGGCGCGCAGGACCAGGTCGCCGAACGCGGGATCCCGGGCCACCAGCTCCCGGAGACGGGCGACCGGCACCGCGAGCACCTCGCCCGCGTCGAGGGCTACCGCGGAATACCAGGCGCCCTCGCCGGTCAGCAGGCTGAGCTCGCCGAGGAACCGGCCGGTGCCGTGAACGGCGATGACGCGTTCCTCCGGCGTCCCGTGCCCCTCGACCGAGGCCACCTTCCCGGCTAGCACGACGAAGAAGCCGCAGTCCCGGTCTCCCTCGGCGAACAGGACGTCGTCCGGCTGGATGAGCCGGCGCTGGCCCTGCGCCTCCAGTGCGGCGATCTGGGCGTCACTCAGCCGCGGGAACGCCCCCTGCAGGTCGGGGGTTTCCTCAGACGAAGGTTTCGTCGACATAGCACCAGCGCCAGTCCTCGCCCGGCTCGTACGACTGGACGATCGGGTGCCCGATGGCGAAGGCGTGGGCCCGCGCGTGCCGGAGCGGCGAAGAGTCGCAGCAGCCCACGTGCCCGCAGGTCAGGCACAGGCGCAGGTGCACCCATGCTGACCTCAGGATCAGGCATTCCTCGCAGCCGCCCGGCGTCCGCGGCGTCACCGGACGGACCAGGCTCAGGTGCGGATCGGTCAGCGTCGCCATGCTCGCCGTCCTCTCGTGGTACGCATGGACCCCATGCTGGGCGGGCAGGCCCGGACGCACATCAGCAGACCAGGTAGTTTCCGGACCGGGCCGGCGGCCGGGGCGGGCCGGGCTGGCAGGTCTGACGGGATCACGGGCCAGGACCCGGGGGTAGGACCATGGTGCCGTCGCGAGGAGAAATCGTATGGCGAGGCCTGCGTCTACCATCTCGATCCTGGCCAGTTTCCCGATGGCCCAGAGTAGGCAGTGACGGGCCCCGGATCATGACGGCCCGGTTCGCGAACAGCTCTCCGCGCTGCGGAGCATGCTGGTGCTCGCGATGCTGCTGACCGAGCAGGACAGCCAGGACAGCATCCTGCACTACGTCGCGAACGCGGTCGAATCCCTGGGGTCGTGCACGATGGAGGGCATCTTCCTCGACGGCCGATGGCAGGACGTCCAGATCCCCGGCCAGGCCGGGAACTCACCGGTCGACCTCGGGCAGTGAACGCCAGCCCGCGGGTAATCCACGCCCCAGATCTACTCCGGTCAAATGGACACCGCGGAGATCTATTTTCCTGAACGGGCCGTGGTATCAGCCAGATAGTGGTTCTCGAACCACTCGAAGTCGGTCGCGGCACGGCGCCGCCGGGTGAACCAGGTGAAGGTGCGCTGCCTTCGAAGGGCGGTGTGGCTCGCCCTCATGATGCCAGGGGATCGTATACCTCACACCGTCAGGTCTGGTAGTTCCGGGACCCCGGGTCAGCCCGGCAGCCGGCGTCCCGCCGACCGGGAGATGCCGCGCGGTGGCCAGCGCGGGAGTAACTCGCGGTGCTCATGGCTGGCTGTCTCCTGCCTCCCGCGGCGGGGGCGGGAACCGCAGCTTCGCCGCCGTGGGGTACTCCGCTGGCATGAGGTCCGCGGCGATCTGCCTGGCCGAGCCGCCGGTCTCGATGACGGCCGCCGCCAGCTCGTCCATGACGTCAGGGGTGTACCGGGTGGGCTTCCCGCATACCGGGCAGACGTCCCCCGAGACCGCCAGCCAGCCGGACTCGTCACAGAGCACCCCCAGCAGGGTGGTGCCGTCTCGTAGCAGCAGCGTGTCGATCGCGGACATGCTGCCTGCCCACAGGCAGTCCTCCGGGCCGAGCGCGGCCAGCCCGCCCACCGCGGCCAGCTCCAGCACCTGATCGACCAGCCGCTGGTCCTGCTCGCGCTGGTAGCGCTGCACGACGCCCTGGGCGCTGCGGCGTATCTCGGCCACCGGGGTCGCGGCCGGGTCGGCCCAGAACGTCCCGGCTACCCGGCCGCGCAGCTCATGCGGCAGGAGGCGGAAGAACTCCCCCAGCTCGTACTCGTGGCCGCCGACGACGAGGACGTCGTACCCGTCGGTGCGCAGCAGCTGGTCGATCACCTGCGTGACCCGCCGGAAGTGCCGCTTGCTCTGCTCGTCCACCCGGTTCTGAATCCGGTCCTCGGCGCGGGTTCCCGTGTTACCTGCCTTGCGCAGCGGATCGGTGACCGTTTCCACCTCGCGCATCTGGTCCTGGTACATCTCCCAGACCGGGGCCTCCTCGCGGTTGACGACCAGGACGCAGGAGCGGTAGTACTCGCCGAGCACCGCCAGCATGGGACGGGCCAACGGAGTGGCGTCCACCATGACCTGCTCACGCACCCGGCGCGGCAGCGGTATCTCCTCGTAAAGGTCACGGCCGGAGCAGGAGAAGATGGCGATCGCCCCCGGCGGCCAGCGTTCGCTGCCCTGGGCATCCATGATGCGCTCGATGTCCGCCCGCACCGACAGCCGGTACCGGTGATCGAGGTCGCGGTCCTTGGCCAGCGGACGGATCTGGTCCAGCAGGCTGTCCACCTGGGCGCGCACCTCCCGCTGGCTCGCGCCGGGGTCGACGCGGCAGTAAAGCGACACCACCGGCAGGCCGTTGGCCCGGAAGCTGACGATGCCGTTGACCGTCTCGGCCGTGATCATCGGCTCAGGACCGCCAGCGTGATCGCCCTGATCTCCTCGGCGGTGAGCTCGATGGCCGCGGCCGCGATGTTCTGCTCCACGTGCTCCGGGTCGCCGGAGCCCGGGATCGGCAGGACCTGCGGCGACCGGGTCAGCAGCCAGGCCAGTGCTACCTGCCGCTCGGCCACGCCGCGGCGCCGGGCGGCGGCCATCAGCGCGGGGATGGTCCCTGTCTGCTCGATCGGCGCCCACGGGATGAACACCAGCATCTCCTGGTCACACAGGTCGAGCATCGGCTCGGAGGACCGGTCGACCACGTTGTACCGGTTCTGCACCGACACGATCGCGGTCACCCGCTCGGCCTCCCGGAACTGCTGCTCGGTGACGTTCGACACCCCGATGTGGCGGATCTTTCCTTCATCCTTCAGCTCGGCCAGCGCGCCGACCGACTCGGCGATCGGCACCCGGGGGTCGGGCCGGTGGAACTGGTACAGGTCGATCCGGTCCAGCCGCAGCCTGCGAAGGCTGCCCTCGCAGGCGCCGCGCAGGTGCGCCGGGCGACCGTCGGGCACCCACTGCCCCGGGCCCGGCCGGACCAGGCCGCCCTTGGTCGCGATGACCAGCTCCTCCGGATAGGGGTACAGGGTCTCGGCGATCAGGTGCTCGCTGACCTCCGGCCCGTAGGAGTCGGCGGTGTCGATGAAGTTGACGTCGAGCGCCACCGCCCGGCGCAGCGCTTCCTGGGCGCGGTCCCGGTCGGGCGGATCGCCCCAGATCCCGGGGCCGGTGATCCGCATCGCGCCGAAGCCCAGCCGGTTCACCGTGAGGTCGCCGCCCACGTCGATCTTGCCCGCAGCCGCCGCCGTCGGTCTTCCGCTCATGGCTGCTCCTTCCCTGACGGCTGCCCAGTCTTCTCCGCGGCCGGCTGGGGCACATCCGTCATCTTGGTGGTCTTACGCTGGTGTCCTTGGGAGGCGCAGATGACGAGGCCGGGGCAGGCGCCAGTGGCCGAAGCGGCCGAGCGGTCACACCTTGCGCTCCGCCGCGCCGTGGTGGATGTCGCGATGAGCCTGGTGCGCGCCGGGGTGCTGTCTCACTCCGGGCACGCTGACCTCTCGGCCCGGGTCGGGCCGGACGCCGTGCTCATCGCCACGCTGAACCGGACCCGCGATCTCGTGCCCGATGACCTGGCCGTGGTCCGCCTCGACGGGAGCGTGGCCGAGGGCGGCCCGGGCGGGATGAGCACCGAGGTCGTGGCCATGCACACCCAGGTGTACCGGGCCAGGCCGCAGGCCGGCGCGGTGATCCACACGCATTCCCCGCACCTGCTGGCATTCGCCCTGGCGGGCCGGCCGCTGCCGGTCCGGTACGAACCGCTGCCCCGCCTGGGCCAGGCGGAGGAGGTCCCGGTGGCCCCCTCGGCGAGCGCCGTCATCGAGCTGATCGGGGCGCGACCGGGCACGCAGGCCGTCCTGCTGGGCGGCCACGGGGTGCTCGCCTTCGGCCCGGACGCCGAAACGGCGGTCTCGCTCCTGGTCGCGCTCGAGGAGGCGGCAGAGGCCGAACTGCGCACCGCCGTCCTCGGCCGGTTATCCGCGCCGCGCTGCTCGCCGACGACGTGCAGCTGCTGGCCGATTACCGGGACCGGCTCGCCGCCCAGGACACGTTCGCCGTGCTCCTGGTGCTGCAGGGCATCGACGCCGCGGGCAAGGACAGCACGATCAAGCACGTGATGAGCGGGGTCAACCCGCAGGCGGTCGAGGCCCGTGCCTTCAAGCAGCCCTCGGCCGAGGAGCTGGACCACGACTTCCTGTGGCGGTACCAGCGCGCCCTGCCCGGCCGGGGCCGGATCGGCATCTTCAACCGGTCCCACTACGAGGAGGTGCTCGTCGTCCGGGTCCATGAGGAGCTGCTGGCCGCGGAGCGGATGCTCGCCGTCGCGCGCGACCACGGATCTGGGCTCGCCGCTACCGGGAGATCAACGACTGGGAGCGCTACCTGGTCGGCAACGGGATCCGTGTCGTCAAGGTCCTGCTGAACCTGTCCAAGCGGGAGTAGGCCAAACGGTTCCTCAAGCGTATCGACCATCCGGAGAAGAACTGGAAGTTCTCCCCCAGCGACGTCAGGCAGCGGCGCTACTGGGAGGACTACCAGCGAGCCTTCGAGGCCAGCTGAACCAGACCAGCACGAGGTGGGCGCCGTGGTATGTCGTGCCGGCCGACCACAAGTGGTTCAGCCGCCTGGCTACCGCCGCGGCCCTGGTGACCGCGCTCGACGCGATCAACCCTCGTTACCCAGCCCCCGACCCCGCGGTGGCGGACCAGATGGTGCAGGTCAGGGAGGAGCTCGCGGCAGAACTTGGTCGCACGGGACCGGGCTCGTCCCCGGCCGGCTAAATGCACATCTTGGGGATGGCGGCCGAGGGGCAGTGTGCCATGGTGGCGTGAGACCCGGCCACCAAGGGAGATGACCACGATGATGCCTGCTCACGAGCCGATTCCGTCGGCTCAGCAGCGACGCCAAGGGCAGGCCAACGACCTGCTCCCGCTGGGCGACTGGGTCCGGCACCATTCGCTGCGCAGCTGGCCCGTGCTGCTGTTCCTGGCCCTGATCTGCGTGCCGTCGATCGCGCTGGTCATCTTGGGCGCGAACCCGAGCGCCAGCACGTTCGACCACGTCGCCTGGATCTTTGCCGCGTACTTCGCGGTAGCCTGGCTGCTGCTGCTGGGCGTCATCATCCGCCCGGAACACGTGACCAGACTGATGCTCCTCGTGGTGACGGTGATCGCGCTGGCAACGCAGGTACCACTGGCGATCACGCTTGAGGTCTCACTGCACGCCAGCAACGCGAGCCTGGGCCCGAGTATCTACACCATCGGCCTATCGGAAGAACTCGCCAAGGCCATACCGGTGCTGGCCGTCGCGCTGATCTACCGGCGCCGCCACGGGCTGACGCCCAGGGACTACCTGTTCCTCGGCGCGGTCAGCGGGCTGGTCTTCGGGGCCAGCGAGGTCGTGCACTACTTCACGGTCAACGGCCTCGCCGAGTTCTACCTGACCGTGCAGTCGGCCATTCCCTCAATCGAGCAGCTGATCAGCACCGGGCACTCCGCGCCGGACGCGGTGTTCGCCGTGCTGATCGGCCCGGTGCTGTACTTCATCCTCGACTTCGTCTGGCGGTTCGTCACCGATCCGATCACGCATGCCTGCTGGTCCGGCCTGACCGGCTATTTCATCGGACTGGCGGCGACCGGACGTTACAAGTGGTACCAGGTCGCCTGGATCGGGCTGGTGGTCGCCGCGATCTTGCACGGGCTGAACGACTGGAGCCGGGTGAACGGCCACCCGTTGTGGATCCTGGTCGTCCTGGTCAGCGGCATTTTGTTCCTCGGCTACGCGAAGGTCGGGTCCCGCGGCGACCTGGAGGTTCGCGAAGGCTGGCCGCCGGCTCTCAGGCGGCACGGCACGCCGGCCGGGCACGCTCCCGCAGCGCCGGGCGGACAGCCCGGTGGAACATCGGCCCAGCGTCCGCCCGTGACCGTGGCCGGTCGGCCCGCGCCGGGCGATCGGCCCGCAGACCGGCCGGGCAGACCGTGGTGGGTGCACTGACGGCGGATCCTGTCCGTGCTTGTCATGGCGGTATCAAGGCTCGAGGCCGGGTGGCAGCCATGCGCTCCCGCTGAAGAGGCTGCGGAGCGCGTCGAGTTTGCTGATGCCCTCGGTCACCGTGCCGCAGCGCGGGCACGGCCTTGCCTGCGCCACGTACTCGGTGATGTCCACCCGTACAGCGAACAGCCATAAGGCGGTGACGCTTGCTGGATAGCTACATCGTTATGAGCTAGATCGCGATGGCCCGCCTACCGCCGAGCGCGTTCCCGCACGCGAACCGGCCGGCTTCTCCGGACCGCACCAGCCGTCCGATGGCGTACAGGGCGGCTCGGGCGCGGGCGCGGTGCCGAAGGTGCGCAGGACCATGACGAAGGCCGCCGCGACGATGGCAGCGGCCAGCCCCGAAACGTACGCGCTGGCGTCGACCGGACCCACCTGAAGGGAGATAAGGCCGATGAGGACCGCGGGCAGGCCCAGCCCGATATAAGCGGCGACGAAGAACGCGGAGACGACAGCCGCCCGGTGACGCGGCTCGGCCAGCCGGTTCAGCTCGCTCAGACCGCCGCGGAAGATGAACCCCACCGCCATGCCGCCCGCGATTATGGCCACCACGAAAAGCCACAGCGCCTTGCCGAAAAGCGCCGCTTCGAGCGCGGCGAGGCATACGAGCAGCAATGGCAGCCCAGTACTCACGCTGCGGCGGCTCGGCAGCCGAGCGGAAACCGCCTGGCTGATCGCGGCGATGATGAAGATCAAGAAGGACGCGGCGCCGATCAGGGCGAGGTTGTGCACGCCCAGTATTCCATGCAGGAAGGTGGGCACCAGGCTGCTGAAGAGCCCGAGGACACTGAACGCCGCGAATACGCCGAGACCTGCCCCGACCATGACGCCCCGCATCCGCGGCGGAACGCCGATACGCGGACGGAGGCTGATCATGCCGTCGCGATTCGCGACCGTCTCGGGGATAGCTGCCAGCGCGGCGGCTGCCAGCACGCAAAGGCCCAGGTAGGCCCAGAACACGCTACGGGTTGGCATGGCCACGTACTCGGCGAAGATGCCGGCGGTCAGCGGCCCTAGCCCCAGCCCGGTCATGTTGCTTCCGGAGGCGACCACCGCGGCGGCCCGATGATCCCCGCGCGGCTGGAGCTCGGCCAGGGCCGCGGTGGCGGTACCGGTGGCGAATCCCGCGGCCACACCGCTCACGACGCGCGCCGCGATTAGCACCCCGATGCCGGAGGCCACGAGAAACAGCGCGGTGCTGGCCGCCGCGCAGGCCACGGCCATCGCCAGCACCTTCTTGCGGCCGATATGATCGCTGAGGTCACCCAGAGCGACCAGAGCGAACAGCGTGCCGACGACGTAGGCGGCGAAGACCACGGTGACGCCGAGCGGCCCGAAGCCCATCTGCTTCTCGTAGAGCACGTAGAGCGGGACCGGCAGGGTTCCGCCCAGCATCATGACCAGCAGAACCCCGGCCGTGAGCCGGTAGCCGCGGCGCTTTGCCGATACCTGCACGCCGCTACGGGCTAGACCAGTCATCACCCCACCGTGCTAGTCCGCGCAGAGGGCCACATCCTCAATCCTGTCAGTCCTGGCCCCTGCACTCGCTGTACGAGGCCAGCGTTGTCCCGGGCCGTGGCCGCCGCGCCCGGCGTGGCCGTCATCGAAGCCACCTGCGGATCTCCCGCTGAGGGGCACCCGCTAGGCCGTACCGCTCCACGGGTCGCCAGGCTCACGGATTGCCGCTGGTCTTTTCGTCCGTATCCTCGACCGGGACGATGGCGACCGGGCACCGGGCCTTGAGCAGGACATACTGGCTGACCGTTCCGGGCACCACAGTCCTGCCCCGGTGGGCCGCGAGCACGATCAGCTCGGCTTTCGCCTCGCGGGCCGCCTCGATGATCACGCGCCCGGCAAGTCCTTCGGAAATGCGCAGATCTGCCTGCCCTGCTTGATCACCGAGTTCATCGTCGACGGTGGCGCGAAGCGTCGCCTCGGCGGTGGCCCGCTGCTCCCCTTCGGTGTGCTTTGCGGAGATCGGGTAGCCGCCGACCGGGCCGAGCGGCGGTTCGTATGCGGTCACCGCGACCAGGGGGACCTGCCGCCAGCGAGCTTCCTGCGCAGCTAGCCGCAGGGCCGCCCGCGAGGCCGCAGAGTTATCCACTCCCACCACAACGGTCATGTTCGTCCCCTTTCCAGTGTCCTCACGCCTTCGCTCCCTAGGAGCCGACCTCGGTCAGGGGCGCGGCGATGTCTTCCAGGGGCTTGCGCTCGGCATCGATGCCGAATGCGATCTCGACCAGCCCGCCGATGATCATGATGCCGCCGCCGGCCAGGTATCCGACGGCGAGGCCGGCGCGGTTGGTGCCGTTGCCGATCAGGAAGCCGTAGAAAACGGGCCCGACCGCGCCGAAGACCTGGGCGATCGCGAAGAACACCGCGAGGGCCTCGGCCCTGATCTCGATCGGGAAGATCTCGCTGACCGTCAGGTAGCCGGCGCTCGCGCCGGCCGAGGCGAAGAAGAAGATGACGATCCAGATGAAGGTCTGGCCCGCCGCCCCGAGTACCCCCGCGGCGAACAGCCAGGCGCTGAAGGCCAGCAGGGCCCCGGACAGCAGGTACGTGCCGGAGATCATCTTCTTGCGCCCCACGCTGTCGAACAGCGGGGCCAGCAGCAGCGGGCCGGCCAGGTTGCCGACCGCGAACGCCAGGCCGTACAGCGGGACCGCGTTGTTGCTGATGCCGTAGAACTTGGTCAGCACGAGGGCATAGGTGAAGAAGATCGCGTTGTACAGGAAGGACTGGGTAATCATCAGCGTCGCGCCGAGGATCGCCCGCTGCGGATACCGGCGGAACGCCACGCGCAGCAACGTCAGGTACCCGTACCGTTTCTCGGGCTTTATGACGATGGCGGCGCTTTCCGGGACGGGCTCGAGGCGCTGCCCGTCCCGCATCGCGATTTCCTCGATGCGCCGCATCTGCTCCTCGGCCTCTGCTACCCGGCCGTGCGCGATCAGCCACCGCGGGCTTTCCGGCAGGTTGCGCCGCACAAAGATGATCACGACCGCGAGAGCCGGGCCGCACAAGAACGCCACCCGCCAGCCCTCGGCCGGCCGCAGCGAGTTCAGCAGCAGGAAGGAGGCGAACGTGCCGAGGA
>Ga0335073_10016851_pt1 | contig 10218 bp, 9 predicted proteins | sample Lox_Sample_22_FD_207093 | JGI IMG/M metagenome (GOLD analysis project Ga0335073, IMG submission 207093) | Soil microbial communities from Loxahatchee National Wildlife Refuge, Florida, United States - Lox_Sample_2.2 | ecosystem: Environmental > Terrestrial > Soil > Wetlands | place: USA: Florida... | reverse complement strand
ACCGTCTGGCCTCCGATCGGCTCGTTCCCGAATCCGTCGCCCCGGGGCTCCATCGCGGGTCGCCAGGGCCCACCGGCGTCGCCGCCCCCGCCTCCTGCCTCGCGCTGCATCTCGCTCGCGCGCCTGATCCAATCTTCGCCCCGTGCCGCCCGCCCCGCCGACCGCGTTTCGTGCGGTCGGATTGCCGCGAGCTCGCCTCGCAGCGGCCCGACCGCTCCCGACGCGAGTTCCGCAAGCGGGATCAGGCGCAGCAGCACCCAGGGTGAGAACGCCGCGAGCAGGATCAGGACGGCGCCGGCCATCAGACCGGTCAAGTTGCCGGCGGAGCTGACCGCGGCACCCCCGAGCGACAGCACCGCGACGATCGCGAACTTCGACAGGATCAGCGCCACCAGCAGCTCGAGACCGCGGATCACCCAGATCCGCCGCGCCGGCCACACGAACGCGGCGAACCCGAGCGGGAGCATCAGCACGACCACGTACACCGCCGCCTCGCGGAGCAGTAACTCAACCCACAGCGTGAACGCGGTCGCGATCAGGAACAGCGCAACGAGGAAGGCGAGGAACGGCGAGCCGAGCGCGGCCGACCCGGCGGCCGCAATGCCGATGCGGCTCAGGAGGTGCGCGCTCGCCTGCCCGGCCGCCGCAGAGATGAACGAGCAGAGCTGATCGCAGGCGGCCAGGAGCAGTGTGGTGAGCGGGGCGGCGATCGCGATCGCCAGCATGGCCAGCGGCAGGTATCCGAACGCGGCGCGAACCAGCAGCGCGACGTCTGAGCGGATCAGAGCCTGGACGGCCGCGGCGAACAGGAACGGCAGCGTCAACACTGCCGCGATCGCGGCCATGCGCCAGTAGGTCGAGGAGAACCACGTGCTCCGCAGTTGCGGACTTGTCGTGTTGCCCAGCGCGGTTGCCGTCTCGCTGAGCAGCTTCTGGGCCGAGTTGGTCACCAATCCGTCGATCCCCGCGAGTAGCGCGCTGGTCGTGGTCGAGGCGACCGCGCCGGCGGCCCCACCTCCGAGCCCGCTAGCCGCTCCCGGGACGTTGCCCGTGAGCAGGTCGCCGCCCGCGTTGAGCAAGGAGTTCCCCGCTGTCGGGTTGAGCGCCGAGGTCAGATCCGCCGTGGCCGGACTCGCGAACAGCGCCGAACCAGCGACCGCCACGGCCATGCCGATCAGCACGCTCAGCTGCGCGAGCCGGCGGACCGTCATTTCGCCGTGGTCCCCAGATGCTGGAAGAAGTTGACCAGGCCGGGGCCTGAACCGATCACCAGCGCCGACGCGCCCGAGATCACCGCGGCCATCCGGCCGCGCGCCGCGTAGTGGGGGTTGTGGGCGTGCGAGGCGAGTGCCCACAGCCCGGCGCCAACGAAGGCGCCGATCAGCGCGATGGCGAGCGACCAGGCTTCGGCGCCGTTCACGAGCTGCTGAAGGACGTTGCTGCCCGGTAGGCCGGCGGGGTTCGGCGTTGCCGTGACGTCGCCGGCAATCAGGAGCGGTCCAGCAAGGAATGCCATTTAGTCCCTCCAAGTCTAATTGAGCCAATTGAATGTAAAAGACCCTACCGATACTAATCTCATTGTGGTAGGGTCGAACGACTCAATTTCGACTCAATTCGACTCAATTTGTCCGTTGTAGAGAACCTGGACGAAGGCGCCCACCCGATCGATGTCGGTGAGCTGTATGAGCTCCTGGCCAAGCGGCTGGAGCAGATCGTGCGACTCGACGTGCGTGCGCCCGACGTGGTCGTCGAGGATGCCTGTCAGTTCGCCTGGAGTCGGCTCGTGCACCATCGCCACCGCGTGCACCGGGAGACGGTCATGAGCTGGCTAGCCCGGACGGCGGTGCACGAGGCCGTCAAGCTGCTGCGCCGCGATCGGCGCGAGCTCTCGATCGACGGCGCGCTCGAGTGTGGCGTCCCGATGACCGCTGCCTCGAGCTTCCCGGCACCGCATACGCTGCTCGAGAACCGAGAGCGCCTGGGCGAGCTCCGCCTACTCCCGGCGCGCCAGCAGCGCGTTGTATGGCTGCACGCGTTCGGGCTGAGCTACGCCGAGATCGCGGTCCACGAGGGCTGCACGGTGCGCACGGTCGAGCGCCAGCTACTCCGCGCCCGGCGACGGATCAGGCAGGCTGCCGACACCTAGGCCCCGGCCGTCCCGGGCGCGGCCTGTGGCCCGCCGTCCCAGCCTTCACACGCGAGCGGCACGGCGGCCTCCCGGCCTGCACAACACGACACGGCACGCGCCCGTGCCGGGCGGCGACGTATTAAGAAGCAAGGCCAGCAGCCAAAGAACCGCTAGCGCGCCCGCCCGCGCTTGCGCCGCCGCCGCTCCGCCGGGCTGAGCTTGCGCGGCTTGGTCCGCTGCTTGGACCCCTGACGCCCGCCGGCACCGGCCTCCGCGGCGGCGGTTCGGTGGCGAACCGGTGCATGCTTGCGCGCGTCGCGCCAGATGAAGGCCGCGATGCCGCCCAGCACGATCGCCGCACCGATCGCGATGATGATCGCGGAGTTGCCGTTGAACGCGCTCCCGCCGCCGGCCGTCGCGGACGTGGAGACCGTTGGGACAGCGGTCGTGGTCGTCTCGGTCGAGACCGACGGCGTGGGAAACCCGGGGGTGAAGGGACTGGTGGCGGTCGACTGCGCAAGCGCCGCCGCCGGCCACATGAGCGCCGCCGAGACCACGGCGGCGAGGACAACACGGATTGATCTCACTGCCGCGCCCCCTCGATATCCACTAAGCGAGCGGCTGCTCCATCGCCGGCGTCTCGGGGGCGTCGACGTAGGGCTGCTCGTCCGCGACATCCTCCTCGTGATACACGCTCTCGGCGTTCACCGCCCAGATGTCGTGCTTGGTGCCGCTGACGATGTTCTCGACGGCACGCATCGCGGTGAGCATGGAGTGGTCGGAGTTGTTGTAGCGGTGAAGCCCGTTGCGCCCGACCTGGATCAGATTCGGGATCCGGTCGAGCCAGCCGCGGATCGTGTGCACCCGCTCGGCGTACTCAGCGTCGTACATCGGGTACGCCTTGTGGACGCGTACCACGAAGCCCATCTTCACCTTCCCGGCCCGGGCCAGGCCGAGCTGCTGGATCTCACGCGTCGCCATCGCCACAAGGTTGTCATCGCTCGTGCTCCACAGCTCGTCGCCCTCGAAGCAGAAGTACTCCATCCCGATCGACGCGTCCTTGTCGTTGGGGACCATGAACGGGCTCCATGAGCGGAAGTTCTGGATCCGCCCGACCTTCACCGACGGGTCGTGGATGTAGATCCAGTTGTCGGGGAACACGTCCTCGTCCTCGATCACCAGCAGCACCGTGAGGAAGTCGCGGTAGCGCAGCCCGCGGGCCGCGTCGCGGACGTCTCCCGGCGCATCGGGCTCGGCAATTCCGACGGTCGTCCGCAGCGGCAGTGAGGAGATCACGTGCGAGGGCGTGATCGTCTCGCCGCCCGCCACGACCTCCACGACCCGGTTGCCGTCGAAGCGGATCCGCGTCACCGGCGCGTTCATGCGGACCTCGCCGCCGTGGGCGTGGATCTCGTCGCGCATCTTCTCCCACATCTGCCCGGGGCCGTACCGCGGATAGTTGAACTCCGAGATCAGCGACTTGATCTGGTTGCCCTTGTTGCCAAAGAACGCGTTCTTGGCCGCAGCGAAGAACGACAGGCCCTTGATCCGCTGCGCGGCCCACTCGGAGCGGATCTCGGAAGTCGAGACGCCCCACACCTTCTCGGTGTAGGACCTAAAGAACTGGTTGAACAGCCAGCTGCCGAAGCGGTTTGTGACCCACTCCTCGAACGTGTCCTCGTGCCCTTTCGGCTTGACCGCCGCCCACAGGTAGGACCCCAATGCCTTGGTCAGGTCGACCGGCCCGAGCTTCTTGATCACATCCATGCCCTGCAGCGGGTACTCGAGGAACTTGTGGTTCCAGTAGATGCGGCTCTGTCGCGGGCGCTTGAGGAACTCGTCGGCCAGGATCTCGTGCCAGAGGTCATCGACCTCCTTGGCCTTGGTGAAGAAGCGGTGCCCGCCCAGGTCGAACCGGTAGCCCTCCCGCACGTCAGTCCGCGCGATGCCGCCGACCTGATCGGTCGACTCGAGCACGATCACCGGCTTGCCCGCTTTGGCCAGCAGGTAGCCGGCGGTCAGCCCGGCCGGGCCACCGCCGAGGGCCAGCACCGGGCGCTCGGGCGTGATGTCCGCCCCGGGTGAGGTCGAGCTGGGGTTGGAATTCGGAGGAGTCGGGTCGGTCATCTCGGGAAGCTCTCAGGAAGCCTTTTGATAGAGCACCGCGCTGTAGGCGAGGATGCTGGCTCCCCGGTAGTTGTGTGGCGCGTAGGCAATTGGCTTGAGCACGCCGTTGTTGACGTCCGTCTGGAGGATCTGGCCCCACTGCGCCGCGCGCAAGCGCACCAGATAGGTCCATGACGCCTTCCAGTTGGTAACGCCCTCGGTCAACGGCCGAACGTAGAGCAGCTGCTGTCCCGGCTTGAGGCTAGCAACGAGCGGATCGAGGGTTGCCGCGGGATTGGCGGCCTGCAGGCGCTTCTGCGCGTAGACCCAGTCCATGTAGCTCGGGTCCTTGACCGGCCCGATCGTGGTGGCGTACTTCAGGCCGGCGGGCAGGTAGTACCAGGCCAGCGGCGTGGAGTCGGGCTGCGCGCTGACCACCAGGTCCCCCCGGTGTAGCAGCGGCGTCATCTCGCCGCTGATGTCCTGCATGTCGCTCTTGTAGCGCGGCGCATATGAGGACGGGTGAACGATGAAGAAAAGAAACAGCACGATGCAGACCAGTCCCAGGACGCCCGACCGAGCCGCGCCCCACGCGGCCAGCAGGAGGATCGAAGCGAGAATCGGCGCCATGTAGCGAGCGACGAATGCCGGGGTGATCTGCGAGGCCAGCCAGGCGATGATCAGCGTGCCGGCGATCAGCCAGATCAGCGACCACATGATCGTCCCCTCACGGGTGCGCCGGCCGCGTTTGGTGAACAGCGGGGCGAGCCCGACGATCCAGGCTACGAGCAGTGTGACCGTGATTCGATCGGCGCCGAGCAGATCGCGCGACAGAAGCACCGGCACCCCGAAGCGGATGGTCGGCGCCCATGGCGCCCCCGTGTGGGTCGCCTGGTAGATGAAGTTGGGCACCCACGGGAGGAACAGCACGGCGGCGCCCACGTATGCGAGCACGGCGTCGCGCACGATGCCCCGGCGATCGTCGCTCGTGAGCCAGATCGGGATCAGAGCGACGACCGAGCCGGCGGCGAAGAAGATGCCCCACGCGTGCGTGTACAGCATCAGCGCCTCGCACACCGAGAACAAGATCACGTAGCGCCTTCGCCGGTAGACGAAGCCGTGGATGAACGCGGCCGTCTGGATGATCCCGAGCAGGCCCATCAGCTCGTACATCCGCGCCTCCTGCGCGTATGCGGTCAGGAATGTGCTGAACGCGCACAGGACCGCCATGTACATGCCGGTGCGGCGGTCGAACAGGCTCCAGCCGGCCCACATTCCGGCCGGGATGGTGAGCAGCCCGAACAGCAGCGACAGCGAGTGCGCGGCCGCTTCACCGGCGCCGAACCACCCGATCCAGAAGTGCAGCATGAGGTAGAACAGCGGCGGCGACCCGTCGTGGCGCAGGATGCCCGGGATCGCGCCGAGCGAGTGCGAGGCGATGCCGGTGGTGATCGCCTCGTCCTCCCAGAACTGGCCCACCGATCCGCCGATGTAACGCGTCCGGATGAAGGCCGAGAGGGCCATCAGCACGATCAGGAAGATCGCCGTGCTCAGCCACACGGGGATGCGCTCGAGCCGCTCTGGCGTCTTGAAATCGACTACGCGCGGGATGCCGCCCGGCGGCGCGGTGGCGGTGGCCATCTACCCGCCCACCTTACTGGCGCAGGTCGAGAACACGTAGAAGGTGCGCTGGTGGAAGAACGTCGTGTAGCGCGCCCCGTCGTGCTCCCACGCGATGATCTGCTGCGGGCTCGGCAGCAGTGCCGCGCTCGACGTGTCGCGATCCTGGAGGATCGTGTTCGGCCACGGTGGCCCGACCAGCCCGGCGGGCTGCGCCTCGACTTGCAGCGTGCGCACACCGAGCGCATAGGCGACCATCGGCACCTGGAAGCCCTCCACCATGATCGGGCCGCAGCGCCGGATCGCGGCGGCGCCGCCCAGCCGGCTGATTACCGTGCCGAGATCCTCGCGGAGGTGGGCCTGATACAGCAGCGCGCGATGGGTGCGCGGCAGGCTGATGACGTTCTTGCTGATCCAGGGCGGGATCGCCAGGAACAGGGCGATCGCCACGGCGCAGCCGGCGGGGAGCGCGAAGGCGCTGGACCCGAGCCCTCGCAGACTCGGCGCCCGCGCGGTCAGCGAGCGGATCACACGCGGCACCATCTGCGCAAACCAGCCCCAGGCGATGCCGCCCGCGATCGCCACCGGGGCGGTGCCGAGCACCAGGTAACGGCCGTTGCCGGAGAACCCGAGCTGGGTCTCGAGGGCGATCCCGAACCACCACACGAAGCCGAAGAGTCCGATCCCCAGGAGCCACGCGCGGGCGCTGACGTCCCGGCTCGGCCGCCACGTTCCCCACCAGGAGCCACGCGTCCTCCAGAGGCCGACCGCCGCGGCGATCAGCGCCAGGATCGCGGGGATCTTGACCCGGTTGAGCACCTCTGGCCAGGCCTCCTGCTTGAACACCGTGCACACCGGGCAGCTCGTGAACGCGGCGCTGTTGGAGCGGGGGTGCAGCGCGCGGGTGATGCCGGCCAGCAGGCTCCCCGCGCCCCACAGCGGGAACAGGAACCAGAGCACGAAGATGAGTGCCGCCAGCCCCACGACCAGCCTGCGAGCGCCCGGATCGCGCCAGAACACGAAGAGGGCGTACGGCCCCCAGAACACCCACAACTCGGGCCGATCGAGCGCGGAGAAGAAGCTGATCACGAGGGCCTGCCGCGGGGCGCCGTCCATGTATCGCTCGACCGCGATCAACATCAGCGCGGTGGCCAGGCCCTCTGAGTACCCGAGCGCGTTGTCGCTGATGAACCCGCCCGAGTTGATCAGGCTGCCGGCCGCTATCAGGCCGGCGAGCAGGAGCGGGACGTACCGCCAGACGCTCTTCTCAGAAGAGGCCTCTCCGCCCAGGTCTCGCGTGATTCGCCAGGCAACCCTGAACACCATGACCACGGCCATCACAGCGCCGGCGCGCGCCACCACCAGCCACAGATCGGGCTGCGCCTTGCCGAAGATCGCGAAGATCGTCGTGAAGATCATCGGCAGCGGCTTCCAGCTGGGGCCGCCGATCAGGTGGAGATTGAGGTGGGTGATCTCCCGGCCCCAGACGAGCCACGCCCACGGGTCATAGCTCGGCGTGGAGGGGACCAGGAGCGAGATCGCCCCGATGGCGAGAGCCACACCCCCGAGCCAAAAGTAGAAGCGCCACCCCCCGAAGAGGGCGGTCAGTTTGCGAGCCCGCGCCGCGACATCAGTCGACGACGCCGGTGCAGTCAGCTCTGCGGTGGGAACAGACACGGGGACCGGAAGATGTGGTTGGTGCCGCGCTCGCAAGTTACGCACGGCGGCGGCAGACGCGTACACAGCCTGCGCACCGAGCGCGGGCGACGCGCCAGCATTCTAGTCGGACGCGCCGCTAGGCCTTCGCCTTCCGGACGGGTCGCCCCGACCGGGTTCATGTGGCGTGCCCCCGGTTCAAACCGCGCCGGCTAGCCCGAGACGCCCTGCTGCAGGCAGGCTGCGATGCTGGCCAGCTCGCTGTCCGAGCCCTGGTTGGGGTAGACGAGCGCGGTGCCGATGACCTCGGCGGCCTGCGTCTTTCCCTCGATCTGATCGGCTTGCGCCGCCCCGGGGCTGTTCGTGAACACGATCGTGGGCCCGGCCGCAGGCGAGCCGACCCGCAGCTCGATTGGGCTGACCACTTGCACCGGCAGGTGTGCGCTGCGCATGCATCCAAGGTGGTTGTCGGTGTCGGTCAGCGGACTGTCGACGTTGCCCCGGCTGGCCAGCGTGCTCGAACCACTCGGCGTGGTCGGTTGCACCCGCACGGCGCCGCACCCGGCGAGCGCGATCGCACAGCCGACGAGAGCCACCAGGGAGCGCCCCGGCATGCCGGCGCGCCGAGGTGTCGTTGATGAGACGTGCTTAACGGACGGCATGCGAATTCCAACGGTAGAGGATCATCCTGACTGTGCTCCTGTTCGGCACCCTTTCCGGTCCGCTGCCGAAGCTGGGTGTGGTGGCGGTCGCGCTCCTCGCCGCCGTGGTCATGCTCCATCGTGACACCCGGGTTCAAGCGGTGGCCACCCTGGCTGCGCTGGTGCTCTCCCCGGTGCTGCTGCTCGCGGCCATCTGGCACTCGCCGCAGCTGGGCGTCGTGCATCGTCACCCGCTGTTCGCGGTAGTCGGCGCGGTCCTGGCCGTGGCGGTGGTGATCGCCGCAGCCATCGTAGTGAGCCGCCGCCCCGCGCTGCTGGCCGGCGCGGTGCTGGTGGCGCTGCCGTTCCGGATCCCCATCCAGGCCGGCGGCACTACGGCCAACCTGCTGGTGCCGCTGTATTTCGTCGTCGCCGCCGGATCGGTCGCGTTCATCTTTCGCGCGCTGCGGCCCGGGGTGGGCGTCGCCACGGACGTCGTCCCGGCCGCTGACGCCCCCGCCGCCGGCCCGGCCCGCTGGCTCGAGCGGCTGCTCGCCGCATACGTCGTCCTCTATGGCCTCCAAGCGGCGTACTCGCCGTCGTTCCAGACGGCCCTTCAGAACATGGTGTTCTTCTACGTTCCGTTTGCGCTCGCCTACTGCCTGCTGCGCCGGATGGACTGGACGCCGCGGCTGACCCGGACCTGCCTGGTGCTGGTCGCCGGGTTGGCGGTGCTGTTCGCGCTGGTGGGTTTCGTCGAGTACGCGACCAAGACGATCTTCCTGAACCCGAAGCTGATCGCGGCTAACGCCAACCACACCTACTTCGCGGTCAACTCGGTGTTCTTCGACTCGAACATCTTCGGGCGGTTCATGGCGCTCGTGATGGTCCTGCTGGGCGCGGTGCTGCTCTACGCGCGCACGAGGCGAACCCTGCTGGGAACGCTCGCTGTGCTGGCGATCGTGTGGGTTGGCCTCGTGCTCGCGGTGTCGGGCTCGAGCCTGGGGGCCCTCCTGGTGGGGCTCGGGACGCTCGCCGCGTTGCGGTGGAAGGTCGGGCGGGCGGTTTTCGCCGCGGTCGGCGTGGTCGCGGTGGCGGCGGCGGCGGTCTTCATCACGCCCACGACCTTCGGGCTCAACCAGGGGTTGAACGGCGCCTCCAGAGGCCGCGCGGGCCTGGTGAGCGGCGGCCTTGACCTGTTCTCCAAGAGACCGATCTGGGGGTACGGGTCGGCCTCGTTCGAGACCGAGTACGGCAAGCGTCACCACGCGCTCGGCGAGACGACGTCCGCGTCGCACACCATCCCGGTCACGATCGCCGCTGAACAGGGTCTCATCGGCGAGCTCGCCTACCTCGCGCTCGTCCTCGCGGCGCTCGTGACGCTGCTGCGCCGCGCCCGCGCCGACCCGGTTCGGGTCGCCATCGCCGGCGCATTCGTGGCGTTGCTCTTCCACACCCTCCTGTACGCGGACTTCCTGGAAGATCCGATTACTTGGACGCTGCTCGCGATCGGGGCCGCCCTCGCCCGGCAAGCGCCCGCGGCGTTGGCGGCGCCGGGCAGCGACCTCCTCGGACGCGGTCGCAAGCTCCAGCGGCAACTCGCGTAGCCGGGACGCCACCTCACGTGAAGAACTCGCGAAACCCCCCCCGCGGGGTCGGCACCCTGGCGGATCGGCCCTCTACGCAAATCGTTTGCGTACGCCAGCGCTCTGACATCGGGGGTGACATCGCCGCCCGATAGGGGTAGCATCGCCCCTCGTGACCTGGGGACTCGTCTGGTTGATGCTGGCCCTGAAGATCCCGCTAGCAGGGCTGATCTACCTCGTCTGGTGGGCGATCCACCAGGAGCCCGACGAGGCCTCCTCTCAGGACGACGACGGCGGCATCCGGCGCAACCCGCGCCACCCGCGTAAGCCCTTCCCGCGCCACCCCCGCCGCGGGCCGCACGGCGATCCGGCGCCGCTCGCGCCCCCGCGCGTGCGCGTCACCCGGGCGCGCATCCGCACGCTCGAGCGCTGACCACGCCCGGGCCGGTCGCCGACCTGGCCGGGCCGCCGGCGGTGCCGC
>Ga0335073_10016849_pt1 | contig 10218 bp, 7 predicted proteins | sample Lox_Sample_22_FD_207093 | JGI IMG/M metagenome (GOLD analysis project Ga0335073, IMG submission 207093) | Soil microbial communities from Loxahatchee National Wildlife Refuge, Florida, United States - Lox_Sample_2.2 | ecosystem: Environmental > Terrestrial > Soil > Wetlands | place: USA: Florida... | reverse complement strand
CGCACCGGAGCCCGTCGCGCGGCGTCGCGCGCGCCGCTGGGCGCCGGGGCTGGCATCGCCACAGACGACGTCGCCACGGCCGCATCCGGGCCGGGAGTCGTTCGAACGGCCGGGGCCGCGGTTCGCGGGACCAGGCGCCCCTCGGCGGCGATGAGGCGAAGTCGCGCGCTCCGCCCGCCCCTGGGCGCGGGCCGCCCCGCGTCCCGCGCGAGGCCGCGGCGCCGCCTGGCCGGCGCTGGACTGGCCCCGCTAGCTGCCCGGTAATCCTCCCAGGCGCCCAACTGCTCCGCTGCCGTCGCGTTCACGTCCGCCTCCCATGACCAAACGCCCGTTCGATGGTACACTCGTTCGATCGCATAATAGTTCGATCGAACAGGCGCATGCCACCTTTGTACCGCGCGGGTCTGACATTTTCGCGACACGTCGAACAGATGTTTGGCGATCCGCCGCGCAGGGGTTAGGCTCGTATCCGTTAGCGACAACTTTGATCCGGAGGCTCTCCCAATGGAAAACACTGAAGAACCCGGCCCAGCCGGGTTCACGGACGTGCAGGCGCGGCCGAAGGGCAGACCGGGGCGCAAACCCAAGGGAAGCGTGCCCGTGGTGGTGCCGGAAACGCCCGACAAGCCAGACCCCGATCACGTGCTCACCTGGCGGCAGCGCAAGGTGCTGCAGGTCATCAGGGATTCAGTGCAGAAGCGGGGGTACCCGCCGTCCATGCGGGAGATCGGCGAAGCGGTCGGGCTGACGAGCACGTCGAGCGTCTCCTACCAGCTCTCGACGCTGCAGCGGAAGGGCTACCTGCACCGCGACGTCGGGCGCCCCCGGACGGTCGAGGTCCGGCTGCCTGGCCACCCGGCGGTCCGCCCGGATCAGCACAGGGAACCCGACGCGGACGTGCCGCCCGCCGCCGACGGCCTGGACATCCCCTCGCAGGAAGCCACCTACGTGCCGCTGGTCGGCCGGATCGCCGCCGGTATCCCGATCCTCGCCGAGGAGCAGGTCGAGGACATCCTGCCGCTGCCCAGGCAGCTAGTCGGCGAGGGCACCCTTTTCATGCTGAACGTCGCTGGTGACTCGATGATCAACGCCGCGATCGCCGACGGCGACTGGGTGGTCGTCCGGCAGCAGGAAGACGCGGAGAACGGCGAGATCGTGGCCGCGATGGTCGACGGTGAGGCCACGGTCAAGACACTCAAGCGAAGCGACGGGCACGTCTGGCTGATGCCGCACAACCCCGCCTACACGCCGATCCTCGGCGACGACGCCAAGATCCTCGGCAAGATCGTGGCGGTGCTCCGCCGGGTATGAGGGCGGACCGGGCACCGGTCGCCGCTTGTCACCCGGCGACGATGTTGACCAGCTTCGGAGGGCGCACGATCACCCGCTGGACACCCAGCCCAGCCAGCGCGCGCGTCACGCCCTGGGCGGCGAGCGCCAGGTCGCGCAGTTCCTCCTCGGTGATCTCAGGCGAGACTTCCAGCCGGTCGCGGACCTTACCGTTCACCTGCACCACGCAGGTGACGCTCTCCTGGACCAGGAGCGCGGGGTCCGCGGCCGGCCAGGCGGCCCTGGCCACCGACGGAACAGCGGCGGTGGCCCCCGGGCCACTCAGGACCTCCCAGCACTCCTCGGCCGTGTACGGGGCGAACAGCGACAGCATGATCGCCAGCGACTCGGCCGCTTCCCTGACCGCGGGGTCGGCCGCGCCGGGGCCGGAGTCGATCGCCTTCCTGGTGGCGCTGACCAGTTCCATCAGCCGCGCGACCGCCACGTTCAGGTGGTAGCCCTCCACCTGGCGGGTGACCTCGTCGATGACGTGGTGCGTGACCCGGCGCAGGTCGCGGTCACCGTCATCGACCGCCCCCGCGGCAGGACCCGCGGCGGCGACGTCAGACGCGATCCGCCACACCCGGCCCAGGAACTTGACCATGGCGTCCGGGTTGACGTCGGCCCAGTCGATGTCATCCTGGGGCGGCGAGGCGAAGATCATCGTCAGCCGGATCGCGTCCACGCCGAACAGCGCGATCTGCTCGCCCAGGTCGACCCCGTTGCCCAGCGATTTGGACATCGCCTTGCCGCCGTTGATGACCTGCCCCTGGTTCATCAGCCGGGTGAACGGCTCGCCGAACGACAGCAGCCCCATGTCCTGCAGCACCTTGGTGAAGAACCGCGCGTACAGCAGGTGCAGGATGGCGTGCTCCACGCCGCCCACGTACAGGTCGACCGGCGCCCATCGCTCGACGTCCGCCGCCCGGAACGGCCCGTCGGCGTACCGCGGCGAGCAGTACCGGAACTGGTACCAGGACGAGTCGACGAACGTGTCCATCGTGTCGGTGTCGCGCCGCGCCGGGCCGCCGCACTTCGGGCACTCCACGTTCACCCAGTCCGCCGCGGCGGCCAGCGGCGACACCCCGTGCGGTGACAGGTCGGCCCCGCGCAGGTCCGGCAGCACGACCGGCAGCTGCTCCTCGGGGACGGGCACCTCGCCGCACGCCGGGCAGTGGATGATGGGGATCGGCGTGCCCCAGAACCGCTGCCGCGACACCAGCCAGTCGCGCAGCCGGTAGTTCACGGCCTCCTCGCCCAGCCCCTTGTCCGCCAGGATCTCGATGATCCGGGCGATGGCCGCCGCCTTGGACAGGCCGTCAAGCGGGCCCGAGTTCACCAGCACGCCGTCGCCGGAGGTGGCCACGCCGGTCTCCGCCGGGTCCGGCTGGTCCGTGGCCACCACCACGCGCACCGGCAGCCCGAACTTCCGCGCGAAGTCCAGGTCGCGCTGGTCGTGCGCGGGCACGGCCATGATCGCGCCGGTGCCGTAGTCGGGCAGCACGTAGTCCGCCGCCCAGACCGGGATCTCCTCGCCGTTCACCGGGTTGACCGCGTACACGCCCAGGAAGACGCCGGTCTTCTCCCGGTCGGTGGACTGCCGCTCGATGTCGGTCAGCTTGCGGACCTGCTCCAGGTACGCGTCGAAGTCCGGGCGCCGCTCCGGCACGCACAGCTCGGCCGCCAGCGCCGAGTCCGCCGCGACCACGAAGAACGTCGCCCCGTACAGCGTGTCGGGGCGTGTGGTGAACACCGTCACGGGCTCGTCGCTGCCCTCGATGGCGAACTCCACGGCGGCCCCGGTCGAGCGGCCGATCCAGTTCCGCTGCATCGTCAGGACACGGTCCGGCCAGCGGCCCTCCAGGGCCTCGGCGTCTTCGAGCAGCCGGTCGGCGTATTCGGTGATCTTGAAGTACCACTGCGTCAGGACCCGGCGGACCACCTCGGTGCCGCACCGCTCGCAGCGGCCCGCGATCACCTGCTCGTTGGCCAGAACCGTCTGGTCCCTGGGGCACCAGTTGACGTAGCCGCCCTTGCGGTAGGCCAGCCCGCGTTCGAAGAACCGCAGGAACAGCCACTGGTTCCAGTGGTAGTACTCCGGGTCGCACGTCTGCAGGCGGCGTGACCAGTCGAACGACGTCGCGTACCGCCGGAACGACGCCGCCTGTGTCTCGATGTTCTTGTATGTCCAGTCGACCGGGTGGGTGTTGTTCCTGATCGCGGCGTTTTCCGCCGGCAGCCCGAACGCGTCCCAGCCGATCGGGTGCAGCACGTTCCGGCCGCGCAGGAACCAGTACCTAGCCATCGCGTCGCCGATCGCGTACGCCTCGGCGTGCCCCATGTGCAGGTCGCCCGACGGGTACGGGAACATGTCGACCAGGTAGAAGCGCTCCCGCGGGTCGCTGGGGTCGTCGCTGGCACGGAACGGCTCGATCTCCGCCCAGCGGGCCTGCCACTTGTCCTGGACGTCGCGCGGGTCGTAGCGCTGTGCCTCGTCGGCGTTCTCGACCGCAGTCATCGTGTCCTCACCTAGATCGGTCCGGCTCAGGAGTGCTCTGCCAACAAAAAAGGCCCCCCGCGCACGAGAGGCAGCCGCGCCGACGACGGAATGTCGCGGCGCGGCTAGCTAAGGAGCAGCCGGACAGGACGCACACGCTCAGGATACCGCATCTGCCTTGTTCTCGCCGCGTAGCGAGCCAGCACGCTATGTACACGAATCGATAACGCCCACGTGGCAGCCTGGCAACATTGACCAGGCATGCTGACAGCATGACCAAGCCGACCGCACCCGAACCGAAGCGCATCGCCCTCGTCGCTCACGACGACAGGAAAGGCGACCTCCTCGAGTGGGCCGAATACAACCGCGACCTCCTCGCCGGCCACGTGCTCTACGCGACAGGCACGACCGGCCGGCTGCTCGGCGACCGGCTGGACCTCGCCGTCACCTGCTTCCAGAGCGGCCCCCTGGGCGGCGACCAGCAGATCGGCGCGCTCATCGCGTCCAGCCGGCTCGACATGCTGGTCTTCTTCTGGGACCCCATGAGCCCGCAACCGCACGACTCCGACGTGAAGGCCCTGGTCCGGGTCGCGGTGGTGTGGAACATCCCGCTCGCCTGCAATCGCACCAGCGCCGACTACCTGATCACCTCGCCGCTGCTGGCCAAGCCGCTCGCCGCGAATCAGCCACTCGCCGGCACGCGCGCCTAACGGCGATTCATTTATCCCGTAAAACTCCCCGACAGCGGCATTAAGGCGCGCTGCTCGACCTGCTCGGCCCGCGCGGCGGCGATCACCGCGCCCGCTGCGCGCTTGGCGCGGTCTCCGCCACCATCGGCGACACCCGGGGGGCGGCGGGCATCGCGGCGCTGCTGAAGACCGCGCTGGCGATGACCGCGGGCATCATCCCGCCTGCCACCGGGTGCGTGCGCCCGCATCCGCTGCTGGCGGCGGAGACGGCGCCATTGCGGCTGCCCGCGGCCGCCGAGCCGTGGCCGGAGACGGACGTCCGGCTGGCCGCTGTCAACACGCTCGGCACCCACCCGCATCCCGGTGCGTCCAGGTCAGGGATGGTGCATGTGGTGTTGCGCCGGGAGCCGGACGCTAGCCACCGGGCGGGCCGCAGGCGCCGCGCCGCGAGCACGCCGCACGGCGGCACGCCCGTGCCCACGGGCCCGCGCGGCGCGGCCATGCCGGAGCCGCGCCTCGGTTCCGGGGCGCACGCCATGCCGCCGCTGCCCCGGACACCGCGCGCTCCCCTCACCCGCCTGGAGCGCGTGCCCCGCCCCAGGGAGCCGGTGGGGGCGGGGGCGGGGGCACGGGTCCGTTCCGGATATGGGGAAAACCTCAGCCGTCGCTACGCGGAAGCCTCCGCGCGAGCCTGAGCCGGCTCCCAGTCCGGGCGCAGCGGCATGCCGGACCTGCCGTCCGCGGGCAGCTTCACGCCGAGAATCTGGTGCAGCTGGACCACGTTCCTGTCGAAGCCCAGCTGGGAACCCGCCATGTACAGCCGCCAGACGCGGGCGGTGGCCTGGCCGACCTCGGCGACCGCCTCGTCCCAGTGCGCGTCCAGGTTGGCGCACCAGGCGGCGAGCGTCTTGGCGTAGTGCTCGCGCAGGTTCTCCTCGTGCCTGATCTCGAAGCCGTGGTCGTTCATGACACCCGCCAGCCAGCCGGGACCCTCGAGCTCGCCGTCGGGGAACACGTAGCGGTTGATGAAGCCCTCCTTCCTGATGGAGGGGGCGGTGTTGTCAGGGCGGGTGATGCAGTGGTTCAGCATCCGGCCGCCGGTCTTGAGCTTGCCATTGAGGAAGGCGAAGTAGCCGGGGACGTTCTGCTTGCCGATGTGCTCGGTGATCCCGATCGAGCTGATCGCGTCGAAGTCGGTCTCCGGCACGTCGCGGTAGTCGAGGTGGCGGACCTCGGCCAGGTCCTCGAGGCCGGCCTTCTTGATCGCCTGCTGCGCCCACAGCGCCTGCTGCTCGGACAGCGTGACCCCGAGCGCCTTGACGCCGTACTCGCGGGCGGCGTGCATCACCATGCCGCCCCAGCCGCAGCCGACGTCGAGCAGCCGCATGCCGGGCTTGAGCGCGATCTTGCGGGCCACCAAGTCGTGCTTGTACCACTGCGCCTCTTCCAGCGAGGCGTCCTGCGTCGGGTAGCAGGCGCAGGTGTACACCATAGACGGGCCGAGCACCCACTCGTAGAAGCGGTTGGAGACGTCGTAGTGGTGCGAGATCGAGTTCGCGTCCCTGCCTTTGGAGTGCATCCGGCCGACCCGCAGGCGGCGGCTGTTGACCCGGACCTCCTGCGGGGGCGGGGGAATCCTCGGCAGCAGCACCTTCGGGCCGCCGAGCGACTGGAGGAGCTTGATCTTGTCGGCCCACCTCATCTGCGTCTCCTGGGCCCTGGACAGCCGGGACAACGCCGTGAACATGTCACCGTCCACGTCCAGGTGGCCGGACACGTAGGCCCGGGCGAGGCCGAGCGCGCCCGGCGCCTGCGCCAGGTACGAGACGGCGACCGGCGACCTGACGGTGATCTTGACGGGCGAGCCGGGGGTGCCGGCCCTGGACCCGTCGTACGCCTGGAATTCAACCGGAGCATCCGGGCCAGCGATCGCCTCGAATACCTCAGCCAGCGCCATGTACTGTTCCTTTCCTCATACCTTGCATACCTTGCATGCCTTGCGTTAGCGTCCGCGCACGCACTTGTCGTACAAGCCGAGCAGGCGGCCCTTGCCGTCGTATTCGGCCTTGAGCTTGTCGTATTCAGCGCCGTTGTAGCGGCTGCGGAATTCTTCCTCCGAGTAGAACGCGGTGGAGTACAGCGACTTGTGCCCGCCGAGCGCGCTGACCTCCTCTTCGACCATGCGGTTGTAGTACCCGTCTCGCTGCCCCGCGGGCAGCGGGACCGTGCCCCAGAAACCGAAGTTGACGTACAGCTCCCCCGGCCGGAGCGGGTACAGGGGCCAGGCTTCGCTGTCGCGGAGCTTCAGCGGGCACATCCATACCGGCGTCATCCGCACGTTCTGCTCGAAGAACTCGAGGAACGCGTCGCCGTGGTGGACCGGGATCTCCACGTCCTGGACGACCATTTCGCGCCGCGGGCGGCCCCGGTTCTCGTTGAGCGTGGCGGTGAGGCCGTACTTCCGGTCGAACGCGACGAGCTTGCGGTACACGTCGGAGCGGCGGTATCGGCGGGGCCAGACCCGCCTGATGGCCTTGTTCTGCACGCCGAAGGCGCGTGAGCACCAGAACCAGTCGGTGTCCCATCGCCAGATGTAGTCCTTGACCGTGAGGAAGTCCTCGCGGCTGGTCTTGAGCGACTCGTAGTAGATCTGCTGGCCCGTGTAGTCGCTGACCCAGGGCGCCTTGTCGCTGAACGCCCCCACGGTCAGGTACATCTCCCTGGTGCTGAACGCGGTCCCGTCGAGGAAGTCGGCCCGGTGGCCGTGATAGCTCCTGGTTTTCGCGATCTCGGCGATCGCCGCCATGCAGCTCTCCGGGTCGTTGAACGCGAAGTGGCGCACGTGGACGTACGGCTTGACGGGCTGGAGCTCGATGGTGAGGGCGAGGGAGTAGCCGAGGGTGCCGTAGGAGTTCGGGAAGCCGCGGAACAAGTCGCTGTGCTCGTTGTTTCTGGTGGCTATGACCACGCGGCCGTCCCCGGTGAGGATTTCCATCTCGGTCACCGACTCGTGCGGCAGGCCGTTGCGGAACGAGGTCGACTCGATGCCGAGCCCGGTGACGGCGCCGCCGAGTGTGATCGTCTTCAGCTGCGGCACCACGAGCGGCATCAGCTCGTGCCGCAGGGTGGCCTCGCACAGGTCCTCGTACGTGGTCATGCCGCCGACGACGGCGGTCCTGGCGGCCGCGTCCACGTGGATGACGCGGGTGAACGCGGAGACGTCGAGCGGGCGCACGCCGCTTCGCGAATCGCGGTACCGGAACAGGTTCGAGGTGGGCTTGGCGAGGCGGACCGGCGTGCCGGGCGGCACCGCCGCGTAGGCGTCGCGCAGCCGCGCCACCGCGGCCTGGTGGGCCGCGAGTTTAGCTGGCGGCAGTCCTGAGATGCCGGTCACGTGAGTCTCCTCGCTCTTCTACGGCGCCCTCTTCGTCTGTTCTGATCAAGAATGCGCACAGGAGTAAAAACTGGGCAAGTTCCGTGTCGAACCGACAAAGGGCTCAGGCAGTGTATCCCGTCACCGCCGGCCGGCTCCGGCACGGCTCACCTGCTCAGCAGCGGCGGTGCTCGGGCTTCGCCGCGGCAGCGCCGCCCGGTGGGCCGTGTTGCCGCTACCCATCCTGGGCGCCGGCACTCACGTCGTCTCCGGCGTCGTCGTCGTTCGCTTCGAGGTCGTCGTAGCTGGCTGCCACGTCGTCCGGGGTCATCGGCAGCCGCGCCAGCGAGGGGGGCGCGCCCGAGTCGATGACCTGGCGGAGCAGCACGGCCATCGAGTACTGCGGGTCGTCCGCCAGCGCCCGGTCGAGCGCGACGTTCGCGAGCGCGCCGTTGCCTGACTGCCAGGCCACAAAGGCAAGAAGGCTTGCGGGGGCGCTTGTGTATCCGGGCTGCGCTAGCCGGGTCACGTCGGTCCACAGCCGCCGGTGCGCCTCGCGGTGCTCCGGCCGCATCCGGGACCACGCGTCGTCGCGGACGCGCAGGTCGCGCAGCACGACCGACAGCCAGGCCGCCTCTTCCGGTTGGAGACGGCCGCCACCGCGGTACCGGCCGATGGCCTCGGCGACCGCCGGGAGACCGGCGGTGGCGATGAGGCGGCGGACGGACGCCTTCCGGCCTGACCTGGTCGCTCGCGCCACACCCTTCGCGACGCGTTCCTCGGCTTCCATCGTGGCCCGCCGCATCCGCTCGGCCACATCCCCGGTTACCGGCGCGACCGTGGCCGCCAGCTCGTCCCGGCTGGCCAGGACCCGTATCCCGTCGACGGCCATGGCCCGGGCGGCAGGATGATCCCCGATGTCGAACGGCGTGCCCTCGGGCGGGCAGCAGGCGGCCTCGGTGCACACGTAGGACCAGTAACGCCCGCCCTCCGTCCGGAGCAGTTCTGTCACGGTGATCCCGGCCCGCGGCGCGCACTCCCGCAGCGCGCCGGCGACCGGCGAGACAAGCCGCTCAGGGCCGTACCCCACCGCGACCGCGGTACTGATGCGCTGCGCGCTGAGCACGGTCACCGCGTGCATGGCCACCGCGCCGGACAGCCGCGGATCGGGCAGGTCGTACCGCAGCGTGAGCCTGACCTCCCCGCCTGGGCGGTCGGTGCCGATCACGACCACGCTGTTGCCAGGCTCGAACCCCAGCAGCACGGGCACGACCGCCAGGAGCGCGGTCGGCGAGCCGACCAGGACCCGGCGTTCGGCGGTTGTGCGCGCGTCCGGCGCTACCCCTTCCGCCCGTCGTGCACCCGATGCCGCGTCCCTGCGGGACGCCGCCGCGGCAGATCCCCGGGCCGCGGACCGCTTGCGCCGGAACTTGGTCTTCCTGGGCGGGGGCTTCCTGGCGTGCTGTCCGTTGGCCTGCTGTCCGTTGGCCTGCTGTCCGTTGGCGTGCGGTGCCTTGGCCGGGGGCATCGTGGCCTGGGCCGTCGTTGCCTGAGGTGTCCTGGCGGGCGGGCCGGGAACGGGTTGCGGGGACGGAACACCCGCGGAGCCGTTTTGCGTCATACAGCCAGCGTGCGCGCCGCGGGCGTGGGGGGAAATGCAGGATCTGCGCCTGTGGATAACTCCGCCGAAATCCACATCGCCACAAAAGTATTCCTTGACAAAAACTCATGGGAAAGGTAATAGCAAGGCGGCTCAGCGGCCGCTCCGTGCCCCCATGAGAACGTCCAGGGAGACGATTCGCGCGTTGTAACCGGTTATCTTTCTATCACTTGTGACCACTTTTTCATCTTCCTATTACCTGTGACCATTTTCCCGTCCAATTTATCCGGTTTATCCCTACGGAAATGATAGAAGGATGAACGGAAGTGATAGAAAGATGATCTGCCGGTCAGAGGTGGGCCATTTGGGGCATACCAGAGAGGCTGATGTGTCCAGAGCGCCCTAAGTGACGCGGGCGGGTCGGGGAGGGCAGGCAGTGGCGCGGGGCAGATGCCAAAGGCGGACGCCTGGCGGGGGCAGAGGTGGGGTGCCAGGGCGAACGGCCGGCGGGGGCGGAGGTGGGGTGCCAGGGTGGACGGCAGGAGTGGGGGCTACGGGGGCGCGGCGGGGAGGGCGTCGGCGGTGTCGCGGGCGGGCGGTGGCTGGGCTCAGAGGGCTATGCCGGGGAGGGCGTCGGCGGTGTCGCGGGCGGGCGGAGGCTGGGCTCAGAGGGCTATGCCGAGGAGGGCGTCGGCGGTATCGCGGATGAGGCGGGCGTCGGCTGGGGGGA
>Ga0335073_10016848_pt1 | contig 10218 bp, 10 predicted proteins | sample Lox_Sample_22_FD_207093 | JGI IMG/M metagenome (GOLD analysis project Ga0335073, IMG submission 207093) | Soil microbial communities from Loxahatchee National Wildlife Refuge, Florida, United States - Lox_Sample_2.2 | ecosystem: Environmental > Terrestrial > Soil > Wetlands | place: USA... | reverse complement strand
GGTTGCGGACTTCGAATCGCGAATGGACTCCCCCAGTTGGGGAGACTTCTTCGGAACCGCCATCTACGTCATCGTGACCATACTCTTGGCCGCGGCGCAGGCCATCGCCATCGTGGTCATCGCCTATGGCTTCATCGCCACCGCCGTTTGCGTTCTGGTGGGGCCCGTATTCGTGCCCTTCTTCATCGTTCCCAAGATGGAGTGGATTTTCTGGGGCTGGTTCCGCTGCTTCCTGCAATATGCCTTTTACCAGGTCATCGCTTCCGCCGTGGTGTTCGTCATCGGAAACCTCATCCTCGGCGCGCTTCGGCTTCCTCCCGCTGGAACGCTTTCGACCGTACAGCTCGTGGCCTGGTTTCCCGTCCTCTTCATCACCTTTCTCGCGTCGATCTACGTCCTGCTGAAGATCCCATCCCTTACCAACCATATTTTCAGCGGAACGGCCGGCGGCTCATCCGCGGGGCTTCTCGACGCGCCCGCCGCCGTTCTCAACCGGGTGATGTGATGGACCGCGACTCGACCTTTCATGACGCCAAGCGCCTATACCTTGAATCCTGCGGGGATCCGATGGTGACGAATACGTATCTCAAGATTGCCGTCGCTTTGCTGTGCGCCGTTTGCGTGGCGCTTGCACTCATTGACCTGAGGACGATCCGCACTTTCCAGAATTTTCGGCCGCTCGTCATCCGCATCGACGATCTGGGCCGCGCCGAAGCCATCAACTACCACAACTTCGAATACAAGCCGCAGGATGCCGAGGCGAAGTATTTCCTCTCCGAGTTCTGCTCTCTCTACTACCGCCGCAACCGCTACACGATTCAGGACGATTTCTCGAAGTCCCTCTACTTCCTCGACGGGAAACTCGCCGACGGCATTCTCGACGCTTACCGGAAGGGCGACATCATCAAGAAATTCATCACCAACACGGCCGCTCCGGAGATCGACGTGGACGTCGAAAAAGTGGCTCTCGAAGAGATGCAAAGCCCTCCGTTTCGCGGTCGCGTCGACTTCTATATGGTCTACTACTCTCCCGCCGACCATCGCGAGCTCAAGCGCGAGCTCTACACCGCGAATTTCGTCTTCCTTTTCAAGTCCCAGGTGCCCAACGAATTGATTCCGATCAATCCCCTTGGATTGACCATCACCTATTTCCGCGAGGACCAGGCGTTCAAATGACCGAGGGAACGAAGGCGAGAACCCAAGAGGTCGCGGGCGGGCACGGGGCAACGTCGGCCCAAGCTCGGCGCGCCACCGCCGACCTGACGGCGAAGCTTTGCCCCGGACGATGGCCGCATCCAGACCGAATGGCTTCCGCCCCCGGAACAACCGGCGCACCTCACGAGGGCCTCCTTACTGCTCCCGTGCCCGCCCGCTCCCCTAACCCCTCAGGGATTCTGGGAAAAACTTCAAACAAGGCGGGGCACTCCGGATGATTGCCAATGCGATTCTACTCACCGTTGCCGTCCTGCTCGGATATGGGTTCTGGCTTATGGACGAATTGAAGTTTATGGCGCCCTACCGATCCGTACTCTTCCATTCCTATGGGACCGTTCTTCTCGTCTCCGGCGCGGTCTTGTTCCTGAACGTCTTTGGCGCCGCCCTACTCGTGCAGCGCAAGCTCCTCCTCAAGGACACGGGCCGCAAGCTTTCGCACCTCGATAGACAGTTCCAGGTCCGTCAGGCCGGGATTTCTGTGCCCGGGGAAGAAGAGAGTCCGAACCGTGTCGCGTGATCCCTTTTCATCGGATCCGAGGGATGACCGCGGCAGCCAAGACTCACCGACGGACACCCGATCCGGAACTACTCGGCTCGGAACCTCTCGGAATCCGAAACCAACCCTTCCAGAGATTTTCCGGGAGTCCGAACGCCCGCAGTCGCTCGACGTTCCCCAAGAGATCGAAGGGCACGATTCGGGTCGCACACACTACCTTGGTGACCGATCGTATTTCCTTCGCGAATCCGAACTCCGAACCCTCTCGGAACTCGGGACATTTCGCGCGATCTCGGCCCGCGATCTTGCGCGCATCTCTTACGGAGGCGATGCCCGCAAGATGGAACGGGAAATCCGCCGACTCAAGGAAAATTCCCTGCTTTCCGAAAAGAAGATTGAAGGAGAACGGGGCAGGACGATCCGGTTGTTCGCTCTCACAAAGAAAGGCGCCCGGCTCGTCCGCACATCCGGTGCCGTCCCCGATGAACAGGCCATCTACCACGGGTTCGTGAAGCCGCGCGAGGCGAAACACGACGCGGACCTCTACGCTCTTTACCACGCGGAAATCGAACGCATCAAGCAAGCGGGAGGCCGCCCGATCCGGGTCCTCCTCGACTTCGAATTGAAGCGACGTGTGAACCGCGACCTCGCGGCCGCCTCCTCCCGGGAAATTACGCCTGGCGTTCGCGCCGAGATCGCCGAACGCCATGGGCTCGCGGTTGTGGGCGGCAGGATCGCCCTGCCGGACCTCCGCATCGAGTACGACTCCGCGGAGATGGAGCGGAAGCACGTGGATCTCGAGCTTGCCACTCGAAGCTACCGCCCGCGAATGCTTGCGGCGAAGGCCAAGGCCGGATTTTCCCTCTACGCACGGCGCGAGGATGCTTCGCGACTTCGCCGGGTCCTCGATCAGAGGGAGATCACCGCGGAGATTCTGTCTCTATGAATATTCCAAGCTGCCACCTCGATGCTCTCCAGGCCTTCGGCTATACGAAAGAGGAAGCGCGCTTTCTCTATCTGGTCGCCACGCATTCCGGCTTCTTTGTCGCCCGGCAATTCCTTGGGTTTACGGGCGCCCATTGGGGCAAGCGCACGACACTTTTCTGGAATAAACTTCAGACTCGCCAGCACGCGCGAACCTGCCGCTTCGCCCAGGGCGGCGTCGTGTATCACCTGTTCTCACGGAGAGTCTACCGGCAGATTGGCCGCGAGAACCTGCGCAATCGCCGGGACCACGAGTTTGAGTATGTCCGCACGCGGATCGCCACGCTCGATTTTGTGCTCGCAAACCTGAGCCACGATTACCTGGAAACAGAACCCGATAAGGTGGCGTATTTCTGCTCCGAGCTGAAGCTCGCGCCTCACCACCTGCCATCGAAATCTTATAGCGGGCGCTACACGACAACCCCCACCGTCCGGTATTTCGTCGATCGCAGTCCCATCTTCTTTCCATCGTCTTCTGAGTCGTCCCGAATCGTCACGTTTACCTACCTTCAAGGGCCTGAAGGAAGCCTTGCCGGTTTTGCCACCCAATTGGACGCCTACTTGCCACTGTTCCGCGAACTCTCCGCCTTCGACTTTCTCTTCCTCGCGCGCACCAGCGCCCACTTCGCGCGTGCCCGTGATTTGTTCCGGGATCTTGTGACGATTCCCCTCCAGTCGAACCCCGCCGAAGACTTGCTGCGGTACTTCGCGATCCGCAAGGCCTGGGATCTTGCCCAGTACACCTCGGTCACCGAACAAGACTTGATCTTTCGTAGTTCGGCAAAGGAACGCTTCCGCGGTGCGCGCTTCGAACACTTCTATCGCGCCTGGAAGCTGGGCCGAATGTCCGATGGCGACATTCGCGGCCAACTCCAGGGCAGTGACAATCCGCACTCGATCCGGTTCGAGGCCCAGGTCCTAGGCGCGGTTGGCCGCCCCGAGAATGGCCCGGAGGAAAACCGGTGAAGCAGGTAGTTCCTACACTCTGCAGGCCCGTCTGTACTCCGGACTTCACCCTGTGGCTGCGCATATTCGTGGAACAAGAAGAGATGAAATACCCGGGCCGGAAAAGCACCGTAAGGCGAAGTACAAAAACGGGCGGGAGCGACCCCGCTTTTTCGGCTTTCAGCCGCCCAAAAAGTGTTTTGGGGTCGCTCCCGCCCTGTGGCGCCTGCCGTATTCCGGCAGTCGCCGAAAATCCCCTGGAACAAAACCCGAGAAGCTAAATTCAAGGAGGCGATCATGCCCATCGTTAAAAAGGCCCCATCCATCGTCAACCGTGAAGTGCGCATGGAAGAACCTGTCAGCGTGCTTCTCGATGACTACGCACAATTCATCGAGAGCAGCCCGGACCACGTCGTCAACGCCGTCTTGAAGAAGACGCTCTGGCGTGACCAGGATTACCGGAAGTGGCGTGACTCGCGAAGGTCACGCGCGGCGGATGGAACCGGAGCTGTGCCCGACCGGACCGGAAGATCGTAATGCAGCGGTTTCTCGCATCGCGGCACTTCGTGGCCGCGCTCTTTGCGATGGTTACGGGAACGGCGCTTTACCATGCGCGGCCGTTCCCGGCGGACCAGTTGTTTCTCCGGGTCATCGCCATCAGGGCTCCACACGCGTTCCTCAGCTTTCGGTGCCTCTATCTCGCCTGCCTTTTCACAACTCCCTACATGGCTTACCTCGGCCTTCTCTCGGGACTCTATATCGGAACTTTGAAGTTTCGCCGCCGTGTCGCTCCGGGACGTCTTCCCGCGTATCCGGATCCCAGGAACCGGCAAGAGCTTTTCGTCGTTCTTGGCGAAGTCCATGACGCTCGCAAGCCAGGGCCGTCCGAAGCTCCTCAGTGGCTCGTGATTCCCGAGCGTGGTCTATTCACCGGCATTGCGATTTTTGGCGCGGTGGGAAGTGGCAAGACCTCGTGCTGCATGTACCCGTATGCCGAGCAGATCCTGGCCTATAAATCGGAGGATCCGGACCGGCGCATCGGGGGAATGATTCTCGAGGTTAAGGGTGACTTCTGCCGGAAGGTGAAACAGATCCTGGAGCGATATGGACGCGGCGAGGATTACGTGGAGATAGGCCTCGATTCGGAGTTTCGTTACAACCCTCTGCACAACGACCTCGATGCCTACGCCTTGGCCTTCAACATTGCGTCGCTCTTGAACAATCTCTTCGGACGTGGCAAGGAGCCCTTCTGGCAACAGGCCTACACGAACCTCGTCAAGTTCATCATCCTGCTACACAAGGTCGCCTACGATTACGTCACCCTATTCAATGTCTATGAGTGCGCCATCTCCCCGCCGCTCCTTGAAGAGCGAATTCACGAAGCCGAGGAGATTCTCATGGGGCGGCACTTCGTCTCCGTTACCCCGCAGGTTTTCAGCGAACGCACTGCGGACTTGGCGGGCCTCGGCTTCCGGCACATGCCCCGGGAGGACCGCTATTTCACAAGCGCAACACCCGAGTTGCGCGAGTTCCTGCGAAGGAAGGGTATTTCTTTCGAGCCTCGCACCATTCTCGATCCTGCGAATGCCGATCCGGAGAAGCTCGCACGGCTTGAGGCGGTCAAACGATGGTTCAACGAGGACTGGAAGAGGATCGAACCAAAGCTCCGGACATCCATTGTCGAGGGCATTTCCGTGTTCCTTTCCTTGTTCGACGATAGCCCCAAGGTCAAGAAGGTCTTCTGCCCTCCGCGCGAATGCTACGACGCGCAGAAGAACCCCGGAAATCAATACGGCAAACCACTGCCGTCGTTTTCCTGGCTGATCGAGGCCGGCAAAGTCTGTGCGCTCAATTTCCCGATCGGAATGAACCCCGGACTCGCAAAGGCAATCGGGGTCATGATGAAGCTGGACTTCGAACGCGCGGTTGTGAATCGCGTTCCTCAGATCGAAGCCGATCCCGAACGACATTTCCGGCAGGTCCTCTTTCTCTGCGATGAATACCAGCATTTCGCGACCGTCGGAGAAAATGACCCCACCGGCGATGAGAAGTTCTTCAGCCTTTCCCGCCAGCCCAGGTGCATCCCGATTGTGGCCACGCAGAGCATTAGTTCGCTTCGCTCCGCTCTTCCCGGCGACAGCTGGCGCACGCTTCTGCAAACCTTCCGGACCAAGATTTTCCTGACCCTATCCGACGACTTCTCGGCGAAGACCGCAAGCGAAATGTGCGGCCGGGAAGACCAGCTGAAGGTGAGCTACAACCTGTCGGAAAGCGGGCACGACGCCCGCGTAAGCTTGCTCACCGGCAACGCGCTCTCTCATCGAGCCAACATCACGGCGGCCAAGAGCTACAACACGCAGACGGACTACAGGTTCGATATGAAGACTTTCATGGAACTCCGCAATGCGCAATCGGTCACGATCGCCTACGACGGCTTGAATCCCATTCCGCCCTCCTATTGCTATCTCAAACCCCATTACGCCGACCCGAACAAGTCTTATTTCCAGCAGCTCGAAGAAGGAGTCCTCTGATGCACGGATTTGAAACCATTCTCCCATTTCTCAAGCCGATCGAGCACCTCATCCTGGATGACACCGTGACGGAGGTCATGGTCAATGGTTCCGACCGTGTCTTCATCGAACGAGCGGGCTTCGTTCAACAAATACCAGGCATCACGCTTGGTGAACGATCCCTCACCGTGGCAGTGAAAAACATTGCGCGCCGCTTGGGAGACGATATCTCCGAGATGAAACCGATTCTTGATTCAAGGCTTCCCGACGGCAGCCGTGTCGCCGCCGTGATTCCCCCCTGCAGCCTGAATGGCGTCACTCTGACAATCCGCAAGTTCAATTCCCGCCACTTTGATGCGGAGGATTTGATCCGAAGCGGAATGCTCGATCAGACCCTCGCCAACCGCCTCGAAGACTATCTGCTCGAGCGCCGGAACGTTCTGATTTCCGGAGGAACCGGGACGGGCAAGACGACCTTGCTTACCGCGCTCGCGAGGTTCATTCCCCCCGACGAACGGATCTTGGTCATCGAGGATACTGCCGAGATTCAACTAACCCATCAAAACCTCGTCCGGTTTGAAGCGCGCCGCGAACAAAACGGCGCCCCGGCGGTCTCCATCCGGGATTTGTTGAAGGCGGCGCTCCGCCACCGTCCCGATCGCATTTTGCTGGGAGAGATCCGCGGAGGCGAAGCATTCGACCTCTTGCAACTCCTGAATACGGGCCACTCGGGAACCCTTTCGACAGTCCACGCAAATTCCGCGAAGCAGGCTTTGGCGCGTTTCACAAGCTGCGTATTGCAGAGCGCCGTCGAACTCCCCTATCGCTCAATCAAGAGCAACATCGGCGATTCCCTGAATGTTGTGATTCAGATCGAACGGCGCCCCGGACGCCGATTCGTCTCCGAAGTTCTTGAAATCAACGGATACGATCCGGACACGGATTGCTTTGACTTCGCCGCAATCTACCTCGCACCGCCCGAGCCCAGATGACCCCTTCCACCATCTCAGAGCACAGGGACCTTTCTGCCCGTGACTTTGTACTCGCTCTCCATCGGCCCGAAGACCGGGTCGCCCTCCTTGTGCGTAATCGTGTCCGCTCGCGGATCACGCAACGCATCCTCTCCGCCCAAGACATCGCCAGTCCTTCCCTGATTCAATGGCTCACCGAACAGAATGAAGGCGGCGCCGACATCTTCCTGGGAATAAATCCAGTCAAGAACGACAGCCACGGGCGGACCAAGGAGGACATTCGAGAGATTCGTCATGTCTATCTCGACCTTGACGAAGATGGGCCAGAATCGCTCGGCGCCATCCGCGCATCCGGCGACACGCCGGCGCCCAATTTTGTGATCGACACGTCTCCACAAAAGAATCAGGTGATCTGGCGGGTCGATGGCCTCGACGTGGAACAGGCCGAATCCCTTCTCCGGTCGCTCGCCGCCGAGTTCCGCGGGGATACTGCGGCCACGGACGTTTCCCGCGTGCTTCGCGTCCCCGGCTTTCGCAATCACAAATACGAGACGCCTTTCCTGGTCCGCGCCACTCAGGAAACAGATCAGGCTTACCGGCTCAGCGATTTCGTCATTCAGGAGGATTCACCGGACGCTCCGCGGCACCCGGGCGAGGGGCAGGATCCTCCGCGACGGTTGAAGCCTGGGCATCGAAGCCAGTCCGAGGCCGATTGGGCTTATGCCAAACGCGCGCTGGCGCGCGGCGACGATCCGGAGGAAGTAGTACGGCGGATCGCGGATTTTCGCGCCGAGGACAAGCACTCGCCCGAATCCTACGCTCGCCGGACGGTTGCCAAGGCGCTTGCGGAACTCGAACTTGAACCATTCAAATCCAAGTGAATTGCGATTCACCAGTGGATATACTTCCCATCACGGAAAAGCAAGGCGGGCCAGCTTTGAAAGGAGGCTGGCAAAAAGACATGGCTCGCCGACGCTATCAGAAGGGAAACGTACGCAAACGCGGTAAGCGTAGCCCGGTATGGGAGCTGCAGTGGTGGGAAGATTACATCAACGAGAATGGGAGTTTTGCCCGGCGCCGCCGGTCGACGGTTCTTGGCTTGGCTTCCGAACTTTCCCGGCGAGAAGCAAGGAAACTCGCCGAGGAGCGTTTGGCGCCGTTAAACCAGGGCAAGTTGAATCCGCATTCCGCGATGAGCTTTGCGGATTTCGTGGAGCGCTACTTCGTTCCGCTATTCCTTCCCACTCTCAAGCCTTCCACGCAGAATCGCTACCGCCAAACCCTAACGCTTCACTTGTTGCCCGCATTGGGGAAGTGTCGCCTTCGGGACATCGAAACCATCGACCTTCAGAGGTTTGTTTTGCAAAAGATGGAATCTGGCCTGAGTTGGGAAACCGCCAGCCATCTCCGCAATCTGACCTCCCGGGTCTTCGAGATGGCCAGAAAGTGGAACTATCATCTGGGTGCAAATCCCGCGCTGGGAGTCTTGCTTCCCGAGAAGGTTCCGGTCCGCGAGAGGCATGCGCTGGCTCCGAACCAAATCCCCCGTCTTCTCGAATCGCTGAAGGAACCGGCTCGCACCATGGTTCTCTTGGGGATTCTCACGGGGATGAGGGTCGGGGAGATTCTTGGACTGCGCCGGAGAGACGTGGATTTTCTTTCCGGACAAATCCGAATCGAACAAGCCAACTATCGCGGAGTTTTCGGATCGCCGAAGACGAAAGGAAGCAAACGGTCGCTTCCCATTCCCAAAGGACTCGCCGGACCGCTCGCGCGCGTGTGTGGACATCACGCGCGGACGGAAGACGAGGGCTTGGTCTTTCAATCACGCCACGGCAAGGGACTCAGCGATTCGAATCTTCTTCACCGGCACTTGAAACCCGCCGGAGAGAAGATTGCCGCACCGTGGCTCAACTGGCACACGCTCCGGCGAACACACGCCACATTGTTGCAAGCGTCCGGCGCTTCGTTGAGAGATGCGCAGGTCCAACTCGGTCACAGCAAAATGTCCACGACGCTCGAGCTTTATACGCTGCCGATTCCCGCGCATTTGCGGGAAGCGGTCGAGAATCTTTCGCATTTGGTGACGAATGGAGGCGAGTTTGACCCAAAAGCGGAAGGAGTTGCTTCAGCGTTTCAGTAGAATCAACAAGATGGGTGGTAGGCTCGTGGGGACTCGAACCCCAGACCTCCACCGTGTCAAGGTGGCGCTCTAACCAACTGAGCTACGAGCCTACTGCAGACCGCCATTCTACCATACCGCTCCCGCCTTCACTCCCTCCCTGCCCCGCGCCCATCCGCCTCACACCCTCGGTGGACTTTTGCCCGTTTGCTGTTAGAATTTCCGCGAATACTGTCATTCATACGGGTGGGAAATTGTCCGTTCTTGGGAGCACCGACCCTCTTTCGCGGTTTGCGGCTCGATACATGGCTCAACAAGGGATTCTCCCCGCCGTCGAGCCGCGCGCTTTCGCCGTTCGATTTTCCCCAGCCCCATTCCGCCCCTATAAAGGTGAACGCGCATGATCATCGGCGTTCCACGTGAAACGTTTCCCGGAGAGCGCCGCGTCGCCCTGGTTCCCTCCGTCGTTCCCAATCTCGCCAAAGCCGGCCTCGAAGTCCTCGTCGAATCCGGCGCCGGCGTCGAAGCCGGCTATCCCGACGCCGAATACGCCGCCAAGGGCGCGAAGCTCGCCCCTACCCGCGCGGACGTTTTCCGTCAGGCCGACGTGATTGTCCAGGTCCTCGCCCACGGTTCGAACGACAAGACCGGCGCCGCCGACGTCCCCATGCTCCGCTCCGGCCAGGTTCTCGTCGGCTTCCTTCGCCCGCTCGGCGTCGTCGGCACCCTCGAAGACATCGCCTCCAAAGGAGTCACCTCCTTCTCCATCGAGCTGATGCCGCGCACGACTCGCGCCCAAAGCATGGACGCGCTCTCCTCCATGGGCACCATCTGCGGCTACAAAGCCGTCATCATCGCCGCCGATTCCCTCCCGCGCATTTTCCCCATGCTCACCACCGCCGCCGGAACCATCACGCCCGCGCGCGTCTTCATCATCGGCGCCGGCGTCGCCGGCCTTCAGGCCATCGCCACGGC
>Ga0335073_10016846_pt1 | contig 10219 bp, 7 predicted proteins | sample Lox_Sample_22_FD_207093 | JGI IMG/M metagenome (GOLD analysis project Ga0335073, IMG submission 207093) | Soil microbial communities from Loxahatchee National Wildlife Refuge, Florida, United States - Lox_Sample_2.2 | ecosystem: Environmental > Terrestrial > Soil > Wetlands | place: USA: Florida... | reverse complement strand
GTCGGCGCTGTGGCAACGCTCTGCCTGAGCCGATCGTGAGGATTGTTGAGCGCGTCGTGGAAAAGGTAGTCGTCCGGCAGGACGCGCAATCTCTCGAGGAACTTGAACAGGCCCGGCGACTTCTCGCGGCCGCGTCGGAGCGTTTGATGCGCCAATGTAGCGAGTCTGCCTCGCCGCTTGTTCTGGCGCAGGCTTCACAGTTAAGTTCGTTTCCGACAATGGCAGAGATGGAGCGGACTATGATCCTGGCGGCCTACCAGCGATCGAATCGGAAGCCACTCGAAGCAGCACGGCTCCTTGGAATCGGAAAGACCACACTATACCGCAAGTTGCGAGAGGTGAGGGAGGTTTCTTTATTAACCTGATCCTGCGACTTCTTAGACCTGAGGGAGGGGCGCGGTCCCGTCTGGCAGCAGCCCGAAGGCTTGCGCTGCTGCTCTGCTCACGTCGAAAGTTGCATCCTTTAGGACATCTGGGCGACGATCTTCGGATGTATTGTCCTTTTTCCTCAGATACGGGCCTACCTGCTGGAAGAAGAGCGTGGAGAGTTTCTTGTCCCCGCGCAGTCGCACGGAAAGAATTTCGCTGAAACGAATGTCCTTGAGATACGGCGAAAGCTTCTCCAGGGAATCCGCGCAGATGCAAATCAATGGGGTTATGCTCTTCTGATAGCGCACTTTTCCAAGAGTTTCCCTGAAGCGGTTGTTTAGATAAGTGTTAACACCCATGTAGCCGCCAAACTCGTCTCGAGTGATGACGAGTGGTATGACGGTTGACACAGTTCGCATGTCGATTCCATTTATGCTACGCGGTGCGCTGTCGAGGCAAGTTGCTTGGATGGCGGGTACTAATTGCGTCACACCTTTTCTTTTATCAGCCGCTCCCACCCATTTCCTCTCCAACTCGTCCCGCAAGGACTCGATGTCACCGCTGTATTTCGCCGCCGATGTAATGGTGTTGCCCTTGACTTCAATGAAAATCGCTGTTCGGTCGCACTGGACAATGATGTCGCATACCTGTTGGTCAGGATCGTCCGCGTACCGCGGATTTGGAATGAGCCTGTTGATCTCCTGATTTGCGGTCCTCTGGAGAAGCCAAATCACATAGTCTTCAAAGACTTCACCCCAGAAGACGGGGAAGATGTTCTGTTGGTCCTTCGGCAAGGATTTCAGGATGTTCCAATAGACGGCAGAATCAAATTTCTCGAAGCCAATTTGGGCGTCAAGCGGGAAGTAGCGCTTCTCAATCCGAATGAGCGGCTTGTCCCGAATAACGCGAAAGTCGTTCCGACGAGGATTCTGATCGATGAGAGCCCTGCGGAATTCGTCCGGGTTCGCCGACACCAGGGCAAAGAAGCGCTCAATTTGCTCAGCGGGCAGCGGCAGCTTGGCAAAGTAGCTTTCATCGATTCCGAATTTTGTTACGTCTTTCATGGCTTCTGAGACATTGACCAATCGCGTGAATACAACGACCATCAATCCTTCGAACACGTCATATGGAATTCCAGTCGCTTGGTCAAAGAGCATTCGAATATCAAAGAAGGATTTCTCCTTGCGCCTCAGTTCCGCGATTTGAGTAACTATCAGATGTGCCCGGCCCATCTTCTGAAACGCATTTGTGAAAAGATTTGCTTCGTTGCTCGGGACAAGCATGGCGATCAACTGCAAGGAAGAATCACTGGGAACCGACGGCTCGGGAATTGGCGCGTTGAGCTCATCATTTGCCATGAGAAAGAGTTCACCGAGTTCGGCTAGTGGCAATTGAACACCTGGGGCGTCCCCGATCTCTGGGCAGAACTTGGCAACCTCTTGCATCAAAAAGAGCAGTTGTTGCCGGTGGAAGACATTGGCCTTGTTCTCAAGAATCCAAGCGGCTAGGGGAACTGGGAATAATCGGTTTACCCAGGCTCGATGCGACTGCTCGGTGTAAGCCTGCACGACGAAATCTAGTGAGAAGCTTATTGCTGCGCACAGCCACAGCATTTGCCGTCGATCATATCGGCCCAGGCGCTCTCTGAATTCCTCGGTCGTAGCAACCGTACCGCGCAGATTGCGATAGGTGATGAAGGTCTCGATTCTCATTGCGTTCCATTATCAATCTCAAGCGCTAATACCATCTGCAAATTGGCTCAGATGATTCCAGTGTGACTCTCCAAATCACATTCCAGCTACTCCCATGGAGGCAACAGAAATGGCAATTCTCAAAGCCGAAGCCCTGCATCGCGAATTCTTCTACAACGGGGTTCGCATTCCCGATCCAGGTCCGGAACTGACCGTCGAACAGGTCCGCGACCTGCTGTGAAAGAAAACGCCAGCTACGAGGATTCACCCTAAATATATCGGGCAGCAATGAAATTCTTTGAGGCGTCGTTGCATAGTGAATGCGGAAGAAGAGATGAGAGTGCATCACGCATCATCTCGTCTCTTCGTCAGATCGATCGGACGTGAATTTACGAATCTGAATCGAGCTGCCCGTGAAGAAGTTGCACAAGCTGATTTCCACACCCGGCCTTGCACATCGGTATCAGGTCGTGGATGAGGATGGCCTTCCAGAAATTGCGTTGACCTTGTTCGCGCACGACCAGCTGATGTCGTTGTCATCATCGTCTGTGCCTCAGTATCTCCGCGAAATCGTTTCATTCGTTAACTGGGCGAGCGTGGATCACATCGCTTCAACATATGGCTGGACGTTGTATGGAAGCCCCCAGGAAATACGTGCTCTGCTTCGCGAGTACCTGACGAAGAACGCGCAGTGCAAGGTGACGATAAGGGCCGACCTGTGCGGGCTCAAAGTCGCGTACATCAATGCAACGAACGGGACGCGGATCAATGTGCGCACGTTGCTGTCCGTGCTTAAGCGGTTCTACGATTTCCTGATCGCAACCGGCCGATATGGATTTCCGAATCCAATGGTTCATGAAGGCGCTGCGAAGGTTCGGCGCGAGTCGGTAGATCAGCGGCGAGTCGCTATCCGCGCGCTTCATGGCCGCGATCCTATGCCATCTGAAAGCGGCGTTGACGAACGGTTCAGCATTCGTCTTTCCGAGAACTACTTCCGCTTTATTCAGCTGGAATGGAAGCCACAAACGATCGATGCTCCAGAGTTCCCAACTCTCGTCCAGGAGGCGGGTAGGCGCTTTGGCTGGAAACTTCGTGAGCTTTGCGTTTGTCGAACGCTTTTCGAATCTGGCCTCCGGATATCCGAAGCCGTGAGTCTTACCGCGGCGGACTGGGCGTATGGAGGGTTTCGCGATGTGCTACAGAGCCGGAATAAAGGAAGCTTTGGAATTAGGACAAAGATAATCATGATCTCGAATCCGACCGCGAAGCTGTATCGTCGCTACTTCGACGATGAAGTTCAGGGCCGTGCCGCGGCCGATCCCCAACACCTGCGGGTCAGTAACCTCGCCAATCTGTTCCGGCGTGCCCCAGCGAGTTTGGACAGTGTCCCGTTGTTTCTCACGGAGCAGGGCAGGCCATTGACCGCGAAACTCTTTCGGGAGCAGTACTGGAAGCCAGCCCTGGCAGATGCGGGACTTGATGCAGATCCACATCAAGCTCGCCACTGGTTTGTCACTAACGCTCTACGCAATATCGATCGTACGTCTAAGGACGAGGCTTCCCGCACAAGGCGCCGGCAAGAGCTGATTCGGTACATGGCATGGAACTCAGGAGAGCGAACGTTGCGCGCCTATGACCATCTGCATCGGGAAGCCGACTTCCAAAACCGTCTACGGTCGATCCATAAGGAGATGAGGCGGCGGGAGCGACAGCAAGTGATGGCAGGCGGCCCGCAGAGTACTTCATCGGTGATTCCGGTCAATGTGGTAGTGGAGCAGAGCAACGAGGATCTTGCTTTTCTCCTCGGAGAGGACCATGACGATTGACGACGCCGTAGAAAACCTACGAAAAGTCATCGGTTCGGGTTGGCCCAAGATGACTCCGCTTCCTGAAGACGCGGTAATGACTCTCTGCGAGTTGCTGTGGGTGGGTGGTTATCGCCCAAATCACAAGACGATCGCCCCGTATTTCCCGGGAATCTCGACCAGGTCCTTCGTGGCAGGCATCACTGCGTGGCGCCGAAGCCGCGGCTTCAAAACCAAAGCAAGATACCCGACCGGCGGCGTCCTTTCCGATCTTCTTCCCCATATTGCACCCGCGATCGCCATCGCTCCATTGACATGCTTTGACCCGGATAATGATGGTCGCTGGCCTGTTCCCAGTGCGAGGGTGATTTGCTACATTCGGGCCATTGAAAATCGATCCCTTCGGAATACAGTCGCGCTTTACGCCGGCCTCAAGAATTCACAACACTACCAGTTCTACCTGAAACTCGTGTCGTTCGTATCTACGATGCGTGTCGTGCTGAGAGATCTTGAATTGGACGAACTCCCCAAAATCAACCCAGACGATATGTTCACACGGCTCCGCGAAGATCGGGTTGTTTCAGGGCTCACTGAGCCTCAGCGTGTGCATCTCCGCGGTTCCTGGAATGCGATCCGGCATTGTTTTGAAGACTACGCTGAGAGGCTTCCTGAGGCCAGTCGAAAGGCCATCGAGCCATTCTTCATCCGGCGAATTGTGGACCAAAGAAAGCTATCCATGACCGGCGAATGGTCGGCGTGGAACCGACAGAGGAAAGCGAAGGTGAAAGCGAAAACCGATGTTGTTCACAGTCGCTACCATCACTTGAGACATCTGGCCAAAGCCCGCCTCAATCAAGTCAGGCGAATGCACACGGCTTGTGTCCAGGCGGTTGCCTCTGTCCAGCAAAACGGTCTTCGGCTGCCGTATGAGTTTAGCTATGAAGAGGCTGCAATTACAGACGATGGCCGAACGCTGCGCCAACGCGTGCACATGACTCTTTGGGACGCAGCCTCCCGCTGGGACAGGCTGGTTCAACTCGGCTATCGGTCGACGAGAAAGAGCCGCTTGCGTCGCAGACTGTCCGGCGAATTCGCTCCCGCGAACAATAGCTATCACGTTGAATATCGATATTCCGAGTCACTCGGTGGCGGAATCACGGCTTCCAAACCCTGGTTTCTGGACCTCTGCGAGAACTACGTATTCTCTGATATCAGCGACACCGACCTGGTGCGACAGCGAGTGGAGTTTTACAAGCGGTGGGGATACGACAATACCGATCACTGGTACATGCCAGTGCGAATCGTGGGTTGGAGCTGCCAGCTTGCCGAATGGAGGCTAATGAAAGAAAAGGGCGGCAATCTCCTGTTCTCCATTGAAGGGCTCTTGATCGCCGCGCTCTTCGCGCATCTCGCCATCCGAATTCAGACGATCACCGGAGCGAGGCTCGGAGAGATTCAACAGATTGCGCAGAATCCTGATTGCATCAAGCAACTTGTCAATGTCGGCCCCAAGGCTGCTACCCGCTGGCTGCTGAGGATGGTCCCGAAGGGAGCAACCGAGCGACAGAACTACTATATCGACGAGCGCACCAAAGATGACCTGCTGGAGCTTATTTCTTTCCTGCGCGAGCGCACGGGATCAAAGAAGATCCCGGTTGTGACTCCTGAATTCAACAAGCTCAGCCCTGATCGATACGTCTTCCAGTGGCAAGGCAGGGCGCTGGACCAGTGCACCCTTAACAGCGTCATTCGATTTCTACTGCACGGGGCCATCGTCCGTGCATCAGACGGGCGAGGTGTTCATTTGACCTCGCACATTCTGCGGCACGCGTTCGCGACCGAAATGGCTGGCCTGAGAGTGTCCGTCGATGTCATTGCTGCTCTGCTTCACCAACGTGACACTTCCGTCACGAAATATTACTCACAGCCTACCGGGACTCAGGTCCTGGAAGCTGCTGAAATGGTTTTCGTTGATCGCATTGATGTCGCTGCGGAGGCCCTCCGGAGCCCGGCAGAGATCGGCCGCATGCTGACGGAAGCGGAGGGTAAAGTAGGCGCTCTAACAGAGGTGATTGGCGGCACCTGCGTCGTCGCGAATCTATGTCCTGCGAAGTTCGCGTGCATCGGCTGCGCTGGGAATGCCCCAGATCCGGCCAAGCGTCATCAGATCGAACAGAAACTGGCTTGGGCCAAGGAACATTCTGAGTGGTCCCGTCGCGAGAAGTTGTTCCCAGAAGAGCGGCGCCTGGCTCAACTGGTGCAGGATTGTGAGTTGGTGCTAGAAGAGATGAACCTGATCGAGCAGAGCCACGCGGATTCTCGTCAGGAAGTTCGGATCGAAACTGACGGCTCGGAGAGAGCGTGAAGGCCGCTCGATCGCAACGAGCAGACCCGGTCTGGCTTACCCCAGTGTGGGAGGCCAGGAAGAAGGAGACGGCGGTCCGTGTCCAGGCCGCCATTGATAGGCTGCGCGAGGCGAATCAACGCGTGACCTTCTCAGCCATTCGAGAGACGGTACTTGATCTCTTCCATCGGTCGATCTCGGCAAACACGATCAAGCGTAATCAAGTTGCATATCAGTTGTATCTGGAAAATCGGCACACGCCAAGGATGAGTCTGGTTAAAAGTCAGAGCGTCCTCGATTTTTATGAGAATACCGAGCCGGGAACGAGAGCAGCGGCACAGTCGCGAGTAGCGCGACTGCAACGCCAGACCAAGGACGACCTCATCGTTCGTCTTCTGCGCGTTGAGGAAACACTCAAGGCGGCGAGAAACGTGGAGAATCGGTTGCGCGAGGAGATCATCCGGCTTCACGTCGCACATGGCCCAAGACAATTCTGAATGGAGAAAACATCATGCACATTGAACAGCTGGAACGGGAATTCACTCTGAACGGTCTCCGTCTTCCGGACCCGAGCCCCACGCTTTCGGTAGAACAGGTTCGCGAGACTTATGCCGTGACCTACCCGGAAATCGCCACCGCTTCGCTTGAAGGCCCGGAAGCCGTCGGCAACAAGCTCGTCTACCGTTTCTCCCGAGCAATCGGATCGAAAGGCTGAATCCTGGCCGAATCGAGACAATCACGGGCAAGGCTGAAGTCTCCTACCGGCTGGTTTGCTGCCGGGCGGGAAGTGGGTGCCGCGATAACACTGCTCTCGGACGGAGCGTTCAAGCTTTACGTATTCCTGTGTCTGCGTGCAGACCGTAGCAGTGGTCGCCTGGAGATCGATCAGTCGAGCATAGCAAAGTCTCTCGCGAAGAGCCGCCGATCCGTTATCGGGTATTTCGAAGAGCTAAAGCAACGAGGCGTGTGCGAGACGAGATTCGCAGCCAACCAGCATTCGCGTGGCGTGGTTCAGATCTGCGACGCATTCTGGCCTTATGCGATGCCCGCTCCAGCGGAAGACACCGAGAGCGTCAAGAACTACATAAAGCGAATTCGAACACTCTTAGAAACCCGCAGGTGCGTTCGCTTCACTTTTGCTCCAGCAGATGAAAAGCTTGCCCAGTCTCTTTTTTCGGATCATGTTCCGATTGAAGATATTGAGCACGCACTTCTGTTGGGGTGCACAAGAAAATATGTCTCATGGCTGAACGGGCAGGCTAGCGGACCGATTGCCAGCTTTGGATATTTTCGAGCTATTCTTGACGAAGTTGCTCAGATGGATACGTCGCCGGAATACTGGCGTCATATTGCCGAGAGTCTTGATAAATATGAGCGCGCGTGGCTTGCGCAGAGCCCCGATGGCGAAAGAAATTGTCCATAGTGTTGAATCCAGTGCACCCGTTTTGCTGCCATCCGATGCAAGGTTAGTCGTACCGCGCAAATCCAGTTCCGATGCCCCATTGTCGCCGACTCAAGTAAGCCGAGCAGCGGATGGTTCCAACGGCTTCATTCTTCGCGCAGTGCGACCATGGGCTCGACGCGCATTGCGCGGCGCGCAGGAATGGAGCAAGCGGCGAGAGCGACTAGGACGATTAGAGACGCCACACCCGCATAGGTAGCTGGATCGTAGGAGCGCACGTCGAAGAGAATGCTTCGCATCAGACGAGTGACGCCGATTGCCGCGCTGATGCCGATGGCCACGCCTGCGAGAGCGAGAACGAATCCCTGCCTCACTACAAGGCGCATGAGATTGCGCCGCTGTGCACCCAGCGCGATACGAATACCCAGTTCGCGTGTGCGGCGCGCCACTTCATACGAAAGCAGGCCGTAAAGTCCGATGCACGCAAGCGCCATGGCCAGAACAGCGAAAAAGCTCGATAGGCGCGACAGCAACCGTTCCTGAGAAAGAATTTGCTCAATCTGCTGAGTTTGCGTGCGAACGTCGCTGAGCGGCAGGTTGCTATCGGTTTCCGCCACGATCTTGCGGACTGCTGGGACCAGCGTCATTGGATCGACCGAGACCCGCAACTCGAAGTGCGCGCTGTTGCCAGTGAGCGGCGCGTACATCGTCGGCTGAATCTCCTTCCTGAGGCTTGCGTACTTCGAATTCTCGGCGACGCCAACGATCACGTAGCCTGGCTGCGGGCGTAACGAGGGTTTGTCCCCCTGCGGGTCTCCCATGTGCAGACCGATAGGGTCCTTGCCGGCAAGATACTTCCTCGCGAAGGTCCGGTTGATGATCACCGGTATCGGCGCGAGATGCGGCTCGGTTAGTCGAGCCGCATTTGTTGAGGAAGACCACGATGGAAGACGAGCAGACCCAGTCTGAGCCTTTGCTGCCTTCTCAACGGCCGTGACTGCGGCGTGGGTCGCATCGGCCTGCGCAAAATCGATAGACGTAAAGGATCGGCCAGCTAGGAGGCGAATGCGCATGGTGGAAAGGAAATCGGCGCCGACGGGTAGAAGGTCGGTCGTCACGTGGGACTTCGGGGGCGTGCCATCGAGATGAACGCCGGTCCCCGACTGGCTCTGGCTCAGCAGCGCCTCCTCGGAATAACTGACTGAGCTCACACCCGGCAGCGCAGCGAAGCGCTGCTGCAACTCGCGATAGAGTTGCACAGTCTGGAGATCCTGGTATCCGGCAATTGTGGGGTTGATGCCGAAGAGAAGAATGCTCTCCGTGTCGAAGCCCGGATTGAGATGACGAAGATTGCTCAATGTTCGAACCAGCAGGCCCGCACCAATGAGCATCACGATAGAAATCGCCACCTGTGCCACGACGAGCGCATCGCCGAGCCGGAAACGCCATCGCGAATGCACCACGCCGCCGGGCACGGAGGACGCATTTTCGCGCAGAGTCGGCGTGAGATCACTCCGCGCGGAGCGCAAAGTGGGCGCAAGGCCTGAGAGGATTCCCGTGGCCAACGTGATAGCGGCAGTGAACCCCAGCACCCACCAGTCCGGCGCAACTACAAACGGAAATCCATCGGCGGCTTGACTGCCGATCAGGCTCACAAGCGCCTTCACGCCCCAGATCGCAACGAGGACTCCGAGCGCTCCTCCGGCGAGCGACACGACCAGGCTTTCCGTCAGGAGTTGACGCGCAATGCGGCCGCGGGCCGCGCCGAGCGCCTGACGCATAGCCAGCTCCTTTTGCCGCTTGGTCGACCTGGCGAGAATGAGCCCGGCAACATTGGCGCAGGCGATGAGCAGCACAAAGCCGACCGCTGCCATGAGGACATTCAGCATTGGGGCTACTTCGAAGCTCTGGCCGTTGAGGCCCTCACGGGCCGGCTCGAGAACAACAGCAGGTGCGTCGGCATCGGTGAGGACCGAGGCGTTTTCAACCTCGCCGCGGAACAGGGTTGAAAGCGACGCCTGCGCTTGTGGAATTGAGACGCCCTGCTTGAGCCTGCCCACGATCACTGCCCAGAAAACAGATGGATCGTTAATCCGGCTGCCATCACGCCACCACTCGCTCCTGACCCGGTCGACCATTGAAAAGCTCATAACGAAGTCCTGCGTTTTGCCGGGTGTCAAGTGAGAGAAGCCTGGCTCGGCGACGCCCACGATGATGGCATCGACGTTATTAAGGCGCACTGTACGGCCTGCTATGGATGGATCGCCACCAAAGGCGCGCTGCCAGAAGTTGTAGGTGAGAACGATGGCCGCCGGCGCGGAGGGCTGATCGTCGGCCGGGCCGAGCGGCCGGCCGAGAATCGTCTTCAATCCAAGCGTCGAGAAGTAGTCGCCGGAAACATACCCGCCCCGCGCGATCACTGCCGGCCCGTTGCCGCTCAAGTTGATATCGAGCGGGCCAGCGAAGACCGCAAGCCCCGAAAACAGGTTTGTCTGCGCGCGCACAGTCCGCGAGAACGGAACGGAGAAGTCGCAGCCGCTCGTATGGCTGTTGTTGCAGTCTCCATAACTGCTGCCATGCACCTTTGCTTCGGTGCGCGTCCTCCAGC
>Ga0335073_10016844_pt1 | contig 10219 bp, 9 predicted proteins | sample Lox_Sample_22_FD_207093 | JGI IMG/M metagenome (GOLD analysis project Ga0335073, IMG submission 207093) | Soil microbial communities from Loxahatchee National Wildlife Refuge, Florida, United States - Lox_Sample_2.2 | ecosystem: Environmental > Terrestrial > Soil > Wetlands | place: USA: Florida... | reverse complement strand
CCCGTGCTTACCGGCCCCGTGCTTACCGGCCCCGTGCTTACCAGCGCAAGGCGTCCGGTGATCCGCCGTTCTCGGCCACGAGCCTGCGCGCCGCGGCCTCGGCCGTGGGCTTGCGCGCGATCCGCTCGGTCACCAGGGCCCGGGTCAGGCTGTCGTCGCCGGCCCGGGCGGCCGCCGCGATCAGGGTGAGGTCGATGACGTCGCGCTGGGCGTGGCTCCCGCCGACCGCGCTGGCCCGCGGCCGGATGTCGATGAGCAGGTCGATGGCCCGGTCCGGATGGCCGGCCGCGAACGCCCCGAACGCCTCGAGCAGGGCCAGCCCGGCCCGCTCGGCCGCCCCCGCGTTCGTCGGCGCGGTCAGGTGCCGGTTCGACGCGATCACCCGCTCGGCCCGGGTGAGATCGCCCGCCAGGCCGAACGCCATCAGCGCGTGCCAGTCGTTGAAGATGTAGACCGGGCTGCTGACCAGGTCGTCGATGTCGGCGGCGAGCCGCTCGGCCCGCTCGGACACGTCCACGCCGAACAGCGAGAGCCGCCACAGCAGCGCGGCCGCGTCGACGACGTCGAGCCACTCGGTGGAGCGGTCGGCCCGGATGGGGTCGTCGTACAGGGCGAGCGCCTCGTCCAGCTCGCCGAGCTCCAGGTGGTACAGGCCGCGGTGCCACCAGTTGTGGATGGCGAAGTAGCTCGGCGACCAGTCCGGGGCCGTGGCGGTGAGGAAGCTGACCCCCTCACGCTGGCTGCCCTCCATCTCGAAGACGTGCGCCATCGCGTGCACCGACCAGACGTCCTTCGGGTTAGCCGCGAGCGCGGCCCGGGCCCGGGACTCGGCCTGCCGGTAGTCGGCGTTCTCCTCGAGCCCGAACGCGTAGATGCCCTGCACGTACCCCCAGCCAGGCGCCTCGCGGGGCCAGGCGGGCAGCACCCGGGCGGCGGTGTCGCGCAGCTCGAGCCGGTTGCCGAGGAAGAAGTAAAGGTCCTGGGCCACCTTGAGGGCCAGCAGGTCGCGCGGGTGGCTCAGCAGCGCCCGCTCCAGCGAGCGGGTGGTGGCCTCCCAGTTGCCCTCGACCCAGTGCCGGGCGGCGTGCAGGTGGTGGAGCTCGCGCTCGCCCATGACGGTCTCGTCGAGCCGCTTGAGGATCTCGCCCGCGGCCGCCACCCCTTCCGGGGTGGTGCCGTACAGCCGCAGGTAGGCACGGTAGATGTGGCCGAGCACCAGGCTGTCGTCGGCGGCGACGGCCGCGTCGGCCTTGGCCACCGGGTCGCCGGCCAGGGCGGCTAGCTCCTCGACGGCCTCGTCGAGTGTCGCCACCGCGTCCTCGTGCCCGGCCCGGACGGGCACGCCCCAGCGATCCTCGAACGCCTTTGCCATCTCGGATCCCCTCCTGCTCTCAGGCCTTAGCCCTCCAAGCCTACCCATCCACTCGGTAATGCGCGCACAAGTGCACAAGCAGGCCAGGGACGGTCAGCGCGGTGGGCGCAGCCCGTCGGCCAGCACGGCGAACACCAGGTCCCGGCGGGCCTCGTCGCCGCCGTCGGCCAGGCTGGCGAACATGCCCTTGAGCAAGGCGACCAGGTCGGAGGCGCGGACCCCGGCCCGCACCGCGCCCGCCCGCTGGGCGCGGACGAGCAGGTCCTCGAGCGCCGCCACCATGTCCGCGCGCAGCGAGCCGGCCACCGCGATGGCATCGGGCAGATCCCGCTTGGCCGCGGCTTCCTGTGCCAGCCGGCCGAGGAAGCCGAAGAACGCCGCGGCCGGATCGGCCGCCCCGGCCCGCTCCCGCGCATCCCCGAGCAGGTCGGCCAGCCGGGCCGCGACCACCGCTTCGAACAGCGCTTCCTTGGCCGGGAAGTGCCGGTAGACCGTACCCGGACCGACCCCGGCCCGGGCCGCGATCTCGTCGAGCGGCACCCCGTAGCCGGATTCGGCGAACGCTTCCCGGGCGGCGCGCAGCACCTTCTCCCGGTTCCGCGCCGCGTCCGCGCGCAGCGGCCGGTCCCTGCTCTCAGTCGCGGAGCCCTCAGTGACGGGGCCCTCAGCCGCGGGGCCCTCAGCCATGGTTGCTAACCGGGGCGATCGTTCCGTATATTCTAAGCGGGGTCACCGTTCCGATTATAGGAGGCAGCCAGTCATGTCCCGTAGCCCGCGCGAGGTCGCCGAGCAGGTCCGCCGCATGGTCGCCGGCGAAGGCGTCGACTTCGCCGATCTGTTCGCCGCGGACGGCGTGCTCACCTACCCGTTCGGCCTGCCCGGCCAGCCCACGGAGCTGCGCGGCCGCGAGGCCATCCGCGCCTACTTCACCGGCCGCCGCGCGGCCAGGGACCTGCTGGTGATGGAGGGAGTCGAGGCCGTGGTCAGGCAGACCGACGACCCCGAGGTCGTGGTCACCGAGATCACCCACCACGGCTTCTCCAAGGCGGCCGGCCAGCCCTACCGGCACACCGCCCTGGGCGTGATCCGGGTCCGCGACGGCGAGATCGTCCAGTACGACGACTATATGGATCCGATCTCGATCGCCCGGATGCTCGGCCGGACGGCCGAGCTCGCCGCCGCCCTCGGCGCACCTTGACGGGTCCCCGGGACCCGGCGGTACCGTCCGGGATATGGCGGCACGCAGCGGCAGCGAGTTCCTCGGGCGGCTGGCCGCCGCCCGCGTCCACGTGGAAATCGAGGGGGAGACCCTGACCGGCGGCGTGGCCGGCCACCCCGCCTTCCGCAACGTGGTGCGCAGCTACGCCGAGCTCTACGACATGCAGCACGATCCCGCCTGCCGGGACATCCTCACCTATCCCTCGCCCACGACCGGTGCCCCTGTCGCGACCGCCTTCCTCACCCCGCGCACGCCGCCGGACCTGGTCAAGCGCCGCCAGGCGGCCAAGCTGTGGGCCGACCGCTCGCTCGGCATGCTCGGCCGCACCGGCGACTACCTGAACAGCGCGCTGATGGCGCTGGCCTCCGCCCAGGACTGGTTCGCCCGGGCCGACCCCGGGTTCGGCGAGAACATCAGGCGCTACTACGAGAAGGTCCGTGAGGAGGACCTGCTCTGCACCCACACGCTGATCCCGCCGCAGGCCAACCGCGCGGTCACCGGCAGCCAGCAGGCCGCGGGCACGCTGATGGCGCACATCACCCGCGAGGACGACAACGGCATCGTCCTGCGCGGCGCCCGGATGCTCGCCACCATCGGCCCGATCGCCGACGAGTTGCTCGTGTTCCCCTCGACCGTGCTGCGCAACGACCCCGCCGACAAGCAGTACTCCTTTGCCTGCGCCATCCCGAACGACGCGCCGGGCCTGCGGTACATCGCCCGCGAGCCGCTCGACTACGGCCGGTCCAGGCACGACCACCCGCTCGGCTCCCGCTTCGACGAGCCCGACGCCGTGGTCGTGTTCGACGATGTGCACGTACCCTACGAGCGCTGCTTCGTGCTCGGCGACGCCGAGCTGTGCAACGGCTTCTACACCAGCACCTCCGCCGTGGTGCACATGACCCACCAGGTGCTCACGCGCACCACGGCCAAGACCGAGTACATCCTCGGCCTGGTCTCGCTGCTCACCGAGGCCATCGGCATCGGGCAGTTCCCGCACGTGCAGGCCGACGTGGCCGAGGTCATCACCACGCTGGAAACGCTGCGCGCGCTGCTGCGGGCGGCCGAGGCCGACGCGGCCGTCAACGAGTTCGGCGTCCTCACCCCGGCCTGGGTGCCGCTGAACACCGCGCGTAACCTCTACCCGCGGCTCTACCAGCGGTTCCCCGAGATCCTGCGCAAGCTGGGCGCGTCCGGCCTGATGGCCACCCCGACCGAGGCGGACATCACCGGCCCGGCCGGGGCCGACATCGAGACCTACCTCCAGTCGGCCACGCTGGGCGGCGCCGACCGGGTCCGGCTGTTCCGCCTGATCTGGGACACGTGCATCTCCGCCTTCTCCGGCCGCCAGGCCCTGTACGAGTACTACTTCTTCGGCGACCCGGTGCGGATGGCCGGCGCCTACGTCGCCAGCTACGACCGCGAGCCCTACAAGGCCGCGGTTGAGGCTTTCCTACGGCGCGGCTAGCCTCCATATCCGGAGTTGCGGACTAATATCACACCAAGCCCGGTGCTGCCAGAGGAGTCGATCGTGAGCAAGGGAACGGTGATCCTTTTCCTGTGGCTTATCATCGGTGCCGCCGCGGCCGGCCAGCGCGGTTACTTCGGCACCGCCAACCTGGACTGCACCGCGGGCGCCACGATGGCCCTGACCATCGTGGCCGGCCCCCTCAACTACGTCGGCCTAGACCCCAAGATCGACTGCACCGCCCCCAAACCCAGCGGCTCGTAACCGCCCGGCCCGCTCCCGGGCGCGCACTGCCCCCCCGGTACCCCGCCCGGCTCGCCAGTCCCGCCCGCCCCGGCTCGGGCCGCCATCTCAAAGTCCCCCTGGCCCCATCCGTACCATTTCGGTTCAATGGCTGTGACAACGTGCACCTTCTATTGTGCAGGGTGCCACAACCACTGACTCCCGCGGCGGGCAGACGATCTACTGGACACGCCCTAACGGGCCTGGGCCGCGTGGTCCACGCAGCCCACCACGCGCAGCGCGAACTCCCCGTACTCGCTGGCCACGAACGTGTCCGGATAACGCCCCGAGGGCCTGAACCACGACTTCGCCCCGTTGCCCATCTCGAGCACGGCGAACGCCGCGATCTGCGGGGTCCTGGTCGAGAAGCGGCCGTCACGGCAGCCCTGCTCGATGATCTCCCTGACCCGGGCCGCGTACTGGTCACGCTTGGCCACGATGGCCAGCCGGTTGGCCGCCTCCAGGCTGCGCACCTCGGTGTTGCACACGGTGACCTCGGCCGGGAAGCGCAGGAAGTCGAGCACCAGCGACTCGGTCGCGCGGCGCAGCCGCGCGGAGACATCCCCGACCCCGGCCAGCGCCTCCTCCAGCGCGGCCAGGGCCCGGTCCATCGCCTTGTCCATGATCGCGAACAGGATCTCCTGCTTGGACGCGACGTGGTTGTACAGGCTCGGCGCCCGGACCCCGAGGGTCTCGGCGATGTCCTTCATCGAGGTCCCGCGGTACCCGCGGTCGGCGAAGAGCTGGCACGCCGCGTCGAGCACCGCTCCCCGGCTGGCCGGTACTGACCTGGCCAGAGCTGACGTTGACCCGTCCACAAGCAGTAGCCTACGGTACTAATGAACGTTCGTTAGTGATCAGCTACCGCAGGAGACCGCGCATGACCGCCGCGTCCAGCTGGGAACTCAACCCCGAGCACGAGGAATTCCGGGCCAGCGTGCGGGCGTTCGTGGACCGCCACGTGCGGCCGGTGGTCGACGAGTCCGAGCAGGCCGGCCGGCCCCCGGCGGCGCTGCTCAAGGAGATGGGCAGCGCCGGCCTGCTCGGCCTGGGCATCCCCGAGGAGGACGGCGGCGGCGGGGGAGACTCGCTGGCCGTCTGCGTGCTGTCCGAGGAACTGGCCCGGGCCAGCGGCGGCATCGCGATCACGGCGCTGGTCACCGGGTACATGTCGACCCCGCACATCGCGAAGTTCGGCACCGCCGGGCAGAAGGCCCGCTACCTGCCGGCCCTGATCGCGGGGGAGAAGCTGGCCTCGATCGCCGTCACCGAGCCGGGCACCGGCTCGAACGTGGGCGGCATCACGACCCGCGCCACCCAGGACGGGGACAGCTACCGGCTCGACGGCACCAAGATGTTCATCACCAACGCCGGGATCGCCGACGTGCTCGTGGTGGCCGCCCGCACCGGGCCCGACGGGCACCGGGGCATCACCACCTTCATCGTCGAGGCCGGCACGCCCGGCCTGACCCTGGGCCAGCCGCTGCGCAAGCTGGGCTGGCACGCCTCCGACACCCGCGAGGTGGTCCTGGCCGACTGCCTGGTGCCGCCCGAAGCGGTGCTCGGCCAGCAGAACCAGGGCTTCTACCAGATCATGTCGGCCTTCCAGCTGGAACGGCTCAGCCTGGCCGCGATGGGGGTCGGGCACGCCGAGGAGTGCCTGGCCCTGGCGACCGGCTACGCCCGGGACCGCGAGGTGTTCGGCTCACCGCTGATCAGCCTGCAGGCGACCAGGCACCGGCTGGCCGCGCTGTCGGTCGAGCTCGAGGCGGCCCGCGTCCTGACCTACCGGGCGGCGGCCCGCCTGGACGCCGGCCACCCCGAAGCGGCCCGGTCGGTGGCCATCGCCAAGTACCACGCCGCGATCGCCGCGAACCGCATCATCGACGAGTGCGTCCAGCTCTTCGGCGGGGCCGGCTTCCTCGAGGAGACCGCCGTCGCCCGGCACTACCGCGACGCCCGGGTGCTGCGCATCGGCGGCGGCACCGACGAGATCCAGCTCGAGATCCTGGCCAAGGACCTGCCCGCGTGACCGCGCAGGACGTCCGGACGGCCATCGCGGCGGCCGGGCGCGGCCACGACCCGGGCCGCTGGCCGGACAAGCTCCCGGTCGCCGAGCGCCTGGCCGCCCTGCTCGACCCGGGCAGCTGGCGTGAGGACGGCCTGCTGGCCAACGCCGAGGCGGACGGGCTGCCCGCCGACGGCGTCCGGACCGGGGTCGGCCGCATCGACGGCCGGCCGGTGGCCGTCATCGCGCACGACTTCGCCGTCAAGGCCGGCTCCTGGGGCAGGCTCACCTGCGAGAAGCAGATCCGGATCCTGGAACGGGCGGACCGTGACCTGCTCCCGGTCATCTACCTGGTGGACTCGGCCGGCGGCCGGCTCACCGAGCAGCTCGGCTTCTTCTCCGACCGGCGCGGTGCCTCGGCCATCTTCCAGCTCCAGATCGCCCTGTCCGGGCGGGTGCCGCAGCTCTGCTGCCTGCTCGGCCCGTCCGCGGCGGGCGGGGCGTACATGCCGGCCTTCACCGACTGGGTCGGCATGGTCGAGGGCAACGCGTCCATGTACCTGGCCTCCCCGCGGGTCGCGGAGAAGGTCACCGGTGAGCTGACCACGCTGGAGGAGATGGGCGGCGCGCTCATGCACGCCACCGTCTCGGGCTGCGCGGACGAGGTGTTCGGCTCGGACTGGGAGGTCATCGCCGCCGCCCGGCTGCTGCTGTCCTACCTGCCGGACAGCTGGGAGGACCGCCCGCCCGCGGCGGCCCCCGCCCCCCCACGACGCACCGACTGGTCCGCGGTGATCCCGGCGACCGAGTCCGAAGGATACGACGTCGGCGACGTCATCGACGGACTCGTCGACGCCGATTCGTTCTTCGAGATCAAGGCGCGCTGGGCGGCCGAGATCGTGGTCGGGCTGGCCCGCCTCGACGGCCGGGTGGTGGGCCTGGTGGCCAACCAGCCCCAGGTCCGCAGCGGCGCCATCTTCGTGGACTCGGCCGACAAGGCAGCGCGCTTCATCACCATGTGTGACGCCTTCAACATCCCGCTCGTCTTCCTGCACGACGTGCCCGGGTTCATGGTCGGCGTGGCGGTGGAGCGGCAGGGCATCATCCGCCACGGCGCCAAGATGATCACCGCCATGGCCAGCGCCGAGGTGCCCAAGTTCTCGGTCATCCTGCGCAAGAGCTACGCGGCGGGCTACTACGCCATGGGCGCGCCGGGTTTCGCCCCCCGGGCCTCGATCGCGCTGCCCACCGCGCTGATCGGCCCGATGGCGGCCGAGGCCTCGGTCAACGCCATGTACGCGCGCAAGATCGCCGACATCGGCGACCCGGACGAACGCGCCGCCTACGTCGCCGCCCGTACCGCCGAGCAGCGCGCCGACATCGACCTGCTGCACGTGGCCAGCGAGCTCGTGGTCGACACGATCGTCGAGCCGGCCGGCCTGCGGGCCGAGCTCATCGCGCGGCTGGCCGACGCGGAAGGATGGACCCGCGGTCCGCGCCGGCGGCACCATCACATCAGCCCGGTCTAGGAGAGGTGTCTATGGCCGACAATCTCAGCCAGCTGCTGGCTACTCCGCTGCAGCCGCTACGCGAGCAATGGCGGTCGGCCGCCCAGGCCGACCTGCTGCGCACGGCCCGAGCCAAGCACGACGAGAGCCCGGACGCCTACTGGGCCTGGGTCGCCGAGCGGCAGCGCTGGATGCGGCCACCGGACACGGTCAGGACCGGCGAGCTGGGCGACTTCACCTACTTCGCCGGCGGTCAGCTGAACGTGGCCGACAACTGCGTCGACCGCTGGGCCGAGGATCCGGCGACCGCGAACCGGACCGCCATCATCGCCGAGGGTGAGCCCGGCGACGTGCGCACCAGGACCTACGCCGAGCTGGCGGACGAGGTCAGCCGGCTGGCCGGCGCGCTGGTCGCGCTGGGCGTGGCCAAGGGCGACGTGGTCGCGATCTACATGCCGAACGCGGTCGAGGCGTTCACGGCCGTGCACGCGTGCAACCGGATCGGCGCCGTCTACACCATCTTGTTCTCCGGGTTCGGCCCGGACGCGGTGCTGTCCCGGCTGGAGGCGGCGCGGGCCAAGGTCGTGATCGTGCTGGACGCCTCCTACCGGCGCGGCCGTCTCATCCCGCTGCTCGAGACGCTGCGCACCGCGCGCGAAAAGGTCAGCACCCTGCAGCACACGATCGTGGTCGACCGCACCGGGCGGAACCTCCCGCGGCAAGACCACGAGATCTCCTACGCCGACGCGCTCGCCCTCGCCCCGGAGGGAACCCCGGCCGTGCCGCTCGAGGCGAACGACCCGGCCTTCCTCATCTTCACCAGCGGCACCGAGGCCCGGCCCAAGGGCGTCGTGCACAGCGTGGCCGGCTTCCTGCTCGGCACCTGGGCCAACGTGCGCTGGCAGGTCGGCCCGGAAGACGACGACGTGTACTGGGTGGCCGCCGACGTGGGCTGGCTGACGTTCCCGATCCAGGCCGTCGTCGGCGGGCTCGCCAACGGCATGACCGTGGCCTGCTTCGAGGGCGCCATGGATTCGCCGAGCACCGCGCGCTTCTACGAGATCTGCGAGAAGCACCGGGTCACCAAGGTCCTCGGCGCGCCGACGCTGCTGCGCATGCTGCGCAAGTACGGCGATGACCTGGCCGCCGCGCATCCGCTGCCCGACCTGCGGCTGGTCACCGTCCAGGGCGAGCCGCTGGACGGCGACACGTTCACCTGGGCCAGCACCCACCTGGGCGGCGGGGTCCCGGTCGTCAACGCCTACGGGCAGACCGAGACCGGCTCGACCTGGGCCTATCCGGTCGCGGGGGTCGAGGCGCTCAAGCCCGGCTCGACCGGCACGGCGGTGCCGGGGCACGTCTACGACATCGTGGACGACAACGGCAAGCCGGTGCCGCCCGGCACCAAGGGCAACCTGGTGCTGACGCAGCCGTTCCCGACGCTGGCCCGGACCGTGTGGGACGACCCGGAGCGCTACCAGCACGCCTACTTCTCCCGGTTCCCGGGCTTTTACGGAACGAACGACGAGGCCGTTCTCGACGCCGATGGGCACCTGTGGGTCCTGGGCCGGGCCGACGACGTGATCAACGTGGCCGCGCACCGCATCTCGACGCTGGAGATCGAGGCCATCGCGACCGCGCACCCGCAGGTCGCCGAGGCCGCCGTGGTCGGGGTGGCCGACCCGACCAAGGGCACCGTGCCGGTCGCCTTCCTCACCCTGCTCGACGGCGCCGACCCGGGCGCGGTCCGGCAGGAGGTCAACCACGACGTCAGCTCCCAGCTGGGCGGGTACGCCCGGCTCGGCGCGGTCTACCTGACCGCGGCGCTGCCCAAGACCAGGACCGGGAAGACCATGCGGCGGCTGCTGCGGGACGTGGTCGAGCACGGCGGCCCGCAGGGCGACACCAGCGCCATGGAGGACACGGCCGGCCTGCAGGCCGTGCAGCAGGCCGTGCGACAGGCGGGACCCGGGGACGCCGCCGACGCCAAGGAGGCCTGAGCCGTGGCCGGACTGTGGTTCGAGCAGCTCGAACCGGGCCTGCAGGTGCGGCACGCCATCACCCGCACCGTCACCGAGGCCGACAACGTGCTGTTCACGACGATGACCATGAACCCGCAGCCGCTCCACCTCGACGCGGAGTTCGCGGCCAGCACCGAGTTCGGCCGGCCGTTGGTGAACAGCCTGTTCACGCTGGGCCTGGTCGTCGGCCTGTCCGTGCACGAAACGACCCTCGGGACGACGGTGGCCAACCTCGGCTTCTCCCGGGTGGACTTCCCGGCGCCGGTGTTCGCCGGCGACACGATTCACGTGGTCACCGACGTCACCGAGGCCCGCCGGTCCCGGTCCCGGCCTGGCACTGGCAT
>Ga0335073_10016843_pt1 | contig 10219 bp, 9 predicted proteins | sample Lox_Sample_22_FD_207093 | JGI IMG/M metagenome (GOLD analysis project Ga0335073, IMG submission 207093) | Soil microbial communities from Loxahatchee National Wildlife Refuge, Florida, United States - Lox_Sample_2.2 | ecosystem: Environmental > Terrestrial > Soil > Wetlands | place: USA: Florida... | reverse complement strand
CCGGCAGCCGTCGGCATCGTATTCGCACTTCCTTTCTCATCTCCTTTGATCAAATAAATACTGCTCACCGCCCCGATGCAATCTGTCCTTCGTCTTACTTCGAAGCCTTGAAGCCCATCGAGTGAATCGTTGTCCAGGAACGCGGTATCGCGGACGCAGCAGCTGCGAGAAATATGGCGCTCGATTACTGTACTTCAAAGGAAGCATTCTTATTAACTATTCTAGCAGGAAAACGCCGTGTCAGATGTTTCAGCCACTCACCCGTACCTTAGTGACCATGTACGCCCAGCAAACACCACGCTTATGCTCCATGTCAACTTTGCAGCCTCAGCAATCCACGGTCTGACCCTATCAAGGAGAACATGTCACCAATGAAACTCAACACTTCGTCCTCCAGTCCCATCCATATTTGACACCCCTCACTGCTACCGCGAAACCAAATCCAACTACCATGGTCACAGCCGCCCAAACTTGTGCTGGCATGTAACTACCGTGGTCAATTCCAAGCAACGCTCCTCCAATCGGTCCGCCTGTAAGGCCTGCAATGGAGATGACAGTGAAGGCCATGCCTAACCTGGTCCCGGTCTTTGTAATGTCGTTACTCAGATTCGCGATGCACGTCGGAAACATACCTTGCCAGCTCGCCGCGAACATACCGGTGAAAACGGTGAACGCGTAGAAGCTGGCCACGTCTTTGACTCCGAGCCAGCAAAAGATGATGATTATGTTGATCAAGACAAGAGGAAGGAAGACGTTGTTTACTCCATATTTGACCACGAGGAAGCCAGGAAGGATACGAGCGGGAATACCGACGCCGTTGAGAATAATTACGATGTTGTCAGACTGAGAGTAGGTGAGGCCTATTACATCTCTTCCATACGCACCAACCTATGACAAAAGTCAGCATTCAGTTAACTGCAGGCTGTATTCCGGAAAGTGTGCGACACTAGCGCGGAGAGAAGTTACTCACGTAATAGAACACCCAGTACATTGCCATGATCAGAAGAAAGACAGCAGCCACGAAGAGGACATAGGGAATATCCTTCACTGCACTCCACTCGATGATTGGACCACTCTTCCTTGGAGGTAATCTTGGTTTCATGAATGCGATCACCAATGCCAAGGAGACCAAGTTGAAAAAGGCCAGCACTCGGACTGTCCAAGCAAAGCCTAGCTTTGGCAGAAGTTGTTGTACCATTAGAGGAAAGATCATACCTCCTGTGGAGTTACCCGTAGTTGCTATGCCAAGTGCGATGCCGCGCCTCTTTTGGAAGTATGTTGAGAGCAGTCCCAACGAAGGACAGAAGAAGATGCCTCCACCAAGGCCTGTTAATACGCCTTGAGTGATGAAGAGCTGCCAGTACTTTGTGCTAAGACTCATCATGAACATTCCTATCACTTGGAACAGAATACCGATGATGATTGTTGGCCTGAACAAACCAGCATCCAGAGCCCGTCCGGAGAAAGCACCAAGGAAAAACATTAGCCAGGCTTGGATTGATCCTATCCAAGATACTGTCGAAGGATCCATGTTTAACGTCTCGCTGTAGTATGTCTGGAATGCTCCAAATGATAGCACGAAACCCCAGGTATTCAAGATGACGAGCCAGCAAAGGAAGACCTGCAACCAAGCTGTAAACCCACCGTCTGGAGGAGGTCCTGGGTCACGAATATCTCGAGTGGTAAGATGCGAGGCAAGCCGACTCAAGGTGATCTCGACGACGGACTTATGCGACGTAGTCTTCGATAACGGTGGCTGATACGCTTCATCGGGAGCCTGAACAGACGATATCCGCTCGGAGCGTTCAGATACCGAAGCAGCATCCTTCTCGATATCATAACTCTTCTCATGTCCGATGGAGGTATCAGTTGTTTGTCGGGAGACGTCTGCGGCAGTCTCCATGATGAGAGCCATCATAACCTTTATTTGGTATGCAGATGCGACTATTGTGTATCAAACGAGCTTGAAAGAAACGTATGAAGCGTAACAGCATGGAATGTTGGCGAATTCTGCAATTGGAAACCCCCAAATGCTGAGGCTCTTCCCAAACAAGTTGGGGATCGTGTTGAGGGCGCCTTCATCGAAGTGTTAAGTAACTCAGGACTCAATGGGCCGATTTTCCGATCAAAACTGGGGTGCTAGTATGGCTTGCGGTTCAGCTTGCCGTGCATGCACGCCCTACTAGACTGGTGTGTCCTAGCACCGGTAACCGGAAATAGTGGCGAGTACTTTGACATCCGATGATTTAGAGCTGCTCACTATCTTTGCAGATCTATATGAGCAATCAAGTCTTCATACAATATGTACTGGTATCGACTTTCTTTGGACATGCATGCTGAAGGCTCAGCCGATGGCGGAGCCATAGACAAGCCTCGGAAATCCGATACACTGAAATGGGTGAGATTCAATGTCGTTGGAATGCCCTTGCAATTTCACAGGAACGCATTGCTCTAACGCAGCTACGCACCTATTGTCTAGAAGTAAAGAGGATGCATTTGTGAAGCGTTTCGAACTCGTCAGCGGAGCAAATACCAGCTATATGACCCATATCCACTCAAGTGGTAGTGATTATCACAGCAAGGACATGAGGTTCGTGTTGTATTTCCACTTCATCGACGATATCGGAGGAGCTAAAAGGCTTGCGAAGGCGTTTTCCAGCGGGCCAATCACAGCGAAAGGGAAGTTCTTTTTCAGACCTACGGGTATTTTTCCGATGCGTTTCGTTGGAATTGCATGACATAAATGACTGATACTCCGATAAGACTGGGAACAAAAACTTCTTTCGCCGATCGATCCGGAAAAGCGTTAACTTCGATTAATACCAGCACTGACAAATAAACCGTTATGGCACCGGAAGGAATGCCCAAGTCGTCCAGTGGCCACCTTCCAACGGCATGACCAGCTTTTACGCTTTCCTACTGCACTATCATATTCCTTTTTGATTGTAGATGGGCAGGGTAGAAACGAAAACACACAAGAGATTGAGAAGAAGTTGTTGAAAAGGGCCCAGATTATTAGCATTAAGGACAGTCTATAATATAGTACCGCAATCTAAAACATTACTCTAGCGAATTAACCCAAGAATGCATGGCAATCGGTCAAACCAGCCGCTGCAACAATCCCAAGAACTATTCCGCTCGCCGCAAGACGTCTAAACCTGTTAAGCTTACTGGCACACCGGCTTAGGGCAAGTGTAGCTGTTGGACTGCGAGCTCGGGATGGTCGCGACGGTGTTGACGGCGGCTTGAACAATGATGTACGGGGTGCTAGTGCGGCCACAGTTGGGCATGGCGAAGCCATTGGTGAGCAGGCTGGTTGTGCCGGCGGCAGGCGAAACGTTGTAGTCGAAGTTGTTGGGGTCGCACGAGTTGATGCTGGAGCACCCAATGTCGACGCTGACGCTGCCGAGCGAGTATCCGTTGCCCACCGAGCAGTCGACGTAGATCTTGCCGTCCTTGGCGGTCCATGCGGTCCAGGAGCCCACGCTGACGGCCTTGCTCAAGTCATTGCCGCCAGCGCCGACGTAGAGTGGGCCATTGAGACCGCCATATATCTGGCTGCTGGTGAAAGTTTCGAACCAGCCCCAGCGGTTGCAGCTGGATGGACGGTTGCTCAAAGATTGAAACGTCTCGGAACAGCTGGAGTGGTGGCCGAATGCAGTACCGTAGTTGCAGTACTTGGTTGTCGATGAGGTCGGCTTGGCACTGCTGGTCTTAGTGCAGGACGTGGAGCTAGGCTTAGTCGGAGAACCGGGGGTAGAGCTGGATGTTGGCTTGCTTGTTGTGCAGGGCGTTGAAGAAGCTGGCTTCGAGGTGCTTGGGCTGGATGAGGGAGCAGAGGACGATCGAGATGTCGTTGAAGATGAACCAGATGATGTGGAAGAGGTCGTGGTAGTAAAGGACGACGAAGCTGACGAAGACGAAGACGTCAAAACTGGCGACGGCGACGACGAAACTGACCAAGACGACGACGACGACGACGAAACTGACGACGACGAGCTTGTTGGAGTACTGGAAGGTACGCTGCTAGAGGATGAAGCGGCAGGGCAGTCGGTGCATCGGTAGTAAAGCTCCCAGTAGGTTTCCGGCAAAGTAGTAGAGCAGGTTGGGTAGTCAGCGCAAGAAAGGGCAGCTTCCGCTGCGACGCGGTTACCATCGCTGTCGACAAGAGCGGCATTCGTATTCAAGAAGAAGGTCAGACCAGCAGCGTCGCCGTTGGGACACATTCCAGAGAGAACGTCACCGCTCGTGATGATCGAGCTGTAAGGAATGGTACAGCTTGCAGTACTAGCATCAGCAGAGATAACGCATGCTCCATTGCTGGTGGTATACTGCGAGACGGCACTGTTATCCGGAGCGTCAAGACCAAGCCAGATATCAGCTTCAGTGTAGGTATAACCAGACACAGAACTGTAGTTGAAAACGAGGTTCTCGCCCGAGAAGTCGAAGCATACCTCCGTTGTGGTGGCACAAGTCGACTGATCTCCCAGACAAATGCCCCAGCAGTTGTCATTGCGATAACCTTCCAGAGGAAATTGGAAGGTGTTCGAGTCCGGGACTGCAGCACCAGGGTTGTTGTTACAAATGCTGGTGTCCCATCGCTTTTGGAAGATGCTGGGGATGGATGAAGCAGTTACCGAGGCCATAAGGCCAGTTGCGGCAACGAGGAGTGACTTTGAAGCCATAGATGAGTGAATGAATGATTAGAAACGATTGACTAAAAGCGAGTGACTAGTAACGAGTGACCTAGCAAAAGACAGTGCCACGGAAGTGAGTATGTTGTAGTGAAGATGTGTGTGATGTAGAAACAAGTAGACAGCAAAATTGACGGATATTTATGATCTGAGAATGGTCTGGAACATTTTGCCAAGTTTGTATCCGTTCTGCCAGCTTGGTACGCTTGAGGCACAATGCCACTCTGCAGAGTCTTCGCTTGGGATGAACATATGTAGTCAGGTCGAAGTCCGCAATCAGAACACAACGAGCAGCACGCCGACTGAGACTCATGTGCGTAGTACGATGACCGCCAGGCACCGGAACAAGTCGAGGAGTTCCCCTTTTGGCAACATAAACACAAAGAACGACAGCAATTGGTCGACTACGTTGTTCCAACGCCCCATAAAGGGCAACTTAAAGCGCCACAAGTCCCAATAGCGTGGGCGGCGATCGTAACTAGTGCTTAACAGTACATACTCGGAGGGGATAAATTTCCGAGTTGAGCCCCAAGTGGGTCCTCTAGAAGGTGGAAATTTGTTCGGCGTCGTCCTGAGCGCTAGGAAGCTTTTGGGTTTCAATGGTGATGAAGTCCGGTTGGCAGTCATCAAATGCAATAAAAGATGGAGCCAGGTCCCAATCTGCAGCGGTTCGGTACTTGGGAGACTTTCAGTTGTTATGATCTGAAGTGTAGTAATGGAAATGAAGGCTAAAGGGACGTCATGGTTTTATATTGAGAAGTTTAACGCCTGGCGCCAAGCAATCGAGACCATTACTCGCATCGAACCACCACTCCGCTCGGAGGCGTTATCCGATTCTTCACTACTAAGCTGCCTTTTTTTAGCATCAGTCTAGTAGGTATATCGTCGATTTGAAATCCATCATAGTGCAGGAATGGTTTCTCGGCATCACCGGAATTGTCATAGGAATTGGAACTTCCAATAATTTCGATTACTACTCCATTAGCACGGAATTAGGAGTATGGTACGCCATTATGAAGAATACAGGAGGTGCAAGAAGCAAATGCAGAGAACGACGGCTAGTATATCGTAGCCACAACTAACCTTCCGCTCAACACTTGTATCGTTTCCACTGTTTTTGGTTCCAATGGGTTCTCAAATAGCGGCGGAGAGTCTCAACATCCAGATCTGAGCAGTCTACTCTGAAACGCTCTTGTATCCTTCCCCGGACCGAGCAACAATGATGGTACTGAAACTGGTCTGGATTTCGGTTGAACCTACTACGGTGGTCGGGACTTGTTCGTACGATGTGATGGTCGATGTTGCAGGCACAGTTACAGTTCCTGTAGCTGTAGGCTGAGTTACGACTTTCTGGCATGCTGCAGCGACAAGTGATGGGTTCAGGTATGACAGTCCATCAAGGCTTGGAACCTGACGCTTGTTATGCCTAGACCGTTTTCGAGGGCTAGGCGAATGTGAAATCTTCTTCTTCACCAAGGACCGAATCAAGCTGTCGTAGCCTCTACTTTCGAAAGCAGTTTCATCCGTCTCATTCTCTTCCGTGACATCAGTCTCAGTATCGGCTGTGGCATCGGCCGTGGCATCGGCTGTGGTGGTCCCAGTAGCCTCAGCATCATCTGTGGTGTCGGCTGTGGCGGTCCCAGTAGCATCAGAATCTTCTGTGGCATCGGCTGTGGCAGTCACAGTAGCCTCAGCATCATCTGTGGTATCGACTGTGGCAGTCTCAGTAGTCTCAGTATCTTCTGTGGCATCGGCTGTGGCAGCCTCAGTAGTCACGGCTTCTTCGGTGGTCGAGGTGGTAACTTGGAAGATAACGGACGGAGTTGACACTGTTGCTGTGGTTGATATCAAGGCTGTCTCGGTAACTTCACCGACATATCCAAGAATACTGGAGCACAAAGAATCGTAACCTTGCTCCCTGAGGATGTTGGCAATCAGATCAGTGGGATCGGTGCCTGCTGCAGCTGCTGACTGGAAGGTCGAATCAGACGCTGCGATACCATTGTCCCCCGTGATGGGAGTAAGTTGTCTTGCTGTTCCGGCATTTGATTTCGTATCAGTATCGAGAATGTCTGCCGTTTCACTTTGCTCTTCACTTGCCACCGACTCCGTGCCTTCTGTAAGGGTAGTGACGGAGTCCGTAGAGATTATCGTTAGATCAGAGGGCAACTCAGCATCCATTAACCACGCCGCTAATCGCTCCACAACACTAGTCGTAGACTCCGGCTCTTCAGTCGAAGATTCTTCACCCGTAACATCAGCCGCGGTCGAACTAGGCGAGACTGTTTCTTCCAGGGATGTTGACCTAGACCGGTCAGCATGTTCAATCTTAGATTGAGGGGAATGTTTCCATCTCGAATCATTCCTGCTCATAGCACTTACTCAGAGCCGCCACACGCCGCTCCAGATGGCACAGGTCTTGGGTTTGTTGTGTTTGAGGCGATGAAGCTGTCAGAAATGGTGTAGTTACCACTATTGCGGACCTGGCCAGAATTTGTGCCATAAGCGGAATCCCAAGTCTCGCTATACATCGAACAGATCTGGCCAGCGTATTCACCATCTTTGTAAAGACGATACGTGTTGAAGAAAGCGCAGTTCAAGGCCTCAATTGTCTCAGTGTCATGGACAACCTGTTTTCTGCATGTATTCAGCGTGTGTACGTTATGACAGTAAATGTGATCTTACGCTGTAGTCTCTGAGCAGGCATTTGCACAGAGCTGGATGTCGAAAGCCGGAGGAGTGAACAGTTGAAATCCCAAGTACGTGTACTCGCCATTGCAGTCAGTAAAGGCGTTGATGGCCACCTCACCGATAGAAATTAGGTTGGAATAGCCGGATGGAGTTGCTACATCAGATGTCACAGTGGTCGATTGCTCGGCATCTGCTGCGGCTCCGTCCTGCTCTTCATTTTCTGCGCGTCTAAAGCGTAGCTTGATCTCGGGATTAGGATGAGCTTCAACGACAGCTTTTATATCTGCCGCCGTGTCTGCGTCCAACTGTTCAGTGTCATATACCACATTATATTGGTCATACTCTGCAACAACGCTGCCATCGGTAGGATTATCAGTCTCCTGCGAAGTAGCGAAATCAGCTGCGAGGAGTGCTCCGATCAAAGAAACCGCACTAAAAAGAAAATACATAGTGCTTGTTAGAGATAAAATGAACACTCCAGAATCGAAATGGCGATCAATGGCGATGAATAGCAAGGTGAGTTGAAGGAGATCGACAATTGAACTAAGAATGCCGATAAGGCGAACGATGCAGAGGATCTATTTAAAAATATTTTAGCCAGAGGTTGGTCAAAATAAATTTGGAATCGCCGTGGAGCAAAAATTTTCTACAGAAGTATGATTGTACGAAGGGAGTCACTTGTTCCGCGGTAACGTCGTCGTGCTTTGAAAGATCTTCTCCAAAACCGGCTTCGCACTTCCATGACCGCCATATCTTCATATTTGGTCGTTTCCAGGTGGAGAGAGACGAAACCAGCATCACAATCCAAACTCATTAATCTTCTCTGCCATCTTGCCAGCTAGTGCAATTGACACACCGTTTCGCCTTCTCGCTGATATACTTTCGACAATATCTACATCGGACTAGCTTCTTCACAATATTGTCATGAGTTGTCCAACTGTAGATCTCTGCGATGACATATAGCGAAAAGGCAATCAAGAAGAATCGGACAACTTTGTCTATGAAAGAGCCATATGCCCAAACAACCGCACCGTCATCAAGCGCCTGGCCGACTGTATTATAGCCTCGAGATATGTGCTTGTCGTAACTAGGACCTGCTCTTAAGATAAGGAAATTTTCTTCTATGTTTCGACCGATGAAGGGAAGCAAAGACACGAGAGGTAGGATAATGTCGGACACGAGGGAATTGGCGACGGCAGTGAAAGAGGCAGCAAGTCTTGGTATAGTCAGCACAGTAACCACAACGCTTCATGTGAACTTGATAAACGTACATCAAGCCAACCGCAACCTCAAGGACATTGTCTCGAAGGGCAAAGTTGACAAAGCTGTCATACCAGCGCGTTGCGCGAGATCTCCAGCTTTGTTCTGGCTCGTCTTCCAGTCGAGGCATTGGAAAACACCGAGAGTGGATAGGTACGTAGCACTCAACATCAACTCGATGCCCCAGTACCTCCGCGAGAACTGAACAGTTGTGCTTGGAGCACAAGAGAGTAGTAGTTGGAAAGTTGGAGCTGGCCAGGGCTAACGATGAAATCAGGGAAAGGAGCGATGTTAGCGTCGTGTTCTGATTGGTCGCATGATGGCGAGGCTGAGAATAGCAGATATTCCGTAATGGCGGATGCAAATGCAAACTTGAGGATTGATTACCGAAAAAACTGAAAGCAGGTAGGTAGGCACAGGCACTTTGTAATATTGTGTTCGAGTGCCAATTTAGCACCAGCTTAAACTGTCAACCAAATCATGCCTATTTAGACCCGCAGAAAGGCCTAGCAAGTTTCTCGAACTGCTGTTGCCCAACTTTCGGACGGTAACACACCAAGCATGTCGACAGCACCAAGATTCCCAGAGCTCTACATCAAAACGTAGAACACAACGAAGAGTGAAACAATCTGGGGCCATTCATCAGTATATATCTAACAAGGACATCCACTTCAGGCTTCTGGATACAGCGGACTTGAGCAAAACAACTCCCCTTTAATCGTAAATAGTAGCAATTATGGCAAATATCGAGGGTATACAATATTTCAGTCAATCATCTTTCACCATAAACCTCTTTGAAAAGCCACTTCGCGATGTTTTCAAACATCTGATCAGTCTTCTCCGTCAATATCTTCTTGACCTCCGGATTGCGCTCGAAATTCTTGATCTGATTGAAACCGTGCTGCACACCTTTGATCTCTTCCCACGTAATACTGCCGCACTGCCATCCATCTCTACCATTACCCAACTCTTCTTTCTGCTTAGCTTCCTCCGAATTGGCCATCTTCTCGGCCATCTCTCTTGCCTCGGCGCAAAGCATGTCGTACTCACATCCCAAGATGTACAGCTTTGGCGGTAGATTCTCCCGCTTCGCGTATAATGGCGAGAGTAACGGGTCATGCAAATCTTGTCCTTCGGGGACATACGCCCACGTAAACATGTCGGTCAAGGAAAGGAGTACATCCGGTGAATCTGGTGAAGGCGTCGCCTTCTTCAACCTCTCTGCTAGAGGCCGGCCCACCGCAGTGGCCGGGTAAAAGGAGACAACACCCTTGATACGCTTGTTAAGATCATGAACTTGTGTTGCAGTGAGACTAAGATTGCCGCCAGCCGAATATCCACAAACTGCGACCTTTGTCTTGTCCACAGGAAGTTCCGGGTCGTTTAGGATTGCATCAATCAGCGCTGCCGCATCTTGGACGGCTGTCGGGAATGGAAACTGTGGCGCTTTGCGGTAGTTGATAGAGACGACACATATATTGTATTTGTGACATAGAATCACATTACTACTGTCGTCAAGGGTAGGGTGGCCAATGCAGAATCCTCCACCGTGGATATCGATTAGAAGTGGTAGA
>Ga0335073_10016842_pt1 | contig 10219 bp, 5 predicted proteins | sample Lox_Sample_22_FD_207093 | JGI IMG/M metagenome (GOLD analysis project Ga0335073, IMG submission 207093) | Soil microbial communities from Loxahatchee National Wildlife Refuge, Florida, United States - Lox_Sample_2.2 | ecosystem: Environmental > Terrestrial > Soil > Wetlands | place: USA: Florida... | reverse complement strand
GAACGCGGAGATATACGCAGGCGTTGCGCGCCGATTGGTCACCGTAAGCTGCCAGATCTCGAGGTTTTCGTCGAGTGGAACGAAGTAGAGCGTCTCGGCCTCGATGCCTTGATAGGCCGACCCGATGATCGTGTACCCGAGGCCGTGCCGGCAGCGGTAATTTTCGAGATTGTTTCGCGTGGGCTGCCAGGACGGGGACCAGAATTGCGATGATTCATGGTCGCGCAGATAGATGTAGCGCCCTCCGAAATCCATGGGCACATTGTTATAGCGGTAGCGCGTCAGGCGGCGCAGTCGCGCGTCGCGATAGAAGGAATAGCCGCCGGCGGTGTTAGAGATGATGCCGAAGTAGGCTTGGCAGCCCAGGTAATTGATCCAGGGCAGCGGCGTATCCGGCTGGGTGATGACGTATTCGCGGTTGCTGTCGTCGAAGTATCCGAACTTCATGGTCGGGGCTTCCTTCCTGCCCGCGGAGTCGAAAAAATAGCGATCAAACGTTTTTGCAGGGCATTTTGGAGTACATTAGATTGCGAACCGCGATTATACCCGACGCCGACCCGGTGTCAAAGCGACGACCCGGCAGAGCCGCCAGGATGTGTGTCCGGCGTCATTGCCAAGCGCGACGCCGGTGTGAGAGACTGCTTCGTTTTTGCAGTCGGTTCAAATCGCAGCGCGAGGCGAAGCCGCAATCATGGCACGTGCGATCTGTTTCGAATTCTTCGATATCCAACCCGGCTGGAGCCGACTGACCGCAATCGCCTTAATCTTGCTGCCTTTTGTGGCGCCGGTCCGCATACCGGCACAGAATTCTTCGCTTGGCGTCCTCTCACTGGCGATTAAGGTAGACCAAGTAGGCTACACGCTCCATGGGCCCAAGATCGCAGCCGTCAGCGCGGCCGGTACGGCTTTCGAGGTGCGCCGCTCCAGCGACAATGCGGTGGTGTTTCGCGGCCGGCTTGCGCCTTTAAGACTCGACGCGAACACCGGCGACCGCGTGCAGGATGCCGACTTTTCCGCATTGCAGAAGGCCGGTAGCTACTATATTGAGGTTCCCGGCGTAGGCCGCAGTTTCACCTTCGCCATTGGCCGCGATGTTTTCGCGCATACCTTCTACCTCGCGATGCGCGCATTTTACGGTCAGCGCTGCGGGACCGCCGTCGATCTGGGCAGCGAGTTTCCGGGCTACTCCCACGCGGCCTGTCACACGCACGGCGAGTTTGATCCCAGCGCGGGCGCCAATGGCGAGCGCGACAACATCGGCGGATGGCACGATGCGGGCGACTACGGCCGCTATATGGTCAACTCCGGCGTGACTACCGGCACGCTGCTTTGGGCCTGGGAGATATTTGGTCCGAAGCTCAAGCACATCGATCTCAAGATTCCCGAAAGCGGCAACGGCACGCCCGACATTCTGAACGAAGTGCGCTGGAACCTCGAGTGGATGCTGAAGATGCAGGACTCCGACGGCGGCGCGTGGTTCAAACAGACCAGCACGCACTTTTCCGGATTCGTAGCGCCGGAAGACGACAGGCTGCCCAGCGAAGTGATCGGCACAGGCTCGCCACCCTACAAGAGCACTTGCGCAACTGCCGACCTTGCCGCCGTCGCCGCCATCGCCGCGCGCGTGTACAGGCCCTTTGACGCAGCATTTGCTGAGAAGAATCTCGAGGCGGCGCGGCGCGCATTTGCGTGGACCGAAAGATACCCCAATGTCACGTTCAAGAATCCGCCGGGCGTGACCACCGGGGAATACGGCGATACGAACTGCAGCGACGAGCGCCTGTGGGCCGCGGCAGAACTGTGGCGGACAACCGGCGAGGTAGCGTACAACGATTTCTTTCTCAAGAATTACATCGAATTTCTTCCCACGCTCGATTCGCCGCCTTTAGATAACTGGAGCTCTATGGCGCCGATGGCTTTAAGAACCTACGTGTTTGCGACGCGAAACGGAACTGATGCGAACGCGGTTACGGCGATCCGCGAGCGGTGCGTAACGGCGGCGCGAGCCATTGTGGCGCGCACGCGCGGCAATCCGTATCACACCAGCATGCGGGCCAGCGATTTTGTGTGGGGATCGAACGGCGTTGCGGCCGAATACGGCGTGGACCTGCTGATCGCCAACGTCTTTCATCCCGATGCCGCGTTTGTCGACGCGGCGCGCGATAACCTGCACTACCTGCTCGGCCGCAACACGTTTTCGCTTTGCTGGGTGACGCGCGTGGGGGAGAATTCCGTCAAGCATCCGCATCATCGGCCCAGCGGGGACGGCAGGCAAGCGCTGCCGTGGCCGGGCCTGCTCGCGGGCGGTCCCAACGCAGGCCGCGAGGACGCGGTGCTCGCAGCGCTGCCGCGCGATCTGCCGCCGGGAAAGGTCTACGCCGACCAGATGGCCTCCTACGCGAGCAACGAGGTGGCCATCAACTGGCAGGCGCAGCTTGTTTTTCTGCTGGCCGGGCAACTGGAATGAGCACGGGTTTGTGAGGTTGCATGAATCTTCACTTCGTCGACGTCGCGATCATCGTCGCGTATCTGGCCAGCACGGTCGTGATCGGCTACTGGGTTTCGCATCGCGCCTCGCGCGACATGCAGGCCTATTTTCTGGGCGGCAACAAGATGCCATGGTATGTGCTCGGCGTCTCCAACGCGTCGGGCATGTTCGATATCAGCGGTTCCATGCTGCTGGTGTACTGGATGTTCATCTACGGCCTAAAGAGCGTGTGGATCCCGTGGCTGTGGCCCACGTTCAACCAGGTCTTTCTCATGGTGTATCTGTCGGCGTGGCTGCGCCGCTCCAACGTGATGACCGGCGCGGAGTGGATCAAGACGCGCTTCGGTACCGGGCGCGGCGCGCAGTTGTCGCATCTCATCGTGGTCATCTACGCGTTTTTCAGCATCGTCGGCTTTTTCAGCTATGGATTCAAAGGCATCGGCAAATTTGCGGCCACGTTTTTGCCCTGGCACCTGTCGCCCAATGTCTACGCCCTGATTCTCATCTCTATCACCGCGGTTTACGTGATCAAGGGCGGCATGATCAGCGTGGTGATAACGGAGGTGGTCCAGTTCTGCATCCTCGCCATCGCTTCATTTGCAGTGGGCATTATCGCCATGACAAAAGTGGCGCCGAGCCTGCTGCATAAGGTCGTTCCCGCCGGGTGGGACAACGTCTTCTTCGGCTGGCATTTGAATCTCGATTGGTCGACCCTGATTCCCGCCGCGAGCGCAAAGATCTCGCAGGACGGCTACGGCCTGTTTGGCTTCTTCGTAATGATGCTGTTCTTCAAGGGCATTTTGGTTTCAGCTGCCGGACCTGCACCCAACTACGACATGCAGCGCATTCTCTCGTCCAAAGATTCGCGCGAGGCCTCGATGATGAGCGCGTGGGTCAACGTGGTACTCACCTTCCCGCGCTACTTTCTCATCATCGGCCTTACCATCCTGACGGCCGCGTTCTATTCGGACTTTATCCGCTCCATGGGCACCAATATGGACTTCGAGCTGGTGCTGCCCTACGCCCTGGCGCGCTTCGTTCCCGCGGGACTGCTCGGTTTCCTCATCGCCGGGCTGCTGGCGGCATTCATGTCGAACTTCGCCGCCACGGTGAACGCGGCGCCGCCGTACTTCGTCAACGACATCTACAAGCGCTTCATCAACCCCGATGCGCCGCCGCGAACCTATGTCCGGCTGAGCTACCTGGCGTCGCTTGCGGTGGTCGTCATCGGCGTATTCATCGGCTGGAATGTGACCTCGGTCAATTCCGTGGTGCTTTGGATCGTCTCGGGCCTGTGGGGCGGTTATACCGCTTCCAACGTGCTGAAGTGGTATTGGTGGCGCTTTAATGGCTATGGGTATTTCTGGGGGATGGTGGCGGGGATCGGCTCTTCGCTGGTGTTGCCCGGAGTGGTTGCCAACAACAGTCTTGCGCAAGGCTTTCTTGCGCGGCATCATATCAATCCCGATGTCTCGATCGTTTTTCCGCTGGTACTGGTTCTTTCGCTGATCGGATGTTTTGCCGGCACGCTGCTTACCAGGCCCGAAGACGATGCTGTGCTCAAGGACTTCTATCGCCGCGTGCGCCCCTGGGGATTCTGGTATCCGATTCTCAAAAAAGTGCGGGCCGAAGACCCGGCCTTCGAGCGCAACCGCGATTTTCCTCGCGACATGTTCAACATCGTCGTCGGAATCGTGTGGCAGGTGAGCCTGGTGGCTTTGCCGCTCTATTTTGTGATCCAGGAGTATGCTCGCGCTGGGGCTACGCTGGCGGTCATCTTGATCACGTCGGCCATTCTCAAGTTCACCTGGTACGACCACCTGGCCGAGCGGGAGGCGGAAACCGCTGCTTCGGTCGCACCCGAACCGCAGTCAACTCCCGTCGGCACGTAGGGTGATTCTCAGGGCTCGATCGTGTGAGCGCCGCGCTTCCCGCCCGGCCGCCTCATCGGGCAAGGGATGGGCGCCCAGGTCGTCGCAGCCGATAAAAGCGAACGGCCGGATCTGGTTGATCCGGCCGTTCGCACTGCAGTTGAGGGGGAGGGGATTTCTAATTGAGTTAAAGCACTATTTGGTCAGCGTCCAGACGGTCAGCGTCAGGGCGTTGTCGTCTACTGCGGCCAGGTTTGCAGTGCCGTCGTCGTTCAGTTGCACAGCCAGTCCGAATGAGCCGCCCTGGTTGGGGTCGACCGGGATCTCCTTGACGAAGTTGCCGTCCTTGGTGAACTCGACGATCTCGCTGGGCTGGTTGGGGTCGCTGTTGATTACGTCGTTGTTGGTTACGAGCAAGTGACCGTTGGGCGCCTCGGCCATGGCCAGCGCGCCGTGCAGGTGGGTCGAGTCGTCGTACACAATGTAGCCCGGACCGGCGCTGCCGGTGCGTGTGGAGGCCTGCGGCACAGCGAAGACCAGGTTGTCGAGAGTAGAGGCCACGAAGAGCCGATCGGTCTTCTTGTCGTAGACCAGGCCGGTGGGCGCGTCGAAGAGCGCGGCCGGATCGCCCTGGTGCATGTAGCCGGAAGCGATGGTGTAGTGGTCGAGCCTCTGCAGGCCGTTCTGCGACACCGCGAAGTCAATCCGGCTCACGGTTCCGTTCAGGGCGTTGGCGACGTAGACGGTGGCGCGGTCGCCGTTATCGATCACGGTCATGTCCCATGGCCCGTCGATCGAAGAGCTGGTGAACTCCTGGATCAGCTTGCCCTTGTTGTTGATGACCAGGATCGAGCCCGGCTTTGCGGTATTCGAAGTGCCATCCGACGTGGGCAGGTTGGCGACCAGGACAAACCCATATTGCAAGGTGCCCAGACCCGTGGAGAGGCCGAGAGGCGCCGTGCCCTGGAAGAACAGCGTGGGCTTGCCCCCGTTAGCCGGGATATCGACGATGGTGGTGCCCGTTCCCTGGAGATTATTCTTGTTGTTGAAGTTCGAAACCAGGATGTCGCCGTGCTGCAGCGAGCCCTTGCCGGTGAGGAACGTGTTCTGGATGAAGGCAACGCCGTAGGGGTTCACGTCGCCGTTTGAGGGCACGGTGGATGCGGTGCGAACCGCGCTGGGAAGGAACGCGTCGTCCCATCCATTGTTGCGTTGCGCAGTGGCCAGGCCGGCGCAGGCGAGCAGCGCCGCCGCGGTGAAGGAAACGCGCGCACCGGAGGTCACGAGCCGGCGCAGGAAAGAAGCTCCATTCCGGGCTTCCGTCATCATGCAAGAGGTGGTCATGTGATTCGATCCTCGATTCAGAAATTTGCCTGCTTCGAATCCGTCCTCAGGAGGAGCGCTTCTCTGCAGCCGTGTCTCGAAGTTGCCAGAGCCCGCCGGAGAAGTCGTTTGGAATCTCTTGGAGTTTCGTAACATTCTCCTCAAATGAAAATTGGGAGTGGAGGCGGACGGGTCTTTGATTGCCGGCAGCGGACGTAACTCTTTGTCGCCTAATCGATTAGGCTGCGTTTTTTAGCAAACAAGCGGAGGGGTCCGGCGGATGCGGTGCGGGGCGCCTTTGCTGCCCGAGCGGCTGAAAACAAAGACATTGGGAAATTGTTGGGAAAAGGATGGCAAAATGTTGGTGACCCTCTGGGGGGTTCGATACGGTAGCGAGTACTCAATATGAGTTTGGTTCATTTCGGCTGGACCCCGCCGAGCACCGGCTGCTCCAGGGAGAAGCGGTCATTCCGCTCGCTCCCAAGGCCTTTGAGCTGCTCGTTGCCCTGATCGCCAATCACGGCCACCTGGTGACCCGCGAATCGCTGATGCAGACGATCTGGCCCGACAGCTTTGTGGAAGAGACGAACCTCACCGTCAATATTTCGCTTTTGCGTAAGGTCTTGGGCAATATGCCCGGCGGCCAGCCCTGGATTGCCACGGTTCCCAAGCGAGGCTACCGCTTCGATGGTCCGGTGAGGGTTTGTGAGGCAGCGAATGGAGCTGGGTTGCCGGGGAACCAGCAGCCGCCGAACACCACGCTCTCCGTGGCGCCTGCCGAGACCACGGCCGGTGAGGCCGCCGTTCCGGTCGGGGCCATTACTTCCTCCGTCCGACAGCATCGACTGCAATGGATAGCTGTTCCAGGCGTGTTGCTGATTGTCGCTCTCGCCGTCTGGGCCGGGCTCAGTTTCTACCGCAGCCGGCGCGAGAGTCAACTGGGCTCGGTTCGATCCATTGCGGTGCTGCCTTTTGACGCCCCTGGCGCCAACGGTGAAGACCAGTATCTCGGCGTGGGCCTGACCGACGCCATTATTACGCGCCTGGGCCGGCTCTCGCAGCTTGTGGTGCGTCCTATGGGCGCGGTACGCAGCTTCGGAGACTCGCCCGATCCGGTGGTGGTAGGCAAGCAGCTCAATGTGCAGGCCGTACTGCAGGGTACGGTGCAACGCGAAGGCGACCAGACCAAGGTGGCCGTGCATCTGCGCCGCGCCAGCGACGGAAGAGAGCTGTGGTCGGAAAACTTCAACGAGCAGAACTCCAGCGACTTCGAGATTGAGGACACCATCTCCCAGCGGCTGGCCAAGGCCCTTACCCTCGACCTCAGTCCCGACCAGGCACGGGACCTGGCTACGCCGGAGACTCCCAGCAGCGAAGCGCACCAGTATTACATTCAGGGGCGCTACTACTGGAACAAGCGCACGCCGGAGTCGGTGCAGAGGAGCATCGAACTCTTCCGGCAGGCAACGGCGATTGATTCGAAATATGCGGCGGCGTGGAGCGGCATGGCCGATGCGTGGATCCTCGCCGGCTCGTACGGCAATAGCTTTCTGGCTCCCAGCGTGGCGATGCCTCTGGCCAAGGATGCGGCGCAGAAGGCGCTCGCTCTCGATCCCGCCTCTGCCGAGGCGCACACCTCCCTGGCCTACATTCACCTGGTGTGGGACTGGGATTTTGCCGGCGCGGAGCAGGAGTTCAAGCGCGCCCTCGCGTTGAATCCGTCTTACGTGAACGCGCTGCATTGGTACTCGCATGAGCTGGTCGCCCTGGGCCGCATGGCGGAGTCGCACGAAGAGAGCGAGCTGGCGCTCGGACTCGACCCCACCGACGTCGTCGTCAACGAGCACATGGCCTGGCACCACATGATGGCCCGTGAGTACGTGCGCTCCATTTCGCAGGCCGAAAAGGCCGTCGAGCTCGATCCCGGGTTCGTGCAGGCCCATCGGGTGCTCGCGCTCGATTATCTCTACACCGGCCGCAACCAAGAGGCATGCGCGGAGTTTGAGAAAGGCGTCACGCTTTCCCACGACGATCCCGTCGCCCGTGCCTACCTCGCGCGCTGCTACGCGCTCTCGCACCGCGAGCCCGAGGCGCGGAAGATTCTCGCCGATCTCGAGCAGGCTGCCTCCGAGCGCTACGTCTCCGCCGCCGAGATCGCCTCAGTCTATGCGGCGCTCAACGATCAGGCCGGCGCTCTCAAATGGCTCGACAAAGCGTGCGACGAGCACTCCAGCGCGCTTATCTATCTCAATGCCGATCGCGTCTGGGACTCCCTGCGCAGCAATCCTCGCTTCCTGGCCGATGTAAAGCGCGTCAACCTGCCGGTCATGGCCGACGAAGCAACTTCCCGGTAAAGCTTTGTGCGTGGGCCGAATCCGCGCTTGGGAACAAGTAGAAAGGCGGCGGTGTCTAAAAGCACATGGCTCAGCGTGGATGGCGCGATGGCCCGGAACCCTTGACCACTGGCCAATGGAACGATGACAGATGGTTCTCGCCGCGCCTCGTCTTTGCGGGATGCGTTGCGGCAATCATCGCCGAATCGCTGCTCAGCTTCGTCCCCATCAAGGGGATCGTCTCGGCCATCGGTCTTTTGCCGGCCGCGCTTCTCTACATCGCGCAGGCAGTTTTTGCGGGAGCGCTGGGAGCGCTTCTCTTCGGAGCGCCTCCGGAGTCGCGCTCGTGGAAACGCCTGTTAGGAGTGGTGCTCATCCTGGGGCCCGCATGGGTCTGGGTGGCTCCCGCAGTGCTGCTCAACTACCACGATTCGGCGTGGGCGCTGATCGCGGCGGGCGCCGGTGCGGCGATCTTGGCAATTTGCATGCGTCAATTCGCCCGGCCGCAACCCGGCAGCCCGGGCGCAGATCAACCGCTCCCGCCGCCGGAAGAACGCGTACTGTTTTCCGAGTCGCTTCAGTCCATCCCATGGGACTGGCACGGTTTCGCCATCTCCATTTGCGTGTTTGCGGCATTGGCGGCGCTTCGCATCGGCGAAAACTCGTTGGCCTGCGCATTTGCCGTGGGCTGCGCTTTCCTGTTTGCATCGCGGTGGGCGAGCGCAAGCGAAGACCGCTTACCGCAATGGCAGGCGAAGCCCAGGGCCAGGCGGCGGCTACTGCGCGCAACCGTGCCGGCCGTGATTCTCACCATGATTGTTTTGATGATTGCGTCCCGGCGGGACACCGGCGGCGCGACCTACGCCAAGACAACCGCGGCCGCGGATACCGACTCGGAGAGCGCACGTTCAAAGGACGCCGCGAAGTCCGCCGGCTTCGGCTTCAGCGGCTACGAGAGTATCGTTCTTTGGACCGAGCCGCCTAAGAAAGAGATTGTTGCGCCCGTCGATCCCGCTTACCTATTCCCACAGCTTCGCATCAAGAAGCCCCTCACCGTGCGCTTCACCGGCTCCTACTGGTACTTCCAGCCGCCAGAGACCAAGCCCGGCCCGCGCCCGCATGTCGCCCACGGCAGTCCGCTGTACATCGACATTCGCTCCGACGATTTCTTTCCGCTCACCATGGAGGCTCATCAGAACTTCGGCGCGCCGATTCGCCTCTCGCGCCTGCGCGAGATCGATGTCGCCCTCGCCAACCGCGACAACTGGCCAGGCCTTATCGCGGTTGGCGCGGTGCTCACCGACTCTGCGTCTCCCGGCAAGCCGGCGCTTTATCTGGGACAGCAGCCGGTGGAGTCGAGCGAGCCTTATCGCTTCAGAGTAAAGACCGCGCCTGTGGAAGAGACACTGCACTTCGCAATTCCAAGCCGTCGGTCTATACGCAAATTCGACGAGATCACGCTGGTTGTGGCGCCGGATGTCGCCCGCCAGAAGATCGGCGCGAGGATCGCAATAGAGGAGTTCAACTTCCTTCCGCGCTAAGCCGGCCTCTGCCCCTCCCCAGCCCTCACGTTCGCGTCCGCAGACCCTGCACGGCCATCTTTCGCTTGCGCTGCCGTGCAACGTCACATCGTCAAGACCACCCGGAACTGAGAATCGCCGCTCATCATCCTGGCGTATGCCTCGGCTGCCTTTTCCAGTGGGTAGGTTTCAATCATGGGACGCACGCCGCTGAGCTCGGCGAAGCGGAGCGTATCCTCGGAATCGGCTGCCGTGCCCGCGGCCCAGCCCTGAATGGCTTTGCTGCCGGTGATGAGCTGGACCGGCGTGACTTCGATGGGGTCGAAGGTGGCGCCGATCACAAAGAGCTTGCCGTTCGGGCCAAGGCCGTTGACCAGCTCCGACATAGATTTCGAGTTTGGGGCAGTGGCGAGTATGACTTTGGCGCCGCCCAGTTTTTGCAATTCTTCGGCTGCGTCGGAGGCTTTGCTGTCAATGTAGACATGCGCACCGAGTTTCTTCGCGAGAGCCGCATTCTGAGAGCCGCGCCCGATGGCGGCAACCTTATAACCAAACTTGCTCGCGAACTGAACGCCGAGATGGCCCAGTCCTCCGATGCCCTGGACGGCCACCAGGTCGCCGGGAAGGGCTCCGCTGTGGCGCAGGGAGTTGTAGGTGGTAATTCCGGCGCAAAGCAACGGGGCC
>Ga0335073_10016841_pt1 | contig 10219 bp, 6 predicted proteins | sample Lox_Sample_22_FD_207093 | JGI IMG/M metagenome (GOLD analysis project Ga0335073, IMG submission 207093) | Soil microbial communities from Loxahatchee National Wildlife Refuge, Florida, United States - Lox_Sample_2.2 | ecosystem: Environmental > Terrestrial > Soil > Wetlands | place: USA: Florida... | reverse complement strand
CCCGGGCGAGGGCGAACACCGCCCCCTGGCCGGTGATCTCCTCCCGGATGGTGTCCAGCGCCTCGAGCGCGGTGAAGTCGACCTCGACGTTGGCCTCGACGTTGAGGACGAACCAGCGCAGCGGCTCCGGCTGCTGTCGGGCGGCTGCGAGCGCCCGGCGGCGGAAGTCGTCGGCGTTGGCGAAGCACAGTGGCGCGTCGTAGCGGTAGACCACCAGGCCGGGGATGGTCCGCGCCTCGGGATAGTCGTCCACATCGTGCATGCCTGCCAGGCCCGGCACCAGCCCCTGGATGGCGTCGTGCGGCCGGGCTACCCGGACCAGCAGGTCGGCTACCGACAGGCCGATAGCGACAAGCACCCCGTACAGAATGTTGAAAGCCAGGACGCCAGCGCAGGCTGACAGGGCGATCAGCAGCTCGGCGCGCCGGAACTTCAGCAGTCGCCGGAACGCTGTGATGTCGATGAGCCGCAGGGCGGCGTAGATGACGATGGCGCCGAGCGCCGCAGTCGGGAACCGCGCGAGTACCGGCCTGGCGACGAGCAAGACGACTATGACTGTTGCTGCTGTCACGAGCGAGTAGGCCTGGCTGCGGCTGCCCGTAGTGACCGCGATGGAGGTGCGTGTTGCGCTGCTGCTGACCGGGAAGCCGCCGACCAGTCCGGCGCCCGCGTTGGCGACGCCAAGTGCCAGCAGCTCCCGGTTGGCCACGATGGTCTCGCCGCGGCGTGCGAACGAGCGGCCGGTCAGGACGTCGTCGCTGAACGCGACGATCAGCACGGTGAACGCCGGCAGCAGCAGCGTTCGCAGCACGTGCGGTTGCAGCGCGGGCAGGCGCGGAACAGGGAAGCTTGCGGGGATCGGGCCGATAACCGTGACGCCATGGCGTGACAGGCTGAACGCCGCGACGGCCGCAGTTGCCAGCAGCACCGCGATTAGCGGTCCCGGCGCGGCCGGCCAGCGCCAGCGCAGCAACAGCAGGAAGGCCAGGACCGCGGCAGCCACGGCGAGGACCCCCGGCTGCGCCTGGCCGATGTTGCGGGCAAAGGATGCCAGCTGGCCGGCGAACTCCTGGCCGGTGACGCTCACGCCGGTGACCCGGCCGAGCTGGCCCGCGATCATGATCAGCGCCACGCCAGCCATGTAGCCGACGAGTACCGGTCTGGATAGCAGGTCGGCGACGACGCCCAGCCGCAGCAGCCATGCGGCCGCTCCCATCAGCCCGACCAGCAGCGCCAGCGTGGCCGCCAGCTCGGCGTACCTGGCAGGGTTGCCGGCCGCCAGCGGCCCGATGGCGATAGCGGTCATGAGCGCGGTCGTGGCCTCCGGGCCCATAGACAGCGACGGGGACGATCCGAGCAGCGCGTAGATGACTAGTGCTGGCAGCGCTGCCCACAGGCCCGTGACCGGATGAAGGCCGGCCACGGTGGCGTATGCCATCACCTGCGGTACCAGGTACGCCGCGACGGTGACGCCGGCAATCAGATCGCCCCGCAGCCAGGATCGCTGGTAGCCGCGCAGCATCGTCGGCTGAGATGTCACAGAAAGTTCCTGCCCCGTGCTGACCGGAGGCCGCGAAGTACCCCGCAGGGCCAGACCGTGGTGGAACGGGTTCGTGATGGAGCGCGCGCCGATGCCTCTGGGGGATGCCGGGAACCGTACGGTCCCGCTGACCAGGTCAGCGTGCGTGACTTCGGGCCGGCCGGCGGCACCCTGCTTGTCATTACCTCAGAACCGTCCGGAACATGGGTGCCTCTCTCACCGAGTCGGCGCAGCCGGTCCGACCGGCGTGAAGCGCCGATCACCAGCAAGCGCAAGCGTCCCACCACCCGCCACTCCGCATTGCACCGGCTTCCGGTATCGGGTTCAGCGTGCTTTTCCGCCACTGCGCGGCGTCTTCTACGACGGGTGGAATCTCAGCCGGGTACCGGTCAAATTTGACTTCAGAGAATCTGTCCGCCGATTCGCCCGAGATGCCGCTATTCATGACAGCGAGGACTGTCACGCCCGGCACCCCGCGACCATCCCGGTTGCCGGGTCGCCAGACCAGGCTAGGCAGCCAGGCAGAGCGCCGGCTTAGCCAGCTCCCGGAAGCCCTTGTGCAGCACAGGTGATCGGCGCCCTGGATGACGCCATCATCCTGGCCGCCCACGGCGGCATTATCGCTGTTGCCAGCCGGCACGTGGAGGAGCTGTTCGGCCACATGTAAGGGCTCTTGCCGCTCATCGGGTCACGTCAGTGATCCCGGCGGAGCCGCTACCGGCTACCGGTCAGGCCCGCAAGAGCAGTTCTTCCAGCGGCTCGCTGCGGTGCAGGCGGTCGATCGCCTCGGCGAGCAGGCGCGCGATGGTCTCTCTCTGGACGGCCAGCTCGGTGCGCCGCGCATTCGCACCGGGCGGGATGCTGTCAGTCACCACCATGCGATCTATCACGCACCCGCTGAGCCGGGCCAGGGCAGTTCCGGCGAACAATCCGTGCGTTGCGACGACGATGGGGTCGCCAGCCGCGCCATGCGCCCGCAGCGTATTCACGGCGGCTTCGATGGTAGCCCCAGTGCTGATCATGTCATCGACGATCACCACCGGCCGATTGCGCACGTCGCCGACGATGTCCTTGGCGGACACCGTGACGGCGTCCAGCCGGTACTTGCTGACTGCCGCTAGTCGCGCCTCCACGAGCGAGGCGAAGTGACGTGCAAGCCGCATCGCGCCCAGATCAGGAGCAACCACGACTGCGCGTGGCGGAATCACAGCCCTGACAGCCGCGGCTAGGACTGGCACTGCGGTGAGCATCTCGACCGGAACCGTGAACATCGCTTCGAGGGATGAGGTGTGCGGGTCGACGACCACAAGCCGGCTAGCTCCGGCACTGGCGATTGTCTCCGCGGCTACCCGGGCGCCGATTGGCCGACGGTCCCCGCCGCGCCGATCCTGCCGGGCGTACCCGAAGTAGGGAACCACCGCTGTCACCCGGTCGGCGCCCGCCCGGCGGCACGCGTCTAGCAGCAGCAAGAGCTCGACCAGGTTGTCGTTGACTGGTGGCCCGGTCGGCTGAATCACGTACACGTCAGCGCCGCGGACCGGCCCGAGACACGGGCGGATCTCGCCATCGGGGAATCGCTCCAGCTGCATCTCGACCAGGCCGATCCCGAGCCGGCACGCCACTGCCTCGGCCAGAACCGGATTAGCCGTGCCCGTCACGATGCCCAGTGACATGCCTGAAGCATGCCCGCGCCGGGCAGTCGGGCACCTCCGGATGGCAGGGTCCTTCGACACATCTGTGACACACCGTGCGGCCTATGAGCCGTCACACATCGCGAATGGCGCGTATCAGACGAACCGCTGCCGTTGCCACACGGCCAGGTCACCAGCCAGCCGTCACTGACCGAGGTCATGATCGCAGGACTCGTCCGGGCCCGCCCCGGCCTCGCTGAGCTTGCCGCTGGCGGCCGAAGCCGCGGCAGGGCGATGCGGTAGGTGCTTCCTTCCCGGTTGAGGACGTCAGGGCTGCGACACTCGGAGCCCAAGGCCCTGCAAGAGTCGCCCGCACTCCTGGGGCCAGGTACCGGGTCCGACTCGGCACACAGCCTGGTCGTCGGCGGGTTGCGTCAGTATGCCGCGCAGGGCGGCCGGTGCATCGCGCGTGCTGCCGGGCCTGGAACCGGAACGGCGGGACGTTCGTCACTACCGACTATGGCGCGCCGGGCATAAACCCGGCGTAGGCAGGGATGGCGTCGAGCTGGCGGAGGTCAGGGTGATGGCCTGGGAACCTATCCGCAAGCGCCCGCCGCGTGGTGCTCGCTTTAACCTCGCGGACTATGACCGGGCGGTGCGGGAGTTCTCGTGGGAGAAGGCGCGGGCTGAGCTCGAGGGGCTGCCCGGCGGCCGCGGCCTCAATATCTGCCATGAGGCGGTGGACCGGCACGCGGCCGGCCCGCGGGCCACCGCGACGGCGCTGCGATGCATCGCCAGGGATGGCGCGGTGGCCGAGCTCAGCTACGCGGGCCTGCGGGCACATACCAGTCGCTTTGCCAATCTGCTGCAGACGCTGGGGGTGGGGAAGGGCGACCGGGTGTTCTCGCTGATCGGCCGCGTGCCTGAGCTCTACGTCGCGGCCCTGGGCACGCTGAAGAACACGAGCGTCTTCTCGCCGCTGTTCCCGGCCTTCGGGCCGGAGCCCATCCGTCAGAGGCTCGGCCTCGGTGACGCCAGGGTGCTGGTGACCAGCCCTCAGCTGTATGAGCGCAGGATCGCGCCCATCCGGGAGTCGCTCCCGAGTCTCGAGCACGTCCTGGTTGTAGGCGAGCCGCAGGATCCGAAGACCATCGCGCTGGATGAGGCGCTCGCTGACTGCAGCGACGAGTTCGAGATCCCGCCGACCGACCCGGAGGACATGGCCCTGCTGCACTTCACCAGCGGAACCACTGGCACGCCGAAGGGCGCGGTGCACGTGCATGAGGCGGTGGTCGCGCACCACGTGACCGCCGGGTTCGCCCTGGACCTGCGGCCCGACGACGTGTTCTGGTGCACGGCCGACCCAGGCTGGGTCACGGGCACGTCGTACGGCATCATCGCGCCGCTGACCCACGGCCTGACTCTGGTGACCGACGCGGCCGACTTCGAGGCACGGCGGTGGTACCGGATCCTGGCCGAGCAGCGGGTTTCGGTGTGGTACAGCGCGCCGACGGCCATCCGGATGCTGATGCGCTATGGGCCCGAGCTGCCGGCCTCCTACGATCTGTCGGCGCTTCGGTTCATCGCCAGCGTGGGGGAGCCGCTCAACCCGGAGGCGGTGGTCTGGGGTGAGCAGACCCTGGGACTGCCGATCCATGACAACTGGTGGCAGACCGAGACCGGCGCGATCATGATCAGCAATTTCGCGTCGATGGAGATCAGGCCCGGCTCGATGGGGCGGCCGCTGCCCGGCGTCACCGCGGGCCTCCTCGAGCGCGGCAAAGAGGGCCGGGCCCTGGTGACCGACGGCAAAGTCACCGAGATATCGGCGCCGGACACCGAAGGGGAGCTGGCGCTCCGGCCCGGCTGGCCGTCGATGTTCCGCGGGTACCTGCACGACGCCGAGCGCTATGCCGAGGCGTTTGCCGGCGGCTGGTACCTCACCGGGGACGTGGCCCGCCGGGACCGGGACGGCTACTACTGGTTCGTCGCCCGGGCGGACGACGTGATCAAGTCGGCTGGCCATCTCGTCGGCCCGTTCGAGGTGGAGAGCGTGCTGATGGAGCATCCGGCCGTCGCCGAGGCCGGGGTTATCGGCAAGCCTGACCCGGTGGCGGGAGAACTCGTCAAGGCATTCGTGTCGCTCAAGCCAGGGCATGAGGCGACCGAGGACCTGCGCCTGGAGCTGATCGGCTTCGGCCGGCGCCGGCTCGGGGCGGTCGCGCCGAAGGAGATCGAGTTCGACCAGCACCTGCCGCACACCCAGAGCGGCAAGGTCATGCGCCGCGTGCTCAAGGCCAGGGAGCTCGGCCTGGAAACAGGCGACGTCTCGACCATGGGGGAGGAGACATGAGCCGGACTGCGACCAAGGTGGCCCGGTCAGCCGCAGCCCACCGGCGTGACCTGCTGCGGCAGATGCTGCTGATCAGGACCTTCGAGGACAAGTGCGTCGAGCTGTACAGCGCGGGCGAGATCCACGGCTTCGTGCACCTGTACATCGGTGAGGAAGCAGTGGCTACCGGGGTGAACCAGGCGCTCACGGCCGACGACAATATCGTGTCTACCTATCGCGAGCACGGGCATGCGCTGGCCCGCGGCCTGCCGCTGGACTCGGTGATGGGCGAGATGTACGGCAAGACGACCGGGTGCAGCCACGGCCGCGGCGGATCGATGCACCTGTTCGACGTGTCCCGACGGTTCTACGGGGGCAACGCCATCGTCGGCGGCGGGCTGCCGCTGGCGATCGGCATCGCGCTCGCCGACAAGCTCCGGGCCAACGGCGGGGTGACGGCGTGCTTCTTCGGTGACGGCGCCGTCGCGGAGGGCGAGTTCCATGAGTGCATGAACCTGGCCGCGCTATGGGACCTGCCGGTGCTGTTCTGCTGCGAGAACAACCTGTACGCGATGGGCACCGCGCTGGAGCGGGCGCACGCCCAGACCGACCTGGCCCTGCGGGCCGGCAGCTACGGCATGGCGGCCTGGCCGGTGGACGGGATGGACGTGCTCGCCGTCGAGCACGCCGCCTGCAGCGCCGTCGAGGCCATCCGGGCCGGCGGCGGACCGCACTTCCTCGAGCTCCGGACCTACCGGTTCCGGGCGCACTCGATGTACGACCCGGAGTTGTACCGGGACAAAGGCGAGGTCGAGGAGTGGAAGAAGCGTGATCCGATCGACCAGCTGGCCGCCACGATGCGCAACGGCGGCGAGCTGACCGACGCCGATCTTGAGGCCGCGCGCGGAGAGCTGACACGCGAGATTGACGAGGCGATCGCGGCCGCGCGCGCGGCGCCGGCCGAGCCGGTCGAGGACCTGACCAGGTTCGTGTACAGCCCGGAGTCGTCATGAGCAGCGAGATGGTGAAAACGACTTACCGCGAGGCCATGCGGGCCGCGCTTCGCGAGGCCCTGCAGCGCGATCACCGGGTGTTCCTGATGGGCGAGGACGTCGGCCGGTATGGCGGCTGCTTCGCGGTGAGCCTCGGCTTGCTGGAGGAGTTCGGGCCTGAGCGGATCAGGGACACCCCGCTGTCGGAGTCGGCGTTCGTCGGCGCCGGGATCGGTGCCGCCATGGCCGGGATGCGACCGATCGTCGAGATCATGACGGTCAACTTCAGCTTGCTGGCGCTCGACCAGATCATGAACAACGCGGCGACGCTGCTGCACATGTCCGGCGGCCAGTGCAACGTGCCGCTGGTCATCCGGATGACCACCGGCGCCGGCCGTCAGGTCGCTGCGCAGCACTCGCACAGCCTGGAAGGCTGGTACACCCATATCCCGGGGATCAAGGTGCTCGCACCCGCGACCCTGGCCGACGCGCGCGGCATGCTGTGGACGGCGCTGCAGGACCCGGACCCTGTGCTGATTTTCGAGCACGGCTCGCTCTACAACATGTCGGGAGCCTTGCCCGCAGACGCCGGAGCCGTCGACATCCGGTCAGCGGCGGTGCGCCGGCCTGGGACCGATGTCAGCCTCATCACCTACGGTGGCACGCTCGGCACCGCCCTCGCTGCCGCAGACGCGCTGGCCACCGATGGAGTCGACGCAGAGGTCATCGACCTGCGGTCGCTGCGTCCGCTGGACGACAAGGCCATCACCGGCTCGGTGGCGAAGACGCACCGCGCGGTCATCGTGGACGAGGGCTGGCGCACTGGCAGCCTGGCCGCCGAGGTCAGCGCGCGGATCATGGAGCAGGCTTTCTGGGACCTGGACGCGCCGGTCGAGCGGGTCTGCGGGGCGGAAGTCCCGATGCCGTACCCGCGGCATCTGGAACAAGCGGCGCTACCGCAAGCCGACGCGATCGCCGCCGCAGCGCGCCGGGCGGTGGGCTGAGGTGGCCGAGTTCCGCATGCCCGTGCTCGGCGCGGACATGGACGAGGGCACTGTCCTCGAATGGCTGGTGAAACCGGGCGACGAAGTACACAAAGGTGACGTGATCGCCGTGATCGACACTGCGAAATCGGCGATCGAGGTCGAGTCCTTCTCCGCCGGGACAATCGGGCAGCTCGTCGTCGGCGTCGGCGAGACCGTGCCCGTCGGCACCGTGCTCGCCGTCATCACCGAACCAGGAGGGGAACGGGCCAAGCCTGCCGCCGCGCCCGCCGCGGCCGCGCGCACCCCTGGGGAGCTCGCCGAGGCTGAGCCACCCGCGCCTGCCGTGCCCGCTCCGCACCCGGTGTCCCCGGTGATCCGCCACCGCGCGCACGAGCTCGGGATCGACCTGGCCACCGTGCACGGCACCGGCCGGGGTGGCGCGGTCACCAGGGCGGATGTCGAGCGCGCAGCCGCGGCACTGCATCCGGCGCCAGCGCAGCCGGCCGTGCCGTCACGGGCGGCACTCGCCCCGCCCCATGCCCGTTCCCGGCCCGAAGCGGAACCTCGCGCCGGACGCGCGCGCGTTACGCCGCGTGCCCGGCGGATCGCCGCCGATCTCGGTGTCGACCTAGCCGGGCTCACCGGCACCGGGCCCGCGGGGGCAGTCCGCGAAGCCGACGTACGGCAGGCCGCGGGGGCTGGCAAGCCCGCAGCTGTGGCGGCCGCCCCCGCTGCCCGGTCGGCGGCCGAGCGGAACCAGTCCATGCGGCAGGCCATTGGCCGCCTGATGGCCAGGTCCAAGCGGGAGATACCGCACTACTACGTGACCAACACCGCCGACATGACACGGGCCATGAGCTGGCTCCACGACCGCAACCGCGAGCTGGAAGTCAGCCAGCGGCTCGTACCCGCAGCGCTGCTGCTCAAGGCCGCAGCGCTGGCGGCCAGCCAGGTCCCGGAGCTCAACGGCTACTGGGTCGACGACGCGTTCCGGCCGGCCGAGGCGGTCCACCTGGGCGTGGCCATCTCGCTCCGCGGCGGCGGCCTGCTCACGCCCGCCATTCACGACGCCGCCCGCCTGGAACTGGGCGACCTGATGGCGCGGATGCGTGACCTGGTGACCAGGGCGCGCAGCGGCCGGCTGCGCGGCTCCGAGCTGGCCGACGGCACGATCACCGTCACCAACCTCGGCGATCAGGGCGTCGAGTCGGTCTACGGGGTCATCTACCCGCCGCAGGTCGCCCTCGTCGGTTTCGGCCGGATCACCGAGCGCCCGGTCGCCGCCGGCGGCCTCGTCGGCGCCCGGCCGGCCGTGACAACGACACTTGCCGCCGATCACCGCGCCACCGACGGGTACACCGGCGCACGGTATCTGACCGCAATATCAGACCTGCTGCAGCGACCGGAGGAACTGTGACACCAGACCTGGCAGAAGCTGCCATCAAGGAGGCGCTCGGGCAGGTAACGCCGGGCGTCGACATCTCCGCGATCGGCGCGGACGCCGATCTGCGCGACACGCTCGAGCTAGATTCGCTGGACTTCCTTCGTTTCGTCGAGATCGTCAGCGAGCGCACCGGCGAACGGATCGACGAGGACGACTATCCGCAGCTAGCCACCATGGCCAGCGCGGTGAAGTTCCTGGCCGGGCGCGCTCGCCGCTAGCCCGGCGCGAATAACCGGACGCAGGGAGTCTGCCCGGTCGCGGCGTGCCTGCAGCGGCCCAGGCGCATCAGCGGGACGCGCCAGAGAGTCGAAATGCTCCCCCCTGCCGACGAGCGGCTCCGCCGGCACTGCCGCCCTACCGCCAGGGCCAGCCGCACGGATATCAGCCTGTACTAGCAGATGAGACACGTTATGGCCGTTGTCAACTGGCAACATACATCACCACCGCTGGCGCGTTGGCCATCGACTCGAAAAGCGTACGGTCAGCCGTGCGCACCCGATACCGCGCGCGTATGGCAGTACCTGGCGGTTCAGCCCCCCTGGCGATCGAGCGGTGGTCAGGTCCGCCAACTGCACGCTGCTCCTGTTGTCTGGTGGCGGGACCGCTGCTCGTATGCGGCCATCGCTCGAGAAGGCAACGCAGTCCATGGCGCGGGTGCCACAGGACTGATCGTCGGCCAAGAACCTCTCCAGTGCGAGCACTACGAGCCGCCGGGCTACGTCGTGATGACGGCACGCGGACACGAGATCATGGTCGGCTACGACGGGTCAGCGGGCAGCGCGGAGGTCCTGGACTGGGCCGTGCGCGAGGCCCGGCTCCGCCGCCTTCCGCTGACCGTCTGCGCTGCCTGGATGCCTGTGTGCACGGCGGCCGGCGCTGACGGCGGAGACAAGGCGCTGCCCGTCGAGCGGGCAGGCGCGGTCGACCCGGCCCGCGAGCACGCCGAGGCGGTCCTCGCCCGAGGCGTGCGGCGAGTTCAGGCGTGCGATTCCGCCGTGGAGGCACGACCGCAGCTGGTCTGCGGACCGCCGTCCCGCGCGCTGTGCGAGCAATGCGCCGGCACCGACATGCTCGTGGTCGGTTCGCGGGGCCTCGGCGGCTTTGCTGGACTGCTACTCGGATCCGCCGGCCTCCAGGTAGCTGCGCAGGCCCCGGTACCGGTGACCGTCGTGCGGGGCCACTGGCGGCCGGTGCCTGTCCACAACCCGCCACGGGTCGTGGTCGGAAGCGACGGATCACCTAGGTCACATGCGGCCCTGGAGCTGGCCGTCGAGGAAGCCGCGCTGCGAGACGT
>Ga0335073_10016840_pt1 | contig 10220 bp, 11 predicted proteins | sample Lox_Sample_22_FD_207093 | JGI IMG/M metagenome (GOLD analysis project Ga0335073, IMG submission 207093) | Soil microbial communities from Loxahatchee National Wildlife Refuge, Florida, United States - Lox_Sample_2.2 | ecosystem: Environmental > Terrestrial > Soil > Wetlands | place: USA... | reverse complement strand
GGCGATCGCCGCCGGGGCCACCCGCGAGCGCAGGTACACCGGCGACGCCTCGCCGGCCACCTGCCCGGGGGCGGCGGCGGCGAACAGCGCCGCGTACCACTCGAGCGTCGGGGTGTGATCCGAGGGCCGCGAGCGGGCTCTCGTGGAGCGCAGATCGGTGGCGAAGTAGCGGGGCTCCTTGACGGCCGGCAGGAAGATCTGCGGATGGGCGCCGAGCATCAGGTACAGCGCCGTCGTCCCACACTTCTGGTGGCCGGCGATGAAGAAGTCCGGGAGCCGGCCGGGAAGCTCCCGGGGGCCGTCGCCGTCGACCGACGGCGTACCGGCACGCGGCTCGCTGCTCACAGATCCAGGCGACTGACGCCGAGCTCGTCGAAGCCCACGTGGTGGGCGAGCTCGTGGCGCACGGTGCGCGTGACCTGGTCGCGCAGCAGCTCCGGGTCGTGCCCGAAGTCGCGCCGCAGCGTGTCACGGAAGATCACGATCCGGTCGTGGTGATGGTCGCGGGTGGCGCCGTCCCCTTCGTAAAGTCCGTAGGCGCCCTGCCGCCGGCCTCCGTCGGAGATCACGACGGCGACGTGGGCGAGGGCGTTGCGGAGCAGGTCGGGAAGATCGTCGAGGGCGTCACGCACGAGCTCTTCGAAGTCGCGGTCGTCGAGCGGGTCGAGCTCCATGAACTCGCTTTCTTCGGGGTCCACGGCCAGACCTTCACGCGCCAGCAGCTCCGCGTTGCGCACGATTTCGTCGAACTCGCTCTCGGACTCCGGGTCGCGCCAGCCGGCCATCCTCACCGCCACGAACGCGACCGCCCCCATCAACACGGCCGCCAGCAGCACCCCCAGCGCGATGTCCTCGAGCGCCCTCACGGCGCCGATCGAGCTGAAGCCCTGGCCCACGACGAGCACCACCAGGCCGACGGACATGGCGATGATCGCGGCCACCCCCACGCGCCTGAAGGGGCTCGAAGGGTCGGGTGGCTTGGAAGCGCGCATCGGGGTGTGGACGGCTATTTGAGCGTGCGGGCGATCACGACCCGCTGGATCTCGTTGGTGCCCTCGTAGATCTGGGTGATCTTGGCGTCCCGCATCATCCGCTCGACGGGGTACTCCTTGACGTAGCCGTAGCCCCCGAGCACCTGCACCGCCTCGACCGTCACCGCCATCGCGGTGTCCGAGCAGAACACCTTCGCCATCGAGGAGTACTTGGCGCGCAGGGGGTGGCCCTGGTCGGCCATCGCGCAGGCCTTGTAGAGCAGCTCACGGGCCGCCGCGGTGCGGATTTCCATGTCCGCGAGCTTGAACTGGATGCCCTGGAACTCGTTGATCGGCTGTCCGAACTGGCGCCGCTCGCGCGCGTACGAGACGGCATAGTCGGTGGCCCCCTGGGCGATCCCGACGGCCTGGGCGGCGGCCCCCAGGCGGGTGCGCTCGAGCGTCCCGAGGGCCACCGACAGGCCCCGGCCGACCTCTCCGATCACGTTCTCCTCGGGGACGCGGACGTCCTCGTAGACCGGCTGGCCGGTGGGCGAGGCGCGGATCCCGAGCTTGTGCTCGAGCTTGCCCACGCTGAAGCCGGGCCGGTCGGCCTCGACCACGAAGGCGCTCATCCGCCGCTGCTCGCGGTCGGTGACGGCGAAGGTGATGTAGAAGTCGGCGATCCCGAGGTTCGAGATCCAGTTCTTGGTCCCGTTGATGACCCATTCGGACCCGTCCTTGACCGCCGTGGTCTTCATCCCGGCCGGGTCGGAGCCGGCCTCGGGCTCGGACAGCGCGAAGGCCGGGGACAGCTCTCCGCTGGCGCACCGTGGGAGCCAGCGCTCCTTCAGCTCCTCCGATCCGTAGAGCTGGAGCGGAAGCGTGCCGAGCTCCTGGACCATCAGGATGAGGGCGCAGGAGGCGTCCACCTTGGCGAGCTCCTCGACGGCCATGTTGAGCATCAGCGTGCCGGTCCCGGTTCCCCCGTACTCGACCGGGAAGGGCAGCCCGAGCACGTCCTGCTCGGACAGCAGCTTGCGGATGTCCCACGGGTATTCGGCCCGCTCGTCGATCTCAGCCGACCGTGGCGCGATCCGCTCGCGCGCGAGCTGGCCGATCATCTCGCAGAAGTCGAGGTTCTCCTGGGGGATCGTGTAGAGGTCGCCCACCGCCTGCATGCCAGATCACTGATCCTAGTGGCAAGGCTGAGCCACGGTGTCAAAGGCCCGATCCAGAGGGGCAAGCGAGCGTGATCTCGCGCCTGCACGGTCGCTATCGTCGTCGGGGAGTGGGACACCGGCGACACACTCCTCGCGGGCTACTTCGCGTTCGTGAGCCTGCTTCTCTGGAGCCAAGCCCTGAGGATTCGCGTATCGCGGTCGCGCGCACCCTCTACGCCATCTAGCCCGTCGGCGTGAGCCAGCGGTTCTCCTCTCCACAGCCGAATGTTCCGGGGCGCGGCGTGGTCGCGAGCTATCGCCCTGCCTTCTGGGGACTGGTCCTGGCGATCGGGTTGTTCGCAGGCCTGGCCGCCGCCGCGCTGATGGAACTCCTGTACGCCATCCAGCACCTCGCGTGGTCCTACCACTCGGGGTCCTTCCTGCACGCCGTCGAACAGACCACCGCCGGACACCGGGTCGCCGTCCTGATGATCGCGGGGTTACTGGCGGCCGGCGGGGCACTGGCGCTCCGGCGCCTGCGAGGCTTCGGCGGCGGCGAGGTCTCCGAGGCGCTGTGGCTGCACGACGGCCGCCTCCCGCTGCGCCCGAGCATCAGCCGCGGGGTCCTGTCCATCAGCGTCGTAGCGCTCGGGGCCTCGCTCGGGCGAGAGGCCGCGCCGCAGCTCGCGGGCGCATCATTCGCCAGTCGCCTCTGCGAGCGGTTCGGGATCCCGCGATGGCAGCGGCGCCTGCTGGTGGCGTGCGGAGCCGGAGCGGGGATGGCGGCCGTCTACAACGTTCCCCTCGGGGGCGCGCTGTTCGCGCTGGAGGTGCTGCTCGGGACCCTCGCGCTGCCGCTCGTGCTCCCGGCCCTTGCGACATCGCTGACCGCCACCGCCGTGGCGTGGCTGGCGCTCCCGATCTCCCCCGTCTACAGGATCCCGTCCTACGGGGTATCCGGCTCCCAGATCGCCTGGGCCGCGATCGTCGGGCCGCTCGCGGGACTCGCCGCCATCGCCTGGGTCCGCCTGGTCGGCCGCGTCCACGAGATCAAGCTGCACCGGTGGGGGCGCGCCGCAGCCCCGATCGCGGTGCTCACGGCGCTGGGGGCCGTCTCGATCGCATATCCGCAGCTGCTGGGCAACGGCCAGGACACGGTCCTGCTCGCCGTGACCGGAGGACTGGGCGCGTCGCTGCTGGCGATCCTGCTTGTGCTCAAGCCGCTGGCCACCGCCGCCTGTCTGGGCAGCGGGGCTCCCGGCGGGCTGTTCACGCCGACGCTCACCTTCGGCGTGCTGTTCGGCGGCCTGCTCGGGGATGCGTGGACGCAGCTGTGGCCCGGGGCGCCGGCCGGCAGCTACGCGATCATCGGCGGGGCCGCGGTGCTGGCTGCCTCGATGCAGGGTCCGCTGGCGGCAACGGTGCTGGTGCTGGAGCTGGCACACCACACCGACACCCTGATGGTCCCGATCCTGCTGGCGGTCACGGGCGCGACGGTGGTCGCGCGGCTGGCAGGGGCGCCGTCGATCTACTCGGCCAGGCTCGGTCGAGCCGACCGTGGGGGGGGCGGCGACGGGCCCGACTACGGTCTGCTCGCGGGGCACGAGGAGATCGAACAGCTGGCCCGACCCTCTCCGTTGCCCGACCGCTAGCCTCGGGCCCAGATGAGCGCCACCACGGACATCGAACTGGAGCCGTCGGCGGTGGCCGAACGGCTGGCGCAGGACCGCGAGCTGCAGCTCGTCGACGTGCGCGAGCCCTACGAGCACGAGGCCGGCCACATCGCCGGCGATCGCCACCTCGAGCTGACGGCGCTGAGCTCCCAGGCACAGACGCTGGACCAGGAGCGGCCTGTGGTCTTCTACTGCCGCGTCGGCTCACGCTCGCTGATGGCGGCTCAGGCCTTCCGGGCCGCGGGCTTCGAGGCATACTCCATGGCCGGCGGGCTGGTGCGCTGGTCGCAGGAGGGCCGCGCGCTCGCCCCTGACGGTGGCCGGGTGGCCGACCACTAGACCAGGAGGACGAGGATGGAGGCGTCAAACGATTACCCCGCCGTCAAGCGGGGCGACGGCTGGGCGGCGTGCGGGCTCGAGGATCTCGGCGACGGACCCGGCTTCCGCAAGGTCCGCCGGGCCCTCGAGGTCGACGCCTTCGGGGTCAACGCGATCGTGCTCCCGGCCGGGGTCGAGACCGGCCTGCACTACCACGAGTCCCAGGAGGAGCTGTACTTCGTCCACCGTGGCGCGATCGAGATGAAGTTCGGCGACGGCGGCTCGGTCACGCTCGGCCCCGGGGGCCTGGCACGGGTGGACGCCGCCACCGTGCGTCAGATCCGCAACGTCGGCGACGGGGACGCCGTGTACCTGTGCACCGGGGGCAAGGGCGGCTACGTGGGACGGGACGGCCGCGTCCCGGAGGGCGAGCAGGAACGCTTCCGGGCAGCCCACGGCCAGGGCGGGCCGGAGGCCTGAGGACGGCGTGCCAGGGGCCCAGGACGGCGGGCTGCGCGTCCAGCCCCGGCTCAGGATCCCGTCCGAGGAGGTGACGGTCCGCACGAGCCGGTCCTCCGGGCCGGGAGGCCAGCACGCGAACGTGACCGCCTCGCGGGTGGAAGCCGTCTTCGACGTCGCCGCCTCGCGCGCGCTCAGCGACTCTCAACGGGCGCGTGTGCTGCGCCGCGCGGGGCCGCGGGTCACGGCCGTCGCCCAGGACGGCCGCTCGCAGGCCCGCAACCGCGAGCTCGCACTGGAACGCCTCGCCGACCGCATCGCCGAGGCCCTCCACGAGCCCCGTGCGCGACGCCCCACCAAACCGACGGCTGCAGCACGCGAGCGGCGGCTGGCGGACAAGCGCCGCACCACCGAGCGCAAGCTGGGCCGGCGTCCGCCGGGCGGCGACCCCTAGTCGGACGCCCGCGCTGAGCCGTCGGCGGTGCCCGCGCCTGCGGCCGCGCCACGCAACAGGCCCTCGAGCACGTCGGTCGAGGCCCGCAGCGAGAAGTGCTCCTCGCATGCCCGCCGGCCGCGCTCGGCCAGTTCCGCTCGCAGCGCCGGCTGGTCGCGCAGGCGGGCGAGGCACGCCGCGAGCGCGCCCGGGTCGCCCTCCGGGAACACGAGACCGCCTCCCGTCAGCTCGACCAGCCAGGGGATCTCGCCCGAGTCCGACCCGACCACCGGAACGCCGCAGGACAGGGCCTCGACGATCACCCTCCCGAACTGCTCCTTCCAGGTCGGTGTGGTGTGCGAGGGGAGCACGAGCACGTCCATGAGTGCGTATCCGCCCGCCATCTGCTCGTGCGCGACCCCCGTCAGCACGCGTACCCGCGAGCCGGGGATCTGCTGGCCCTCCAGCTCGGCCCGCAGGTCACCGTCGCCGACCAGCAACAGCTCCACGGGCGCCTCCAGCATGCGCACCGCCTCGAGCAGGTCGACCAGCCCCTTGCTCTCCGCGAGCCGGCCCGCGTAGCCGACCGTGAACGGTCGCTCTCCGGGCGCCGGCGGTGCGGGGATCGAACCCGACGGCGGCTCCCAGGTCGGGATCGCGTGGGGCGTGAAGCGCACCTCCCCCCGCGCACCCCAGGCGCGTGCGAGCTCGGCGGCGCTGTTGGAGCGCGTCGCTACGAAGGCGGCCCGCGCGAGCACACGCCCGCGCATCGCGCGCACCGGCGCCGGGAGGGCCCGGTCGATGTTCTCCGCGCACTGCACCCCGAACGGCAGCGATCGGGCCGCGCAGGCGCGCCCCCACTGGCTCGCCGCCAGCGAGAACGACTCCTCCTCCAGGAACACCACCTGGGGTCGCTCGCGCGCGATCAGGCGGCCGCACCGGGCGAGGTAGAAGTGGCGCTGGGGGCTCCCCGCCTTCGCCACCGGGAGCGGCCGCAGCGCCTCCTCGAGGCCCTCGATCGCGTGCGGATGGACCGTTCCGCTCGCGAAGGCGTGGCGCCAGCGTAAGGGCACCACCAGGCTCACCTCCCAGCCCCGGGCGGCGAGCTCCCGGTAGGGCTCCTGGTTGACCCCCACGACCGCCGGATGGCTGACCACCAGCAGCCTCAGTTCAAGAGCTCCCTGACGGCCCGCTGGTGCAGGCGCCCGAGCGCGGTGCGTTCGGGATAGAAGTGGATCGCGTTCCACAGCAGCCCGCTCACGGGAGCCCACGCGATGATCAGGTAGACGCCGAGCAGCAGCGACACCCGCCGCAGCCGCACGGAGGTCGACAGGGCGGCCATCGGCAGCACCCACAGCACGTACCAGGGCAGCACCCAGCTGAGGGTCACCAGCAGCGCCACGCTCGCCCAGCCGGCGGCGGTGATCGTCTCGCGGCGCTTGAAGGCCAGCCAGCAGCAGCCCACCACGCTCGCCAGCAGCACCGCCACCAGCAGTTTTCGCAGCGCGTCGCTCTCGCCCCCGGCCCCGATCGCGAGCCCGATCAGGTTGGGGATGCTCTCGCCTGTCACCAGCGACCCCTGGGTGCTGAGGTCGGGGATGTGCAAGCCGAAGGCGAGCAGGCTGGAGAAGGCCACCACGGCGGCCGCCGCCAGCATCCCCAGCAGCACCTGGACGAGCGCCCTCGGGCTCCGCAGCAGCCCCGCCAGGACGACCGGGATCAGGACGGCGCCGGAGGCCTTGATCGCGGCCGCCAGCACGAACGCGGAGCCGGCCCCGATCTGGGCTGCCGATAGCGGCAGCAGCCAGTGGCGGGCGGCGTCGGGCAGCCTCCTCAGGCGCGAGAGCAGTTCCGAGGGGTGCGCCAGCCGCGGCAGCGCGTCGCCCGTCTGCTCGAAGGACCGGCTCAGCAACAGCAGGTAGAAGCCGATCATGATGAACAGGATCATCAGGAAGTCGTTGTGGCCCGCCCCCAGGCCCCACACGAGCACGATCGGGTTCAGGCCCACCAGCACGATCGCCCCCACCGGCTCGCGGCCGAGGAGCCGGGCGCACTTCCACACCAGCAGGATGATCGCCAGGCTGGCCGCCACCAGGATCCCCTTCAGCGCCCAGAACGAGCCGGCCACCCCGAGCGGCACGACCGCGAAGGTCAGCAACGTGAACAGCGGCCCGTAGGGGCTCAGCAGCTCATGCCAGTTGCTGAGCGCGTAGCTGGGGTCGTTGTGGGGCTCGAGCACCGGGATCGTGGTGTACGGGTTGAGGTTGTGGATGACCTCCATGCGGCCGTAGTTGATGTAGTTGAACATGTCCGTCAGGGCCAGCGGGGGCGAGATCAGGAAGATCGCGTGGACGAGCAGGATCGCCGCCACCACCCAGCGCACGGGGACCCGAGGGGCGCACCGCAGCACCCACACGTAGGCGATGAACATCACCACGATCGCCCCCGTGAACATGAACCGCAGGGTCGTGCTGTTGCCTGTCAGCCCCGGCAGCAGCCCTCCGAGGGGCCCCGACATCCAGTGCGGGTAGAAGCCGGTGTGGGTGGTCGGCGCCAGCAGGCTCGGCCGGTTGGCCGTGATCAGCACGATGAACAGGCTCAGCGCGACGATCGCCCCGAGCGCCACCCCGGCCACGCGCACGTCGATGCGGGTGCGGGCCGCCTGGCCGGAGGCGTCGCCTCGCCGCCAGCGCAGCCTCGGGGGAGTCGCCGGCGGCGCGGGCCGGCGCACTTTGATGCTGGTCGCCTCGCCGCTCATGCGCTCGTACCCGGGGCGACGATACCCGTCCGGAAAGTAGAAGGGCCCGCCGTAGCGAGCCCCCCGAGTTGTGATTCGACTGGCCCTGAGGACCTAGATCGGCTGGACGTTTACGGCCTTGGGGCCCTTCTCGCCCTGCTCCGGGTCGTAGGAGACCTTTGAGCCCTCCTGCAGCGAGCGGTAACCCTCGCCGTTGATCCCGGTGTGATGTACGAACAGGTCCTTGTCGCCGTCATCGGGGGTGATGAAACCAAACCCCTTGTCGTCGCTGAACCACTTAACGGTGCCAGTTGGCATTGCGCGGACTCCTCCACGGTCTGTGCGTGCTGCTACGCGCGGAGGATGCTTGGGAGCTTCGACCTGCGAGCGCTTGCACTGCTTTCGTCGGACCTCTTTGGGCCGACCATTCGCGGTGACCGTAGCACGTCGCCGGGCGGCAATGTTGTCGAGATGTTGAGTCGCCGCGCCTCAGGTCGTGTGGTCGCCGTCGCGTGGAGGACCTCTAGGCTTCGGCCTCGATGCCCTCCGCCGGCCCGTCCGACGAACGCGAGCAGCCGCCGCCGAGGGTGCTCGAGCGGGTGCTCCCCCCGGGCCCGCCAGCGCCCGTCGAGGAGCTCGTCCGCTGGATGGGGCTGTGGGAGCGGCCGAGCGGCGAGCGCCCGCGGCCGCACGTGATGCTCAACATGGTGAGCACGGTGGACGGCCGCGCCACCGTCGGGGGTCGCTCGGGGCCGATCAGCGGAGCTGCCGACCGGGAGCTGTTCCACGCCCTGCGCGCGGCCGTGGACGGCGTGCTCGTGGGGGCGGGGACGATCCGCGCCGAGCGCTACGGGCGGATCATCCGTGACGCCCCGGTGCGAGCCGAGCGGGTGGCGAGGGGACTGCCCGAGGAGCCGCTGGCATGCGTGGTCTCCGGGCGCCTGGAGCTGCCCCACGACATCGGCCTGCTGCAGACCGCCGGAGCGCGGGTGGCGGTGCTGACCGCCTCACCGGCGAGCCTGCCGCCCGTCCCCGCCGAGGTCGAGTACGTCCGCTGCTCCCACCACGGACGCCTGGACCTCTCGGCGGCCCTGACCGAGCTGCGGCGCCGCCACGACGTCCGCACGCTGCTGTGCGAGGGCGGTCCCCACCTGGCGCAGGAGCTGGTGGCCGCCAACCTCGCCGACGAGCTGTTCCTGTCGGTGTCGCCGCTGCTGGCGGCCGGCGAGCCCATGGGCGGTGAGGCCCTGCGGATCCTGGCGGGGATGGAGCTGGAACCGCCGGCGCAGGTGGAGCTCGCGGGCATCCTGCGCGACGAGTCGTGGCTGTTCCTGCGCTACAGGGTGGCCTCGGAGGAGCGCGTCTGACGAGAGACCACGTCGAGCAGTTCGCTGGCCAGCTGGCGGCCCTGGGCGGCGACCCGGGGCGTCGCGGAGATCAGCACCACGACCTCCTCCCCGTCGAGCTCCTCGAGCGTGATCCGGGGGGCGTCGCGAAGCGGCGTCTGCAGCTCGCCCTCGAGGATCTCCTGCAGGTCCCCCGGGGTCATACCGGCCCGCAGCCTGGCCCGGAGGTTGACCCCCTCGGGCTCCCGCAGCGGCAGCACCGCGACGTTCAGGACCACGCTGTTGGGGACCATGATCGAGTCTTCCCCGGTGGCGAAGGTCGTGTAGAGGAGGCCCAAAGAGCTCACCGTCCCCTCGAGCGTCCCGGCGAGCGGGCCCCCCTGCAGCCGCACCCGTTCGCCGACGCGGAACGGGCGGGCGCTCAGCAGCACGGTCCCCGCGAACAGGTTCCCGAGCGTCTGCTGCGCGGCCAGCCCCACGATCACCGCCGTGAAGGCCCCACCGAGCGCCAGCGAGCGGGCGTCGATTCCCGCCACCCGCAACGCCACGATCAGCGCCAGCAGGATCGTCACCAGGCGCACCAGGAAGCCGACGGTCCCGGCCGTCGCGGGGTCCATGCGCCGGAACAGGAGCGGGCCGAGCACGCGCCCGAGCGCGCGCGCGATCGCCCACCCCAGGATCACCAGCGCGATCACCACCAGGATCGTCACGGGCGTTTCCAGCCCCGGTTCCAGGACCTTGCGGGCCGCGTGCCCGTGGCTGCCCGGCTGGGTCGTGCCGAGCAGGCTCACGCGGTGTTCGTAGAAGACCACCACCGCCACGAACAGCGGAACCAGCAGCAGTATCTCCACGCGCGCCCGTTTGACGGCGCGGCGGTCGAGCTGGCGGATCAGGCCGACCTCCTTCCAGGCCTGGCTGCGGGTCTCGAACATCTTCTGTGGCGTTTTGGGCATGGGCACTCGGCGCGGGCCGAGTGCGGTCAGGCGGGCGGCCTGCGCGCCGCCAGGATCACCGACACCGACCCCAGCCGAGGGTAGCGGCGTCGAAGCGACTGCGGCCAGATGCGGCCTCTGCTGAGCGAGATCACGTCGGCCCCGGCGTAGGCCGGCGGCTCGACCAC
>Ga0335073_10016839_pt1 | contig 10220 bp, 11 predicted proteins | sample Lox_Sample_22_FD_207093 | JGI IMG/M metagenome (GOLD analysis project Ga0335073, IMG submission 207093) | Soil microbial communities from Loxahatchee National Wildlife Refuge, Florida, United States - Lox_Sample_2.2 | ecosystem: Environmental > Terrestrial > Soil > Wetlands | place: USA... | reverse complement strand
AAATTGGATGGGACCTGCATGAGGACATAGGCGACAAAGAGGATTGAGAGGCCGGTTTGATACTGGCTGCCGACGAGGTGAAGATCCTTCTCCAGGCCTTGCAAACGGGCGGCTGCATAGTTATTTCTGGTCACAGGAGTCAATTAACTTGTAGTTGCCAATGAAAGGATGTTGCACTGACCGATCGATGTAGTTCATAAGATACACCAGAATAACCAGGGGCATGATCAAGGAGTCAATCTTTCGCCGCAGCTTCTTCTCAATGACAAGCTCCTCCTCTGTGAGCTGGCCAAAATGCATCACCTCCGAATGCGTCACCTGTAACTTGTCCCCCAGGAGTTCATGATCGGTTACCATTCTCGATTCCGCCATGATGAAGACAGCCGCGCGCAGATCGACGTGGGAGAGAAGGAGGGCGCGGAGGGGATGGGCTGGGAGGATATGCAGTTGTATTTATGTCGAGAGTCCACAAGTAAAGCGGAGAATGGCCGTGTTTTCTACATATGATGTTTTTGATGTTCAATGGCCCCTGTGCCGCATGCGGGGGGGGGAAGGATAGGGTAGTTGGCAAGGAAGTAGTGTGGCATGAGAGTTTCATTGGCCCATTGTGCTGGGTTTCCCCAAGCGGGGGTGTAACGGACAGTCTCGAAACCCAATCAACATATGGAAATGGTCCGGGGAGTCAGATGCATCATTGGCAGCGGGTATTCGTCGGTGCTCGGTATTTGAATTGGGGGCCTTCGGATTATGCATGCCGGCAGCCAACAGGCTAAAAGAATAGGCGAGAGGACATCTGGCGTCTGTGTTTGCATGAAGAGACAAAGGCGGCCGTCGTGTTCACCTGTGACAGAAAACGTTATCCGGCAAGAGTCTACCACAAACACCAGTCCGGTGACATTCGCTCGCATTCCGCAGAGGCTCTAGACCCCACAAGTGGCTTAGGGCAAACGCAGATCCTCCAGGAAAATGGCCGCCGTGACGAGTGCCCAGCTTTCTCACCTTGGGGTGACATCCAAACCTCCCTTCTCAGACAATCTGACACAAGGTGCGAGGGATGAGCGTAGGCTACAACAGCGATTCTCTATGCGGAAGATGTGTCAGCCCTTGAAGCCCTGTAAGCAGTAAAAGAAGTAGTCTAGTGAATTCTCGGATATCTTGCACAAAGGATAGCTTGCCAGCTAAACCCTTTTTCCTTCTATTGTTTGCATAAGCTTATATCAGCGCCCATCTTTATCCTCCGTTGAGACTCAGGGCTGTATCGTCAGCTACCTCTTGTGCAGCTTGATCCCCAGCGCGATCCGCTTCTCCTCTCACCCGATCCTTTGCAGCACTAATGAGCCCTTCAAAATGCACCTGCAATCTGCCTTTCTCCACAAATGCCCTCAGTCGTTCTTGTTCTGCTTCGAGATCAGCCTGCGCTCGCTCCCTTTCGTTCTCCCTAAATCTCGCTTGCATGACTTCTGGGAATGCATCTGCTTCTAGAATTTCGTTCGGCGACCACACCCTTGGTGCTGGCTTGCCTGAGTTCAGCGCCGCCTCAGTACATTGATACAGCGCATTAAACAGGGCAGACTGTGTCATTGCGCTCTCGACTTGCTCGTCACTCTTCGAGGCCGTTTCGTTAAGCACCACCCAGTCGTCTCTGATCATAGCTCTTCTCCAGATTAGCCGTTGTAGGGCCTCCTTGCGGTTGACGGCATCAGTGCCACTGACTGACATGGCCTCGACGACCGTCAAAGCGAGGGAGAACTCATGTCCAAGAACTCCAGTCCCCGTCTCAAAGGGATCCATGAGCGTAAGCACATCAATGAGCACCTCAGGCCTCATCACATGCTTCTGTAGTAGCACCCCTAGTCCCTCTTTCAGTAGTTTCTTTTGCGACGGCTTAGAATGAACCAGGCGTTTCCCGAATGTATCGAGTGCAATTTCCTGGGCAGCCGTCGCATCAATTGCGTTGCGGGTCACTGGTACAACGTGGGCATAGAGCGCCTCCTGGATATCCATCATCGAGATAGAATCGTCGAACCTGGTAATGCTTTGTCGCTCCGGCAAATTCAACGTCTTGTGATCGTCCTCCAGTGCAGCCAAGTGCGCCAATTTTGCGAGACAAACCTCCGTCCTCTTGTTCCAGAGAATGGTCTCTTGGGACTCTGCCACCCGGTCCAAAGTCTGGGCTGCAGCAAGATAATCTCGCTCGCCAACCACGTCGTTAATCCAGCTTATTTTTCCATACTTCCTACCCCCGCGGAGATAGTCGGTAAGATATCGTAGTTTCTTTCCGTCCTCCTGCACTTCCGCTAACATGGCGCCAAGGTCGCCATCGAACACCATTCGTTGAAAGTGGGAGTTGGCCCACTTATCCCCGAACATGTCGAAATAGACTTCAGTATGCTGTTGAATAGCAAAGACCTTTTCCTCCATCTTCTCAAGGTCCGCATTCGTATGATTCGGCTTCGCCTGCACTTCGTCGATGACTTGCTTGATGTAGTCAAGGTTCAACCTGACAAGCAGACTCGTGTCGCCAAGTTTCTCTGCAATCTTGATGGCATGTGGCATGTTGTTGTATGGCGAAATAATTCGGATGAGATAACGGAGGTTCGTTGCCTTCTTGGACTCGATCGTTTGCTTTGTCTGATTTCCGCTTCCGTCCTGCGTCTCTTTCGTGCGAATCGCCTCTTCAGTGAGGAGTCGAGAAACCAATTCGACTTGTTCCGGAAGACGCTGCGCCAAGTGCACAAGTGCTTTTCGTGGCGGATTGTCTCCTTTCTCTGACGCGGGCACGTTCCACCACTGTTCAAGAAACTTGCACGTGTCTCTGACCATGACTTGGCCCCACTGGAGGGGCTCTTCGCTTGATGTCCAGAATGCTGGCAAGTCGGCGTAGCCAGTGGCGAGTACGCCATCTTGCAGCACTTCGTCACCGAGACCGTAGACGGGCGCATTGTCCTCGCGAAACTTGAGGGCTGCGTCGTATAGTGCAACCCACAGATCGTTTGCTTCGCAGCGGTAATCCGCTATTAGTGGTGGTTCCGTGATCTCTTCTTTGTCGAGCTCATTGAAGGCATTGCCCAGCCAAGCCAAGAAGTGCTCAATCCGAGCAGGATCGTGGATGAGCCAGTGGCGGACTCGATCTTTCTCTCCTTTCGCCGGCTCCGGTTTGGTCTTGTTCTCTTCGTGGATCGCAGTCAGAACGTATTCCATGAAGCAAAATTCTCTATCCTTCGGCTGGCGCTTTTGTATCTCTTCCTGAACTTTCCACATCGCTTGCGCTGCCGCAAGCTTCTCGGCGTTCCAAAGTAACTTCCATTTGACAGCTCTAGACAGAGGGGGACAGTGCTTCTGTATGTGTAATGTGAGATCTTCCAACGCCTTTGCGCGGAGTCGCATTTGCTGGTCGAGTGACGGCGTCATTTGGGGCAAATACTTCGACGTAGAACCAAGGATTTCGCTACTGATTTCCAATGCTGCCTCCTCAACCTCTTCTCGTGAAAACTGCTGGCCTGATGTACTACTAAGGTCGAGAGGATTCTGCCGGATCGTGCCGAAGAATATCGCTTGCTCGATCTTGCTCTTCAAAGTGATCACAGATTCCTCTAGATCTTCCACAGGCCCTTGGGGTGCGATGGAGGTGATACGAATGTTGCCGAAACCATGGATTGCGACGACACAGGCAGCGTGCTTGTTCACCCCATCCGAGTCCTCTCTAGCATAGCTGAGTATCCTATAGACAGCATCGTCCTGGAATTTTATGCAGTCTTGAAATGGATCTGGAAGCGCGTGGCGTTCCATCAAGAGTTGTGAGGACGGGGACTCCTCCACTTTAGCCATGGAGTAAAGAACCACGGCTGTCTCGAAAAGGATGAAAGCTGTCTGGTAAGGTTTTGGGAAACATAGTCTAGGCCTCCACCTTGCACTTTCTGATATTGGCGCATTATAGCATTTGACGTGATGCACGACTTGGATTTTCGCGGAGTCGGCAAACACGAACAACTCGATAACGTAGTAGGCGGTGATCCGTTGGTATGATAGAGCAACTAGTAGAACAATAGGCGTGCCTGGATCGTCGCCTTGCTTCACTAGTTCCTGCATCCGGCTTAGTGAGGTACCAACGTCGAAATCTAAGACTTTGAACTGCGAGCCGCTTTGAGCTTCATCTGGCAGATTGTGCTTCAGTCCCTCCAGTACATCCTCTTTGATGCTGACTTCTCGTGTCATCGTGTTACCCAAGCCCAGGTTGACATTCCAGAACTCAAAGCTGCCATCTTCAGTTGCGACGATGATATCCCTCTGGCCCTTGGTAGATTGTCCGGTCCTAACCATGGCGACACCTTTTCTTCGATCTCCGCCAAACACATTTCGTATGCTACCGAACAAGCCGTTGTTTCCCAAATTTTGCCTTCGCATAAATTGAATGCCAATTCCCGGTCGGCCCATCTGATCCCTCGTTGTCAGGTGCGCAACTCTGCCGTGACTGAATGTGAGAATGAATCCAGCGGGCTCGGCGTTGATAATTTCGGAGACGGTCTCCCCTGCCAGCATTCCAGGGATAGAGCCTTGGATACCGCTTGATGTTTGGCCAGGGACGAAAGACGAGGCATTTGTAATTGATTCCCAATATGTGATCTTCCCCTTGGCTGGAGTAACTACCACTAGACCTGGCTCGCCTCCAGCAGATCGCGCAGCGAATGCAGCAATGGGAAGTGGGTCGCGCTCAGATGTCAGAGAGGAGGGCAGTTTGAATGAAAGGATATCTCTTGAGGCGGGTGACGATGAGGATGAGTTGTAAGGCCAAATTAGAGCATCAGAGTGAGTTAAAGCTAGGGCGTAGCCATACTCAGTGGAGAGGACGCTGCGATGAGGTACTAGAAATTGTCAAAAGTTGAGTGGACCTGGGGCAGGATGTTGGCCAACCTGTAATGTGTTTTCGCAGTTGGTCAGGGAGAGCTGGTAGCTGCGCAACCGTATAAAAATCGTTGCTTGACTGCGATGAGCACGTCAGTTTGAGTGATGGACTAAAAGATGGCGTAGTCCTACCAGTGTAAGCGCTCCATGAGCTCTCTCCGATCTTTTGTCGGCCTTCTTCCCACCCCTAAGCGTGAGCTGCCTTTCCGGTTCGGGAGCTGTAGGCGCGTGACTCTCTTCCTCCCTGGCATAGCCATTCATCGACGGACCATCACCCTTTGCCGTTGCACCTTCACCGAAGCTCGCATCTGCGAGAGGCTCGAACGTGTCTCTCCGCAGTGCTGACCTCTGTTTCTTTGCTCTTGGTAGTTTGATGGAGTCGTCAGAGCCTGCGTGGCGTGCTCGTTTCGGGCGCAGGGAGTGGGTGTGCGGCGCTGGCGCAGCATTAGGGGAAAACATTCTGGCGATACACGCCAAGGCACTCCTCGAGGTTGATCAGAACTCGCTTGTAATCATGTAGGTTTTCCACATGATGATGCTTGAATGTCTCGCTATTTGTTGTTCCTGACGCTAGCTAAGGTCAGGCCCGCGGAAGCAAAGTTCGCGCCAAGGATCACGGCGCGCCTTCCCGCCAAACTTTTGTTCAGGTCTTCCCAAACCAACGAGTGCAATCGATTCTTGGCATATATGTCTACTTAGGTGGTTGAAAACCGTGCTAGTCAAGCAGATTGTGGTGACCGTCAAAGTCACTTCAACAAACTCCGTGATGCTATGAGACTAAGCGTTACTATTGAAGATTTGGGAATTTAGGTCAGGAGTTGTGGTCCTGAGGCACTTTATATTTCGAATACTGCCAAAGCTATGAAACTGAATTTCCCGTTGAATACAAGCTTAGGGAATCGCACCCTTCCATCGTTGCTATCCATCAGGTAATTGTTCCATCACCCCTCCCATTTCCGTGATCACAGGGCACGAGATGTGATACTGGATAGTATACAAGCAACCGCCGAGCGCCATTTAGAGATAGCCCTGATCTCATTAGCGTTGCATTTTCGGTAGCCTAATTCTTCTTGAGAATTTCCTCTTCCTCTACGCTGCCACCAATTGTGCTAGTGTCTGTGCTTTCTTTTGAGAGTGTGGAGCCTTCATCGAGATCATCTTGAATTGGTCCATGAAGCTCTTCCTCGAAGACAGGGTCCTGGTCGACGGCTTCGAACTTGGATTTGAAGTCACCTAGAACCTGGTTGCTACTGTTGGATCGACGACGCTGGTTGGTGAAATTGTAGCCATAGTCTTGGGACTCCTCGCCATCTCGACCCCTATCGGAGCTGTCAGCATGCGTTAAGGCTTTATGTGATGGGGTCGAACTCGACCTACCAGTTACCTTTACCACCACCTTCCTTCTTAACCTTCTTTGGATCTTCGCCAACGTGACCAGATTTGGCAAAGTAGCGTGGGAGGTGGTCTTCAGGAGTTGCAGTACCATCGGCGAGGCCGCTGTGGTTGCGATCGTTGTGCTTCTCGGTGCGAGTCACTGATAGGAGAAATGAGTCAGCTGAGGAGACGACAAATGGATATATGTCGAGCTTGAGAAGCCACAGCTTCTGGGAGAGCCGAGGTTGGAAGCGTCTAGCATTCCTTCGCCTCAAGCGAACGCAAGAGGGGTGTTTGAGGATGACATGGGGAATGAACAACTTACTGCTGATGGATAGATTGTTGTATGTGATAAGAATGAATTGATGCGACCGTGAGATATCGAAGAGAGCTTGTAAGCGGGTAAGGCAGGTATTGTTTGTTGTGAGTGAAGGTGGCTGAGATGATGGAGGTCAGTTAGGGGACGCTGGGGCCAATTCGTAGCTTGCTCCAATGACGGAAGTGAAGACAAACAAAAGAAGCCCCGAAGAAGGAAACACGTGAGCTAACCTGCAGAACACCAGTATTGGACCAGTGCAATTCCAGCTCTCTTTATGTATTGATGGGTTTTGGGAGCTTGAGATGTGGTTTTGTTGGTCACGACTCACGACACACGACACAGCACGGAAGCCAAAGGAATGTTGCTTGAGTAGGCTAGTCACGCCGTTCAATTGGTGCTTATGGTCATGTGCTTCCATGCGAGAGGTCCACCTTTTAGCTTCCAGCGCCTTCTTTACTCTGCGGGGAAGCCCCAATTCCAGTTCCAAGTTCCCCACAATTCAGCCTAGTTGTGCTTTAACGAGTTAACACCCCGTTGCAAACTGTCCCTCCCTTTCAGGTACCGCATCTCCGCCACCAGTAGATAATGGTGACTTGGACAGGTTAAAGACCACGTTGGTGGAGATGACAGTAGTATCACTTCCGTCGGGCAGTGATTGGTCCAAAGCGTGCTTCTGGGCGGCCGTGCCACAAGCGACGCCAGGTTCTCCGAGTCGACCCCAACCTGCAGATCGACTTAGCAAAAAGTACTGTACATCCTGTCCATATCACATCTACAGGATAGTCTCGTCAAGATTTCAACAGAGAAGATTTACCTTGAGAACCTCCCTTCTAATTATTGCTGCTGCTGTGAACGAATCAGGCAGACGTGGTACCATGCTAGGTGAACAGTGGCCTGAGAAAGGTGGCTAGCTTCCGTAGATGGTGGATCGCATTGGAACCTTTTCCTCCGATCGGTCGTCTTACTGCTGTGTGGCCTGACGACGTGTAAAATTTGGGCTATTTGGCAGTTCCGAGGCCTCAGGTCATTCACAGGGGACATCCCCAATGATAGCTTAGAAATACAACTGCCTAGATTTGCACTAGTGGCATCATCGGCCGTTGTCGGCCTTGTCCTCAAGCTTTCTCGAAGATGTTGCTCCTGCACTTTCGCTTTAATTCCATGCGAGGACTCGACAGCCCATCGCATACCCATTATACACACGTCTCGTCGGTCTTGTCTCCCTAATACGTGAACAATGTCACCATCTGTAACCGTCGACACTGCTTCCGACTTCACGTTGCCTGCAAAATCCACTCTCCAACCACAACGGACTCTACTTCTTTCACCACCCTCCTTGTCTTCACACCCAGAGAAACTCAACAATGTCATCGAATCACACGACCGCAATGCCACAGACATGCAAATGCTTGACCGACTGTCCCTGGGCCTCGTCTCCCTGCCTGAATCTACCTACGACCTTATACTCGTCCTGACAGATGCGGATGGCACGAGGAAGGAGAGCCAGAATCTACTTAGCAGAGATATGCTCGCCCTTCTAGTCAAAACTCTCAGACCAGGTGGTCGACTGCGAAGTCAAGATGAGCAATTAGGAGGCAGCGCAGGGCCAGAACGCAACGAAGTTATTCTCGCAGGATTGGTTTATGAAGATGGGAAAGGCTTTTGCAAGCCTGACTATGGAGCTCACGTTTCGGTTCCGCTGAAGCTTGGTAAAACAAAAGGGGTTGCGCAGGCAGCTGGAGGTCTGAATCCCACCAATGGCGACTCTATATCTTTGCCACTGAACAGCAAATGGAAGCGTGGGGACATGGCGAATAACGCTCCCGCTGGAGTGGGCTTTGTGGACTTTTCAGATGATCTTAGTCAACCGGAGGTCGATTCTGACGATGAACTTATCGACGAAGACACGCTATTGGATGAAAATGATCTCAAGAGACATATCAAAATCCGTGAGTATCCTTTACATTTTACCTGACTCTGTACTGATTTCCTCCACAGCTACCGAATGCCAGCCCAAAGCCAAGCGACGTCGAGCTTGCAAGGACTGTACATGCGGTTTAGCACAGAAGTTCGCAGCTGAGGATAAAGCGAAACGAGCCAATGCCGACCGAGCACTCAGTGCACTCAAGCTCCAAGCCGACGATCTGACCGAAATCGATTTCACAGTGAAGGGCAAAGTGGGGAGCTGTGGTAATTGTAAGTACTGCTTTTAGCGATGTGAAAATAAAATTGACTTCTTATAGGTGCTTTGGGTGATGCCTTCAGGTGTGATGGCTGTCCGTACATTGGGCTACCAGCTTTTAAACCTGGTGAAGAGGTCAGGCTTTTGAATGATGAAATCCAGCTGTGATGGCTGTCCATACATTGGGCTACCGGCTTTTAAACTTGGTGAAGAAGTCAGGCTTTTGAATGATGAAATCTAGTTGTGGCATCAGAAAGGCGTAGGATGGCTCCAGTCAAGATCGGGCTCTGCAAACATACAATAGAGCATTCTGCATACTCCATATCAGCGGAGCTTATATGTTTCAAAACAGAGACTTTATAGTGGAGTTCTCATCAACTTCGTGATTTCCATAACTTGTTCCAATAACTCTTTGCTCGATGCCAGCTCGCCGGCAAGTGATTGCATCATCAGTCATTGGGGAGTTTTTGTCGCGTTGCGCGTTTCCTGGCGCTTAGCATACAAATTAGTCCAACAAACTCCTTAGGACACCGAATGTCAAACCCTCTGTTTCTGCCAGGTATCTAAGATTGTATTGAGACGATGCAGGTCGCAATTAATCGAGAACTCATTGAGGATGCATTCCAGGACGACGCCAAATTAAGGAAGAGAGTGTTCGATGCCATCGGTAGCTTTGCCAGCTCCCCTCTCTTTCTCATGCTCATAGGCTGATCCCCAAGGTGTAGATGCTACACCTCAGCATGCCTCGCTTTTTGAGGATATTGCAAGGCACACTGAACAGCTACGGCACGGGACGACGCCCAATGGAACTGCGCAGGCAAGCGGCGAGCCTTTTTCGAAGAAGAGGAAGATTGAACATGAATCTACGATGAATGGCCTTGCTTCCAACTTAGGGCCTATCAAGAACCAAGACAACACAGTGATATTTGTAGCAAAGGATATGTCTTTCCAGATACCGCTACGAAAAAAGCTCAATTTGGAAATCGCACGGGGCAAAAATACTTCGTTTGACATCTTCACAATCCGGGCCAGGAATGTTGCCACAGACACTATCGAATACGAGGGCGTGAGCAGCAGCTTTGGTGATGATGGCGATTCTCGGGGAGAACATAGCTAACACGTTCCAGAACATCTGCTCAGACTTCCCGTACCTGAGAAGGCTCAGAAACAGTACAATTTCTGTCTCATGCCGACCGTGGGCTGCGGCATGGGCGACAAAGCTCCCAAAGAGGGATCCACTGCTGAACCTCTCCTCTGGACAGTCAACGACGGTGCTCCGTTACAGATTCAAATCCACGACTCGGATATGCGGAACACGATTGGCGAGTCTGACCGCATCGTTGAAGCGGCGCTGGAATACATCATGCGCGAGAACAAGACGAAGGTTACCTATCCAGAGGAAGCTGAGTTTGTTAGCGCAACCCCAGAACCACATCGGAAGGG
>Ga0335073_10016837_pt1 | contig 10221 bp, 7 predicted proteins | sample Lox_Sample_22_FD_207093 | JGI IMG/M metagenome (GOLD analysis project Ga0335073, IMG submission 207093) | Soil microbial communities from Loxahatchee National Wildlife Refuge, Florida, United States - Lox_Sample_2.2 | ecosystem: Environmental > Terrestrial > Soil > Wetlands | place: USA: Florida... | reverse complement strand
TGCGGGCTTGAAAGCTCCACTTTGCACCGATAGAGAAGCGGAGTCTCGGGTGACCACAGCGCTGGAGTCGGAATCGCAAACTCGGCCAGAACCTTGTAGCCTTCCCACGGCGCAAGCCGAAGAGACGAGCTGTGGACCGCCTTACCCTGCGGATCGGTCGTCTCAATCGTGATCTTGCACTGCGGGTCTTGCTCTGTCGGGTTGTAGAGTCGCGCCGAAATGGAGACACGCGCGGTCCCGTTCGTTTCTACTACGGGAAGAATGTGAAGTGCTTCCACCGCAAGCGGCGGATAATAGAGGAGGTTCACGTGCCGGTAGAGGCCTCCGTACAAACAGAAATCGCTCAGGTCGGAGGGAACGCGATCTTCGTCCGGCGTGTTATCGCAGCAGACAGCAATCGGAACTCCACCCTCCTTTGCTTCACGCGGCAATCGTTCAACAGCGTCGGTGATGTCGAAGGAGAACTCGTCATATCCTCCTTTGTGCGTGCCGATCCTAAGAGAACCCAACCACAGCGTTGTGGTCTGCCCGGCGCCCTGGAAATTCAGAATCGTCCGGCCGCCTTCGAAGGGGTTCGAAATTGGGAGCCGCTTTCTGTACCACCCTTGTCCGCGAAAATACGACTCGTCCGGATCGCACTCATTCAGGGCATTGAAGCAATGTGGGAGTTGTGCGGACTGCCATGCCCCATCTCTTGCATTGCTCCATGCGGCTCCCCCGCCCTCCAAAGTCCCACGGTGAAACTCCCAACCGGTATCCAGTCGCTGCGCGGTCGGGTCCATTTGAGATGCTGCGCCGGCAGGCAACCGGACGGTCGCGCGCAACGGTCCGCTAAGCAAGACCCCGCCGGCAGAGATGGAGGCATTCACCATAAATTGCCGCCGCGACAAGGTGGACAAGAAGGCCCCTTTTCCGATACTTGAAACGGGCAGAATCCTCTTGCTCGCGCAGCGGTCATGACAAGTGACTCACCGTTTGACCCGACCGAGGCGGTGTATCTTTCTTCAAATCTGTCGATTGGCTCGCTTCGCCCTACCGTTTGAAACGTCCTTGCAACACAAAAACGCAGCGAGTATCATTCGTCTGGGTCGGATGAACCGAGTGATTGCAGATCATGTTCCCTGGTTTCCGCATACACACGATGAGCGGGAATCGGTACTCCGGGAGTTAAGGGAGATTCTGGCCAGCCCGCACTTCTGCAACAGCAAACGCTATCCCGCGCTTCTCAAATTCATCGTTGAAACGACAGTTGAAGGGAAGTCCTACCTGCTCAAGGAGAGGACTCTCGGCATCGAGGTTTTCGATCGGTCTCCCACATACGACACCAATAGCGACACGGTCGTTCGATACACTGCGGGTGAAGTACGCAAGCGGCTGCAGCTTTACTACCTCGAGCACCCAAGTCACTCCGGCATCCGCATCGCGTTGCCTGCAGGCTCCTATGTCCCTGAGTTCCACACCGAAACCGACAGACACGACGAAGACGGAGACTTCCTAGGTTCTGAAGACCCGCAGCCGCGCGACGCCCTTCACAGAGATTCAGCAAGCGTGCCCGACTCCTTGCTTGCGAACGGGTCGCAAAGCTCCGCGCGCACGGTGAACGAAGAACAGCATGCCGTCTCTGCGATACCGTCTCCCGCCAAAGGCCGTATAAAGCCCTTGGCATGGCTGATAGCGGCCGCGGTCCTGGCTGCGGTCGCCATAGTGGCGGGCGTGAACTGGAATTCTCGTGCAGTTCGCTCTCAATCCGCTGTCGAGGATTTCTGGATGCCCCTGGTGCACGACAACCATACGGTGCTGCTCTGCACCGGCAGCGTCGTATTCGCCAAGAACGAATTCTCGGGGGTAATCACCGCCGGCAAAGATATCGACTATCCGTTCGTCTCGATGCAGATCGCATCGTCTATCGCGCAAATCAGCGGCACCTTATCTCACTTCGGTGTTACGACGCAGCTTCTGTCTTCGGCGTCCACGCCTCTCACCGATCTTCGCGAGCACTCCATCACTCTTCTCGGCGGATACAACAACGACTGGACCATGCGCCTTCTGCAGCCGTTGCGCTTTCATTTCACTCAGGAGCCGGTCGAATCCATCGTGGATAGCTTCAATCCGCAAGTCCACTGGCAGCGCGACCATTCCCTCCCTTACTCAAGCGCCGATGACTACGCTCTGCTGGCTCGTTTCCGCGATCCGACCATTGATGGCTGGGTGGTCGTGGTGGCTGGCCTCGGCCGCAACGGCACTGAGGCCGCATCGCAGTTTGCCGTCAGCCCGCACTACATGCAGTTGCTACAGAATCGACTCGGGAGCGACATTGCGAATCAGAACCTCGAGGTCGTCCTCAAAGTCAAAGTGATCGATGGAAAGACCGGGGCCCCTTCCATTCTCGCTGTCCGCACCTGGTAACAGACGTCCGATCCGTTCCAGCTCGTGGTCGCAGCTGCAACGGAATCAGAATCGATGTATCCCGAAGTCGTCGCTCTCAAGTCAACGCGACCACCAGAGGACGGTAACTTGCACGAAACGCGCCAGGACGCCTGTTCCGCAATTAAACCCATAGCAACGGCTGGCGGATCGGATAATTGCGAATGATCTCTTTGTCGGTCGGATCAGGGTTCAGCGTCTTCCAGAGATCGATGTACTTCTTTTCGTGCCCTGCGATCCCCGCAAACAGCAGGCCCGGCGAACGCACAGGCAGGACATCGAAGTGTTCCACATCCCTGCTCCATTTCCACGCGCTCTTATCCTTTATATACGGATAGATGAACTCCGCAGCCTTCAGCATGCTGCGTCCGTCGGGCAGTTGAAACGTCGTTGGGTCAGGAACCAGCCCCCGCAGCGATTGGCACAGGCCTGCCATGACATCGAAGTTGAAAATGGAGTAACTGTACGGTTTGGTGCGCGTCAGTTCACGCGGAAAGGATCCGTCTTCCGCCTCCTGATCAGGCAGAAGAATCTCCCGATACCGCCGATAGACGTCGTTTCTTACTGCCTCGTCTTCTGTCAGCCGCGCGTATTCAGCCGCCTGAAGCGCCCAGCACATGGAGTGATTATTCTTGGTATCGCGCTCTTGCTGGCCCCGCTCGCTATTGCACAGCCAGGCTAGATAGCTCACAAACCACGCATGGACGCCTTCCCTGTCGTGTCCGGCGAGCAACCTCTTCATCAGGAAGCTCGCCGCTCGCGCCACCTCAACCAGGTGAAGCGTATCGATAATCCCGTAATTCCGTCCGGTAGATCGGCCTATCACCGCCTGCGCGTACATCAGGTTCGGATTCATGCGCGTCGCTGGCGTTACAAACCACGCCCTGAGGTGATCGCATGCACGCTGACCGTAACGGTCGCTCCCAGTCAGCAGCCAAGCGGCCGTCAACGCCGGCATTTCAATGGAAAGAGCCACCATCATCTTCCGGTGCTGGTCGAAGTTGTTCGGGTTGCTCTGCCCGTCCCGATTGATATAAGGTCCATTTGGATCCTTAGGGTTCGGCCAGAAGTAGTCGGCCTGTGAATAGAAGTCGTGCAGCCCGCCCGCGCTTTCTTTAGCGGGGAAAGCCGTAATCGTAAGCGGTGCCTTCGACACATATCTCTCCGCCGCGGCCAAAATTCTATTTCGGTCCGTCGCTGCCACCAGCCTGTAGGCTTCCGATTCCGGCTGCCGCTTCGAGCTTCCGCGAGCGATCCGGATCGCGGTAAGGCAGAAGGCAGCCCCTCCTGCGTTTAGAAAAGCTCTTCGGTTCATTGACGACAGTTGGGGCAGCGCCTTCATCTTCTTCTTGTCCTCCGAGTTTGTTATTTCAATCGAACCAGCTCAGCTGCCCGATCCGCGATTGCGGCCGAGTGATGAGTACGAAACCGCGGATAAACCGGTCTGAGGCTTCCGACCTGTATCCGATAAGAGCGCGGGCTGAGGTCCGACCTCATCCATTTCAGTTGCGGATTCAAGTGAGCGCGACAGAAATCGACAGGAAGGCTGTGCCAGGGCAGCAAAGCGAACGAAGCTCAATATCGGCAAAGGCGCCTTCAGGAAACGGCCCTCGATGCCTTGGTCTGGTCGACGGCAGACTTTTTGCCAGCGGGCTTTTCCATGCCCTGTGCGGTCTGCGCCATCCGCAAATGTTGTTCCATCAGCGTACGCGCGTCCTCCGGCTTTCTGGACCGTATCGCACGGTAGATCTGCCGATGCATCTCCGCCGACTCCCGCAGATCTGTTGCGCGCTCCACCGTCTTCCGCCTCTTGTCATACATCGAGGAGGTCACGGTCTCCATAATGGCCGCGAGAATCGGATTTCCTGATGCTTGCGCGATGATGCGGTGAAACAGCACATCGTGCACCAGGTATTCGGCCGGCTTGTCTACAGTTGCGAACATCTCGGCGACCTCTTCCGCGAGGGCGGTTTGATGTTCCTCTTTGCTGCGCTCTGCAGCAAGGGCGGCCATTCCGGTTTCAAGCAGGATTCGTGCCTCGAACATCTGCCACGACTGGAAGCCGTGCAGCGCGCCGATAAAACTGAGCGAGTCTCGTCCGAGATCCGGCGGCCCGTCGGCAACAAAGGTCCCTACACCATGCTTGATCTTCATCACGCCCAGCGCTGCGAGGTACCCGATCCCGGCGCGCAGGGTTGCGCGGCTGATCTTTAGCTTCCTGGCAAAGTCCCGCTCTGGCGGAATCTGATCGCCCGGCTTTAGAGTGCCATTCACGATCATCGTCCGCACGTGGTTGACCACTTGCATGGCTCTTTGGCTATCGGCGGCTTCCGGTCGTGTGAACGGCATACTTTTAAGGTCTTTCTTCCACTTAGAAAGGAGTGCGGAAACGTCAATAGATTACCACCCGAAACGCACCCTGGCTTAGGAATAAGCCAACAACCACAGGGAGGCGGATCAATTTCTCATCGATCTAGTGGTCTGACCTCCAATTCGAACCAAAAGGGTTGTCCTCAGCCGGACCTACACTGACACATAAGCATCGCAATGCGCACCGACCGATGATCTCATCTGGATCGCGCTCCCAACGTCTCCATTTCCGTTGCAGCCAGAAGGAACGCACCCACTCCCTTAGGATCGTTGGTCACCACTTTTTCGCCGAGGTAATACGCGTAACTACCGTCACGGTAGGGGGTACCGCCCAGGCCGGCGGCCTTCACTGTGCCCGTCAACGAAACGTCGTCGCCCGGACTTGCGCGTACAAAGTGATTCAAAATGCCTCGATAGCCACGCTCCGCGTTGGCACGATAGCGCGCGGGCAGATACCCCATCCGGACCCCCTTGGCCAGCGCGTAGACGAACATGCATGCCGCGGACGATTCGAAATAATTCCCCGGCGCGCCAGCCCTGTCGATCACCTGATACCACAATCCCGTCTCCGGGTCCTGGTACCGCGTAACCGCTCTTGCCGTTCGCTCAAGTTGCGCCAAGAGCTCTTTGCGTCCCGGATCGTCGGTCCGATAGTACCCGAGCGTGTCCACCAACGCCATCATGTACCAACCCATGCCCCGCGCCCAGAACTGAGAGGAGAGCCCGGTCCGCTTGTTGGCCCATTGTTCCTTCTTCGACTCGTCCCATCCGTGATAGAGCAGTCCCGTCTTCGCGTCCCGCATATGTTCGTCGACCAGTCGAAACTGAAGCGTGATGTCGCTGAACGCGTCGGGATGGTCAAACGTTGCGGCGTATTCGGCATAGAATGGCTCGGCCATATAGAGGCCGTCGAGCCACATCTGATTTGGGTACCGCTGCTTGTGCCAGAATCCGCCTAATGCGTTGCGCGGCTGCCGCCGTAACTGTTCATAAAGCAGCGCAGCTGCTTTGGCATAGCGCGGGTCCCTCGTCGCATGATAGAGAAACAACAGCTGCCTGCCGGGAAGGATATGGTCGAGCTGATCCTCCTCCGGCATCCAGGTCGCAATCGTTCCATTGGGCCTGACGAACTTGTCCATCGAGTCCTTGATGTAATTGAAATAGCGTTGATCCGAACTTCGCTGCCATACTGCGTCCATCCCTTCGAGCAGTGTCCCAAGCTCGTAGTTCCATGCCCAAGGTGCGCCTTCGGGAACAAAGCGCCCATCGGGCCAGCGCGCAATGGCGGCGTTGGCGAAGCGTTGTGACCTGGGGATAGCATCCGCGGCACACGCGCCGCGCGCAGACCAAAATCCAGCAAAGAGGGCGAGTCCTGCAAAAAGTCGTTTCATCGGGGCTCATGAACTCGTCAGGTCTTCAATGGGTTGACTCATGTCTTCGATCGTTCCCATCTGAATTAGGCAGGAGTGGTCTGACCTCAGTTTCAAACCCGGACAGTTTTAAGCATCTCAACAGCCATTGTCAACAGGCATTGCACGAACGTCATGCCGAGGCAATGCCTCTTCGAGCCTGGCATTTCCCTTGATAGGAAGGGATTCAGTCAGGCCATTTTCGAGATGCGCCAATGAAAGCCACACGCCATCGGCTATTTTGAAGCTGCGCCCTTCGAGACGGCTCGGCACGCCGAATCGGCCCAACCCTCACTCGACGAGGAGATGCAGTTTCTTGGGCGAGACGCGATCAGCTTGCCGGAGAGATCTCCCCAGCAAGATTCAAATCGATGTGGACCTCCTTGGCGACCTTCAGAATGAAGATGCTCGGGTCCTTAAGACCCCACTTTACATAAGGAACCACGAAGCTTCCTTTGGCAGTGAGATTGGCGCCATCGATGTGAACCTGCATCGGCACCGTAATATCGTGCGGCGAGCCATGCAGCGTGAAGACGCCTGAAACCTGGATCGTCGAATCGCCGGAAGGTGCGAGCGTTCCCTGATAGCTCTGCGGCTGAAACGTTACATCGGCATAGTGCTCCACATCGAGCACCTGGTTGTGCATGTTCTTGTCGCGACCCTTGTCGCCGCTGTCTCCACTGGCCGCCGAGACCACCACAGAGCCGGAGATCTTCGCTGCGACGGGATCGAACTGAATTGTCCCGCTCGTGACGTGAAATGTACCGTGCACTTCGTGGCCTGAGCCGATGAGGGCGAAGGCAACGCTGCTGGAACCGGGATTGATCGTGAAAGTCTGACGCTGCGCGGAAGCCGCGACAACCAGGGTCAAAGAAAGCACCGGGATTATCGTTCTTGCAAGGGTCTTCGTCATAAATGTCTCCTGTCGCCTTTCGTTTTATGAATGAGGATGGGGCTGCTCAGAGTGCTGCGTCAGCCAGAGGATAAGAGAATCAATTTCCCGGTCGCTGAGATATTCATGTCCCGGCATGTCGGTGCTCGGAATCCCAAACTTGACGATCTGCGCAAGCCGGGCCGAAGAGTATCCTTCTGCACCGGCTCTCAGCGCCGCGAGTTCCGGAGGCTTCGTCTTGAACTCCGCATGCCAATGCCGGTAGGCTGCGCCGTTACTTTCGTGGCAGGTGGCACACTCCTGCGCGTAGAGTTCTTGGCCCTCCTTCCGGTTCACATCGAGAAGCCCCGCAGCGGAGGAGGGCTGCCAGGCTGCCTCCTGCTGCAGATGCCCCTGCTGGTCCGGTCCGCGCAAACTGGCAAGATAAGCAACGAGGTCATCCCCGCGCCGGTCCGTAAACAGGAAGGCGTAGGAAGGCATAACGGAGTGATGGCTGAGTTCCGCCGGCGCGATGAGATGGGCTTTGAGCCAGAGCGGCGAGCGGCGCGACCCGACTTGCGCAAGATCCGGACCCTGGCGGCGATTTCCGATCAGCGGAGGTTCCTCCGCGTGAATCGTCTGCATGGTCAGCACGGGCCCCCACATCAGCACGTCTGCCGTGCCGGGGCGGACATATTGCGAATGGCAGCTGATGCAGCCCTCGGAGATGTAGACCTGACGGCCGCGCTCGACATCCGTTTGCGGGGTCGTAGAAGAGTCAGCCGGCAGCGACCGCAGAAGAACGAAACCTACGACAAGCGCGGCGCAAAGAACAGCGACCTCGCGAGTGCGATTTTGGATGAGGTCGAGGAGAACAGGTACAAGTACGACCAGGCTGGCGATGGCGACGAAGGCCGGCGGCACATAGCCGAGGTTCTGCCCCATGCCAATTCCCAGGGCCGAACCCACCCATCCGGCCACTGCATAGATCCAGCCCGCCTGCTGCGCACGCTGCTGTGTTGTTTGTGCCCCGCTGAGGAAGCAAGGATACGCAACCAACGCAACGGAGTAGAGCGAAACGCCGGCCGGATAGAAGAGCGATGCCGGCAACACCAGCGTGGGATGCAACAGGAGGATGCACGCGAACCCTAAAGCGAGAACGCCGCATGACAGGACGAGCGCCGGCCGAGTCCAAAGCAGAATCGCCGCGACCATCGCCGCCGTCAAATGAATGCAGCCATTGATCCACAGGTGGAGATCGCCCATCCACGTTCCGGCTTTGAGCGACGGCGTATGTTGAATGATGTAGAACGCTGCCGAATCGAGCCAAACCAGCGCGGCAAAGCCCGCCAACGCCCGTGGAAAAGAGAGTTGTACGCGCTCAACCCTGGGAGTGTCACCGTGAGAGTTGGGCGGCCGGAACGTGAGCAGAATACCGGCTACGCACACCAGCGCGGCAAGCCCCGACTGGCTGCCGGGCGACGCCGTGAATACAGAAGGAATATTGCAGACGAAGTACGCAAACCCTGTCCCAGCTCCGATCGCCAGTACCGGATGGCTCGCGCCAGTCCAGACACGGAGATACGTGACCAGGGAGACACTCGCGATGCCGAGTCCCGCGCCGATGCAAAATGCCACGATCCCCGCGACTCCGAAGCCGAGAGGTGTCATCATGATTACCGCAGCCGCGCCGCAAAGGGCAAAGCCTGCGCGCAGCTGCAACCCGGGCGAGAATCGCGTGGTGAGCCGCGGCATGAGGAGGCTGAGCGTCACGCCTCCCACTGCCATTGCGGCCATTATGCCTTTGAGCGTGATTGCGTCGGCTCCCAGCCCGCTCAGCTTGGCGAGAAATGCAAACTGCGCGAAGATGAGGAAATAGATGTAGGTCGCGGCCACCAGTGCGGCGCCTCGCCACCCACGCATCCATCCGCTACCGCGCATCGACGAGCCATCTCCTGCGCAGGCCCACAGCCTGAATCACAGCGCAAGTACTATCGAAAAGAGCGACGGTGATCCACGCGGGCTCGAGCTCTCCGGCAAGGATGCACTTGATCACGTAGATGGCGACCGCGCTGCGCGAGAAGGTCGTGAGTAACCACACCATCTCCAACCGTTCGGGAGCGTGGCGTGCGACCAGGCGCACGCCGTAGAGACAGGCAAGGCCCACCGAAAGCACGAAGGCCCCGATGTACGAAACATAGGGCGTCGCGTCCTGAGGGGCGTGCACGCCCATCAGGTGCAGAGTGAACACGGGAGCAACGTAAAGCAGAAGGCCGGTTCCCGTGTCTGACAATCCGGTGAGCCACTGGTAACTGAGCAGGGCAGTGTATTTCATGCGACCCTCGCTTCGGCTGTTTTCGGTTCGACAGCAATCGCGTCGGCAGCTCGCGACAGTGAGGCGACAAGCCACTCGACAGAGCCGGCAAGCATTGCCAGGCCAGTGAGAAGACGGATGATGTAGAGGAGATTGCGAACCGTGCCGGGCACGATCGTAAAGGCCGGATCGGCGCCTTCGATCCAACCTGCGACCGTCATCACGACAACATATGCCAGCACGCCGAAGTTCCACGCGTAAAACGACCAGGCTCTGTTCAAGATCCACGCCCCGCGTTCACCGATCAACTGCACCATGGCGAATACCTCGAAAGCCGTGAGGAAGCCGGCAACCGCTGTCAGGGAGTGCCCTACCAGCCCATCCGTGAACTTGAAGCGGTCCAGAACCCCGGGCAGAAAGAAGACCCATCCGGAAACGACGAGTCCTCCCCACCACCACAAAAATGCAACACGCCAGCGCTCTGTTTGCGGATGCCACTGGAAAGCCCTGTAGTAAGCGGGGATCAGAGGCAGCCAGACAAGAAGGCTCCCGAGGCTGAGCCATTGTGACGGCAGGTGATGGCTCACATCGGCGTGACCGAGCCCACCGCAAAGAAGCGCCTCCGCGGCGAAGACGACCCACGATGTGCGAACAACACCCGCCCTTCGCCGGTTGCGCTGCGTCAGGCCGAATGGAAGTGCCAGGAGAGTCAGCACCACTCCGAGCGAGGACTCGAGCTGACTTTGTCCGGTCGGGCCGCCGGTAGCGGGGTTCACGAACGGATAAACTGCGGGGCTTGAGGCGAAATAGATCGCGAAAGGGACCGTAAGCAG
>Ga0335073_10016836_pt1 | contig 10221 bp, 10 predicted proteins | sample Lox_Sample_22_FD_207093 | JGI IMG/M metagenome (GOLD analysis project Ga0335073, IMG submission 207093) | Soil microbial communities from Loxahatchee National Wildlife Refuge, Florida, United States - Lox_Sample_2.2 | ecosystem: Environmental > Terrestrial > Soil > Wetlands | place: USA... | reverse complement strand
GTTGCAGGCAAAGACCAGTTCCACCGCGCGAACAACGATGCTCTGGAAGGGGTTGCTGCAAACTGGCCCGAGGCCGGCATCACGGGCTGCCTGCTGCGCCAGTGGGGGCAGCTTGTCGAAGTTCAGATTGTAGCGCGCCTGCGGTCCTACCACGTAGGCACCGCGTTCGCTCAAGCGCGAATGAAGTGCGTTCGAGTGGGCCAGGTGCTCCTCCACGAAGTTCTGGTCATACTCGTGCACCGCGATGTCGAGGCCCAAACTGGAAACAATCCTTCCCTCGTTCAGTGGATATTCGCACTCATGCCGCAGGGCGACGAATTCGTATTCTCGATGAAACTCAGGATATGCGAATGCCGACACCCACCGAACGGTCTCCATCGCATCATCACACGCCTGTTTAAGCTCTTCCGCCAGTGCAGCGAGCTCGTTCTTGAGCGGAACCTTGTAGAATCCGCCAATGCGTACGTTGACAGGATGGATCTCCCTGCCTCCCAGCACGCGCACAATTTCGTTGCCGGTTTTCTTCAAACGAAGACCGCGCCGCACCGCATCGCCGTGGTCCTTCGCCATGGCTAGGGCGTCTTCGTAACCGAGAAAATCGGGCGCATGGAGCATGTAAACGTGCAGTGCGTGGCTCTCGATCCACTCTCCGCAATAGATCAGGCGGCGCAGGTCACGGATCGGACCCCCGATCTGCACGCCGCACGCGTCCTCGATGGCCTGGCAGGCGCTCATCTGATAAGCAATGGGGCAGATGCCGCAGATACGCGCGGTAATATCGGGCAATTCATGGCACTTGCGCCCGCGCAGAAACGCTTCGAAAAATCGCGGTGGCTCGAATATCTTCAGCTTGACGTCGGTCACCTGCTGGCCCGCGATCTTTACGAACAATCCCCCTTCGCCCTCCACGCGCGCAATCGTGTCTAACTTGATCGTCTTACTTTTCATGCGCTTCGCTCTCTCTGCGGAAAGGTTCGGCATAAGCGTTGAACCCTCTGAAGGCCCGCATCTGGTCTCGATCGCTTATGCCCATCCCCGTCCACCACGCGCTCAGCGCCGCCGTGTTGGGCGTTTCCTTGGGCCCAAAGCATCCATAGCAGCCGCGGCAGTACCGAGGGCAGAGCGCTCCGCAGCCGACCTGCGTAACCGGCCCCAGGCAGGGGATGCCTTGCGCCACCATTACGCAAACTGTGCCGCTCAGCTTGCACTCCACGCAGACCGCGTGCGGCGGCGTGTTGGGTTTGCGGCCGTGCAGGAACGCGCTCAGTACCTCGATCAGCTGGTATTTGTTGATGGGGCAGCCGCGCAGTTCGAAGTCAACAAACACATGGTCGGTGATGGGCGTGGATTTCTTGAGCGCTTCGATATAATCGGGCCGCGCATAGACCGTGGACTTGAATTCCTTCACGTCTTTGAAGTTGCGCAGTGCCTGGATGCCGCCGGCGGTGGCGCAGGCGCCGATGGTGATCAGGAACCGCGACGCGCGCCGGATGGCGTGGATGCGCTGCTCGTCGTGCGCAGTGGTGATGGAGCCCTCGACAAGCGAGATATCGAACGGCCCCTTCGATACAGCTCGGGAGGCCTCGGGAAAGCTGGCGATCTCCACCGCACCCGCGACCGCCAGCAGTTCGTCCTCGCAGTCAAGCAGGCTCAGCTGGCAACCGTCGCACGAGGCGAACTTCCATACCGCCAGCCTTGGTTTGCCTTGAGCCATATCAGATCTCCGACTTGCCGAGAATGGCCGCTACACGCCCAAGAGGAAAGACGGGCCCGTCCTTGCATACGAAAGAGGGGCCGAACTGGCAATGGCCGCAGAAGCCGATCCCGCATTTCATGTTCCGTTCGATGGAAAGAAAGATGCGTTCCGCCGCAACACCGCGCTTTTCTAGTTCCATCACCGTGAAGCGCATCATGATTTCCGGGCCGCACACCATCGCCAGAGTGTTCGAGGGATCGAAAGGAGCACGCGGAATCAGTGCCGTAACCACCCCAACATTGCCGCGCCAGTTGGTAGCCGCGCGATCGACCGTGACCTGGATCTCGAGATCAAATTTCCCGCGCCAATGCTCCAGTTCCTGCCGGTAGAGCATGTCTTCCGGGGTGCGCGTGCCGTTGAGCAAGACAATCTTGCGGAACTTCTCGCGCTCCGCCATCATGCGGTAGAGCGCCGGACGCAGCGGCGCCAGCCCGATGCCGCCGGCAACAATCACTACGTCTTTGCCTACAGCATTCTCGACGGGCCACCAACTGCCGAAGGGCCCCCGGATGCCGACGGCATCGCCGCGCTTGAGCTGCCGCATGGCTCGCGTCACCGTGCCTACCTCGCGCGTAGTGTGCTTCAGCAGCGGAAGATGGCCAGGATCGCTGCTGATGGAGATGGGCACTTCGCCGACGCCGAAAACATAAACCATGTTGAATTGGCCGGGGCGAAAATGGAACTCGCGCGCTGCATGCTCGGGGATGATTTCCAGCGTGAACGTGTCGTCGGTTTCCTGACGCATGCGTTGAATGATGTAAGGCTCGGGCAGCATGGGGTCGCCGGCAACCGCTGCGGCTGCAACTTCGGGATGTTCAATCACGCTGGCCATACATATCCAATAACTGCAACCGCGTGGCGGCAAGGTGTCCGGTCACTACGCGGGTAAAGCGCTTGTAAAGCTCGTAACCGAGATCGTGATCCTCATCGCACTTGGCGCGCAGGCAGGCGCCGTCGAATTCGAGAGCCAGCGTGAACTGCTGCGCGCGGGCATCGAAGTTCCAGCGGTGCGGCGCCAGCAGCCACGACCAGCCCAGCATCTCGTCCGGACCGAGAGTCTGAATGGTCGTGAGGCCGCGGTGCGGAATGGCGCATTGCAGTGCAACTAGGCCCTTGCGAATGAGGTAGAACTGATTGGCCGCGTCCCCTTCTCTGAAGATCACGCTGCCTGGTTCGAAGCGCACATTCCTCGCGCATCCGGTGATCAGATGAATGTGCTTCTCTTCCATGCCCTGGAAAAAGCCCTGCTGCACAACGATCGGTTCGAGTGTGTCGATCATTCCGATTCCCTGCCCTGCTCTGCCGGCGCCTTCACCGAATCGCTTTCGCGAATGGCTGCGGCTTCGGCCGTGATATCGATTCCTACCGGGCACCAGGTGATGCAGCGCCCGCAACCCACGCAACCCGAAACGCCGAACTGATCGATCCAGGTGGCCAGCTTGTGCACCATCCACTGGCGGTAGCGCGATCGCGTAGTGGGTCGTACGCTGCCCCCGTGGATATAAGAGAAGTCGACTGTGAAGCAGGAATCCCAGCGCCGCATGCGTTCCGCCTGGTTTCCACTCAGGTCGGTCGTATCCTCCACCGTGCTGCAGAAGCAGGTGGGGCACACCAGCGTGCAGTTCCCGCAGGAGAGGCATCGATCCGCAACGCTGTCCCACTGCGGATGCTCGTAGTTGCGATACAGCAGTTCCCTCAAAGCGCGCGTGTCGAGCTTGCGCCCCATGTGGCGCGCAGTGTGAACGACAACACGCTCCGCTTGCTGCCGGTCGGCTTCGCCGGCTGGCATATGCGGAACCTGGAGGAGCATCTCGGCCCCCAACCGGGTTCCCGCCTCGGCAAACAGTCTGCGCTTTCCCTCCTGCGCAATTTCGGTCACGGCTATGTCGAAGCCCGAAATTGCCTTCGGGCCGGTGTTCGTCGAGACGCAGAAGCAATTGCCCGCGGCCTGGCTGCAATTCACCGCCAGAATGAACAGATTCTCGCGCCGCGATTTGTAGCCCGGATCGACGTGTTGGCCTTCAAGAAAGATCTTGTCGTGAAGCGCGATCGCGCTCAAATCGCAGGCGCGCACGCCGAGAAATGCATATCTGGGCTCGGGTCGCCTGTCGTTGTTCAGAATGTGGAGCGCACTGCCATTCCGCTCGGCGCGCCACAAATGCTGATGCGGCGGGAAGAGAAAGCTTTTCCAGGTGTGCGGACCGGCGGCGTAGCCGAAGAGCGCGTCGTCTCTGCGCCGCTTGAGTTGATATCGACCCGCCGACTGCTCGTCAGTCCAGCCCGCGGGAAGGTCCTGCATTGACGACAGCCGGTCGTAGACAATGGCGCCGTCGCGAACCGTTGGGCCGATCGGCTCGTATCCCCGGCTGATCAATGCCTGAATCAACTCCTCCAGGCGCATGGCCTCGAAGGTGATTGCTTCTCCGGCGTGTATGGGGTCTGCCGACATAGGCTGGCGGTGAGTATTCGAACGCATCCGCGGCAACGAACGTAGCCGAGGCATGGTGCACCGTCAGTGACAGTGGTCACAGCCCAGTGGTCAGATACCACTGTTCTTCCCGCGCGATCTCGCATTTCGAAATCAAGCCCACCCAAACGGCCATGTACTCACATCGAGATCGAAGTCCGCATCCATTTCGCGAATCCGTCTGCCGCTATAATGCCTCGACAATCGCAAACAAGGGAGAACGTCTATGAAACGGCGCATGATTGCCGCTCTCCTCGCATTCCTGACCGTGCAATGGACCAATGCGCAGGCGCCGCCAACTCCGTGTGCGGCTCTCTCGTCGCAGACCGAAAAAAACAAAGCCATCGCCCGCCGCGTCTTCGATGAAATCCTCAACCAGGGAAATTTTGACGCGGCGAATGAAATCTACGCGCCCGACTTCGTCAATCACGGCCTGCATCGCGACGCCAGCCTCGCCGAAGACCAGGCTGCAGCACGATGGGAAAAAGGAGCCGCACCTGATCTTCACCTGAGCGTGGAGCTGATGGTGGCAGAGTGTGATCTGGTCTCGGTTGTCTGGATTGCGCGCGGAACCAATTCGCACGCGGCCGGATGGCTACCCGCCACGGGAACCAGACTCGAGGTCCGCGGCGCCACGACCTGGCGCTTCGTGAATGGAAAGATCTGCGAGGAGTGGAGTTCGTTCGATATGCTGCGCATTGCTCGCCAGGTTGTCGGTCACCTGAAGTGGTGGCTCCTGGGAGCCTTTTGCATCGTGCTTGTTGTTGTAGGGGCCGCATGCGGGCTCCTGCGGAGACTGTTATTCCGTCGCACCCTCGCGTCGGCGGGAGGCGCGGCCTTATGATGCTTGCTGTGCCGCTTCGCGCGGTGAAACTACACTGCCCATAAGGAGATGGCGGATGGCTCGGATATTCTGGTGCCTTTGCCTGTGTGCTTCCCTTGTATCGATGCTTCCATCGTGCGGCGCTGGGCAAGCGCCCGCGAAATACGAGCCCACTCTGGACTCGCTCGATCGCCACCCGCTGCCGCAGTGGTACGCCGGCGCCAAACTCGGCATTTTCATCCACTGGGGACTTTATTCAGTTCCCGGCTGGGCGCCGCTGACCCATCCCGACCATGATTTCGCGTCGACCGACTACATTAAGTACGACCCCTACGCCGAGTGGTATTACAACACCATGCGCATCGACGGCTCGCCCACTCAGGCCTATCATCGCGAGCACTACGGCGTGAATTACAACTACTACAACTTCGCCCCCATCTTCGACCGCGAAATCAAGAAGTGGAATCCCGACCAGTGGGCAGCCGTATTTCGCGAAGCCGGTGCACGCTACGTGGTATTGACGAGCAAACACCATGAGGGGTTCACCCTGTGGCCGAGTTCCACACCAAACCCAACGCTGCCGGTCGACCGCCAGCACGCCACGCGCGACATCGTGGGCGAACTCACAGCGGCCGTGCGCAACCAGGGCCTGCATATGGGGCTTTATTACTCGGGCGGCTACGACTGGACCTTTGTGCCCGGCCCCATCCGCGTGGCCGCCGATTATCAGTCGGTGAAGCCGGAAAGCGAGGCGTACGGCAAATACGCCTTCGCGCAGATTCACGAACTCATCGACCGCTACAAGCCGGACGTCTTGTGGAACGATATCGATTGGCCGCGGACGGGCCGCGCCCTCCAGGTGATGGCCGACTACTACAACGCCGTTCCCGATGGCGTGATTGACGACCGCTTCGGCGTGAAGCATTCTGACTTTACCTCGCCTGAGTACGAGAAGCTGGACAAGATTAGCGAGACGAAGTGGGAGGAGTGCCGTGGACTGGGCCGCTCGTTCGGTTACAACCGCGCCGAGGGCGAAGCCGAGACCATCGCGCCCACAGAGTTGATCGCATTGCTCGTCGATATCGTGAGCAAGAACGGGAACCTGCTGCTCGACGTGGGGCCGGAGGCCGACGGTACGATTCCCCCCGTGCAGATGGAGCGGCTGAGATCGCTGGGCGCGTGGCTCAAGCAGAACGGTGAATCGATCTACGACACCGCGCCATGGACCCGCGCCGTGGGTAAATCCGCCGAGGGCGACGACCTGCGATTTACACGGAAGGGCAACGATCTCTACATCACCGTCCTGGGCACGCCCAAGGCTCGCACGGTGACCGTCGACGTTCCCGGCGAGCCGGGAATGCGTGCGACGATGCTGGGTGAATCGAAGGCGCTACATACGGAAGCGGATGACGGGAACATCCGTATCGCGCTCCCGAAGCGCCTGCCGGGCGATTACGCTTACGTGGTCAAGCTGGCCGACTATCTTCACTGACCCGGCGTGTCCGCCGCGGTGCATTGCAGGACGAGAGCCTCGAGCTGCCTGCAGGCTTCTGGCAGCGCAGCCATCACCGGCTCACTGAAGACTTCGCCGAGACTCGTTGAGCCGGCGCCAACGGTGAGCATCAACGCGGTCTGCGGCCCGGCGCCGAAGAGTTCCTGCGCGAGGGCCAGCAGTTCCGGCGCGCCCTGGTGATGCGTTCTGGCTGCGCCGCCTGGCGTCGCGGAATCCACCGCTGCAACCGTAACTGCACCGGCCGGCGAAAGCAGGGAGCAATCCAGAAACAAAACGGCGCGCACCCTCGCGATGTCTTCCGCCAGTTCGGGTGTCCACTGCTGCCGCGAGATGACTTGAACTTCCAGTTGGCGGCAAAACCGGTCTTCCGCCCATGCGGCCAGCCACGGACCCACTCCATCATCACCGCGCAGCGTGTTGCCGCAAGCAAGAATCAGGCAGCGGGGCGGGACGTGCAGGGATGTCACGACAGCACCGCCAGTCTCCTTGGGCGGTGGGTTTGTGCCGCTCCAAGTCCGAAGAATGCGCTCCGCCGCGCAAATTCGCTTCCGGCCTTCCCCGATAGGGGTACTCTAGCGCGGCATGGGCCTCTTATCAATCGCGCACGATGCGATCGAGCACGGCTCCGTCCGCAGCGACCAGCGTGAGCGCGATCGGCATCTGCCCAGCGGCGTGCGAGGAACAGCTCAGGCACGGGTCAAAGGCGCGCACCACCGCCTCCACGCGGTTCAAAATGCCCTCGGTGAACTTGCCATCCTTTACATAATGTCGCGCCGCCTGAAGTACCCCGCGATTCATCGCATTGTTGTTCTGCCCGGTGGCGATCACCAGGTTGGCCCAGGTGATCAGGCCGTTCTCGTCGACGCGGTAGTGATGATTCAGCGTACCGCGCGGAGCTTCCGCCTGGCCTGAGCCTTCGAGACGATTCACCCCCGCTGTCGCGCGTACGTGCTTGTCCAGAATCAGCGGATCATTGAGAATCCGCTCGATCTTCTCGATGCCGTAGAGGATCTCGATGAGACGTGCGTGGTGATAGTGGAACGAGCCCAACACCGGCCCGTCGGCCAGCTTCTTGAACTCCATCAGTTCCCTGTCGGCCAGCGGCGTGCCCATGGTCTTGGCATTGTTGAGCCGTGCCAGCGGGCCCACGCGGTAGCTGCCGGCGGGATAGCCGAGCGGCTTGTAATAAGCGAACTTGGTGTAGGTATAGGGTTCGACTGCCTCGCCGATCACCTGGGTGAAGTCTTTGGCCAGAATGCCGTCGGCAAGTATGTTTCCCATGGAGTCGATTAGCCGCAGCGCGCCCACCGTGAACTCGATGGTCTCGTCCTCATTGATCAGGCTGAGAAAATGAGACGGGAAGTTGGCGAAGATTGCCATCTCGGGCGTGAAGCTCTCGGCAACCTGCTTGTACCAACCGAGTGCGAGGCCGATGTTGGCGTAGGCCTCCGGAATCATGCCCAGGATTTCGTCGCGCTTGGCTCCGGCGAGCGGCTCAGTCACGCCGCCGGGAACCACCCATCCGGGATGAATGCGCTTCTTGCCGAGCAACTCAATAATGTGCTGGCCGAAACGGCGCAGGCCTACGCCGGCGCGGCCTAGTTCCGGCTTGGCGTCGATCACGCCGAAAATATGGCGCCTGGCCGGATCCGACTCCATGCCCAGCAGCAGGTCGGGCGAGGAAAGATAGAAGAAGCTGAGCGCGTGGGACTGAATCATCTGCGCCAGGTTCAGCATGCGCCGCAACTGCGCGCCGGGATAAGGTATACGCACCGACATGATTGCTTCGCAGGCCCGCGCCGATGCGATCAGGTGGCTCACCGGACAGATGCCGCAGATGCGCGCCATCAGGCTGGGCATCTCATAGAAGGGCCGCCCCTCCACGAAACGCTCGAATCCGCGCACCTGGGTTACGTGGAAGTGCGCGTCCGCAACTTCGCCCTCCTCATTCAAATGGATGGTGATCTTCCCGTGTCCTTCGAGGCGGGTAACCGGGTCGATCGTGATCGTCCGGGCCATGTTGTCTCCCTCCAGGCTGGATTGCGGATCCATGGTGATCGTCTGGTTCATCGCTCAAGCTCCAAAGCGGGTCAAGGCCGGTATATCCAGATCCTTCCCCGTAACCAGCGCGGTCAGCGCCGTGTGAAATGTATCGGCCGAGGGCGGACAGCCTGGTAGAAAAATGTCTACCTTTACGAATTCGTGGATGGGCCGCACGATCTTGAGCAGCTTCGGCACCACGATGCAGGGAATCTGCGGGTGCACGGTCACGTTCTCGATGTAAGCGCGCTCGAGAATCGCCTCCGGCCCGATGGGATTGCGCATTGAAGGTACATTGCCGGCGACCGCGCAGTCGCCCATCGCCACCAGAGTCGTCGAGTGCGCCCGGATCTTCCTGATCTTCTTTTCGTCATCGACGGATGCGACCGCTCCTTCGACCAGCGCGATGTCGACCTGATCTGGAAACTCCTTGGTGTCGACAATCGGGCTATAGACCACATCCACCAGTTCGCCTAGCGCGATGAGACGCTCATCCAGATCGAGAAACGACATGTGACAGCCCGAACATCCATCCAGCCAGACCGTCGCCAGCTTCACTTTGCTCATTGCGCCTCCCTCATCATCTCGAGGTTGACCAGAAAGTCGGGGTTCTTGGGATGCTCGGCGCCGAACTGACTCTTATCGAAAAGCGCTCCGGTGGGACACACCTGCACGCATTTACCACAGCGCGTGCAGCTCGAGCTTCCCCAGTCCTGGTGCAGATCGGTAATGACCATGGAATGAATGCCGCGCCCCGAAACGTCCCACACATGTGCGCCCTCAACCTCGGCGCACACCCGCACGCAGCGCGTGCACAGGATGCAGCGGTTGTGGTCGGCGGTGAAACGCTCATGCGAGCCGTCGACGGGCAGACTGGGATAGCGGTAAGGGAAACGCACATGCGTCACGCCTTGCTTCTGAGCCAGCGTCTGCAGTTCGCAGCGGCCGTTCGATACGCAGACCGAGCAAATATGGTTTCGTTCGGCGAACAGAAGTTCGAGAATGATGCGGCGATGCTTGCGCAACCGCTCCGAATCGGTGACCACCGACATGGATTCGTACACCGCCGTCACGCAGGCGGGTTGCAGTTTGTTGCTGCCCTTGATCTCGACCATGCACAGCCGGCAGGCGCCGACATCGCTCAGCCCATCGAGATGGCATAGCGTGGGAATTTCGATGTCGTTCTCCCGCGCCACTTCGAGAATGGTCTGACCCCGGCGGGCGCTCACTTCCTGACCGTCGATTTCAAGAGTTTTTACGTCGACGCCATTGCTCATGCGACCACCTCCGCGGCGACCGGCATGGCGCAAACGCCTGCCCGGCATCGCTTGTGCACAATGTGCTCCAGATACTCGTTGCGGAAATACTTGAGCGTGCTCAGTACGGGGTTGGGCGCCGTCTGGCCCAGCCCGCAGAGACTGGCCTCCTTAACGGTGCCGCAAAGCTCCTCCAGCAGCTCAAGATCTTCCATGGTTCCAGAGCCGGCGCAGATGCGTGTCAGCAGCGTGTACATCTGCGCCGTGCCGGCGCGGCACGGACTACACTTGCCGCAGGACTCGGTCATGCAGAACTCGATGAAGAACCGCGCCACATTGACCATGCACGAAGTATCGTCCATCACG